>Ga0065720_1019650_pt1 | contig 21827 bp, 21 predicted proteins | sample Thericmetagenome_FD_59107 | JGI IMG/M metagenome (GOLD analysis project Ga0065720, IMG submission 59107) | Thermophilic microbial communities from the Joint Bioenergy Institute, California, USA of rice/straw/compost enrichment - eDNA_2 v2... | ecosystem: Engineered > Solid waste > Grass >...
ACAAAAAAAAAAAAAACCCCACGGTGTGGCTAATCGTACGGCAGGGTGCAGTCTCCCTGCCCTTCGATGTGTGTTCCATGGGAGTTCTCGAACCCAGCTACATGCATCTCTGTTTAGATGCCACAGTTCCCCACGTCATATGGACCATCTCGTTATCTGTTACCGGCTCTTGATCCCTCAGTCATTCATGCTCGTTCTGTTTCATTAGAAAGTATCCTCGAACGCTTGATGTCCAACGGATGCTGTTATAGCGAGTGTGGGATTGTTTCGCTTTGGAAAAACTTGCAGGTTGTCAGTCGAGGTAAGGCCGAATGGCTTTTGGGGGAGTCGAGCATTCAGCTTCTCGCAGCTGGTCAGCCTATCACTCTCGACCAGGGATCTTTACGGCAGGCGCCGCAATGGTCGACCTATTCCATGAGAGGTGACAAATGGAGAGGAAAAGAGGCAGGCAGAAAGTCTACAAATACTGCCGTTGACTCCCCTCTGCTATCATGATGAAGGAGCAGGACCGCTCTACACATCAGCGAGTTCATGACTTCCTTAGCAACGTACACAATGCTGTCTTTTAAGGGGCTCTCCTTGTTCCTGACTTTTGTACCAATTCTCTTCCCTGTCCCTGTCCAGGCCGAGGCTGAGGACAATGTTCAGTGTTACTTCCCTGGCGGCACCCCCGCGTATGGCTATGTTCCATGTGACGTGTCTGATACGCCAGTGAAGCTGTGCTGCCAGCCAGGCTGGACCTGTTTTAGCAATTCCCTGTGTGTTCTCACCAATGAAACAAGCATCACTCCCAAATCACCCTTGGGTTCCGTCCAACGAGGAGCATGTACTGCGCCGGAATGGAACAACGCAATCTGCGGGGATGTTTGCTTAGGTATGCGCTTCTCCCATTACCATTATCAGTTTGTCCCGTTGCAACTAAGAAGACAGACTCTAACCTCTTCATAGAGCCTCCGTACGAGCAAGGCCACCTTGCATACTGTACTGACATTCGCTATTGCTGCCTGGGTGCCTACCTAAAGGGTGACTGCAAGTGCTGGAAGAACACTCATGGTCACAATATCTCATGGGGATTGCCACAAACCATCATTTCGGCCACGGAAACTTTTAGTGGGACGAAGCCACCTCTTATCAAAGCGACAAAGACAAGATCATGTCATGTCACTGATATCACGGCTATTCCGACAGTCACCCCCGCTCCATGGGAAGGGATGGAGACCTTCCAGGGAGATGTCTGTCCTAAGGTACCGGAAGGGTTTCCGGATTGGGCGATAATAGTGTTGGCGATGCTGCCCATTGAGCTTCTGATCTTATATCTGTTATTGAGCTGTGTGTTGTGGTGTCTCATGAACCGAATCTTCCCATGTTTCAAGCATTTATTTCTCTCATTCACCAAGCTCTTCAAAAAGTTCGGAAAGAACAGGCAAAAAAGGCCAGAGAGCAGAGAGAACTCTAATCAATCTTGGGAGCTCGCGTCATCTACAGAAGCTCAAGACGCAGGCAGGGCGGCGAGACTCCCTGCCGCACCTCCTCCTGTTGCTACCCCACATAGTACCCGAGAGAGCTTGTCTAGGGCAGCGACTTTGGTCGAGTTTTAGGAGATCATGTTAGGTAGTGAGGGTAATCAATACACAAACACTCCACATAGCCTCCACGAAGCTTGACCATCAAAGTAAAGGACCCTACATACTGTACCTCTTCATGTCCCAACTCTAACCACTAAAACCAACAGGGTATCCATCCATACATTACAAACAACTCGCTACCCAAACCTCACACACTCATCTCCTCCGTCTCTCTTCAATCCTCTCGTGCAGCCATTTTCTCACCAACTCCCCCGTCTCCCCATCAAAAGGTTGATCCACTTCCCCTCCCTCGTCCTGCCCCCCTTCTCTCACGAAAACCTCCTCTGCCCTCACATCCTCCATCAACCGCGCCATGTTAATCTCCTGCTCCTCCAGAAATTTTCTTGCTTCTTCTGCCTCCGGCCCCACACTCGGCGTATTCAAGAATGCCCGCGCTTTTTCGATGCCTCTGCGTAGCTCGTACTCCCCGCCCGCGATTCGCAAAAGTGACGCCAGATCCTGTGCTTGGTGAGCGAATGAGTTAAGATAGTGCTTGCTGTGGTCGGGGGGTTTGGCTCTTTTCCGGCTCTTGCGGGCTTTCATGTGGGAGGGCGCTTGGACTGAGTAGAGGAGGAGGGTTGGCGGGAGGGAGAGATCGGATTCGGCCGGTGGATATTTGAGGAGCGATTTGCGGGCGGGTTTGGCAAGTTTCATGCGGGTAACAACCTTGCGGATGAGGCTGTGGAGGTCTTCGGAGATGTCTTCGGGGTTGAGCGGCGGTTGGGTTTTGTTGTCGGAGAGGATGTTGACGAGTTTGTTAAGGGACGGGGGAAGCTCGGTATCTTCGTCAGTCAACGGGGTATAGAAATCGTCGGGAACGTGGAGATTTGGTGTGTGGAAGAAGAGACAAACGGACGCGAATGGGTCGAAGAGGTTCTCGGGGTTGTCGCCGAACAGTCCAGGGATTTGGGACTTGATAGTTGTAAAGACACCCTCTTCCTCGTAGGGTGGCGGGCCATCTTCTGGGTTGGTTTTGCTAGTTGCCAATCGTTTTCTCTTGGCTGCCTTTGCGTGAAGAGGATGGTCGGGCAAAAATGTCGTCCAGTTGTAGATCCCATTGTATGCGATGAGCCCTTGGACAGACATATGATAATTATTTTCACCCACTGGCCGATGACACTCAGTCATCGCCAGCGCCGCGGCGAGGCTCGCGCCCAGGTAACTTCCTACAACATAGGCTGGGCGTGGAATCAGCTTGTCACCACCACTTGCAGGTTTGTAATTGGTAGATGCGCCAAGGTTCTCTGCCAGCCAGTTGTAGGCGAAGGTGACATCGTGGAGGGGGATTGGCCAGTATAGCGGTGTGCTTCCCGGCTCAAGTTTAGTGGTGAAGGGAGACCAACGGTAATTGATAACTGCGACGGGGTGGTCCTGCAGACACCTGGGCAAAGGGGCAACCGTGTTGGCGCCACGGTAGAAGGGAGGAAGGTAGATGGCAATCGGCGTGGTAGCAGAGTGGTTGGCAATGTTATGTAGACTATGGATATGTGAGGCTGATGAGTGTGCATTGATATGAGAAGAAGAATACTCACCTCACAGTGATCTCGCCTGCTGAGGCACACGGCACTTTGATATGCTCAACGTAGCTGGAGCTCGAGCTGAAGCGTTGGCATTGTTGTTGCCATTGCCATTTGTAAGATGAGAGTCGTTGAGGTTGCACATGAGAAAACCGACAGACTCTTGCTGAGTAGAAGAGCTGTCTCATGGTCTGGGTACGATCACAATTGTCGGTTCATCACCATACTGAGAGGGATGAGGTTGAGGCTTGACAGAGGGTTTGGCGACAATCAAACCTGAAGCTCAAGGGCAAGGGACAATGCTGCGATTGCGAGGTGAGGTTTTGATCTAAGAGGCCGGCACGTATCGACGAATCAGGATTCACCAGTGGAGGGCTTATGGCTTGGCCAACGTCATGCTGGTCGTAATCTAACAAAGTCACTGTTGTGAGTGGATCCCCTCACCCCACTTGTAGAGACAGCCCAACCCTTTGCCGCCATCATATCCTACCGGACTTGGAAACCTTGCAACAGGCTTGCTCCTATCAATCCATCTGTAACTATAACATTATGCTAGTTGTTAAACTGCTTGCTCCACAGGCTTAATGTGAACCTCACACCTCTATCTTTAGGCCACTGCTAATGATAGGGTCTTATCAGAGTTGAGATTTTAATGTAGCATTTAGAGTCCACGTTTGGTATCAATCTTCTGATAGCTATCCAAACTATGTATTGTGCCGAGGAATATTCACAACCTTTTCATACTTTCAAAGCACACTCAGCCAATGTTTTCTACGATACCACCGTCCCCCATGATCAGCAAATTTGCAGAGACAACACGCTGGACTTCTGTAGAGGATGACATAGGCAAAGGCTGGTTGACGACAGAGACCTCTGCCTGTGGATTTTTTGTCTCGATTCCGATCACCCTTACGTTATCGCCCACTACTGCCGTGTTTCGAGCAACAGTACTTCCAACTCGAGAAGTGTGACCTGAGTACTCATCCCTCATAACCCCGGTGACGGCTTTGGTGCTGGTTTTGGTGGCTGTGGATTGCTGGCTTCGTGTTCAGTAGGCGCGAACAATAATAGCAGCTCATTCAGCATTTCCTTGTACTTTGCATCCTCCCTGCTGGAGCATCTTGGCATCTCCATATGATCGGCACCGAGTTGCTTAACTTGCTCGATGTGATCTTCTAGGCCAAGTTTCGAGAATTGGTCGTCAACAACCTACAGCGAAAAAAGGTCAGTTACTTATCGTATCCATTGTTATAGACGAGTAACTTTACCTTCTTTTCTTATGACCCTGCTGTAAAAATACCATTAGTTTCCTGGAAGGAGTGAATTTGGATGCATTGCTTAGTTACAATATCTTTAAATGCTTGGTTGATCTCTTCAAGAAGCTTACTATTCACGAGCCCTTGAAAAAAGTCTTCTATCATCATCTGAAATCAATGCTAGGTTCTTTGCAATTCTTGACAAGATGACTTCCGGCCCATGGTGTGGTGTGCCAAGGAAGATGACAAGCTTAGTTCTGTTGTTGAAGGCCCCCGACTTATTGATTGCCTGCCATGCGTTATGAGCACGATTGACAAGTTACTCTTGTGGACACTCTCACATACGTGTTTGATGACAAGACCACCGACACTGTGTGCTATGAAAACGATCGGATCCTTGTTCTGAGACAAAACTCTCTGTTCCAGGCTGTGCTTGAGGTTCTCACCATGGTCCGTGATGATGTTTGGAATACGTTCCTTTGGGATTGAATTGTGGCCATACACCCAGATTCTTGCCTTGCCATTGACATCCATGGCAAGCAAATCCCGAGGCCAGAAGATTCCGGCATTATTGTTCTCAGTCTGCCAAGTATATTGCGGGTGTCCATTCAATCCTGGACCAAAAACGATGCTAAGTCTAAGTTAGGCTCCGATGTTATCCAATGCACAATTAGCTTTAACATACTTAAGTTCAGCCTGAGTGTTTGCAGTAGAGCCATCTTCTGGGTATATCAATGTCAAGCCAGTTGGACTGACTGTTGAAAGGGGTGGTGTTTGGACCACAGTTTCAGAAGCCATCTCTGCCTGGGATTGCTTGCAAAACTTCGTTGCGAAGGAGGACAAGGATTTTGAAGCGGAAGGCATGGTTTTATGTCTCATTGGAACCATGACATAGAAAGAGAGAATGCTGTGTTCCCTGAAAAGGGGGACCAGAGAGCATGAGAGGTGGAGATACTGTTGAGACAAGCGGCTACTGATATAGCGCGTGTGAAGTCGGATGACTAAATAGAGTAGAATACATTCCCCAACTGGAAATGTTGACGAATCCACACCATTTCTGCCCAATGTCTCAGGAAGGCTAATGTGGCGGCAATGTGTGCATAGAGTCTTGGATTCCTGGCTACAGGATGATTGTTGTCTGCAATACAGTCTGAGTGGTCTTGCTTGGAATCATCTTCAACCAACCACAGTTAACAGCCCACCTGCCTCAACTAGGATTCGTTAGGGATAGTAAATCATCGACATGCAATGTACATCGGGCTCGAAAAGCCAGACTGCTGCTAGTGTATTGCATTTCAGCCATTTAAGCTCTAAAAAGGGGATTCCAAGACCTATCAGCGAGAGTCATCAAAGCTAAGCAACTGGAGTGCGCTCAACGTGCATTTGGGCGAAGACTCGATAGCAAATTATACATTCTGCTGAAGGTATCCCATGGAAACACGAGCATTGACACGGGGCAGAGGGTTGTTAGACTCAACGTCTATAGCTGACAAGGCTTAAGAGTAATGGGCGAGTATCTGCCACGAGATTAGAAAGATTGTTATGGTATCTCTTCTTTTGAGTTTTGACAGCATAAAAAGAGCCTCACTCAGGTACTGCTTGGTACCTTAACCTTCGTTGTATGTCTGTAGCAATCCGCTTCGAGTGATGTGAGGTGTGTAGCAACAGCCCCGATCATTGTTCGATTTCCATTTGTATCCAGTAGTTGCATTATGCTCCAATCAAGCCTTTGGACTTCCGAAGATAATAATGACCATTTTGGTACCGCAATTCCCAAATCCTACCCATTCGTCGAACTACCGTTTGTTTAGATGCTGCAGTGTAACTGTGAAGATTTAACTAAGTTGGTGCCTAATGGTTACGACAAGCACACATCAAGGCTTTAGATTTGTATCTGCCGCGCTGGGGTCAGAGTGCAGCTTCAAAATGTCTTTTTTTGGGGGGGCGGGGGGAAGGAGTAATGTTTCCATACCTTTAGGATACGTGAAGTTTCTTACTACGTTACCAGGTAACTTTACGCTATCTACTTTGTCTCCACGATGGTAGGTACAACCGAATGCATTTCTTTTCCTTTTTCTACTTCTGGAACTTTCCGGAGCAACCGCAGTTAAAGCTGATAACTGGATGACATGGTGAAGCAGGAAAATGCTCATTGTAAAAGTGTGGATCAATCAATGGATGAGGGCAGGGACTGATCAGGTCTCCATGGGGGATATTGTAGGGCGCTGCTCTCCCCTCATCCTTTTGAGCACTCATCGTTAATGATCGGGCTACTGCGCATTACACTATGCCGGAAGTTAAATGCAAGCCTTTGCATCTGCCTGTTTGAGTGAATAAACAAAATTATCTCACATACTTGCCAGGCTATGCACCTTTTTAAGAAGGTTGACCTCCTTATGAACATCTAAGTCATCGCCAGAATGCGAGCCAGAGCGGGTCACCAAATGCCAGGCCAGTCTTATTTGTTGTCCGTTTGTTTTATATTCGAAGCTTTTTTGCTGTTGTATACAAAGGAATGTCACAGAACAACACCAACAGCCTACCATTTGACTTGCATCCTGAACTATCCCTTTTTTATCAGTGTACGTTTGCATCCAGCAGACTATCCTTGTGACCAATGTGTTGCTCAATGATATCACATAATAGTGCAATGAAGATTGCTGCAACAGACCACGTTGTTTGTGATAACAGTACCACTACTACCGGAGTACTTCGTGGCTGTTCCTCCTTCAGGCATCATACTCTTTCTAGAATGCTGTTCCTCCCTGACACGGTCCCACTGGCCTGTATAGTTCCAGGGATATTCTCAAGTGCGTCGATTGTTTGCGTCAATGTATACTTTCCCTCCTTTCTCCTGAAAAACTATGTTGCGCCCAGTGGCTCTTCCAACCCGCCCTGCATAAGGGAACTGACATCCAGTTCCTCCCAATAGCGGGGGAGATTCTTGATTCACTCTTTCCTCTGGGGACTCAGACGTCTCTTGACACCATGCTCGACCTTTCGAAAGCTGACTCAGTTCATGCTAGTCCTGCTCTGCTGCATGAGTTGAACTCCTATGACTCTGGGTAGAGTAATATATACTAGATTCAGAAAAAGAGAGACTTCCAGTGTGCTGACGTGCCAGATGTGAACTCTCGGGTTGCTGAGCTACCCAGCTACCTGAAGACGGTTGTTCTCCACCCGGTACATGGTTTATTGAAGTTTCGCGCTGCAGAGTTTTGTTGGCGAAGAATTCTTGAAGAATCGATTTGATGTTAGCATAAACTGGATGCCGAGGTGTATCGATGTCGGTCACACGCCAATAATCAACATCTGGAAGAGCTAGGACATCTTGTTGTGGATAGAGATGCGTGTCTGAATCTTCAAACAAAACTCCTAATATTTGGATGTTGCGACGTATACGTCAGCAACCAATCTCAATAGTATGAAGCCATCGGAGAATAGCTTACTAATCGTCCGAGTCAGGACACTGTTTAGTCCCTACCAAACAGTAAACTGGAAGTCCTTGCTGTTTCAAAGGATATAACACGTTCTGATTCAACCAGTTCAGAACTAAGCTTCCCATCATTGGGTCATCAAACATAGTGTCTGCCTTTATTTGAGGGGGAAGGCCATGATATGTTAGGGAAACATCCTCCAGGTTGTTAACCCCGGGATGTGGTGTGCCAAGGAATATTAACAATTCGGTTAAAGATTTAACATCTTTGGACTGACATATTGCCTATCCAGTGAAAGAAACAAGTGAGTAATAGTGCCGTAACAAGGATCCGGAGCGCCATATGGATAACTCACGTCGCGGATTATAATGCTGCCTTGATAATATCCGATAAAGATGATTGCTTCCTGGTATGGTCAGGTTTGATTGTTTTAGTGAGTCAGTATTCTGCAGATCTGAAGTACTTACTCCCTTAAGGAAAAACGATTGTTGTTTTAGATCCTGGATCAGTTTTGCGCGAGATAACCAATTGTCTCTTGAATCTCGCTAGAGGTGTTTTCCTTGGGGGTGACATCTGCATCGTATGCGTATGCCCAAACCCTTGTGTATAGCTTGAAATCTTCTTTCAAGTACTCTTTTAGCCAGTAAGTTTTCTTTCTGTTTTTATCAAACTGCTCTTCTTCTAGACTATCCTTTGCATGTCCCACCGATTCACCGACAATTACAATGCTGCACGTCAGCTGTGGTTAGCCTCCACCTAAAATGGCATTGAAACCCTGCGACGTACTTGTATGTTGGGTTGAAGGACTCATCCTCGCTCCCTGATAGGAGTGTGAAGCCGTGGTGTTGCACTCTTGTTTGTGCAGGGGACATATCTTCAAACGCTAAGCATATCCCTTCACTTATTACAATGCAGGATGCCCGTGATTTTGCTAGAACGACACTAATGCGACTCTGGCAGTTTGGTTTTAATTGGCCACTGAAGTTACTCTGAAGATATGACTCAAAGGTTGCGAGATGTGTGTATTGTGCAGCCCGAAATGTTACTGGAGGGAAAAGTGCGGGAGCCTGTAAAGCTGTGCGGAAGGACAGATGGTGAGTGTTATAAGTAAGTTAGCATGCTTCGCCCCCAATGCTGAAATCCAGCATGTACATGCTTACGCGTACTACCATCATTTTAAACGGGCATTCCTCCTTTCCGTACGCACAAGCCATGCTACTACTTGTTGGGCACCTGTAATGGGTTTGGCGGCTGCCCTACAGATGGCAAAGGAGCGACAAATAGGAGGATTCCTAATGGGGGGAGGAGCATTATCACCGTCATCACCATCGTAATAATCTTGAATAGTGATAAACATGCCGAGTGCGCCTTCAATTCTACAGTAGGTATGCCAATGACCTGAGTATAGATTTTCTGTCATAACAGCCATTCAATATCTCAAGTCGGTTTTTCTCCCACGTGGGTTTTCCTCCGGCGTCACCTATAGTTAATATATCTTAGACAGCTCTTGCCCGCTGGCACCGTGGGTACGACTTAGCACCCTCAATGGTGAAACAGTCGAAAAATATAAATGAATTGATAAATTAATAAATGGACCTTAAGTTGGCGGCAATCTACCAAAAGCAGCCCGAGAAACCCTGGACTACTGCGAAGCATTCCTTCCTCGCTTCTGCTATGTAATGACACACTTGAAGGGTGTGATCAAATCTTTGCTCCAATATTCATTTAAGCCGCTAATCAAATAACATTCATGTCTTCCTTAAAGCTTCAAGAGACCATATGAACAATTCTTCATCAATATTCTTGATAATAATCTGTGAAATTGGTCACCTATGCTAGTAACAAATGTCAAAATCATCTAGTAGCTTCCCACGCATATGCTTTCCTAAGTACGGGTTGACCTTGATGCATGGGGCCTGCACTGGATACAGTCTCAATCTTTGCATGTTAGGTGGACTCCTTGTTCTTTGTCTAGAGACGCATAGGTTATCGGGCCTGACCCACGTTGAGTCAAAAGAAAGCCTCATTATCATCTTTTCTTAATCTCCCACTCTTTGTGTATGATCGATATTAGAAGTCTACGCTTGCTTCATTTGCTGCCAGCAAGTACAGATTGCCGGGCTAAGAAACAAAATACTGAAGGAGCACAGGTCCGTCAGTTCACACCCTACACAAGCCCGCAAGCTGTCTGCAAACAGGCTGGGGTAATCTCCAGCCAATAAGACGGCAACACACTCTTCTGCAATTTTGGATGCCTGACCATTAGGCAATCTTTCAGTGTTTGACTCATGTGGGATTTGGGGTGACGAACAAAGAAATTGTAACAACTCTTTGCCTGGTATTCCAACCATGCAAAGGTATTTGTCTCATGCTTTCAACTCATGGGGTTCTCGAGAACGTGATCCAAAGCAGGCGACAGATCAAGGCAAAGATGGGTCAAGCTCCTATCCCCGCTTCAGGAGACTCAGGCCTGGGTCCTGCTCAACAACAGCAAGAACAACCAGTTGGGCCGCCACATCCCAGACTTTGCTAGGCACGGAAGAATCTGAAGTCAACAATGATAGCAACATTGGATTGCTTCTGCTCACCACGGACGACAACATCAGCACGTGCGATGATGGCACCGAGTAAGAGATCTGGCATATGGAACCTCTATTGCGCCTTATTTCCTCTCACCACTAATGAACAAGTTTACAGCATAGTTTTTGTTCATGGTTTACGAGGTCGTCGATTGCGCACGTGGCAATACCAGACGTCCTCACAAACATTAATATGGCCTCGCGACCTGCTTGCAAAGGAGCTCTCTGGACAAGCACGGGTTTGGACATATGGCTACAATGCTGCTATATTTGAGGAGTACGACGTGAAATGTGGGAACAATAAAAACACCATCACACAGCACGGTGAAGGCCTAAAACTGCATCTGGAACGCGAGATGTTACAAAGACTTAGGGGGCATATAATTTTTGTTGCCCATAGCCTTGGCGGCCTGCTTGTTAAATGTGTATGTGTCTTTCTTCTTCGTGGACTTCTTCCACCATGAGCCAATGTTCCATCTGAGCAGTCGATAATCAGAAACTGATATGGAGGAGATAGGCCATCAACCAATCGTCGACCTGTGCTGACCGAACCATTGGAGTCATATTCCTAGGCACTCCTCATCGAGGTCCACAACAGGCTTGGTATACCATTGGCAAAAATCTAGCTCTTATATTTGCCACCAATCGAGAGCTCTTAAATGGCCCAGACAACAAGGAACATCTGGATATGATACACAAAGACTTCCTCAAGAAACGCATCCCTGTGCATTCGTTTCAAGAGGGACGGTCTATCGTAGGAGTCCACGGATTAAACAGCAAGGTATGGATTTTGATATGTGCATCCAGCAGTAAAATAATAAACCAAATTCGGACGCAGATCGGTTATCTGATGTTTTTTTTAGGTTGTTAATGATTCCTCTTCAACACTTGGTGTGGGGGAGCCATTAGAGAAAGTGGAACTCTCGACGCAAATCACGTAGATATGGTAAGATGCTTCGGCAACGAAGATCCCAAGTACCGCGCAATATTCGGAGTTATTCAAGGGTTCATAGAATTTGTGAAGTCTAGACTTGAGATGTCGGCGCCTATCCATTCAACCACAGGCCTTACCCCATCCTGGAGACCTCAGTTACTCTCCATTTCTCCCACTCCATCCGTTTCAGCACCCCCATATGGCTGCGGTACCTCTACGCAAGACTACAATCATATGTCGCAATCAGGACCAGCGCCTGGATATGGAAGAACTCAAGATCACAAGCACCAGGTGGGTTTTGCGCTGGTTCGAAGGGGAACACTGATGGAAAATGGGTCTTACGTTCATACCATTGCTCTACAAGATGGATCGGGATTCCCAGAGACTCTTCCTGAGGGATTGCCATCACCTGATGAGCTACCACCAGCGCAAGTAGGTGTACTTGTGGGAGCTAATTTAGTGGTAATGGATCTGATGCGGTGGTTGAGAGGATTGGTTAGACAAGTCTCTGGAAATTTCAGGCATTTGAGAAAATGGCTTGGTGAAACTAACGCGAGTTGTAGTTTAACAATGAGGTTTGGAGAACCCTCTACATGCGGGTCAGCTAAGTTCATGATCGAGAAGGGGGTAATAGGGGACGACTAAGCCTTTCCTTATGCAAAGATCAAGTAGAGACGAAATATGGAAATAAAGTGAGTTTTGAGCCTATTTCATGGTTATTGTTGTGGAAAAAAAACACCTAGTCCCTTCTTGATTAACCTGATTATGATATACTTCTTGAGTTGCTATAAAACACTCTTATTAAAGGCAGATATTAAGAGCAGTGAGTAGCAAAAGGTTGACATTACAGTAATATGTAGGAAAGTATTGTCAAATTGTGCCATAATAAGATTTCTAAGGTGCCCAGGCTAATGGCATTAGGGCCTTTTTATGAAGGTTTGTCAAATACCATATCTGACTGCAGGGTTGCCTGGCGTCAACCTATGCAACGCCTTTCCGGGACCTCTTTGAGAATTGCCTAGTTAGTGATATCTTCTCAACTTTCTCAAAGTTCTTGTTTCTATTAATCGTTTTTCTGGCAAATAGTATCGTCATGAAATGCTGCTAAGCATCGACTTGATATGATATTCCAGTTACAATAACATTTTAAGATTCTTCCACCAGATGTCCAATTCTAACGATCTGCTATTCAGCTTTGTATCTCACTGTACGCAGCTGCACGAGCTCCAATCCCGAAACCTAGCAGCTTTGTAGAACATCATACACCTGATCCGTCGAGGTCAGCAGAACAAACCACAGTTCAAGATGAAGCTTAGGCATTAGTTGGGCAGCGTTGACTCTAACCTATAGAATTTGATGTCATTGATGCCCAAGAATTGTGCTTCAGACATGGAGCTGGATCAATGGTGCTTTTGGAAGCTCGTGAAAGATTACACAACTGAGGAATAGCGTAACACAAAACTTTTATTTTCACGATGATAGACTGGACGTATTAGTAATGAGGCCACACTCGAGAGAGAGATGAGCATGTATTAGCGTATTCTATCAAGACAATAGACAACTCTAAGTGTTTATTGTCATTCCGATGGTCAATAGACATCTTGAATCGTAAGAAAAAAAAGTATCGACCCGGAGTTGTATTCAAATCAGGTGCGCTCAGTGTCTTTCCTTCTTACCTGGGCCTGAAACTTCCGGTCTTATGAACTGATAATTCAGTTAATGCCTAGCCAATTTTGATACAGCACTCTCAGTGAACCTCTTGCCAAATGGAAGGATTGCGCTCTCCAGCTGCCTTGGCTAAAAGATAAAGCTTTGGTTGTGTGACCTTGACACAGAATGTGCAGCCAGTGGGGGGCTGACACCTACCCTGCCAACAGAAATTTGCATAATTGAAAGGATCTAAGCTGTTCCTTCGCTGAAGCATGAAGTCTGGATGTTTCCTCAGGAAATGTCTCCCGGAGGGTTAGACGAATCTTTGGCATGAATATATTGATAACCTTGGAGAGCAACTTATAAAAGCAATCTGTCTCTACTTGGGCGAGCGTTTTTCCATAATGCCATCACTCAGTGTTCCTTTTTGTCCTCAAACAAAACAAACACAAGAAGCAGCACGAGGTAGAAGTGGAGAGAAGAGCAAGTCAATCAATCCAAGATCACTCAAGAGATTATTGAGAAAAGTCATGTCGAAAGCAACATCAGCACAGAAGGCTACACTAGAACATTCTGCCAAGAACGACAGGCTCGGATTCCAACTTCTGTCACCTCAAGATGGGTCTGATATATACGACCAGGGGAAAGAAAAGTATGATTATTAGCCAGATTTTCCTAAGATGTTGTAATAATACTCTTACTAACAGCTTCTTTAATCCAGCATTATCTTGATTCATGGATTGCGAGGCCATCGAATTCTTACCTGGAAGCACCCAGATTCGGAGATATTCTGGCCTAAAGAACTCCTTGCTAATGACCTTGTTGGTCAAGCCAGAGTCTGGACATACGGGTACAATGCGACTGTGTTTGCGAACACGGTGACCGGTGGAAACAGCAAAACAACGATCACACAACATGGAAGAGACTTGAAACACAAGCTGGAGCGTAAATTCTTGATAAGTCAACTGGCCCAATCATCTTTGTTGCACATAGTCTTGGTGGTATCCTAGCCAAATTGGTATGCTGCCAAATCTCTTTAATGAGCCTTGTTATCTCTCGTTCTTCTGCCACTTGAAGGCTTACCAGTTAAGTGTAGGTCATTAATCATTCAGAAAAATGCCGTGGAAGAACAGCTGGAATTATATTTCTCGGCACACCGCATCGAGGTCCTGCTCAAGCATGGATAAAGATAGCAAACAGCTTAGCCACCCTCCTTCCCACTAATCGTGAACTTCTCAGCGGGCTAGATAATGCTGAGCTTTTGGAACTGATCAATGAACAATTTGTGGGATTCGTAAAAAACCAGATACCAATTCACTCGTTCCAAGAGGGACGTGGAGCTTTGGGACAAATCGGTGTCCGAGAAATTGAAAACAAGGTACGTTACATACAACATGCTTAAGGTTGAAATGAAAGCATTCTCACACGAACTTACTTCAGGTAGTGGATGATTATTCATCCAAACTTGGCCTTGGTGAACCTTACGAAAAGGTGGAAACAATAGATGAAAATCATATGAATATGGTTCGGTGCTTCAGTCGAGAGGACGTGAAGTACAAGGCTATCTTGGGGGTGATCCAAGAGTTCTTGGGCATGCCCATAGGTGACACTGCTGTTGGAATGGCACATTACCCTGCGACATCTCCCCCGTCAATTGCAGCTGCTGAAACAGGGCCCCGTCCTGATTCGGTGGTAGACACAATGGGGGATAGACCGACGTTCACTCAGCCTGCACATCAACCTAGAGACATCACGAGATCTTGCATGACCCACAAGGATCAAGATGACCTACAACGCAGGCACCAAGTGGGCCACGTGCATGCTAACAAAGCTGTAATCTTGGGAAATGAGGCACATATCAAGAATGTTTCCGTCACTAAAGTGCTGGAGGATCAAAGCCCCCTATCTGTTCCCGCTGGATTGCCTCCCCCAAACATGGTGCAACCGTCGCAAGTTGGTGTCCTTGTCGCAAAGCAAGCCACCATAGCAGGGGACCGAACGGTGATTGACATAATCGAGTAGGGAATGTGCAAGACTCAGTTGAGATAATGGTGCAGCTACTTACATGGGCACAAAGTTCTTTTGTCAAAGCGAGTTTTGAAGGCATTGCTATGGAAACCGAATTAATGAATTTGGTAGCATGAAATCCGAGCTTTTCCCTTCACTCTTATGCTTGTGGAACTTTCTCCGTTATCTCTTTCCCTCCCATCATTTACTCCTTCGCTGATGTTAGCCACAGTGTGGTCACCGTTGACCTACCTCGGTCAGCCCGGGCTCCACTGAGGTCAGGGGCATACTTGACCTTATATAAGAGCCATGATCATCCACCTTCACGCGTGTGTAGTTTAGAAAGTAGAGCGTTGTTATTCTGCGGCACCCATTGTGCTTGACAGTTACCCTCAGGGCCGAGTGTTCTGCAGGGCAACGCCCAAGTAAATACTTCCATCCACATCCACCATTTTCCTTTACATCCAACAGCTGATGACAGTACTTCCTGGCTGGTGCTCTCGGAAAGAAGACTGCGTTATAGAACTACCACCTTCTCAAATTCTCGATGTTATGTTATTGAAGTTTCTTTGATTCAATCCCTGGTTAATAATGTCTTCGAATCTTCCTTTGCCCCAGGCTTTCTTGGCATCTGTTTGACAGCAAAAGAATATTATACTCTCGCCTTCGCTAACGCCTTCGATACAGCCTAATCTCCTACTTTCGGTCATAAGAGCTGCAATAGTATTGTGAACTTCCATATTCTTCTCATCTTCTCAATACTTAATTTTCGGTCGTTCAACTGCAGTTGGTTCGCTTTCTGTTTATAGTTTTTCGATCTGAGTATAATAGCTTTTTCATTATAATCATTGTTGCTTTGGTTAAGAGGATGGAGGAGTCGGAGGGGAGATGGGCAAGGTAAGCCTTGTGCGCTAAGCGCGTTGCTTGCTGGATGTAGGGGTTGGTGTAACGAGTGACTTGGTCTGGTGCAGGCAGGGTTCGACAATGGGTCAAATGGGTTAAATAATGGCCACTGACGATGCTGGGTGCACAGAAAAGTCAATTGATACGTGTAATAATCTTTCTTGGTCCTCAGTGTCCTTGTCTTAGGGAGAGGAGGAACCAAGAGAAGTCTATCATGACCGGGCAGCTTCCTTTACAGAATCTTCATTATGCCTCGGCCATCTTCCGGGATCAATCACGTATTCGTGCCGCTCATAATAACCCTGTCTCTGGTGTCCCTTGTGTTGGCAGTCAGCGATTTCCCTTTCCTTGGACTGCCGTGTCCATGTGACAGTTGGAGTTTCATTGTGCGGCTTCGGCGTTGAAGAGGGCGTTGTTGGCGTCAGTCATGGTGGGGTTAGTGGGTGAGACGTGATAGGTACAGTGCTGGGTACATGTAAGTTTAAGGGAGGAAGATAACGTTTGCTGGCGAAGGGCATTGTTGGTTTTCAGGAAGAAAGAAGGGCAGTTGGTAAAAAGGTTTTGTCCTGGTGCAGAGGGTCTGAGAATGATTATCTCCACTGTTCAAGAGGGGCAGGTGTCGAGAGAAGCGTGACGTTGCGTTAGTAAGACGACATATCCGGCTGTCTGGAGCCGAAGGGCTACCTGCTAGCGGTGCACCATGTGGAAATTTATTTATTTATCTGTTCATTTCTATCTCCTGAACGTTTCACCACTAAGGGTGCTCAGTCGTGCCTACAATACCGCCGGGCAAGAGCTATCTAAGTTGTATTAATTACAAGTGACGCCGGAGAAAAAAATCCGCGAGGAAGAAACCGACGCGAGATATTGAAGGGCTGTTATGTCGCATGGCTAAGGGGAGAGAGAGTAGTCCAGGGGGCCGTGTCCGGCCCCCGGGTTCGAAGGGGGTGCTTGAGGAAAAGGATGAATGTAGGGTGAGGGAGAGCCGTCACTAGACGGGATTCGCAGGCTGCCCCCCGAATTCGGCTCAGGAGACTCCAGATTCAAAGAGTTGGAAGGATGACCAGAAGATCCTAGGGTCCATCCTTCCCGCGAATGGGCTGTCAAGGAAAACAAGAGGGCCGGAGAAGAAGTGTCCCCTGGAAACCACCGCCCCGCAGGGACACTTTTTGACAGCCTCCGGCGGGTGGTTGAAGCGCATATGGTGCTCCAAGAAATTACCGTGGCCTTGAGGCTTCAGCCAACCAGCCCAACAGGCATTGATGGGAGAACCTCTCAACGAATGGTTTAGCACTGTGGCTAGCCCAGCAGGCCGAGGGGGTTTTGTTAGTGCACCAGCAGCTACGCATATCCGGGGGAGGCACTCGTCGTTTCTTGGGAGGGACAGAGGGGAGGTCGAGCCACACCCTGATCCTTAGGTACCTTGGCTCCCATAAGGGCTTAGCCCTGAGCCCGATCATGTGGAAATGCGGAGAGGGAAAGTCTACTGGACCCCAAAACTCAAGCATAGGTAGGTACTTTCCATCACAAATGCCCATAGGGATCTTCTCAAACCATGTGCAAATGTTGCAAGATAATGCGAATTGAGAGTCCTGGTGCTGCTATGAACGACGTTTTGCCAGACGCAGAACCAAAGTCAACTTCCAATAAGAGGAGCACAGGACTTGGGATCGTGTGAGCTCGATTTCTGATAATCTTAATCCCGTTGACTTACGGAGGTGCCTATTCATATCAATTATCAACACATATTTTCTTGGCCTGTAGGATCTATGCGTTTCGCTCCATGGACCTTTAGATCTGATCTTGACTCATGGTTATGATAGTGCACAGTGAAGCAACTTCATGTAGCACCATGGTTCATGTCATAATTTATCATTATTGTGGATGGCCATACAAAGTAACTAAGCAAGAGTTGGTGTGATCCAGAAGGGCTATCCCCGAAAAGCGAGAGCGGAGAGAAAGATGCGACAGTGGCGATGCCTGGCGAGCTGTCTTTCCATGAAGCGAGTGCCCATACTCGCCTTTAATGGCCCGATTTTCCAAGAGCTAAAAGCACCGAGACGATGGGCGGGTTAAGAACAACAACAAAAAGCAAGACGATTCGAACTTTCAAGGATATAATAACAGTGTAAGATCTCGAGATATTAGCTAATCAAAATACCCATTTGATCCATCACATATGCAGCGGAATAGCAATATGGATCCGGTTGTAAGCAAAGGGAGATACGGCTTAAACCCGATGTGCCTGTTGATGACTGGATTTTTACTCTCGTTTTTAACTCAAAGACACGTCGCAAGACCATCTTGTCGAGAGTTTCACGTGGGATCGGAAGTTCGAACCGCTCTTCCTCTGGAGTGGCATAATGCTCCTGGAGGTAGAAGAAAGGGAAAAAACTTCATTTTAGCACAGCGTTTTAAGAGCTATCCCAAGCCCTCGATATTTGGATTGCCGTTCTCGAACTTGCATTTGATTACGCCTAATAGAGCTTGTCAGTGTCTCCCAGCACTGGAAAATGGTTTCAGGAGTTGAACATGTCGTAGCATGTGGGGCGCCCTTCGGCTCGATATTGTCCCTCTTTCTTAAAGTAGAAGCAACTTGCAATTAGTCTATGTGCCACTTCTTTGATCTCCGGGCCCCGACTAAAATAGCTTTGAGCATCCTTGGCCAACTGCAAGATTCTGTCCACATCATCAAGCTTGGGTGGTGTTCCCTTTAATGAAACATTGATCCGGACGTGCCGTCTCTTTGACTCCCTAGAAAGGGTTTCATTTCGCTGGAGACTAACTTTAGAGAAGTGTTCTCCCCAAGTTTGCTCACAGTCTATTTGGTTGTCGAGCATGCTGTTAACGGTCCTCCAGAGATACAAGATTCCCCCGACGCGTTTGACTGCCTTCTGGAGCTTCCTGCCGGCGCTCTTGAGATCCTGGTGGTCGCCACGTGCTTTATACCGGATTCCTGTTCCGATCGACAACAGAAGGTCGGGTTCGTGGTGCCGCATGTCAGCCCAAATCAGTTGATGCTCCCTATCTGCCACATTGACTGGACAGTCATGATGGATAGCCCCGTCAATGAAGGACATTCCGGTTACTTCCTGGACAAAGGGCCTGAAGTATCGTGGGGCCGCGGATGTCGCTCGCGCCTTAGGACAATATTAGTTTTGCCATTGCATGGATTAACAGGAAGAATCTCACTAGGAGAGGATTTTCTTGACGTACGCTTCCCACACTTTCAACTCTTCTGAGGGATCTTGAGACCTCAAAAAGTAATAGGGTCCTTTGTCAAGTATAGATCTGTACGTAACTTTCTCTCTGCGATGCCTGCTTAATGACCAGTTGGAACGTACGAGTTCCACCAGTAACGTCAGGCCTGTTGTAATTTGCCAATATAATCGGTCGGTATTCTATCGCCTCAGTTGATGTAACAGCAACCTTTATGCGACTGCCTTGGAGTTCAGATTTCTGGAGGCTCCCATCGCTCGATGCAGAGTAAGACTTACCTCCAAAAGGGAGGCTTCACCCAACGCTTCCTTAAGAGTTTCTTCCAGAGGAGTTGACTTGTAATAGCTGTGGTGATTAACGAGGGCCAATGGTTTCAAGGGCTCGATATTGCGGGGTGTAAATGCTTCATTGCAGAGTTCTCAGAAGATTTTCCTGAACTGAGATACTGAAACATGGTTAACACCTAAGCCGGGAGCAATAATCCCGCCAGAGCTTAAGAGCAACATACATAATCAGCATCTGCCCTGAACATACTTCAAGTTTGAGGACCACAAGATGAAGCTCTACACTTACCTTGTGCCCACAATGGGGTCAAAGAGATGTTGTATTGGAATCAGATGGCCAAGTTGCTTTTCAATTTCTTGGAGGGCAACCAATTCGACAATGCCACGGATACCACCACTATTTAGATACATATCAGTCGGCTTTGAACTCAAAAAAGGAACATCCTTGAACTTGTCGAAATGGCTTACCCATCAAGGCAGAGAATGCGAACCCCCGCACCCGTTGGCTTATAATATATGCGGACTGGGGAGAAAGAATGTGACTCTTGATTGCAAGCGAATGGACAAGAGCATATTACATAGATGTTGTCGTCCACTAGTTTTCCAAACACACCGACGCAAGAGGTGAATACAACATGTCCACAAGGTAGTGGGTGTTCTGGAATATTGCAAATGCAACATAAGCAAGTCGAATTACTGAAGAATCTAGCATTTTCGCCGAACACCGCGGGTAATTGTTGTAGTGATTCCAAATGCAACTGAGGGATATCATTCTTTGGCTGATTGTGACTCTCCGGTTTCTGTAATTCTGATTCAAGTTTATCGAGACAATCAGCAATCATCTGTTCCCATTCGGTGTAGAAGATAAATTGCTGAAAATCTGACTGGAAATCTCCATTGTCGAGGATTTTTCCACTCTCGGATTGATGACCTTTAGTGTGACAGTTTTTGACGTTGACACAAGTAACGTCCCCTATCCTGAATTTGCATGGAAGCTAATGTTCACAGATCTGATCAAAGGCCTCCTTGATTGGAATGGAAAATGCTTCCCTTGCGTAGGAAGGGTTAAGCGACCTTTACATAGATAGATAGATACTTTATTAATTCGAATTTTCGACCGGGTTCACCCCGAGGGTGCTGGGTCGTGCCCACGACGTCGGCGGGCAAAAGCTACCTGAGTTGAACTAAATACAGGTAACGCCGGGAAAAAGCCGCATAGGGTAAAACCGGCGTGGGTTAGAGGGAGTGCAGTGTACTATGTACAGGGGAAGGTTCTTGAAACCGGCCAGCCCCAGGTATGTACCTTGTTGGGACCTACCCCGGGTCGTTAGGCTCAGAGTCTAGATGATTAGCACGCGGGGCTTGGGGCGGGATTGCGAGAGGGGAGCGAGGGAGGCGTGGTAATGGGATAGGGTGCCCTGTGGAAGCGTCCTAGGCTTGCCAGATAGATACTTCATGAAATGGACGAGAATGTTTTCCTGCCTTGCAATAGAAAGTACCAGTCAAGTATAGCTGCAGCCCAATGCATCTCCATCCAGTAGACCACCCGCTATGGGGAAGGCTACAGACTTCCCAGCACAACGGCTGGTCTCGTCTGCATCAGGCAGCTCAAGGCATCTAATCAGGCCCTCTGGGAGTCACGCCTTCCGGGGCTCCGGGGCCTAGAGCTTGGCTCGGACTTCCCCCAGCCTCGCCCAGGCCGCAAAATGTCCCGCCTCCGGATATGGCATTATGGTGAAGGGCCAATAAACCACAATCCAGCCTATGGGACGGCCCTTTGGCCAAACCTTTCCTCTGCCTGTTTGACAGGCTGAGGTCCTGGAAGCTAAACCCGGGACCATCCCGGATAACTTCAGCGAGCTTGAAGGCAGCAAGGTTGGTGCCGCCCGAGGTGCCGTCAACCATAACTTCTAATGGACCAGCTCCGCATTGGTTGATCTGCATCACCGTGTTAGCTTGCATTGAACTACCAAGATCGTTCTTGGGGGCCTGTCTTTGCCGTAGCCCCAAGAACTGCGGTGAGAATTCCTCAGTCAGCAATACAAACAGTTATATACCTACAACTGGTGACTAGAGTAAGCAATTCATTCTGGTGTATGAGGACCTTAGTCCCTCAGATTCTACAGCCCGACCACTACCTTCGAACCCATTTCGGGAGGTTGTGGAATCGTCAGAGTTTCCTAGTCCTTTGGAAACTAAGCCGTCAAAGCTGCACTGCTCAGGGAGGTAGGCAAGGGGTACAGCAACCTTACACCTTAGCCTTCGATAGTATCTAATATCGATAATGACTTGATAATATAACGATGATATTACATCCTCCAAAAGCCCAGTTGTTTCTGAGCAAAGCAAGGATATGATGTGTTTCATCAGCAGGGCTGCGTACCTATCCAGGAAAGGGCTTTTTTTTTTTTTTTTG
>Ga0065720_1003533_pt1 | contig 21815 bp, 21 predicted proteins | sample Thericmetagenome_FD_59107 | JGI IMG/M metagenome (GOLD analysis project Ga0065720, IMG submission 59107) | Thermophilic microbial communities from the Joint Bioenergy Institute, California, USA of rice/straw/compost enrichment - eDNA_2 v2... | ecosystem: Engineered > Solid waste > Grass >...
AGCCCCGGGATTACCGGCCCCCGAAATCACCGAGGCGAGATCCCCCTCCAGTCGTACTCCTGCAGCAACGTCGTCTCGAACCCCTTCACCGAGGGCTGCATCCCGAACGTCTGCTGCAGACTGCAGATCGGCACCACGTTCGGCCCGGTCCGCGTGACGTTCTCGATCAGTTTCCGCGTCGGTCCCGCGCGCTCCTCGGTCGACGTGCTCGTCAACGACTCGGTGTACAGTTCCGAAACCCCCGGGAACTCGATCTTCCCGTAGTTCATGGTCCCGGTCGGCGTGTAGAACATCTGCAGGAAGACGCTCGGATCCGGTCGTCCCGCGGCGAACTGCCCCAATCCCGCCTGCAGATTCCCCTGTCCGCGCGCCACCAGGTAGGCGTTGGTGTCCATCACGTTGATCTTCACTTGAACGCCGATCTGGGCGAACTGGGCCTGCAGGATCTGTGCGAGCGACCCGAACGCCGGGAAGGCGATGGTGCTCAGCTCGAACGAGAACCCGTTCGGCAGCCCGGCCTCGGTGAGCAGCTGCTTGGCGGCGGCGACGTCGTGGGTGAGTGCGGGATCGGCCTCGAGCCCGTCGACGTGCGCCCAGTAGCCCTTCGGGAACGGCTGCACGCTCGGTGTGCATGCCCCGGTGAAGCCGCTGTTGTCGGCGATGGACTGCCGGTCGATCACGCGCAGGAGGGCCTGGCGCACCTTCGGGTCGGCGAACTCGGGGACGGCGACGGGGTTGAGCAGGAGCCCGATGAAGTTCGTGCTGGGCCCCTGCACGGCGACGACGCCTGCGCTCTCCGCCTCGGCGACCTGGGAGCCGTCCATGCCGATGATGTCGAGCTGGCCGGAGGCGAGGGCGCGGAAGCGGGCGGATGAGTCCTGCTGCTGGACGTAGCGGATGCCGGAGTTGCGGACCGCGTCCTTGGCCCAGTAGCCGTCCCACGCTTTGTAGACGACCTCGCTGTCGGTCTTGCTGACCAGCGTGTACGCGCCGGTACCGACGGGGTTGGTGGCGAGGTCGGGGCGGTCGACGGCGTTCGGGCTGATGATCATCCCGGCTTCCCCGGCGAGGACGTTCGCGATCGCGCCGGGCGGGCCGGACAGGTGCAGTCGCACGTGCGTGTCGTCGAGGGCCTCGATGCTGTCGACCACGGCCAGCTGCGGCGCGACGACGCTCTTCGGCAGCGTCTTGGCGCGCTCCAGCGACTTCTTCACCGCTTCGGCGGTGAGCGGGGCGCCGTCGTGGAAGGTGACGCCCGTGCGCAGGGTCAGGTCGAAGGCCCTGCCGTCGGGCGAGAGCGTCCATTCGGTGGCGAGTCCGGGCTGCAGCTCGCCGTCGGCGTCGCGGGTCAGCAGGCTCTCGTAGAGCGGCGTGAGGAACGACTGCTGGTAGGTGCCCGAGAGGTGGGGGTCCAGGGTGGACGCCACCGTGCCGCCGAACCGCAGTTCGGCCTTCTCGGTGGCGGCGGCCGGGCCGGCGCTGCTGCCGCCACCGCAGGCGGGCAGGACCAGCACGGAGGTGATGGCGAGGGCGGCGAGTACCCGCCGCACTGTCGTGGGTCGGCTGCGCACTGTGCTGGCCTCTCCTCAGATCGCATCGGCAGTGATGATCTCCAGGGCCGCGACGCCTCCCCGATCGGTCGTCGCGCACATCCCGCGTGCGGGGTTCGAGCGCACGTTCGCGATATGAACATTATGTGCGCTCTGTGTGACGCAGAGCGTAAGGGAGGCGGGATCCCTGCACAAGGCTTCTGCGTCTACTTCTGACGTCTCCACTGCGTGCACTCCGGGGATCGCGACGAGGTTCGCGAACACGATGCACGCAATGCGAACGAAGCGGTCAGCTCCAGATCGCGAACCCCATCCCGGCCCCCGTCCCCGCCTCGGTCCGGTACACCGGCTCGTAGACGGGCTCGCGCATCTTCAGCCCCGCCCGCGACATCACCGCGGCGAGCGTCACCCAGTTCAGGCACTCCGACGTCGCGGAGTAGAGGCGGTCCCTGGGCAGCGAGGTGAGCGCCTCGGTGTCGTCGGCGGCCAGCGCGGCCAGCAGCATCCGATCCAGCTCCTCGTCCACCACGAAGTGGCTGAGCCCGCCCGACGCGACGACGGCGACCCGCACGTCGTCGTCCCACCGTGCGATGGCCTCGGCGAGCGCACCGCCGAACGCGTGGCAGCGGCGCGGGGTGACCGCGTTCGGCGGGTAGCAGGTGTTCTGCGAGATCGGCAGGATCGGCGGGTGGTCGGTGCCGAGGAGGCGCTGCACGACGAACGAGTAGCCGTGCGGGAGCCCCTGCGGCCGGAACGGGGTCTCGCGGACGAGGTCGAGGCCGGGATACCGGCGGGCGACCCGGCCGCCGTAGGCCTCCTCGACGTAGGTCATCTGGCTGACGTCGAAGTCGTGCTCGATGAGGTGCTCGATGACGTGCCGGCCCAGCTCGTGCGCGACCGGCACGTCGCGGCGGACGGCGCCGTACCCGTCGGCGACGAGCTGGTCCAGGTAGCGCTGCCGCTCGCTCCCGCGGGTCGGCCGGGGCCGCGGGATGATCGGGACGGTCGGCCCCCAGAAGATCGAGAACGCGGGCATGTTGGACTCGAAGAACCACTCGTCCTGGTCGTCGCTGATGATCACGACGACGTCCGGCCGGACCGCGGCCAGCGCGGTGGCCAACTGGTCGAGGGCGGCCTGGCAGCGGTGCGACTGCTGCCGGAAGGTCGCCAGGTCACGGGGCCGCTCGCGGATCCACTGCGGCACCGCCGTGCGCACCGCGTCGTGGTAGCTCATCGCCTTCCCGGGCCCGGGGAACACCAGCTCCGGGTTGTGCTCGTCGCGCTCGGCGTACTCCGCCCACAGCTCGGGCGGGAGGATGAGCAGCGGGGTGTGGGCGGTGGCCAGACCGAGGACGATCGACGCCATCAGCGCGCCGACGCCGGAGCCGCCGCCTCGGCGCGCAGCCGCCGGGCGAGCATGCGGCGGGCGATCAGCGCCGCGGTGTCCAACCGGGTGCTGACCTCGGGCGACGGCCCTTCCTCGTCCTCCAGCTCCTGCAGGATCGCGACCGCCGCCGCGTCCTCCTCGATCAGGCACAGCTGGCCCTCGCGGACGGCCTCGTCCATCGCCGCGTCGCCGAGGGCGTAGTCGCGGCCGATGGCGAAGAAGTAGTGCGTGCGCCGCGCGGAGAGCGGCGTGAGCCCGTAGACCACCTTCCCCAGGTACGGCCGGCGCGGCCCGTCCGCGGGATCGTGGACCGACGCGGCCTTCACGACGCTCACGTCCAGCACGTACAGCGCGGGCACGAAGTAGTGGATGTGCTGCTCGCGGTCGATCGGTGACTGCAGGCCGGTGCGTTCGCGGTAGGTCGGCGGGCACTCGGCGTCCGGCATGATCCGCGACGCCTCCACGAGCCAGCGGGATTCGTCGGAGCGGCTGGTGATGCCGGTCTCGGCCACGTCCCGGGTGCCGATCTTCGTCGCGTGGATGAACGACTCGTGCGACAGGTCGAGCACGTTGTCGGCGATCAGCTGGTGGTTCGCGTCGATCACGACGTGGCCGGGCACGAACGTGAAGGACGGATCGGCGAACCCGGTCTCGGCCGGGATCTCGGCAGGATCGGCGAGCGCCGGATCGCCCATCCAGATCCACACGAAGGGCCCGTTCTCCACGACCGGGTACGTCTGCACGTCCGCGTGCGCCGGCACGGCCTGCTGCCCGGGCACGCTCAGGCAGGTGCCGTCGGGGCCGAAGCGGAAACCGTGGTAGCCGCAGGTGATGACGTCGTCGGGGCCGAGCGTGCCCTCCGAGAGCGGGTAGCCGCGGTGCGGGCAGCGGTTGCGCAGCGCGACCGGTGTGCCGTCGCTCGTGCGGTAGAGGTTGACCGACGTGCCGAGGATCGTGCGGGCGAGCATCGGACCGTCGAGCTCGCTGCGCAGCGCCGCGATGTACCAGGTGTTGCGGACGAACTGCGGGCGCTCGGGCGCCGGGCGTGCCAGAGGTGCTGCCATCGGGTGTCCTCCTGCGGGTCAGATCGCGAGGCGGGTGAAGACCTTGCGCGCGTTGCCCTCCAGCACCAGCTGCTTGTCGCCCTCGCTGAGCCCGGGCATCGCGTCGATCACCGGTTTGATGTCGTCGAACTGCCGGCCGGTGGCCGGGTCGACCACGGATCCGCTGCCCGGGCGTTCGGTGCCGAACAGGCAGCGATCGGGGCCCACGGTCTCCAGCAGGAGCCGCAGCGACGCCGGGTTGTGCAGCACGGTGTCGAACCACAGCCTGCGCAGCGAGACCTCGAACCGCTCGGCGTCCGGCGATCCGCCGAGGCTGGGCATGAGCCGCTCGGCCTGCCAGCGCCCGATCTGGTACGGGACCGAGCCGCCGCCGTGGGCGATGATCAGCTTGAGGTCGGGGAAGTCGGTGAGGGTCCGTGAGCGCAGCACGTTGAGGATCGCGATCGACTCCTCGGTGACGAAGTGCTCGCTGTAGGTCTCCCGCCCGCTGTAGCAGCCCGCCGAGTGCACCAGCGCCGGCAGGTCGTGCGCGACGAGCCGCTCGAACAGCGGGTACCAGTACTCGTCGCCCAGCGGCGGGGTGGTGCCGGTGCCCTCGTGCGGGTCGGGGTTGATGCACACCCCGACGAACTGCGGCAGCGCCGCGATCCGGTCGAGCTCGTCCAGCGCCTCCGTGACGGGCCGGCCCGCGCAGAGCGGTAGCGCGGCCACCCCGGCGAAGCGGGTGGGGTGCAGGTCGACCGTGCGCCGGATGAGGTCGTTGTTCGCCGCCACCCACCAGTGCACGATCCGCTCGGGTTTCGCCGAGGTCATGAGCTGGTAGGGACGCGGGGAGATCAGCTGCATCGTCGTGCCGACCTCGTCGAGCAGCGCCACGTTCCGCGCCGCGGCCGCGGCGAGCTGCTCATCGTCGATCTTGGGGTCGCCGCGGTGCAGCCCACCGGAGGCCTGCAGGCGGGCCTTGTAGGCGTAGAAGACCTCGGGCGCGTTCAGGTGGGCGTGGGCGTCGATGACCATGGGTGTCAGCTCCCGATGTAGGCGGTGACCTCGCACTGCAGGAGCAGGCCCGCAGGGAGGTGGGCGTAGACGGCGACGTGGCGCGCCGGGCGGCGCTGCGGATCGGGGAACGTCGCGCACCAGACCGGGTCGATGTGGGCGCGGGCCGCGCGGTCGGTGACGGTGAACGCGAGCTTCACGACGTCGTCGAGGCCGCCGCCCGCCGCCTCGACGACCGCGCGGACGTTGTCGAACAGGTTCGCCACCTGGTCGGGCAGCTCGGGCGGGACGGTGCCGGTGGCCCGGTCGACGCCGGAGATGCTGCCCGAGATCAGCAGCGGGCCGACCACGGCGGCTGTCGGGATGGGGGAGGTGCCGTGCTCGAGGCCGGGCACGGTGATGCTGCGTCGGGTCACGGGTGGTCCTCGTAGGTGGACGCCCCGCGCCCCCAGGCGAGCTACGCGGTCGGGACGGGCAGGGCCCCGCCGAGCCGGGCGGTGAGGTCCTGCGCGGCCTCCTGGAGGCGGGCGAGGCGGAACGGGAAGGCGGAGTTCGACGCCGAGCCGAACGTGTCGACGATGGCGAGCGCCGCGCAGACACCGGTGCTGTCGAAGATGGGGGCCGCCAGACCGCAGGTGCCGTTGACCTCGTTCACGGCGGTGGCGAGCCCGGTGCGGCGGACCTCGGCGACCTTGGCCCGGGTGACGCTCTGCGCCGGCTCGGGCAGCGCCGACAGCGCGGCCTCCTGCTCGTCGTGTTCCCCGCCGAACGCGAGGAACACCGCGGCCTGCGCGGTGTCGATCGGCAGGACCGTGCCGACGCGGAACGTCAGCACCACGCCGCGGCCCTTCGGCTCCTGCACGCGGGCCACGACCGGGCCGGCCGAGGTCCAGAGGCTGAGCGAGATCGTCGTGCCGACCTCGTCGGCGAGCTTGGCCATCCGCTCCGCGGCGACGGTGACGACCGACCGGTTGCCGATCGCCAGGCCGCCCAGGCGCAGGATGAGGCTGCCCAGCCGGTAGCCCGGCGGATCCGTCGACACGCGCAGCAGGTCGTCGGCCGCCATGGAGGTCAGGTAGCGGTGGGCCGTCGTGCGGTTGAGGCCCAGCGCGGCGGCCACGCCGTTCGTCGTCAGCACCGATGTGCTGTGGTTGAACAGGTCGAGGATCTGCCCGACGCGGTCCACGGCCTGGATGTCGGCGCGTCCCGACCCGTTCTCCGACGACGGCACCTGCTTCACCTCGACTTGTGCGCAATGTGAACACGATGTTCGACGACGTGACTCTAACCGGGCGGGGTTGCGCCCGGCAAGCCGGGTGCTCGTCGGAAGGTCGCAGTCAGCGCGCGGTGGCCGCGGCTCCTTGACATTCGCGGACGCAAAGTGAACATACTGTTCGAACTGTGAACGCGAAGAGCGGAGGGCTGCGGTGATCGACAAGATCAGGGGCTCGGTCGCCGAGGCGCTGGCCGACGTTCCGCGGCGCGGTGCGATGATCGCGGTCGGCGGGTTCGGCGACTGCGGCGCACCGCTCGCCCTCGTCGAAGCGCTGTGCGAGCTGGACGTGCGCGACGTGCACGTCGTGTCGAACAACTGCGGGATCGGGGAACGCGGGCTCGCCCGGATGCTGATCGAGGGCCGCATCGCGCGGTTCACCGGCTCGTTCCCGGCGCACGCGGAGTTCCTCGCGCAGTACCGCGCCGGACGCATCCACCTGGACCTCACCCCGCAGGGCACGCTGGCCGAACGCCTGCGCGCGGGCGGGGCGGGCATCCCCGCCTTCTACACGCCGGCCGGGGTCGGCACGATGCTCGCCGACGGCACGTTCCCCGCCGCGTACGGGCCGGACGGCGAAGTGCTCGCCTACTCCGAGCCGAAGGAGACCCGCGAGTTCGACGGGCGCACCTACGTGTTGGAGCGGGCGCTGAAGCCGGACGTCGCGCTGATCCGGGCGCACCGCGCGGACCGGCTGGGCAACCTGGCGTTCCGCCTGACCGCCCGCAACTTCAACCCGCTCTGCGCCATGGCCGCGCGGCTCACGATCGCCGAGGTCGAGGGGGTGGTGCCGGTCGGCGAGCTGCCCCCGGACCAGATCCACCTGCCCGGCGTGTTCGTCGACCACATCGTGGAGGAGGAGCTCATCGGTGACCGTGCAGCCTGAGGCGCCACCGATCGGGCGCACCCGCGCCGAGATCGCCGCCCGCGTGGCCGAGGACCTGAACGACGGCGACTACGTCAACGTCGGCCTGGGCATCCCGCTGCTGGTGCCTGACCACGTCGCGCCGGACAAGCAGGTCCTGTTCCACTCCGAGAACGGGCTGCTCGGCATGGGGCCCGCCCCGGCCGAGCACGAGCGCGACCCGGACCTGACCGAGGCCGGGAAGGGCTTCACCACCGCCGTGGCCGGCGCCGCGATCTTCGACTCGGCGGTGTCGTTCGCGCTGATCCGCGGCGGGCGGCTCACCGCCACGATCATGGGAGCGCTGCAGGTGTCGGCCAGCGGCGATCTCGCCAACTGGTACGTGCCCGGTCGCAGGCCCGGCGTCGGCGGGGCGATGGACCTGGTTCAGGGGGCGCGCACCGTCTGGATCGCCATGGAGCACGTCGACCGCACGGGCGCGCCGAAGATCGTGGAGCGCTGCACGCTCCCGCTCACCGGCCGCGGGGTCGTGGACCGCATCTACACCGATCTCGCCGTCCTCGACGTCACCCCGGCCGGGCTGGTGCTGACCGAGCTCGCCCCCGGCGTCGACGTGGCGACGGTGCGCGCGGCGACCGGGGCGCCGTTCGCGGTGGCGGCGGGCGTCGGGGAGACCGGCCGGTGAGCGGCATCCGCGGCGGCGCGTACATCGTCGGCGCCTACGAACACCCGGAACGGAAGATCACCGGCTCGTCGGTGCCGCAGGTCCTCGCCGAGGTGGTGAGCGGCGCGCTCGCCGACGCGGGCCTGTCCGCTGAGGACGTCGACGGCTGGTTCGGCTCGTCGGAGCAGCCCGGGCTGGGCGGGCTCTCGATGCTGGAGTACCTGGGGCTCACCAACGTCCGCCACGTCGAGGACACCGAGAGCGGCGGCGCGTCCTACCCGACCCACGTGGGGCACGCGACCGCCGCGATCATGGCCGGGCGCTGCGACGTCGCGGTCGTCGCGATGGGCGGGCTGCCCCGGTCGCTGCCACCGCACCGGTCCGTGCCCGGTCCCGAGGACCCGTTCGAGACGCCGTACGGGATCTCCCCGGTCGCGCTCTACGCGCTGGCCGCTGCCCGGCACATGCACGAGTACGGCACCACGTCCGCCCAGCTCGCCGAGGTGAAGGTCGCCGCGTCGCTGCACGCGCAGCACAACCCGGCGGCGCTGCTGCGCACCCCGGTCACCGTCGATGAGGTCCTCGACTCGCCGCTGATCGCCGACCCGCTGCACCGGCTCGACTGCTGCGTCACCACCGACGGCGGCGGAGCGGTCGTCGTGGTCAGCCCGGCGGTCGCGGCGCAGCTGCCCGGCCACAAGGTGAAGGTCCTCGGCCAGGCCGAGGCCGTGAAACCCGCCGGCGCCGCGGTCGACGCGACGTACACCGCGGCGGTCTGGTCCGGCCCGCGGGCGTTCGCCGAGGCCGGGGTGAAACCGGGCGACGTCGACTACGCGTCGATCTACGACTCGTTCACGATCACCGTGCTCATGCTGCTGGAGGACCTCGGCTTCTGCGCCAAGGGCGAGGGCGGCCGGTTCGTCGCCGACGGCGGGCTGCTCGCGCACACCGGGAAGCTCGCGGTGAACACCGACGGCGGGGGGCTGTGCAACAACCACCCCGACTCCCGGGGCGGCATGGTCAAGATCATCGAGGCGGTGCGCCAACTGCGCGGCACGGCCAATCCGCCGGTCCAGCTGCCCGACGTGCAGATCGCCCTGGTCCAGGGCATCGGCAAGGCCATCGGCAGCCGCCACTACAGCAGCACGCTGCTGCTCGGTCAGGAGGACTCGTGAGCCTGCTGGAGGAGGCCACCCTGCCGGTGCCGAAGGCGCCGGTCACCCCGGGACTCGAACCGTTCTGGGCCGCGCTCGCCGAGGGCGAGCTGAAGCTGCCGTTCAGCCGGGTCACCGGCGAGTTGGTGTGGTACCCGCGGGCGGCGGACGCGCGCGGCCCCGCCGACCTGGAGTGGCGCACTGCATCGGGGCGCGGCGTCGTCTACAGCGTCACCGTCGTGCGCCGCCCGGCCGGGGAGTACCGCGACAGCGGCCCGTACGCGCTGGCCTACGTGACCCTCGAGGAGGGCGTCCGCGTGCTGACGCACGTCATCGGCATCCCGCCCGAGGACGTCCGCATCGGCATGCCGGTGCGCGCGGTCGTCGCCGAGGGCGCCGACGGTGCGGTGCTGCTGCGGTTCCGGCCCGTCGAGGAGGGCGCGTGACCCCGGCTGACCTGGGTACGTGCGCGCTCTCCGATGCGCTCGACGCGCTGGGCCTGCCCGGCGTCCTGCCCGGGGTGCGGGCGCTGAGCGGCTCCGCACGCGTCGCCGGCCGGGCGGTCACCGTCACGCTCGGTCCGGCCGGCAGCGCCCCGGCCGGGCGGCACCTGTGCACCGCCGCCGTCGACGCGGCCGGGCCCGGGGACGTCGTGGTCGTCGCCCACCCCGGCGGGGACGCGGCCGGCTGGGGCGGCATCCTCTCGCTGGCGGCGCACCGGCGCGGGATCGAGGGCGTGGTCATCGGCGGCCCGGCCCGCGACGTCGATGAGGCCCGCGCGCTCGGGTTCGCCGTGTTCGGCACCGCCGCCACCCCCGTGACCGCCCGTGGGCGGATCGCCGAGATCGCCTGGAACGAGCCGATCGCGATCGGCCCCGTCCTCGTCGCCCCCGGCGATCTCGTGGTGGGCGACGAGAACGGTGTCGTCGTCGTTCCGGCCACCCGGCGCACCGAGGTGCTGGAGCGGGCCGCGGCGATCGTCGAGCGGGAGGCCGCGATCGCCGCCGCGGTCCGGTCCGGCACCCCCGTCGCCGAGGCGATGGGCGCCTCCTACGAGCGGATGCTGTCGTGACAGCGGTCGCTTCGCTCGCCACCCGCCTGGTCGCGCTGGGCACCAGCACCGTCAGCGACGCGCTCGACCGGCTCGGCATCCCCGGCCAGTGCCGCGGCATCGCCCCGCTGGTGCCCGGCCGCAGCTTCGCCGGGCCCGCCTTCACCGTCCGCTACGGGCCGAACGGGATCTCCGGCGGCACCGTCGGCGACTTCCTCGACGACGTCGAGGCCGGGCACGTCGTCGTGCTCGACAACCGCGGCCGCACCGACGCGACCGTGTGGGGCGACATCATGACCACGGTGGCGGCCCGCCGCGGGCTCGCCGCCACCGTCATCGACGGGGTGTGCCGCGACCTCGACCGCAGCCGGGAGGTCGGCTACCCCGTCTACGCCCGCGGCAACTGGATGCGCACCGGCAAGGACCGGGTCCGCGTCGAGGAGATCGGTGGACCGGTCGACATCGGCGGGGTCCGCGTGCTGCCGGGCGACCTGCTCGTCGGCGACCTCGACGGCGTGGTCGTGCTGCCCGCCGCCCGCATCGAGGAGATCCACGACGTCGCCGTCGGCATCGCGGACGCGGAGGCGGCCGTGCGGGCCCACGTGGCGGCCGGGCTGTCGCTGCGCGAGGCCAGGGCGCGCACGGGCTACCACCACCTGCAGACGCCGGACCCGGCACGAGAGAGGGACCTGTGAGAACACACGCACTGCTCGATCCGACCCGCGCACCCGCCACCGCGGGCACGCACGGGCCGATCCGCGTGCTGCCCGAGCTGGCCGGCCGCCGCATCGCGCTGGTCAAGAACGCCTGGCCCAGCTGGCACGCCATGGTGGACCGGCTCGCCGAGCTGCTCGGCGAACGCCACCCCGGCACGACGTTCACGCAGTACGTGGTGCCGAACGGCTCGGCGGCCGAGCCCGACCTGCTGCGCCGGATCGCCGAGGAGAACGACGCCGCCGTCATCGGGCTCGCCAACTGCGGCTCCTGCACCGCGTGGAGCTTCCACGACGCGATGGAGCTGATCCGGCAGGACCTGCCCACTGTGCTGGTGGTGACGAAGGAGTTCAGCGAGCTCGCCGAGGCGCTGGTGCGGGCCAAGCGGTTCGAGGTGCCGCGGGTGCTCCTGCCGATCAACTCCGAGACCGTGGACCTGGCGGTCGCGCTGGGCATGGTGGACGACGCGGTCGGCGAGATCGAGGAGCGGCTGACCACTGCCGCTCCCGCCGCGGCCGGGCCGGACCCGGCGAGCGGAACGCGGTTCGCGGCCGTCGAGGCGGTCGACGATCCCGACGACGACACCGCACACGAGTACTTCTACCAGCGCGGATGGACCGACGGGCTACCCGTTCGGCTGCCCACCCTGCGGCGCGTGGAGCGGTTGCTCGCCGCGCTGGGCGACGTCGACCCTGGCGAGGTCGTCGCGCACATGCCGCCGACCGGGTACGGCGTCACGTACGAGACGCTGGCCGCCAACGCCGTCATGGCCGGTGCCGCGCCCGAGCTGATGCCGTTGATCGTCACCGCCGTGCGCGCTGCGTGCGAGCCGCAGTTCAACCTCAACGGCATCGCCACCACCACCGGGTCGTCGACCCCGGTCGTGATCGTGAACGGTCCGCTGGGCCGCGAGGTCGGGGTGAACTCCGGGCGCGGCGCACTCGGCCACGGCTGGCGCGCCAACGCGGCGATCGGGCGCACGCTGCGCCTGCTCATCACCAACGTCGGCGGCGCGGTGCCGGGCAGCGTCTCCAAGTCGATCATGGGTCAGCCGGGCCGGTACACGTTCTGCTTCGCGGAGAACGAGGCCGAGTCGCCGTGGGCCCCGCTGCACGTCGACCGGGGGCTCTCCGCAGCCGACGACGCGGTGACCGTCCTCGGCGCCACCGGCAGCGTCAACCTGCTCACGCCCCGCCAGGACCCGGAGGCGATGCTCAGCCTGCTCGGCGACGGGCTGGCGTTCATGGGCAACCCGAACGTCGTGATGGGGCGGGGCACGGTCGCCGTGCTGATCACGCCAGGGCACGCCGCGGTGCTCGCCGGGGCGGGCCTGTCCAAGGCCGACGTCGCGCGGGAGATCTGGCTGCGGGCGGGCGTGCCCGTCGAGCGCTTCCCCGCGTCGGCCAAGCCCGATCCGCCGTACGAGTTCGTGGAGCACGACGGGCTCGTCTACCCCGTGAAGGACCCCGCGCACGTGTTCGTGCTCGTCGTGGGTGGGCCCGAACCGACGCACGCCACGCTGATCCCGAGCCATCCCAGCAGCATCCCGGTCACCCGGGCGGTGCTGCGGTGACCGCGGTCGATCCCGCGCTGCAGGACGCGCTGAACCACCTGCAGCGGATGCTCGGCGAGGACGACTACCGCATCCAGGCGACCGTCGTCGACGACGTGTCGGTAGATCTGCGCGTGATCGCCCGCGACGCGGCGTGCGCGGAGTGCCTGGTGCCGAAGGACATGATGCGCGGCATCGCCGACGAGCACCTCACCGCCACCCGCTACCGCGTCCGGGTGCTGCTCTACCCCGACGATCCCGATCCCGACGACTGAGCGGCGCGATCGCGCCGCGAGGAGACGAGACGTGTCGAACCTGCTGCGGCTGCGCGTGCGCAGCATGTCGTACGAGGCCGAGGGCGTGGTCGGGCTGACGCTGTGCGATCCCGGCGGCGCCGCACTGCCGGAGTGGACGCCCGGGGCGCACATCGACCTGCTCGCCCCCGGTGGCGGACCGCCGCGCCAGTTCTCCCTGTGCGGGGAGCCCGCCGACCGATCCGCCTACCGGCTCGGGGTGCTGCTGGAGGAGCGCAGCCGGGGCTGCACCCGCTGGGTGCACACGCAGCTGCGGCCCGGCGACCTCGTGGACGCCTCCCCGCCGCGCAACCGGTTCCCGCTGGTCGAGAGCCCGCGCTACCTGTTCGTGGCGGGCGGCATCGGCATCACCCCGATCCTGCCGATGATCGCCGCCGTGGACGCGGCCGGTGCCGAGTGGGAGCTGGTCTACGGGGGACGGCGGCGGGCGACGATGGCGTTCCTCGATCGGTTGGCCGGCTACGGCGACCGGGTCGTGATCGTGCCGGAGGACGAGGCGGGCCGCATCGACGTCGCCGCCGCGCTGGCCCGCCACGATCCGGCCACGACCAGCGTGTACTGCTGCGGACCGGAACCGCTGCTGGCCGCCGTCGCCGAACGGGCGGCCGCTGCGGGGTTCGCCGAACCGCACGTCGAGCGCTTCCACCCGGTCGAGCGGGCCCCGGTCACCCCGGACGGGGAGCGGGCCGTCGAGGTCGTGTGCGCGCGCTCGGGCATCACCGTGCACGTCGACTCCGGCACGTCGATCCTCGAGGCGCTCGAGGCCGCCGGGCTGCCGGTGCCGAGCTCGTGCCGCGAGGGGATCTGCGGGACCTGCGAGACGGGCGTCCTGGAGGGGATCCCCGATCACCGCGACTCCCTGCTCACCGACGGCGAGCGCGCGGCGGGCGAGACGATGATGGTCTGCTGCTCGCGGGCGCTGAGCGAGAAGCTGGTGCTGGACGTCTGACGCTGGACGTCTGACGCGGTCCGCGCGGGTGGAGGGGCCGTTCACCGCAGCAGGCACGGCGCGACGTGGTCGTTCGGACCGCTGCTGCGCGGGACTCGCCGGCGCGCAGGACCAGTTCGACCTCACCGGAGCTGCTGTGCAGCGCGATCCGCAGGACTGCGCCGCCCTGCGGCGAGCCGTGGCCGCCGGCGAACCGCTCTCATCGACCCGTCGCCGGGTGGTACGCAGCGCCGAGGGGATACGCGGTCACCGCTGACGGAGCTGGGCGCGACCGTCGACTGGGCCAAGCGGCTCGCCGACGACGTGATCTCCCGCCACACGTGCCACCCGTGGAGCTGCCGGGCGAGCTGGCCGGTGCCACCGCGGAGTGGCTGAGCGCGGCGCTCTCGCAGGACCGGCCCGACCGCCAGAACCGGTGCACTCCCCGCCGCGGAGCGGCCGTCCGGAGCCGTCAGCCCCGTGGGCGCCGTGTCTTCGCCGAGGTGCGCACCGCCTGCTGCGCGCTCAGCCGCGGTCGGCCGGCGTGAGCCGACTACCGCTGGTTGAGGAAGGCAGCTCGGTCGCTGCGCCAGAAGCTCGACTTGTAGAAGACGATGTAGAGGCCGTTCGACGCGGCCTTGTCCTCGAAGCAGACATCGCCGGAGACGGTTCCGCCCGGGGCGAGATCGCCGCTGCCGATGGTGTCGCCGCCGCCGAAGAACGTGGGGTTGACGATGGCGCCCTTGGCGTCCTGCATCTCGAAGTCGAACGTGTTGTAGCTGGCGGTCCGGTTGCTGCCGTTGACGTACGTGACCGTGGTGCAGAGGGTCTTGCCGAAGGTGCTGCTGCCGCGGCGCAGCTCGGTCGACGTGACCTGCAGGCCGTCGAAGGCCACGGTGCCGCCCGCGGCCACGGCGACGTCCTTGGGCTTCTTGCCCGGGAAGTCGGGTCCGGTGTCGGCGGACGCAGGCTTGGAACCGGTGTTCGTGCCGGGGCCCGTCGTGCCGCGATCCGTGAGGGTCTGGCTCGTGCTCCCGCCGCCGGCGGCGGTGCTGTGGTTCTCCGACCCGCGCCCTGCGTTGACCGCAGCCGCGATGAGCATGAGCAGGACCAGGCCGCCCACGAGGCGCAGAACCACCTTGCCCGTGGTGCTCCGGCGCTTCGGCGGCCGGCCGGGCGGTGGGTAGGGGGACTGCGCGTGGTACGTCGGCGGGTAGTTGGGCGGCGGCGGGAACTGCGGACCGTACCCGTACGGTGGTGGTGTCTGCGGCGGTCCGTAGTTCTGGGGGTACGGCGAGTGGGTCGGGTGGTGGGGATGGCCGCTGGTCTGGTCGTGCTCGGACAACGATTCCTCGTCTCGCGGTGATGGTCCCTTGTGGACACCAGGTTCTCGGTGCCGTCAGCGGGACCGTTACGGCGACGGCGAGTCGATGCACCCCGGCTCGGCTGGACGGCCGAGGTCGTCAGACCGTTCCGGTGATCGGCGGTGTCCGCGCCGCGAACTCCCCCGCCCAGCGCCGGTCCGGTTTGCCGACGGGCGTGCGCATGATCTCCGGCACGAACAGCACCCGGCTCGGCTTCTTGTAGCTCGCCAGGCTCTCCCGCACGTGCGCGATCAGCTCCTCCTCGGTCGCGGTGGTGCCGGGACGCAGCGTGACCAGGGCGTTCGGGGTCTGTCCCCAGCGCGGGTCCGGCACCGCGACCACTACGGCGTCGGCGACGGCGGGATGGCGGACGAGCACCTGCTCGACCTCCTCCGCGTCGATCTTCTCCCCGCCGCTGTTGATCACGCCGGAGGAGCGGCCGAGGAGGATCAGCGAGCCGTCCGCGGCGAGGGTGGCGCGGTCGCCGGGGACCACGTAGCGGACGCCGTCGATCATGCGGAAGGTGGTGGCCGAGGCCGTCGGGTCGTCGAGGTAGCCCTGTGACATCCGGCCGGGCGCCGCGAGCAGCCCGATCTCCCCGGAGCCCGGCACGACGTCGCGGCCGTCCTCGGTGAGCACCCGCGCGCCGGGAGCGAGGGTGAACCGGGCGGTGACCGGGTCGTCGCCGCGGACGGTCGTCGCCACCCCGTACGGGCCGCCCTCGCTGGAGGCGATCACGTCGACCAGCGCGATGTCGGCGTGCTCCAGAAGTGCGCGCTTGCTCTCGGCGCTCCAGCGCATCCCGGCGCTGCGGACCATGCGCAGGCTGGAGAGGTCGTACGGGTCGCCGGCCGCGGCCGCCCGGTCCAGCTCGGCGACCATCGGCGCGCAGAAGACGTCGCCGATGATCACGATCTCGGTGACCCGGCGGCGCTGCACGGTCTCCCACAGCTCCGCCGCGGAGAACGACGGGCCGGCCAGCAGCGCGCACTCCCCGCCGACGGCGAGCGCGCCGAGGGCGGCGAACAACCCGGTGCCGTGCATGAGCGGGGAGGCCGGGACGGTGACGGGCCGTTCTGCGGAGCGGCCGATCCGGCGGGCGATGCGCCGGGCGTCGGCGAGCGTCTCCGGCGGGGTCTCCCCGCGGCGGCGGTAGTCGCCCGCGGCGATGCCCATCAGCTCCCCGTGCGGCCACACCGTGCCCTTCGGCCGGCCGGTGGTGCCGCCGGTGTAGAGGATCAGCAGGTCCTCGGCGCTGCGCGGGGTCCGCGGCAGGGGTGCTGCGGCGGCCAGCACGTCGGCGTAGCCGGGCAGGTCGCACCCATCGCCGCTGCCGTCGGGCACGACGACGCCCACCCGCACGGCGGCGGTCCCAGCCGCCGCTTCCAGGGCGACCGGCGCCATCGCCGCGCTGACGACCATCCCCTGCGCTCCGGAGTCCACCAGCAGGTGGCGCACCTCAGCGGCCCGGTAGCGCACGTTGAGGTTGACCGGGGTGAGCCCGGCTTTGACCAGCGCGAACAGTACCTCGACGAACGCGACGCCGTTGCGCAGCCCGACCGCCACCCGGTCGCCGGGCGCCAATCCGCATGCCCGCAGGTGGCCGGCCAGCAGTGCGGCGCGCGCATCCAGCTCGTCCCAGGTACGGACGTCCTCGCCGCACGAGACGGCGACCCGGTCGCCCAACTCGTCGACGAGGGCGTGCCACAGGTCGGCCAGCCCGGGCCCGGTCATGCGATCGTGCGCAGGCTCATCAGCCGCGCCTCCAATGTGAACACGATGTTCAATACCCGAACATCCTGATGGCTTCAGAGGTATGGCGTCAAGTGGGGTTGGTAGGTCCTGTTGATCTCGACGAACGGCGCTTTCGTCAGCACAGTTCCTGGCGAAAGCGCCGTTCGCGGCGGGTGCTGATGCTTGTCCTCGCCGCCGCCGAACCCTAGGTTCACGGCATGCGAACGCACTGTGTGCGATCCGGACGCCGATGACCGGGTCGCGTCGCGGGTCTGGCCGGGCGGCTGCGGGCTGGTCGGTAGGCTGCGGGAACGGGTCCCGGGTGCCGGGGCGGTCGGGTCGGGGCGATCACGGGAGCGGTGGACGGCGATGACGACGCCAGCCACGGGAGGTGCACCGGCCGCGGACGGCGACGCGAACGGCAGGTCCGACATCCAGGCCGTCAGCCGGGTCAGCCGCATCCTCGGGCTGTTCAACGTCGACCGCACCGAGCTGGTGACCGCCGACGTCGCGCTCCGGCTGGGCCTCAACCGCACCACCACGCACCGCTACCTGACCTCGATGGTCGCCGTCGGCCTGCTCGAGCCGGGCAGCCGGCACTCCAGCTACGTCGTGGGTCCGCTGGCGACCCGGCTCGGCGCCATGGCCACCGGGTCCTCGCCCGCGCTGGCCGAAGCGCCGCGGCACATGCCGGCGCTGGCCGATGAGCTCGGTGCCACTGTCGCGCTGAGCCTGTGGGCCTCGACCGGCCCGATGGTCGTGCACGTCGCCGAGCCGCGGGTCGCGGACGCGGTGCTGACCGTGCGCGTGGGCACCGTGCTCGGCGTCGAGTCCGCCCAGGGCGCGGTCTTCGCCGCCTACTTGCCGCGCGGTGCGAGCCGGATCGAGGTCTTGCGCGCCCGGCTCGACCGGGCGCGGCAGGAGGAGTTCGACCGCACCGTCGCCGCCGCCCGCCGGGACGGGGTGGTGATCGTGCGGCACACCGACGTCGGCGTGGTCGCGGTGGCCGCCCCGATCTTCGACCCGAGCGGCATCTGCGCGTCGATCGCCGCGGTCGGCCTGGCCGGCTCGGCGACCGAGGCCGCCGTCCCCGAGCGCGTCGAGCGCGTGCGCGCGGCGGCCGACCGCATGTCCACGGTGCTCGGCGGGGAGCGGCCGACCTCGGCCGAGTAGCCAACTCCCTGCATCTCCGCGTTCACCAAGTGAACAGCGGGTGCCGGGATGCTGTCCGCCGAACCGTTCTGCTCGCCGAGATTCGTGCGGGACGTGCAGGGAAATCCGTGCCCAGGGCTTGTGTCCCGCGCTGTGCCCGGCATAGTCTGCGACACACGTTTTGAACGTTCCGTTCACTATGCGGACAGCAGACTGGTGGAGGACGTCATCACTCGCCATCCGTTCAGTGCCGCCGGATCGCGATCCGTCATCGACCCGGTGGCGTCGTGAGCCTCACCCTCGTCGTCCGGCGCCTCGCCGCCGGGCTGGTCGTGCTGTGGATCGTCTCGGTCATGACCTTCCTGATGGTTCGGCTCATCCCGGGCGATCCCGCGCGCACGGTCGCCGGTGAGCAGGCCACGCCCGAACTGGTCGAGGCCGTCCGAGCCCAGCTCGGTCTGGACCAGCCGCTGCTGACGCAGTACCTGCGCTGGCTCGGCGGGGTCCTGCAGGGCGATCTCGGCATGTCGCTGACCTCGCCCCGGCCGGTCGCGCAGACGATCCTGCAGGCCGCGCCCGCCACGTTGTCGATCACGCTGGTCGCGCTCGTGCTGGCCGTCGTGCTCGGCGTCACCGCCGGCGTGGTCGCCGGGCTGCGCCAGGGCACGTGGATCGACCGGGTGGTGAGCACCCTGGCGACGCTCGGCATCGCGATGCCCGGCTTCTGGGTGGCGATGCTGCTCATCTCGATCTTCGCGATGAAGCTGCACCTGCTCCCGGCGACGGGGTACGCGCCGTTCAGCGAGGACCCGGCCCGCTGGCTGCAGCACGTCCTGCTGCCCGGGGCAGCGCTGGCGCTGGCCACCGCCGCGCAGATCGCCCGGCAGGCCCGCGGCTCGGTCGCTGACGTCCTCGCCGAACCGTACGTGCGCACGGCGCGGGCCCGCGGTGCCTCCGGATCCGTGCTGGTGCGCCGGCACGTCCTGCGCAACGCTTCCATCCCGGTCATCACCGTGATCGGTCTGCAGGCCGGGCACCTGCTCGGCGGTGTGATCATCGTCGAGACGGTGGCCGGCATGAGCGGCATCGGCACGCTCGCGCTGCGAGCCGTGCTCGACCGCGACTACACGATGATCCAGGGCTACGTGCTGTTCGCCGCCGTCGTCATGGTCGGCATCAACCTGGTCGTCGATCTCGCTTACCAGTGGGTCAACCCGAAGGTGCGTGCCGCGTGACCACCCTCTCCCCGGCACCGGTGCCGGTCGATCGGCCCGTCGCCGCGTCCGCGCTGCCCAACCGGTCGCCGATGCGGACGGCCGCCCGCGCGTTCTTCCGCAGCCCGGCCGCTCTCTCCGCGCTCGCGTTCCTCGCGCTGCTGCTGTTCCTGGCCGTCGCTGCCCCGCTCGTCGTGCCCTACGACCCGGCCGCGCAGAACCTCGCCAACCGGTTCTCCGGCCCGAGCGCCGAGCACTGGCTGGGCACCGACGAGTTCGGCCGCGACGTGCTGAGCCGGATGATGACCGCCGCGCAGATCGCGCTGGTCGCACCGCTGATCGCGGTCGGGACGGCCGCCGTGATCGGCGTGCCCACGGCGCTGCTGGCCGGGTTGCGCCGCGGTGCGATCGACGCGGTCGCTGGTCGGCTCGCCGACGCAGTGATGAGCCTGCCCGCGCTCGCGCTCGCCATGGCGATCATCGCGATCCTCGGGCCCGGCCTGGTCAACTCGATGATCGCCGTCGGGATCGCGTTCGCGCCGAGCCTGTTCCGCGTGGTGCGCGGCGCCGCGCTCGCCACGTCCCGCGAGACGTTCATGGAGTCCGCCGAGTCGATCGGCTGCACCACCCGCCGCATGGTGTGGGTGCACCTGCTGCCCAACGTCGCCGCGCCGATGCTGGTGCAGGTCACGATCCTCATGGGCGTCGCGCTGCTGGCGGAGGCCGGGCTGAGCTTCATCGGGCTGGGTGTGCAGCCGCCGGACAGCAGCTGGGGCTCCATGCTCGCCGACGCCTACCAGAACCAGTTCCGCGACCCGTTCGGCGCGGTGGCACCCGGTGCGGCGCTCGCGCTCACCGTGCTGTGCTTCAACGTGCTGGGCGACACCCTGCGCGACGTCATCGCCGCCGGGAGGCGCGCGTGAGCACGTCGAAGACCGCCGGTGCGGCGACGGCGACCGCCGTCGCCCCGGATGTCCGGCCGATCCTCTCGGTGCGTGACCTCACCATCGACTACCTCGGTGAACCCCGCCAGCCCGCGCTCGTGCAGGATGTGAGCTTCGACGTCCTGCCGGGCCGGTCGGTGGCGCTGATCGGGGAGTCCGGCTGCGGCAAGACGATCACGTCGCTCGCCGTGCTCGGTCTGCTGCCCGCGCGGATGCGGGTGGCGGGCGGCTCGATCGTGCTCGACGGCGTCGACGTGCTGCAGGCGTCCGAGCGGACGCTGCGCGACCTGCGCGGCCGCACCGTCGGCGCGATCTTCCAGGAGCCGATGAGCAGCCTGAACCCGACGATGCCGGTCGGTGACCAGATCGGCGAGGCGCGCTGGCTGCACCTGGGCGAGTCCCGTCGCGCCGCCCGCGCGAAGGCCGTGGAGCTGCTCGACCGGGTCGGGATCCCCAACGCCGCCCGCCGGGCCCGGGCGTACCCCCACGAGCTGAGCGGCGGCATGCAGCAGCGGGTGATGATCGCGTCCGCGATCGCCTGCGAGCCGGCGATGCTGCTCGCCGACGAGCCGACGACCGCGCTCGACGTCACCGTCCAGGCCGACATCCTGGCGCTGCTCGCCGACCTGCAGCGCGATCTCGGCCTCGGCATCCTCTTCGTCACCCACGATCTCGGTGTCGTGGCGGAGTTCTGCGCGGACGTCGTCGTCATGTACGCGGGCCACGTCGTGGAGCGGGCCGGGACCCGGGCGCTGTTCGCCGCGCCGCGCCATCCCTACACGGCGGCCCTGCTCGGCGCCGTCCCGCAGGCCGGCCAGGCCCGCACCGTGCTCACGACGATCCCCGGGCGGGTGCCGCCCAGCGGCGCGTTCCCCGCGGGCTGCCGGTTCCGGCCGCGCTGCGCACACGCGGTCGCGACCTGCGCCGAACCGCAGCACGGCGGCGCCGACGGCGACCACTTCACCCTCTGCGACCGGGTCGCGGCGGGAGAGCTCACGCCGAGGAGGCGCACGTGACGAACGCCGACGTCGTCGCCGTCGCGAAGGCCGGGCGGACGGCCGAGCCGGAGCCGGTCCTGTCCGCGAGCGGGCTGGTGAAGTCGTTCCCGCTGCGGCGCAACCTGCTCGGCCGCGTCACCGAGCGGCTGCACGCCGTCGACGGAGTGGATCTCGCCGTCGCACCCGGGCGCACGCTCGGCGTCGTCGGCGAGTCGGGCTCGGGCAAGAGCACCGTCGGCCGGATCGTCGCGCGACTCGTGCGGCCCGACGCCGGCCGGGTCGTCGTCGCCGGCCGCGACCTCACCGACGTCCGCGGCGAGGAGCTGCGCCGCGCCCGCGCCGACCTGCAGATGATCTTCCAGAACCCGTGGTCCGCGTTGGACCCGACGAAGACGATCGGCCACGCCGTCGCCGAGCCGCTGCTCGTGCACGGCCGGATCGGCCGCGCGGACATGGCCGCGGCGGCGGCCGAGCTGCTGGAGCGGGTCGCGCTGGATCCGGGCCTCGTCGACCGGTACCCGAGCATGCTCTCCGGCGGGCAGCGCCAGCGCGTCTGCATCGCGCGGGCGCTGGCAGTGGGTCCCAGGGTGCTGATCGCGGACGAGCCCACGTCAGCGCTCGACCTGTCCACCCGCTCGGAGATCCTCAACCTGCTGCTGCGCCTGCAGGACGACGGCGGCCAGGCGGTGGTGCTCATCTCGCACGACGTCACCACGATCAAGCACCTCGCCCACCGCGTCGCGGTGATGTACCTGGGGCGGATCGTGGAGGACGGGCCGGTCGACGAGGTGATGGGTGATCCACGCCACCCCTACACGCGGGTGCTGCTCTCCGCCGTGCCGCAGCCGGACCCGGAGGCGGCGGCTCGCCGCGAACGGATCGTCGTCGTGGGCGAGC
>Ga0065720_1019653_pt1 | contig 21793 bp, 22 predicted proteins | sample Thericmetagenome_FD_59107 | JGI IMG/M metagenome (GOLD analysis project Ga0065720, IMG submission 59107) | Thermophilic microbial communities from the Joint Bioenergy Institute, California, USA of rice/straw/compost enrichment - eDNA_2 v2... | ecosystem: Engineered > Solid waste > Grass >...
GTGGAAGCCGACCTCGGAGGAGGCGCAGACCTTCGAGGGCCGGGACCGGGCCACCGGCGAGGTCAAGTGGACCGCCAGCCGGGTCGACCTGATCTTCGGGTCGAACTCCGAGCTGCGCGCCGTCGCCGAGGTCTACGCCAGCGACGACGCGAAGGAGAAGTTCGTCCGCGACTTCGTGGCCGCCTGGGTCAAGGTCATGAACCTCGACCGGTTCGACCTGTCGTGACATCAGCCGCGTGATGTCAGGAAGGACGCCCTCCTGGGCACGAGCCGTCAAGAGGGCGTCCTTCCTGACCCGCCGGGCCGCGCGGACAGTGGCGCGGACAAGGACGGTGACGGGCGTAGCATGGGGGAATGCGGCCAGGCGGCCTAGTGTTAGGGCCGGCGAGTGTCCGACCTACCGGTAAGGGAGCAGCACCGTGACGACCCCGCAGACCGAGTCGACGCAGGCGACCGGCGTCATCCTCACCGACGCGGCCGCAGCCAAGGCCAAGGCGCTGTTGGAGCAGGAGGGCCGTGACGACCTCCGCCTCCGGGTGGCGGTGCAGCCGGGTGGCTGCTCCGGCCTGCGTTACAGCCTCTTCTTCGACGAGCGCAGCCTGGACGGCGACCACGTGGCCGAGTTCGGCGGGGTTGAGGTGGTTGTCGACCGGATGAGCCTGCCGTACCTCACCGGCGCCACGATCGACTTCGTCGACCGCATCGACGCCCAGGGCTTCACGATCGACAACCCGAACGCCACCGGTTCCTGCGCGTGTGGCGACTCGTTCCACTGATCGACTGGCGTCACCCGTCGATCCATCGTCGCTGATCGGCCCCGGCCCTGACCGGTTCGACCCGGGCCGGGGCCGCGGTGTGCCGTGAGCCGCTTCAGGCACCCCAGGCTGATCGGGGACGTCACGGCGACGGAAACATCACGGCGACCGGCGTCAGGTGCGACCCGCGTCGCGGGTGAGCGCTGGTTAGGCTGACGGCAACCAACGACGCTTCGGCTCGCCCACCGGCGGGTGAGTTGCAAGCGACGTGGTGGCCCGACCCGACTTCGCGCTGCGCCCAGCGTGAGGCCTGCTCGGGTCGACCTGCCACGACGACCGAGCCGAGGTACGCGCCCATGCGGATCGCCGTCACCGGATCAATCGCCACCGATCACTTGATGCACTTCCCGGGCCGGTTCGCCGACCAGTTCATGACCGAGCACCTGGCCAAGGTCTCCCTGTCCTTCCTGGCCGACGACCTGATCATCCGGCGCGGCGGCATCGCGGCCAACATCGCGTTCGGCATGGGTCTGCTCGGCCTGCGCCCGGCCCTCGTCGGCGCGGTCGGCGCGGACTTCGACGTCGACTACCGCAGCTGGCTGGAGCGGCACAACGTCGACTGTGAGTCGGTCCACGTCAGTGAGATCGCGCACACCGCCCGCTTCGTCTGCACCACCGACGACGACCTGAACCAGATCGCCACGTTCTACGCCGGGGCGATGAGCGAGGCGCGCGAGATCGAGCTGCGGCCGGTGGCCCAGCGGCTCGGCGGGCTCGACCTGGTGCTGATCTGCCCGAACGACCCGACCGCGATGCTGCGCCACACGCAGGAGTGCCGGGACCGGGGGTACGCCTTCGTGGCCGACCCCTCCCAGCAGCTCGCCCGGATGGAGGGCGAGGACATCGCCAACCTCATCGACGGCGCGGCGTACCTGATCACCAACGAGTACGAGAAGGAACTGCTCGAGACGAAGACCGGGCTCTCCGACGCGGCGGTCCTCGACCGGGTCGGGCTGCGCATCACCACCCTGGGCGCCCAGGGGGTCCGCGTCACCGGGCGGGACATCGACCCCATCGAGGTCCGGGCGGCCAGCGGCGTACGCCCGGTCGACCCCACCGGCGTGGGCGACGGCTTCCGGGCCGGGTTCTTCGCGGCCCGTGGCTGGGGCCTGCCCCTGGAACGCGCCTGCCAGGTCGGGTCGCTGGTGGCCGCGCTGGTCCTCGAGTCGGCCGGCGCCCAGGAGTACGAGATCCGGACCGAGGTCATGCTCAAGCGGCTGGCCGACTCGTACGGCGACGACGCCGCGGCCGACGTCGCGCCGCACCTGCCGGGGGCGTGACGACCCGCGGGGTCACTGACGGCGGCGCACGTCGTAGGCGGGGGCGTCGTCGTAGCCGGGGTCGTGGCTCGCGCCGAGGAACTCCTGCTCGCGCATCCGGCACCAGGCCGGGATGTCGACCGCCGCGGCCGGATCGTCGGCCAGGACGCGCACGACCGTGCCGACCGGAACCTCGGGCAGGCGTCGGGCCAGCTTGATCACCGGCAGCGGGCACCGCATCCCGCGGCAGTCGAGAACCTCGACGGCCGGCGCGGGGGTGGTGTCTGCGTCCGCTCCGCCAGCGTCGCCGGAGGTGTTCTCGGGCTCCGCCCCAGAAGTGTCCACTGTGCTCACAGGTCCGTCGCCCCGGCCTGGGCCCGCAACCCGGCCACGATCCCGGGCAGCTCGGCCAAGAATCTGTCCACATCGGACTCCGTGGTCTCCCGGTGCAGCGACACCCGGACGTTTCCGTGCGACAGCACGCCCATCGCGACCAGCACGTGACTGGGGTCCAGTGTGGACGACGTGCAGGACGACCCGGAGGAGACCGCGAAGCCGCGCCGGTCCAGGGCGTGCAGCAGGGCCTCGCCGTCGACGTACAGGCACGAGAACGTGACCAGGTTCGGCAGCCGGTGGACCGGGTCGCCCACCACCTCGACGTCCGGCACGGTGGCGGCCACGGTGGTCCGGATCCGCTCGACCAGCGGGAACAGCCGGGCCGCCTCCGCCTCGGCCGACGCCACCGCGGCCCGCAGCGCGGCCGCCGCGGCCACGGCCAGCGGCACCGGCACGGGGGGCGCGGGTTCGGCCGCGTCGTAGCGGACCCCGGCCCGCACCGCGAGCACGCCCACGCCGGCCGGCCCGCCCCACTTGCGCGCGCTCGCGGTCAGCACCGACCAGCCGGCCGGCACCGGCACCCGACCCACCGACTGGGCCGCGTCCACCAGCAGCGGCACCCCCGCCTCGGCACACAACGCCGCCACCTCGTCCAGCGGCTGCACCGTGCCGACCTCGTGGTTGGCGCTCATCACGGCGGCCGCGGCCACCCCGTCCGCGGTGACGGCGTCGCGGAAGGCGGCCAGGTCGAGCCGCCCGAGCCGGTCGACCGGCACCGACACAGCCCGGCCCCCGGCCGCGACGTGGGCCGCCGCGGTGTGCAGCACCGAGGAATGCTCGATCGCCGAGTGCACCAGCGTGTCGCCGAACCGCCGGCGCCCGCGCAGCAGCCCGAGCAGGGCCCGGCGGTTCGCGTCCGCGCCGCCCGGGGTGAACGTCACCTCCTCCGGTCGGCAGCCGATCGCCTCGGCGACCACGGCCCGGGCCGCCTCCAGCAGCTGCCGGGACCGCCGCGCCACGCCGTAGAGCTTGTCCGGGTCGGCCCAGCCGTCCTCGAGCGCGGCCTGCAGGGCCTGCCGGGCTGCCGGGTGCAGGGGCGCGGCGCTCGCGGCGTCGAAGTACACCGGCGGTGGTCGATCGTCCGCCACCCCCGGTCGATCGGGAAGCTCGTCGTCCGCCGGTCGTACGGTCGCGGGCCGTACGGTCTCGTCGTTGGCGGTGACCACCTGACCACCGTAACCGGGCCCGAGCCACCGCAACCCGGCCCGACCCCGGGCCGGGTCGGCCCCGGGCCCACCGGCCCCGACCCGCCGGCCCCGACCCGCCGGCCCCGGGCCCACCGGCGTTGTTCCCGGCGGTGAGTCGGCCCACCCCATCGTCCACGCGTCCGCGGTGGCGAGTAGTCTGCCGGTGATCGTGGAAAAGAGGCCGCTGGCCCGACAGGCATTCCAGCCGGGTCAGCGACCGGCGGGGCGGTCGGTTACACACGCCGGGTCAGCCCGAACGCCGGGTCAGCCGGGATACAACGAGGTCAGGAGGCAGCCACAGGTGGTCGCTAGGGGTTCACGCTCGGCTCGCCGTACCATCGCAAGCCTGGCGAGCGGACTGCTCACCCTCGGGCTGCTCGCCGGATGCTCCGTCGACGACGCCTTCAACTTCGGGTGGCCGCGCGGCGTCACCCCCGAGGCGCACAAGATGTTCGACCTGTGGATCGGGTCGACGATCGCGGCGCTCGCGGTGGGCTTCTTCGTGTGGGGCCTGATCTTCTGGTGCATCATCCGGTACCGCAAGCGCGGCGAGGAGCTGCCGCCGCAGACGCGGTACAACATCCCGATCGAGATCGTCTACACCGTCGCGCCGTTCCTGGTCGTGTCGGTGCTCTTCTACTACACGGCCGTGGTGCAGAACCAGGTCATCCGGGTGGGCGACGCCGAGATGACCGTGTCCGTGCAGGCGTCGAAGTGGAACTGGACGTTCTCCTACCCCGACACGCAGGGCCCGGACGGGCAGCCGATCGCCACCACGGGCGACAGCGACTACATCCCGGTGCTGGTCCTGCCGACCAACACGCGCATCGAGTTCGACGTGCAGTCCGCCGACGTGATCCACTCGTTCTGGGTGCCCGACCTGCTGTTCAAGCGCGACGTCTTCCCGGGCAACCTCGACAACCGGTTCGAGACGACGATCCTCAGCGAGGGCGCGTACGTGGGGCGGTGCGCCGAGCTCTGTGGGACGTACCACTACGGCATGAACTTCGAGGTGCGGGCGGTCAGCCCCGAGAAGTTCGAGCAGTGGGTGGCGGCGAAGGAGGCCGGGGCGAGCACGCCGGACGCGCTGCGGGCCATCGGTGAGCCACCGCTGGCGACCACGACCTTCCCGTTCGAGACCGACCGCAAAGCCGCCTGAGCCCGCCTGCCGAGGACCTGTCATGCGTACCGAGTACAAGATCTTCCTGCTGGTCACCGGGTTCCTGTACCTCGCCGCGGTCGTCTACGGCTGGTGGACCTGGTACGAGTCGCCGACGAACACGGTCGAGTGGGTCGGCACGGTCGCGCTCGTGTTGGCGGGCACGCTGACGTTGATGTGCGGCGGCTACTTCTGGTTCGTGGCCCGGCGGATCGACCCCCGGCCCGAGGACCGCGATGACGCCGACATCTCCGAGGGCGCGGGCGAGATCGGCTTCTTCAGCCCCGGCAGCTACTGGCCGTTCGGCCTGGCCCTGGCGGCGCTGGTCGCCGGGCTCGGGTTGGTCTACCTGCAGTGGTGGCTGCTCGGGGCCGGTCTCGTGGCGGTGATCCTGGCCGCGGCCGGCCTGCTCTTCGAGTACTACACCGGCGCCCGCAAGGCCCACTGACAACGCCCGCAAGGCCCACTGACAACCCGAAACGGCCGGGTCCGCCGCTGGCGGACCCGGCCGTTGTCGTCTGCGCGGCTCAGTCGTCTGCGCGGCTCAGTCGTAGTGCGGCTCAGTCGTAGTGCTGCAGCCGGGGCCAGATGGCCGACCAGCCGCCCACGGGGTCCCGGCACACCGCGACCGCGGCCTCCTGCTCCTCGTTGTCGACCCCGACGCCGTTGTCCAGCACGGCCCGCTGCTCACACTCGGCGAAGAGCGTCGAGAAGGCGCGCACACCCTGCACCCAGGCCACCACGACGGTGGCCGACTCCGGCGGGGGTCCGGCGAACCACAGCTCGTTGTGTCCGCTGTAGACGGCCGGCAGGCCGTACGCGGGACCGTACCGGTGCAGGGCGCCCGCCTCGCCGTAGTTGCTCGTGAACAGCACGGCCCGGGCCCGGTCCTCAGGCGGCAGCGACGCGTACACCTCGGCCACGGTCTGGACGTAGACCGGCCAGCCCACCGTGTCCCGGGCGACCTGGTTCACGTCGGGGATCGGGGTGTCGCCCAGGGCCCCGATGGGGACCAGCGGCAGCGCCATGACCGCCGACAGCGCGCCGTTGACCGCCACCGCCGCGACGACGAGCGCCCGGCGCCCGATCCGCTGACCGAACCACTCCGCGGTGGGTACGCATCCGGCGGCGAAGAGCGCCACGACCAGACCCAGCGGGTAGTAGAACTGGCCGGCGGTGACCAGCGCGATGACCAGCACCACCGGGTAGGCGAGCGCGAGCGCCCGCACCGGCCGCCAGGCCGGCCGCCGGAGCAGGGCCAGGAACCCCGCCACCCAGATCGGGACGAGGCCGAACCCGAGCAGGACGAACTGCAGGGGTAGCAGGAGCGTGCGGGCCTCGGAACCACCCCGCTCGGACAGCGCCCGGGCCATCGTGAGCTGGGGCCAGTCGTGGGTCGCCTGGTAGACGAGGTTCGGCAGGGCGAGGACCAGGGCCAGTCCCACGCCGGCCCACAGCCACGGCGACCGGAACACCTCGCGCGGGCCCACCGCGACCAGCCCAGCGGCCAGGCCGATGAGCAGCAGCACGACGAGGTGCTTGTTGGCCAGGCTCAGGCCCACCACCGCCCCGATCGCCAGCCACCACCGGGGCTCGCCCCGCCGCAGGGCTCGCGTGGCCAGCAACAGCACGGCGGTCCAGACCACCAGGTCCAGGCTGGCCGTCAGCAGCGTGTGGCCGAAGGTCAGCGGCAGGGCGGAGAAGGCGAGGCCCCACGCGCACAGGGCCTGTGCGCCCCGGCCACCGCCCAGCTCACGGGTGACGAGCACGGCGAGCAGCACCGAGCCGAGCGGGCAGGCGATGGCGGGTAGCCGTAACGCCCACACGCTGTCGCCGAACAGCGCCGTCGCGGTCCGGGCCAGCAGGGGAGTCAGCGGCGGCTGGTCGACGTACCCCCAGGCCGGCTCCAGCATCCGGAAGTAGAGCTCGTCGCGGTGGTAGCCGTACCGGGTGGCGGTGGCCCCGAGGGCGACCGCCACGGCCGCGAGCGCGGTACCGACGGGCAGCCAGGCGAGGGGCGGAGGTCGTTCAGGGGTCGAAACGTGCGCATGCTCTCGTACGGGTGTGGTCACCCGGGCACGTTATCGGTCCTTCGGTCACGCCACCACTGGACGCGCGTCGCACGTCCCGGGATCGGGCCCGGACCACGCGGCCGGAGGCCCGTCCATACCGCGGGGAATCAGGCGTTGCGCAGGGATTGGGCGGTGCTGACCCAGGTGTCGAGGGTGCGCTGAGCGGCCCCGGAGTCGATGGCCTCGGCGGCCCGCGCCACCCCGGCCCGCAGCGCCCCGACCAGGTCCGCCACGCCGGCCCCGTCGTAGGCGACCAGCCCGGCCGCGGCGTTGGCGAGCACGGCGTCGCGCACCGGGCCCGGCTCCCCGCCGAGCACCCGGCGGGCCACCTCGGCGTTCACCGAGGCGTCGCCCCCGCGCAGGTCCTCGGCCTTGCCCCGGGGCAGGCCGAGGTCGAGGGCGTCGATGGTCAGCGCCCGGACCGTCCCGTCGGCGACCGCCCAGATCCGGGTCGGGGCGGTGATGGTGAACTCGTCGAGGCCGTCCTCGCCGTGCATGACCAGCACCGAGTCGCCCCGGCGGGCGAAGACCTCGGCCATGATCCCGGCCATCCGGGGGTCCGCGCAGCCGACCGCGCCCGCCCGGGGCCGGGCCGGGTTGGTGAGCGGGCCGAGGAAGTTGAAGAACGTGGGCACGCCCATCTCCCTGCGGGCGACCGCGGCGTGGCGAAGTCCACTGTGGAACATCGGGGCGAAGCAGAACCCGATGCCGGCCCGGGCCACGCAGGTGGCGACCTGCTGCGCGGTCAGGTCGAGCGGGATGCCCAGGTGCTCGAGCAGGTCGGCCGTGCCGCACAGCGACGAGGCGGCCCGGTTGCCGTGCTTGACGACCCGGACCCCGGCCGCCGCCACCACGATCGCGGCCATGGTGGAGATGTTCACGGTGTGGGCTCGGTCACCGCCGGTGCCGACCACGTCGACCGCGTCGCGGGCGAGCTCGGGGCCCAGCGCCGCCGCCAGGTCGACCGGGACCGCCGCGTCGAGCATGGCCTGGACGAGGCCGGCGATCTCGCCCGGGGTCTCGCCCTTGGCCCGCATCGCCACCGCGAACGAGGCGATCTGCACCGGCGTGGCGGCGCCCGAGACGATCTCGGACATCGCCCAGGCGGTGTCCTCAGTGGAAAGTTCCTCGTCACGCAGCAGTGCGACGAGCAGCGATGGCCAGGTCTGCGGGCCCGAGCGGGCCGATGAGCTGCCCTGCGTCACGGTGCGCCTCCGTCGATGGGCGGTCCTGGGGTGCGCGTCGTCGCGCGGGCCCGGAGGCAGCCCCGGGCGCACGGAACCCGGCCCGGAGGTGACCTCGTAGGCGCAGTGGGGAGGTTACCGCACGGACGGTACGCCGGCTGCCCGGCTGCGCAGCAGGGCCGCGACCGTCTGGCCCGTGGTCATGGGGTCCAGCGGGTGGGTGAGCGTGGCGTCCACGCGGGCGTAGGCGGCCAGCCACCGGTCGGCGGGCCGGGCGATCACCACGCACGTGGGCGGGCAGTCGGGGATCTCGTCCTTGAGCTGGCGGGCGATGCCGAGGCCGCCCGACGGGGTCGCCTCGCCGTCGAGCACCAGCAGGTCGAAGTCCATCGAGTCGACGAGCCGGATCACTTCCTCGTGTGTGCCCGCCTCGACGAACCGCACGTGCAGGTCGGGGGCGGGCCGGGTGCCGATCGCCAGCCGCATGGTGTGGCGCACCTGCGGGTTGTGGCTGTAGAGCAGGACCACCGCGGTGGACTCGGGCCGCGAGCCGGGGCGGCTCACTGGTCCGATCGCCGGCGTACTCACCCGGGTCGGTGCGAGGTCAGACATCATCAATCACCGCTTCTCCTGCTGGTCCAGGACCCGCAGCCGATGCTACCGAGGCGTTCGGCGCGCCGATGAGGGCGGCCGGTGCCTGTGACGGTGCGGTGGATCACGGGCGGGCCGTCGCCCGGATGGGTCGCCCGCCCGGGGCGCGCCAGGGTCTTTGGTCACCCGGATCCGGTGAGGAAGTTCACCGATACGGGCGGCGGCCGGGGCTCGGCGGGGTCGACGGCCGGCCCGGCGTCGGCGGTGGCCGGGCCGGAACCCGGCCGCGATGACCGTACGCGATCGGGTGGTTAGCGCATCGTAACGATGGTGCCCGGCTGCGGCGCCGACGTTCCGTCGTCAGGAGACGGTGGGACGGTGGGCGGGTCGGTTTCGGGCAGGTTTCCGGTCGCGAACGGCGGCCGGCGCGGTGCCCGGACGGCTGGATCTGTAACCACGTAGGGACCCCCGCCACGAGCCCCTGCGATCAAGGGGAATAATGACCGCGTGACCGCGGCTCAAGCCCTTCCTAAGAATCAGATCCACTCGCTGACCCGGCCGAACATGGTCAGCGTCGGGACGATCGTGTGGCTGTCCAGCGAGCTCATGTTCTTCGCCGGGCTGTTCGCCATGTTCTTCTCGATCCGGGCGACCCCGCTGGGTCAGGAGATGTGGGCGGAGCACACGCCGCACCTGAACCTGCCCTACGCGCTGACGTTCACCACGATCCTGGTGCTGTCGTCGGTCACCTGCCAGATCGGCGTGTTCCGGGCGGAGCGGGGCGACGCGCAGGGGGTCCGCCGGTGGTTCACGATCACGTTCATCATGGGCCTGATCTTCGTGCTCGGCCAGCTCAACGAGTACCGGACGCTGGTCGGTGAGGGCATCAAGATCAACGCCGATGGGTACGGCTCGATGTTCTACCTGACCACCGGGTTCCACGGCCTGCACGTGACCGGTGGTCTGGTCGCCTTCATCCTGTACATGATCCGCACGACGCTGAGCCGGTTCACGCCTGCCCAGGCGACCGCGGCGATCGTGGTCTCGTACTACTGGCACTTCGTCGATCTCGTCTGGATCGCGCTGTTCGCCATGATCTACCTCATGAACTGAACCAGCTGACACATGGACAGGCCGGATCCAGCCGTGCCCATAGGTAACGACATCAGGACGACCAAGGTGAGGCCATGACTTTCGGACTTGGGCGGATGCGGCGGGCGCTGCGCCGTCTCGGCAGCGCCCGGGTGCCCGCCGGCTCGCCGCGTGCCACCGCGCCGCGCAGCCGCTGGCGCCGCCGGGCCGGTAACGCGGCACGGATGGTTGTCGCCCTGCTGCTGGTCGGCGGGGTGTACGCAGCCGTCGCCCCGGGCGTGCAGGCGAACGTCGCGACCCAGCCGTCGCCCGACGAGATCGCCGAGGGGAAGGCCATCTACGAGGCCAGCTGCATCACCTGCCACGGCCGCAACGCCTCGGGCGTCGAAGGGCGCGGACCGAGCCTGATCGGCGTCGGGTCGGCCGCCGTCGAGTTCCAGGTCGCCACCGGCCGGATGCCGGCGGCTCGGCAGGACGCGCAGGTGCAGCGCAAGCCCCCGCGGTACACCCGCGAGGAGGCCCAGGCCATCGGTGCCTACATCCAGTCGCTCGGCGGCGGGCCGGAGCTGCCGGACATGACCGACGAAGAGATCGTGGCCGGCGGTGACATCGCCAACGGCGGTCGCCTCTTCCGGGTGAACTGCTCGTCCTGCCACGCCTTCGGCGCCGGCGGTGGCGCGCTGTCGTCGGGCAAGTTCGCGCCGTCGCTGGCCGAGTCGACCCCGCGGGACATCTGGGCCGCCATGCTGACCGGCCCGCAGAACATGCCGGTCTTCGGCAACAACCAGCTCTCGCCTCAGGAGAAGCGGGACATCGCCGCCTACATCTACACGCTGCAGACCGACCCTGACCCGGGCGGCTGGGGCATCGGACGGCTCGGTCCCGCCGCCGAGGGTGTGGCGATCTTCCTGATCGGAATGGTGGCGCTTGTGCTGGCCACGCTCTGGATTGTGGGGAAGCAGCAGTGAGCTCGGAACACCACGCTCCCGTCGCCGACCCGAGTTTCGACGTCGACGACCCGCGCAACACGCGCTTCGACCTGGTCCGTGAGGGCCTGCGGCGCGACGGCATGGAGATCGCGTACTACGAGCCGGCCTTCCCGCCCGGACGCAAGTCCAAGGTGGAGAAGCGCATCGAGCGGTCCATCGCCTTCCTCTTCGTGCTGGCCGGGCTGTTCGCGGTCGCGTTCGTGGTGGCCTACATCTGGTGGCCGTGGAAGTACGAGCTGGGGAACACCCCGTCGAAGTACTACACGCCGATCCTGGCGCTGACCCTCGGTGGCTCGCTCGTGCTGCTGGCCTTCGGGATCATCGCGTGGGCCAAGAAGCTGCTGCCGCACGAGGTGGTGATCCAGGACCGCCACGACGGCGCGTCGCCGTACGACGAGCAGCGCCTCACCGGCGCGGCGATCATGAACATCGTCGACGAGACCGGCATCCGGCGCCGGCCGCTCCTCAAGGCGGCCCTGGCGCTGCCGGCGGCCGGGCTCGGGGTGGCGGCCGTGGCCCCGCTGGTCGGGGCGCTCATCAAGGACCCCAACGACGGTCATCCGCTGCTCAAGACCGGCTGGAACCCGGAGAACAACAACGGCCGGCCGGTGCGGCTGACCCGTGAGGACGGCACCCCGATCCGGCCCGAGGAGGTCAGCCCGGGCGGGCAGATGACCGTCTTCCCGGGCATCCCGGGCGGGGCCACCAACAAGTGGGCCGACTCGCCGGTGCTGCTCATCCACCTGCGTCAGGCCGACGCCGACCGGCTGCGGGCCAGCATCGCCGCGTCGCAGGCGGCCCTGGCCGAGGGCCGCGAGGTGGCCCGGCCCGTCGTGGACGGCATGTGGCAGAACTTCGTGGCCTACTCGAAGATCTGCACCCACGCGGGCTGCCCGGCGAGCCTGTACGAGCAGCAGACCAACCGGCTGCTCTGCCCGTGCCACCAGTCGCAGTTCCTCATCACCGAGCAGGCCAAGCCGATCTTCGGCCCGGCCCACCGCAAGCTGCCGATGCTCCCCCTGGACGTCGAGGACGGCTTCCTGGTGGCCCGGTCCGACTTCTTGGAGCCGATCGGCCCCACCTACTGGGAGCGGCCGGTCGAGATCACCGAGGCCGCCGCCTCGGGAGGCCGTAGCGGAGAGCAGGAGGCGACGTCATGAGCCCGCGGAAGAGGCGGTTCGAGTTCGCCCGGGTGCCGGCTCAGATCGGGCAGGAGCTCGATGAGCGGCTGGGCGCCGCCACCGTGCTGCGGCGGACGCTCAACAAGGTCTTCCCGAACCACTGGTCCTTCCTGCTCGGCGAGATCGCGCTCTACTCGTTCATCGTCCTGCTGCTGACCGGCACCTTCCTGGCGCTGTTCTTCGACCCGTCGATGACCGAGGTGGTGTACGACGGGTCGTACACGCCGCTGCGCGGCGAGATGATGAGCCAGGCCTACGCCACGTCGCTGAACCTCTCGTTCGACGTGCGCGGCGGTCTGATCATGCGGCAGATGCACCACTGGGCGGCGCTGCTGTTCATGGCGTCGATCCTCGTGCACATGTTCCGGGTCTTCTTCACCGGCGCGTTCCGCAAGCCGCGGGAGATGAACTGGCTCGTCGGCGTGCTGCTGTTCTGGCTCGGCTTCTTCGAGGGCTTCGCCGGGTACTCGCTGCCCGACGACGCGCTCTCCGGCACGGGTCTGCGCATCGCCACCGCGATCATCCTCTCCATCCCGGTGATCGGCACGTGGGTGTACACGTCGCTGTTCGGCGGTGAGTTCCCGGGCACGGAGATCCTGCCGCGGCTGTACATCGTGCACGTCTTCCTGATTCCGCTGCTGATCCTCGGCCTGATCACCGTGCACCTGGCCCTGATGGTCAAGCAGAAGCACACCCAGTGGCCCGGTCCGAAGGCGACCGAGCACAACGTGGTCGGCGTGCGCATGGTGCCCGGGTTCGCGCTCAAGACGACCGGCTTCTTCCTGCTGATCTTCGGCCTGATCGCGCTCATGGGCGGCCTGGTGCAGATCAACCCGCTGTGGCTGTTCGGGCCGTACAAGGGCGAGGTGGTCTCGGCGGCCAGCCAGCCCGACTGGTACGTCATGTTCCTCGACGGGTCGACCCGGCTCATGCCCGACTGGGACCTGACCATCGGGCCGTACACGATCCCGGCGATCTTCTGGCCGACCGTGGTGCTGCCCGGCGTCCTCACGATGCTGGCGGTCTTCTACCCGCAGATCGACCGTCGTATCTACAAGGACTACGAGGCCCACCACCTGCTCCAGCGGCCGCGCGACGTGCCCGCGCGCACCGCCCTGGGCATGATGGCCATCTCGTTCTGGCTGGTGCTGACCATCTCCGGCGGCAACGACATCGTGGCCGAGAAGTTCGACATCAGCCTCAACGCGATGACGTGGGCCGGCCGGGTGGGTCTGCTCATCGTGCCGCCGATCACGTACTGGGTGACGTACCGGATCTGCCTCGGCCTGCAGCAGCACGACCGCGAGGTGCTGGCCCACGGCGTGGAGACCGGCATCATCAAGCGCCTGCCCGACGGGCGGTTCGTCGAGGTGCACCAGCCGCTGGCCGAGGGGCACCTGGAGTACACCGGCACCCCCGTGCCCAAGAAGATGAACAAGCTCGGCGCCCTCGGCCCGGCCGTGCGCGGCTTCTTCGTCCCGATCGAGAAGCCGGCTCCGCCGCCGCACGCCACTCCGGTGTCGCCGGCGGAGGCCCCGCGCGAGCTGGAGGAAGCGCCGCCCAAGCACTGAGCCGCGCTCAGGCGCCCAGGACAACAGCGGGCCGTCACCTCGGGTGGCGGCCCGCTCGCTGTTCTCGGCGCCGGCGCGGGCGTGGGGGCGTAGTCGCGCGGGCGTGGGGGTCGTACTCTCGCGGCCAAGGTGGGCACGACGGTCGGGGAGGACCGATGAACGACGGTCGGAAGAAGGTCATCTACCGCGAGGGCGGCGGCGGAGGGCTGTACCTGCTCGGGCTGATCGGCTCGATGGTCTACTACGTCCAGGCGTCGACCGGCTTCTGGTCCGGCGTCGGCGGCGTGCTCAAGGCGCTCGTCTGGCCCGCCTTCGTGGTCTACGACCTGCTGAAGTTCATCAACGGCTAGTTTCGGTCGGGGCTAGGTCCCGGCCGAGGGCTGGTCCCGGTCGGGCCGGTCCCGGCGCGCGCCCGTGGCCCGCCGCCGTACCTCAGCGGCGCCGCCGCCAGACGATGGGCAGGCCGATGCGGTAGCTGTGGCGGCCGTTCCAGTTGGGCTCCAGGCCCTGCTCACGCAGGGCGGCGACCACCTCGTGCCCGATCGCGATCGCGGACTCCCGGTTGCCGTCCGGCGCGCCGTAACTCAGGAACAGCCCGTCGCCGTCGACCGCGTGCTCGGTGTCCTGGATGTGGAAGAACGTGTAGCCCCGCACGGGCCGGCCGTCCTTGGCGACTCGGTCCATCTCGTCGAGGATCTGCGTGGCCCCGCAGGCGCCGCAGCACGTGAAGTGCTGGCGGGCCACGATGCCGGCGGCCTCCAGGGCGGCGAAGGCGGCGTCGAGCCGGTCGCAGTCGGTGGTCTCCGGCCACGTCGCCTGCTCGGCGAGATGCTCGGCCAGGGCCGCGTCCGCGAGGGACGTCGCCGCCTGGCGGACGGCGTCGGCCGGCAGGGAATCGCTGAACGCGTCGACCGCCTCCTCCACGATGACGGCGAGCGGCGCGTATCCGGCGGCCACCTGGACCCGGATGAAGTCACGCAGGTCGTTGATGTCCTGCGGCGTGAGCGTGGCCGACTGGTCCGGCGACGACGGCGACACGGTCATGGTCGCAGTTTGCCAGGACCGGGCGACGCGGCCAGGTTGCGACGCGATGACAGTCTGGACACGATGATCGGCCGGCCGGCCACACCAGCGTGCACGCTCGGCCGACCTACGCCGTGCCCCGGACGTACGCCACCACGTGCGCGGCGACGGCCTCGGGCTGGCGGACCCACGAGAAGTGGTCCAGCGGGTCGTCCAGCCGGATCCGGGTGATCGGGGCGGCGGGGAGTTGGGCGCAGAGGTAGTCCAGGGTCGCGTGCGGCGTGAACTGGTCGCGGGCCACGCTGATCGCGAGCACCGGGGTGCGGAGCAGGGCCAGGTCGGCCCGGCTGACCACGTGGTCGGGGAAGCGTCCGCGCCGGGCGGTGTAGCCCCAGTCGAGCATCACCCGGCGGGACTGCTTGCCGCCGAAGGCCCAACCCGGCCAGACCCCGCACAGCGCGGTGACCGCCACGAGGGACTGCGAGAACGCCAGCACGCCCAAGCGCCGTCCGCGCGGGTACGTGCGGTAGTAGGGGAGGCCGACGGCGACGAGCACGAGCCCGGCCGGCCCGCCGTCCCCGCCGCCGGCGGCGGCCGTCCTGGCCAGGTGAATGGTGCTGACCTGGCCGCCGAGCGAGTGTCCGAGCAGGAAGTACCGGCGACCGTCCAGGCGGGGCTTGAGTGCCTCGATGACCGTGCCGACGTCGCCGACCAGCTCCGGGTAACCGTACCGGTCGGCCCGCGACGGCGTCGGCCGGCTCTCGCCGGTGCCGCGCAGGTCCACGACCACCACGGCGATCCCGTCGGCGCCGAGTCGCTGCGCGAACGGCCGATAGAACCGGGCCGGGGTGCCCATCGCCGGGAAGATGACCACCACGGGGGCGTCCGGTCCCGGGTCGGGGTAGACGTGCAGCGCGAGGCGGTAGGCGTCACCGCGGGCGTTGGGCGGCTCCGGCAGATCGACGTACTCGCGGGTGTAGGGCACGGTGCCAGGTCCGGGCGGTTCGGTCACGTACAGCAGCGTACCTACTCGCCAGTAAGATACTCACGAGTAGGGTCAGTCGGCGGCCGGGAACCCGATCGCGAAGGCGGCGTCCAGGTCGTGCCGGGAGTAGGCGCGGAACGCGATGAAGGTCTCGGTGTTGACCACACCCTCGGTCTTGGAGATCCCGCCCGCGATCACCCGGGCGATGTCGTCGAACTCGCGCACCCGCACGATCGCGATGAGGTCGACGTGGCCGGCGACCGAGTAGACCTCGCTCACCCCGTCCAGGTTGGCCAGCCGCTCGGCCACCTCGGGAATCGAGTCGGTGGCGCAGTCGATGTGCACGATCGCGGTGATCATCCGCACTCCCTCCCTACCGGCCTGACGTCAGCCGTGGCCCGTGTCAGGAAGGACGCCTTCCTGCGCATTCTTGCCCAGGAAGGCGTCCCTCCTGCGCGCTGAACCGGCAGCGCTCAACGCGGATCAGGCAGCGTCGAGGCGGGCCACCTGCTCATCGGTGAGGGTCACGTCCAGCGCGGCCATCGAGTTGTCGAACTGGTCGAGCGTACGCGGGCCGATCAGCGGCACGACCGACGGCGAGGACGACCGCAGCAGCCAGGCCGTCACGACCTGGTTGGGCGTGGCCCCGACCTCGGCGGCCACGGCGTCGAGCACCGCCAGCCGGGCCTGCGCGGCCGGGCTCGCGTACTCCGACATCATCCAGTGCTCGGCCCGCTTGTCGGCCGGCAGGTCGTAGATCCCCTTGAGGATCGGCGAGTACGCGACCAGCGTCTGGTCCCGGTTGGCCCGCAGGTAGGCCAGCTGCCCGTCGGTGACGATGGACCGGTTGGTCGAGTCGGGCCGCGGCCGCAGGTACGAGTGCTGCTGCTGGATCGCCACCGGCAGCGGCCAGCCGTTCTGGGCGCACAGCTCGCGGATGCGCAGCAGGCGGTCCGTGGTGACGTTGGACCACCCGATGTAGCGGGCCTTGCCGGCCGCGACGATGTCGGCCAGCGCCTGCAGGGTCTCCTCCAGTGGCGTGTTCAGGTCGTCGACGTGCACGTAGTACAGGTCGACGTAGTCGACGCCGAGCCGCTGGAGGCTGCCGTCGATGGCCTCGTGCAGGGTCCTGGCCCCCGCCCCGGCGAACCGGGTCCGGGCGATGTCCCAGTTGGGCACACCGTCGACCCAGACGCCGTCCTGGTTGGGTACGGTTGCGCTGCCCTTGGTCGCGAGGATGATGTCGTCCCGCCGGCCTCGGCGCTGCAACCACCGCCCCAGGAGCGCCTCGCTGTGCCCGCCGAGCGTGCCCTGCTCGTTCCACCAGCAGTAGCAGTCGGCGGTGTCGAGGAAGTTGCCGCCCGCGTCCACATAGCGGTCGAGCATCTGGACCGCCTCCGCCTCGGGCATGACCGTGCCCATGATCATGCAGCCCAGGCCGATCTGGCTCACGTGGAGGTCGCTGGTCCCTAGTTGGATGGTTTTCAATGTCCGCTCCTGATGAGCTCGTCGGGGTGTTCGCCGAGGAGCGCGCGGTAGTACTCGATCTTGTTGGTGATGGCTTCGAAGTGCCGGCGCAGCAGGGCAAGCTGCTCGGTCAGGGCCTCCCGGTGAGCGGCGAGAGCCTCGATCCGGTCCGGGATCGTGTGGTCGCCGGCCCGCATCAGTTCCATGAAGTGCTGCATCGCCCGGATCGGCATGCCGGTCTGGCGCAGGCACGTGAGGAACTCGATCAGGCCGATGTCCCCCTCGGTGTACCGGCGGTGGCCGCTCGGCGCCCGCCCCACCGGGTCCAGCAGGCCGATCCGCTCGTAGTAGCGCAGCGTGTGGGCGCTGACCCCGGTCCGCTGCGCCGCCTCTTCGATCGTGTACTGCGGCTCCACGTCGCTCACGCTAAGAATTAGAGCGCGCTCTAAGTCAATGCGCGAATTTCCGCCGCGTACTTCCTGGTCGCCCCCCGTGGTCAGGAAGGCGTCCTTCTTGACGCCACATGCCTAGGAGGGCGTCCTTCCTGACACCAAATGTCAAGCGGGCGTCCTTCCTGGGCACCAAACGTCAAGAGGGTGTCCTTCCTGACACCCGTCACCCTGACCCACCGTCAGCACGGGCAGGTGACCCCGTCGGGCAGGCGGATCGCGTCGACCAGGACCTCGTCGGGCCCGACGCGGGCGCCGGGAAGCACGACGCAGCGGGTGATCGATCCGGCCACGACGGCGCCCGACCCGACGACGGAGGCGATCACGGTTCCGGTCACGGTCGCGTCCGGGGCGACCAGCGAGCCGCCGGCGAGCGTGGCCGCGTGCAGGTTCGCGGCCAGGTAGTCGGCCGGGGTGCCGCAGTCCGTGTACCCCCCGGCGTACGGCCTGATCTCCAGCCGGCCCGCCCGCTCGGCCGGCCGCCACACGGTCAGCACCAGATCGCTGCGGCCGGGTGGCAGCGCCGCCACCAGGTCGGCCGGCAGCAGGGACGCCCCGGCGAAGCGGTAGCCGGCGCCGTCCGGTCCGGTGAACTCGGCCGGGCGGTCCCCGGCGGGCACCGCCAGCACCCGGACGGTCTGCCCGTCCCAGCCGTCGAGCAGCGGCCCGAGGTCGCGGCACTGCGGGTCGACCGGGGCGAGGTAGGCGTCGGCGTTGACCGCGAGCACGCCGCGACCGGCGATCCAGTCCCGCAGGTGGTCCAGCGCTCCCGAGGTGCCCAGCGCCGGTGGGCCGGGCTCGCGGGACACGAACGCCCGGTCGCCCACGTGGCCGGCGACCACGTCGGCCAGGTAGCACGCGTTGACCGCGACCACCGCCGGGCCGGCCAGGCCGTGCCGGGCCAGCCGCGCCAGGGCCCGGTCGAGCAACGGGATGTTGCCCACCGGGCAGAGGGCCTTGGGCAGTGCGGCGGTGAGCGGCCGCAGGCGCGTGCCTTCCCCGGCCGAGAGCACGACCGCGCAGACGCCCGCCGGCCCCCCGATCTCCGGCGCCCCGGTCTCCGGCGTCACGCGCGAATCTCCGGGTAGTCCACGTACGGTCCGATGCCGTAGTACGACAGCAGGCGCGCGGTCGCGACCGTCAGCGGCGGCAGGTTGTCCACCCGGTGCCAGGCCGCCTCGGTCACCTCGGCGTCGTCGACCGCGAGGGTCACGGCCGAGGCCGGCACTCGGGCCTCGAAGACCATGTCGACCCACATGCCCCGGGTGTGCACCACGGCGTTGGGCACCGCCGGCGTCAGGTCCTCGGCGGACAGCCGCAGCCCGGTCTCCTCGGCGAGCTCCCGCACGCACCCGTCCACCGGCCGCTCCCCCCGCTGGAGCAGGCCGGCCGGCAGCGACCACCCGACCGACCGCGGTTGGCGCAGCAGCAGCATCCAGCCGGGGCGCTCGGCGTCGTAGACCAGGGCCACCGCCCCGACGGTGTACCGGGCCATCACCAGCCGGACGAGCCGGCGCCGCACCTTGGGTGGCAGGAAGAAGTACAGCCCGTACGCGGCGCGACGTAGGCGGGTGCGCACGCGCCGCCGACCGGCCCCGCTGCGCGTGACCGTACGCTCCGTCTCCGCGTCGTCGGTGACGGTGCTGGCGACCGGCGTGCCGGCGTCCGGAGTACTGGCGACCGGCGTGCTGGCGGACGGGGTGGCGGATGGGTCGGCGGGGCGATCGCCGCGGGAAGCCATGCCTGACAGGCTACGGGGCGAGCGAGGCGCGGGTGCCCCCCGCACTGAGGGCGGCCACCCCGGCGGGCTGGCCGGGCCCGAGCGCGGGCGCCGTCACCGGGCGCGAGGTCGCCAGGTGGGGGGCGGCGGCCACCGGAGCGCCGGTCACGGTGGCGGCGACGACCGCGTCGCCCTCGGCCTCCTCGATGAGCAGGTCGGCGACCTGCGCGGCCGAGACGACCCGGTCGGCCACGGCCACACAGAGGGTCTGCGGGTCGGGGAAGCCCAGGGCGGCGGTGACGGCGTACAGCAGCCGTTCGCTGGCCAGCCGCCGTTCCCGCCAGTGCAGCTCCATCCGGATGGCGTTGAACCCGATCAAGGCTCGGTTGCGCAGCGGGATGGGCGGCGCGGTCTCCGGCTCGTCGCGCAGGCCGAGGGCCTTCTCGATGTGCAGTTGCGCCTGGGGCGTACGGACGAAGCTGAGCCAGTCGGGCGAGGGCCCGTCGGCGTGCTCGGGGTCCTGCGTGTGGATCTCCACCACGTCCCCGTCGGAGAGCGGCAGGGAGAGGATGACGAGCTGACCGTTCACCGCCGCGGCGACGCACCGGTTGCCGACGTCGGGCCCGAGCGCGTACGCCACGTCGACCGGCGTCGCCCCCGCCGGCAGTACCAGGCGCCGGCCCACCCACGGCTGGGCTCCGGTGGGCTCCGCGGCGGTCGAGATCGCGTCGCGGGCGGTGTCGTCGCGTGGCGAGGTGCCCTCGCTGACGCCGGCGATGAAGACGTGCACCTGGTCCTCGGTCAGGTCACAGCGCAGCGACTCGATGAACCGACGGGGATCGACCGCCTCCTCCTGCCACTGGACCAGGTTGCGCAGCCAGGCGAGCTGGTCGGGAGCGGTGCGGCCGGCCGCGGTCCGGGTCCCCGCTCGGCCAACCGCCCGACCGCGCCGGGCGCGGTGGGTACCGCGGCGTCCGGCGAACCGGAAGCGGGCGACGAGGCCGTACACCGCGTCGCGGTCCATCTCCTCGGTGCGGATCTGCACCTCGATGGCCCGCGCCTCCGGGCCGATCACCGTCGTGTGCAGCGACCGGTAGAGGTTGTTCTTCGGGGCGGCGATGAAGTCCTTGAACCGGGCGGCCACGGGGCGCCACTGCGCGTGCATCACGCCGAGCGCGGCGTAGCAGTCGTTGTCCGGGCCGTCGATGAGGATCGCGATGCGGGGCAGCTCGTACGGCTCGGGGGCGCCCTTGGCGATGGTCTCGGCCCAGATGGTGTGCAGGTGGTGCGGCCGGGCCACGACCCGCGCCTTGATCTTCGCGGCGCGCATGGCCGCCTCGACCTTGGCGATGAACGCGTCCGTGTAGGCCGTCCACTCTGGACGGTGGGCCACCCAGGCCTGCAGCCGGCGGTACGCGTCCGGCTCGATGGCCGCGAGCACGCAGTCCTCGAGCTCGCGCTTGAGCACCTGGATGCCGAGGCGCTCGCAGAGCGGGATCAGCACGTCCTGGGTGGCGCGGGCGATGCGGACCCGCGACGCGGGCGAGCGGGCGTCGAGGGTGCGCATGTTGTGCAGGCGGTCGGCGAGCTTGACGATGAGCACCCGGATGTCGGCGTCGGCCGCCACGATCATCTTGCGGATCGTGTGCACCTCGGCGTCGTCGCCGTAGAACGCCTTCTCGAACTTCGTGACGCCGTCGACGAGCAGCGCGACCTCATTGCCGAAGTCGGACCGCAGCTCCTCGAGCGTGTAGCTGGTGTCCTCCACCGTGTCGTGCAGCAGGGCCGCGACGAGCGTGGTGGTGTCCATGCCGAGGTCGGCCAGGATCTGGGCCACGGCCAGTGGATGCGTAATGTACGGGTCGCCGCTCTTGCGGAACTGGCCCTCGTGCATCCGGGCGGCGACCGCGTAGGCGCGGCGCAGCTCGCGGGCGTCGCCTCGGGGGTGCAGTCGTCGATGGGTCCGGATGAGGTACTCGACCGGGTCGGAACGTGATCGCGAACGGGCGAGGGTGGTTACGCGATGTAAAACGTTCTCTACCCAGGGTAACGCAGTCCGGGCGACCCACGGACTCCGCTCAAGCAGAGAGTCCATGGTCCACCTCCGGCCTGCGTCAGGGGGTGACAAAGAACCAGACTACTGAATCACGATTGGTCCGTTCGGGCAGTTCTTTGCCTCGATCGGACAATTTACCGGGGTGTCCCGGTGGGTGCGAGAAGTTGCGAAAGGGATAATCCCGCGCATTGCCTATCAAGACGTCCAGTCCGACCGGCCGACCCCGTTGAGGCTCCGACGCCTGGCGGCGGTGTGATCCGGACGTGACCGGTGTTGGCGCGAGGATGGCCGCTATCGGTGCCACACTGGACGGATGCTGGAGCGGGATGACGTCGATCGTGGCGGCATCCTGCCCGCCGACGGGACCGACGACCGAGCGGACCGCCCGGACCGGGTAGGGGTCGACGACCGGTCTCCGGCCGACGTACGGCCGGAGACCGGCCCGGCCCACGATGACGGCCCGGCCCACGATGACGGCCCGGCCCAGGGCGATGACCCGGCCGGCAGTAATGACCCGGCCAGCAGTGACGACCCGGCCGGCGGTGATGACCCGGCCGGCGGTGACGATCAGGCCGAGCCGACGCTGCCCGAGCCGGT
>Ga0065720_1003624_pt1 | contig 21783 bp, 22 predicted proteins | sample Thericmetagenome_FD_59107 | JGI IMG/M metagenome (GOLD analysis project Ga0065720, IMG submission 59107) | Thermophilic microbial communities from the Joint Bioenergy Institute, California, USA of rice/straw/compost enrichment - eDNA_2 v2... | ecosystem: Engineered > Solid waste > Grass >...
GGGCGGGCGCGGCCTGACCCTCGTCGCCCTGCTCGCCACCGACTGGGGCGTCCGCCGTACCCCGCGGGCCGGGAAGGCGGTGTGGTTCACGTACGCGCTCAGGTGACCCGCGCGAGTCCCGTGGGCGGCGCGACCGGCGAGGGCCGCGCCGCCCACGGGGTTTGGTATTCGTACGCAGTCCGGTGCCGACGGCTAGCCGACGAGGAGTTTCACCGCGGCGGTCATCTCGGACAGGGCCTTCTTGGCGTCGGCGAAGTACATGCCGGTCTTGGGGGCGGTGTAGAGCTCGTTGTCGATGCCGGCGTAGCCGTGGCCCATGGAGCGCTTCACCACGATCACGCTCTTCGCCTTGTCGACGTCGAGGATCGGCATGCCGGAGATCGCGGTGCCGGGGCGGCGGGCGGCCGGGTTGGTGACGTCGTTCGCGCCGATCACGAGGGCGACGTCCACCTGGGGGAACTCGGGGTTGATCTCCTCCATCTCCTTGAGCTGCGAGTACGGCACGTTCGCCTCGGCGAGCAGCACGTTCATGTGGCCGGGCATGCGGCCCGCGACCGGGTGGATGGCGTAGGAGACCTCGACGCCGCGCGCCTCCAGCAGCGAGGCGAGCTCCTGGACCTGGTGCTGGGCCTGGGCGGCGGCGAGGCCGTACCCGGGGACGATCACCACCTTCGACGCGTAGGCGAGCTGGATCGCGGCGTCGTCGGCGGAGACCGAGCGCACCTGGCCGCCGCCCGCCCCGGCGGCCACCGCGGCGGAGTCGCCGGTGCCGAAGCCGCCGAGCATGATGTTGCCGATCGAGCGGTTCATCGCGTCGGCCATGAGCTTGGTGAGGATCGCGCCGGAGGCGCCGACGAGCGCGCCGGCGGTGATCAGCACGGTGTTGCCGATGACGAAGCCCGCCATCGCGACCGCGGTGCCGGTGAACGCGTTGAGCAGGGAGATCACCACGGGCATGTCGGCGCCGCCGATCGGCAGCACCATCGTCACGCCGAACGCGAGCGCGGCGACGCTGAGCACGATGAGCGCGGCGAGGCCGCCGGTGTCGATCGCGATCAGCACCGTGGTCACCGCCATCACCGCGGCGAGCAGCAGGGTGATGACCCGGGCCCCGGGGAACACGATCGGCTGGCCGGGCACCACGCCGTGCAGCTTGCCGCTCGCGATGAGCGAGCCGGAGAAGGTGACCGCGCCGATCAGCACGTCGAGGGCGAGCGGTATGGAGACGTGCGCGCCCGGGGACTCGGCGGCGTGCAGGAAGTCGTGCACCGCGACGAGCGCGGCGGCGCCGCCACCGGCGGCGTTGAACAGGCTGACGAGCTCCGGCATCGCGGTCATCCGCACCCGGCGGGCGGCGACGAGCCCGGCGACGGCGCCCACCGCGGTGCCGGCGATGACGACGAGCCACGCGGTCGGGTTCACCGCCCCGCCCTCGACCAGTACGGCGAGCGTGGCGACGATCGCCGCGGTCATCCCGGCCGCGGAGAGCAGGTTGCCGCGGCGCGCGGTGACCGGCGAGTTCATCAGGTGGAGGCCGACGACGAAGAGCGCGGCCGCGGCGAGGTAGACGAGCCGGATGACGGTGTCGAACGTGCTCATCGGGTCACCTCTGCCGAGCCGTCCGAGGCGCCCTTCACCGCGGCGGCGCGGGCGGCCGGGGGCTTGAACATCTCCAGCATGCGGTCGGTGACCACGTAGCCGCCGACCACGTTCATCGCGGCGAACACGCAGGCGACGAAGGCGATCACGTAGCCGACGAGGTCGGACGCGGTGGCGGCGATGAGCAGGGTGCCGGCGAGCACGATGCCGTGGATGGAGTTCGCCGCCGACATGAGCGGCGTGTGCAGGGTGGTGGGCACCTTGCTGATCACCTCGAAGCCGACCAGCAGGCTGAGCACGAAGATGGTGAGATCGGTGACGAACTCGGAGCTCACGAGTCACCTCCGAAGGCCGGGTGGACGATCTCGCCCGCGTGGGTGATGACGACCCCGGCCTGGATGGGGTCGTCGAGGTCGATCGCGAGGGCGCCGTCGCGCACCAGGTGGGCGAGGAGCGCGCGCACGTTGCTCGCGTAGGCGGTCGAGGCGGCCGACGGCATGGTCGCGGCGAGCTCGGCGGCGCCGATCACGGTGACGCCGTTGTCGGTGACGATCGTCTCGCCGGGCCGGGACTCCTCGACGTTGCCGCCGAGCTCGCTCGCGGCGAGGTCGACGACGACCGACCCGGCCCGCATGCCCTTGATCGCGGCCTCGGTGACGAGCAGCGGGGGACGGCGGCCGGGCACCCGCGCGGTGGTGATCACGACGTCGTGGCGGGCGATGTGCCGGGCGAGCTCCTCCTGCTGGGCCCGCTGCTCCTCGGGGGTGAGGGCGCGGGCGTACCCGCCCTGGCCGGCGCCGTCCGGGCCGGAGCCGAGCTTCAGGAACGTGGCGCCGAGCGAGGTGATGTCGCCCTCGGCCTCGGGGCGGATGTCGTAGCCGGTGACCACGGCGCCGAGCCGGCGGGCGGTGCCGATCGCCTGCAGCCCGGCGACGCCGGCGCCGAGCACGAGCACCTGGGCGGGGCGGGCGGTGCCCGCCGCGGTGACCAGCAGCGGGAAGAANCGCCCGTAGGTGTCGGCGGCGAGCACGGCNGCCTTGTANCCGGCGATGTTGTCCTGGGAGGTCATCGCGTCCATGGTCTGGGCGGCGCTGAGGGTGCGGGGCAGGCCCTCGAACGCGATCGCGGTGATGTTCTTGGCGGCGAGTTCGCGCACGTAGTCCGGGTCGCCGAACGGACGCAGCATGCCGATCACGGTCTGGCCGTCGCGCAGGGCCGTGGCCTCCGGCCGCCGCACGGTGACGATCACGTCGGCGCGCTCGTACAGCTCGGCCGTGGACACCACCTCGGCGCCGGCCTCGCCGTACGCGCTGTCGGGATGCCAGGCGGACGTCCCCGCGCCCGACTCGACCAGTACGTNCAGGCCCATCTCTCGCAGGCGGCGGACGGCGTCGGGGACGAGCGCGACCCGCCGCTCCCCCGGCCCCGTCTCTTTGCCGACCCCGACCCTTAGCGCGATCATGGTGCCCCTCTCGTTAGGCGATCCCCTGCGTCGGCACAAAGTCCCGTAAAGCAGCCTTCGTTATTGATCCGTACCCCGGTGAGGGCCAAAGGTCCATATGTCAAGCCAGGAAGCCCTCACCGATCGGGACGTTCGTCCCCTGCCCGCCGCGAACCGCCCGGGATAGACCGGAGACCAAGAGGACGGACGCAGGGAGGCAACCGTGTTCCAGGTGCGCATCCACGGACGAGGGGGCCAAGGCGTCGTCACCGCGGCCGAGCTGCTGTCGGTCGCCGCGTTCCTGGAGGGCCGGCACGCCCAGGCGTTCCCGACGTTCGGCTCGGAGCGCACCGGCGCGCCCGTCGTGGCGTTCTGCCGCATCGACGACCGGCCGATCCGGGTGCGCGAGCCGATCGCCCGGCCGGACGCGCTGATCGTCCAGGACGCCACGCTGCTGGGCCAGACCCCGGTGTTCGACGGCCTCGGCCCGGACGCGTACGTGCTCATCAACACCACCCGCGACCCGCGCGGGCTCGGCGTCGCCGAGGAGCTCGCCGCGCTCCGCCCCGAGCGGGTGCGCACCGTGCCCGCGACCGAGCTGGCGAAGGAGCACCTCGGCCGCCCGGTGCCGAACGCGGTGCTGCTCGGCGGGTTCGCCGCGCTCAGCGGCGTGGTCTCGCTCGGCTCGGTGCTCGCCGCGATCCGGCAGCGGTTCTCCGGCCGCGTCGCGCTCGGCAACGTCGCCGCCGCGGAGCGGGCGTACGCGTACGTGCGGGCCACCATGAAGGAGACGGTGCATGCTCAGGCAGATTGAGGGGTCGCAGGCGGTCGCCGAGACGGTGGCGATGTGCCGCCCGGAGGTGATCTGCGCCTATCCGATCTCCCCGCAGACCCACATCGTCGAGGCGCTGAGCCGGCTGGTGAAGTCCGGCAGGCTCGCCCCCTGCGAGTACGTCAACGTGGAGTCCGAGTTCGCCGCGCTGTCGGCGTGCATCGGCGCGAGCGCCGCCGGGGCGCGCGCGTACACCGCCACCGCGAGCCAGGGGCTGCTCTATATGGCCGAGGCGCTGTACAACGCGAGCGGCCTCGGCCTGCCGATCGTGATGACCGTGGCGAACCGGGCGATCGGCGCGCCGATCAACATCTGGAACGACCACAGCGACGCGCTCTCCCAGCGCGACTCGGGCTGGCTGCAGCTGTACGCCGAGGACAACCAGGAGGCGGCCGACCTGCACATCCAGGCGTTCCGCGTCGCCGAGGAGCTGTCCCTGCCGGTGATGGTGTGCATGGACGGGTTCGTGCTCACCCACGCCTACGAGCGGGTGGACCTGCCCGCGCAGGAGCGGGTGGACGCCTTCCTGCCGCCCTACGAGCCGCGCCAGGTGCTCGACCCGGCCGATCCCGCGTCGATCGGCGCGATGGTCGGCCCGGAGGCGTTCACCGAGGTGCGCTACCTCGCCCACCTGCGGCACCTGCGGGCGCTCGAACTGATCCCGGCGGTCGCGGCCGGGTTCGCCGCCGCGTTCGGCCGCGAGTCCGGCGGCCTCGTCGGCGCCCACCGGCTCGACGACGCGGAGACCGTCGTGGTCGCGATGGGCTCGGTGCTCGGCACCGTGAAGGACGTGGTGGACGAGCGGCGCGCGCACGGGGAGCGCCTCGGCGTCCTCGGGATCAAGACCTTCCGCCCGTTCCCGTCCGCCGAGGTACGGCGGGCCCTGCGCGGCGCGCGCCGCGTCATCGTGCTCGAACGCCACCTCGCGCTCGGCGCCGGCGGCGTGGTCACCGCGGACGTGCGCGCCGCCCTCGACGGCCTCGGCACGGCCGGGGAGGCCGCGCCGTACCTGCGGACCGTGATCGCGGGGCTCGGCGGGCGGCCGGTCACCAAGGACTCGCTGCACGACCTGTTCGCCCGCGCCGCGGCGGACCGGCTGGAGCCGCTCACCTTCCTCGACCTGCGGGAGGACCTGGTCGAGCGGGAGCTCGCCCGCGAGCGCGCGGCGCGGCGCTCGGGCGCGACCGCCGAGAACCTGCTCCGCGACCTCGCCGCCGAGGCCGCCGGAGCCGCCGAAGCCGCCGGAGGGAACTAGCCATGCCCGTGCAGGAGATCAAGTTCTACCAGACCGGCAGCCTCGTGGTCGGCAACCGGCTGCTCGACCCCGAGCGGCGCACGGTGCAGGCCGCGATGGACCGGCCGAACACGCTCACCTCGGGGCACCGGGCCTGCCAGGGCTGCGGCGAGGCGCTCGGCGCCCGGTACGCGGTGGACGCCGCGATCCGCGCCACCGGCGGCGACCTCGTCGTGGTGAACGCCACCGGCTGCCTGGAGGTGTTCTCCACGCCGTACCCGGAGACGTCCTGGCGGGTGCCGTGGCTGCACTCGCTGTTCGGCAACGCCCCGGCGGTGGCGACCGGCGTCGCGGCCGCGCTGAGGGCGAAGGGCCGCGAGCACGTGCGCGTGGTCGGCCAGGGCGGCGACGGCGGCACCGTGGACATCGGCTTCGCCTGCCTGTCCGGCATGTTCGAGCGCGACGACGACGTGCTCTACATCTGCTACGACAACCAGGCGTACATGAACACCGGGGTGCAGCGCTCCGGCGCCACCCCGCCCGCCGCGCGCACCGCGACCACCCAGGCGGTCGGCGACGAGCCGGGCAACCCGTTCGGGCAGGGCAAGAACGTACCGCTGATCGCGATGGCGCACGAGATCCCGTACGTCGCCACCGCGACCGTCGCCGACCTGCGCGACCTGGAGTACAAGGTGCGCCGGGCGATGGAGTTCCGCGGCGCCCGCTACCTGCACGTGCTCGTGCCGTGCCCGCTCGGCTGGGGCACCGCCTCCTGCGACACGATCCGGGTGGCGCGGCTGGCGAAGGAGTCCGGCCTGTTCCCGGTGTTCGAGGCCGAGTTCGGCGAGGTCGTGGGCGTCTCGCCGATCCGCCGCCGGGTGCCGGTCGAGGAGTACCTGCGCGCGCAGGGCCGGTACGCCCACCTGTTCGGCGACCCGCCCCGCACCGACGTGATCGCCGCGATCCAGGGGATCGCCGACCGCAACATCCGACGCTTTGGGCTGTGGACCGAGGTGGGCTGAGATGAGGGAGAAGCCGTTCGCGATCACCCTCGACGTGGGGTCGAGCCTGGCGAACCGGACCGGAGCGTGGCGGACCGAGCGGCCCGTGTACGTCGACCGGCTGCCGCCGTGCAACCAGCACTGCCCGGCCGGGGAGGACGTGCGGGGCTGGCTCTACCACGCGGAGAGCGGCGACTACGAGACCGCGTGGCGCACGCTCATGGCGGAGAACCCGTTCCCCGCCGTGATGGGCCGGGTCTGCTACCACCCCTGCCAGACCGCGTGCAACCGCGGCCGGCTCGACGAGGCGGTCGGCATCAACGCGGTCGAGCGGTTCCTCGGCGACGAGGCGATCCGGCGCGGCTGGACGATGCCGGTCGAGGCCGCGCCGAGCGGCAAACGGGTGCTCGTGGTCGGCGCGGGCCCGGCCGGGCTGTCCGCCGCCTACCACCTGACCCGGCTCGGGCACGCGGTGACCGTGGTCGACTCGTCCGACGCGCCCGGCGGCATGATGCGCTACGGCATCCCCCGCTACCGGCTGCCCCGGGACATCCTCGACGCGGAGATCCGGCGCATCGCCGAGCTGGGGGTGACGCTGGAGCTCGGCCGCACCGTGACGGACCTGCGCGCGGAGATGCGCGGGTACGACGCCGCGTTCCTCGCGGTCGGCGCGCACGTCGGCAGGCGGGCGTACATCCCGGCCGGGGACTCGGCGCGGGTGCTCGACGCGGTCACCATGCTGCGGCAGACCGAGTACGAGCCGCCGCGGCTCGGCCGCCGGGTCGTGGTGTACGGCGGCGGCAACACGGCGATGGACGCGGCCCGGACCGCCCGGCGGCTCGGCGCCACCGACGCCGTCGTGGTCTACCGCCGCACCCGGGACCGCATGCCGGCGCACGACGTCGAGGTCGCCGACGCGGTCGAGGAGGGCGTGCGGATGAAGTGGCTGTCCACGATCACGCAGGCGGACGGCGGCAAGGTCGTGATCGAGCGGATGCGGCTCGACGAGACCGGGTTCCCGCAGCCCACCGGCGAGTTCGAGGAGCTCGCCGCCGACGCGGTGGTGCTCGCCCTCGGCCAGGAGCCGGACCTGTCGCTGCTCGACGGCCTGCCCGGCGTCGAGATCGAGCACGGCGTGGTGCGGGTCGACGAGACGATGATGACCGGCTGCCCCGGCGTGTTCGCCGGCGGCGACATGGTGCCCGGCGAGCGCACCGTCACCGTCGCGGTCGGCCACGGCAAGACCGCCGCCCGGCACATCGACGCCTGGCTGCGCGGCACCGCGTACCGGCCCGCCCCGCCCGCCGAGCCGGCGACCTTCGACCTGCTCAACACCTGGTACTACAGCGACGCCCCGGCGACCGTACGGCCNCGCCTCGACGCGGCCCGCCGGGTCACCACGTTCGACGAGGTCGAGGGCGGCCTGGACGAGGCGACCGCGCTGTTCGAGGCCCGCCGCTGCATGTCCTGCGGGAACTGCTTCGAGTGCGACAACTGCTACGGCGTCTGCCCGGACAACGCGATCAGGAAGCTCGGCCCGGGCAAGGGCTTCGAGATCGACTACGACTACTGCAAGGGCTGCGGCCTGTGCGTGGCCGAATGCCCGGCCGGTGCGATCACGATGGTGCCGGAACAGACCTGACCGGCGGGAAACCGCCGCACGGGCCCGGGCGAAGCCGTTCGCCCGGGCCCGCCGCCCGCTCGGCGGACGCCAGGCCGCCCGCGGGCGCCCGCGGGGCGGATCGCCCGCGGCGGCACCGGACGCACCACCACGGCCGGCACGGCACGACCATCACGCACGACCATCACGCTCGGCCATCACGCACGGCCGTCGCGCGAGCCCGACCGGCACCCGCACGGCCACCGTCCGCCGGGTCGGCCAGGTGTAGACCAAGCCGGGCCGCCGGGAGGCTCGCAAGGCGCGCCCGGCGAGCCGTCCCGGCCGGGCCGGTCCCCGGCCTCACGAGGCGAGCTGGGCGAGGCGTTTCGGGTCGCGCAGCCGGTTGAGGGCCTTGCTCTCCAGCTGGCGGACGCGCTCGCGGGTGAGGCCGAGGCGGTCGCCGACCTGCTGGAGCGTGCAGGGGTCGCCGGAGTCGAGGCCGTACCGCCAGCGGATGATCTGCGCCTCGCGCGGGGGCAGCGTGTGCAGCAGCGCGCGCAGCCGCCGCACCAGCATCGTGTACTCGACGATGCCCTCGGCCGGGGACTCCTCGCCGTCCCACAGCAGGTCGCCGAGGCTCGCGTCGCCGTCGTCGCCGACGGGGGTGTCGAGGCTCACCGAACGCTGCGCGAGCCGTTTCAGCTCGGCCGCCTTCGCCAGGCTGCGGCCCGCCTCGCGGGCGAGCTCGGCGAGCGTCGGCTCCCGGCCGAGACGCAGCGCGAGGTCGCGTTCGACCCGGTTGAACCGGGCCACCTCCTCCCACACGTGCATCGGCAGCCGTACCGCGCGGCCCTTCTGCGCCACACCGCGCTCGATCGCCTGCCGGATCCACCACATGGCGTAGGTGGAGAACTTGAAGCCCTTGGTGTGGTCGAACTTCTGCACCGCCCGGATGAGCCCGAGGTTGCCCTCCTGGATCACGTCGAGCAGCGGCATGTCGGCGTGCTGGTAGCGCCGGGCGACCGCGACCACGAGCCGCAGGTTGGCGCGGATCATGTGGTCCCTGGCGAGCGCGCCGTCGCGGGCCACCGCGCGCAGCTCCTCGGCCCGCTCCGGCGTCAGGCCGGGCTCGGTCTCCAGCAGGTGCTCGGCGTACACGCCGGCCTCGATCCGCCGGGCGAGCTCGACCTCCTGCTCCGCGGTGAGCAGCGGCGTGGTCCCGATCTCCCGCAGGTAGCGGCCGAGCAGGTCCGGCTCGTCCGCGGCCCGGTACGGCTCGGCCCGCTCGGCGTCCGCCGCGTTGCGCGCCATCTCCCCTCCCCCGCGCCGCCTAGTGGGCCTCGTCCGCGACGACGGCCGCCGTGAGGTCGACCGCGATCACCCCGTCGACCGAGCACACGGCCTCGGTGAGCTCGGCCGCCTGGGACCGGGGCACGGCGGCGCCGCCGATCGTGACCATCCCGTCGTCGATGCCGATCGAGAGGGCGTCCGGGTCGAGCGCGGTGCGGTCCGCGATCGCCCGGCGGATCTCCGCCCGCAGCTCGGGCGCCGGCCGGTCGAACACCTTCAGCAGGTCGGCCTGGCGCAGCATGCCGAGCACCCGCCCGTGCACCGGGTCGATGACGGGCAGCTGCTTGATCCGCCTGTCGTGCATGAGGATCGCGGCCTCGCGCACGGACGTGCCGGGCGTCACCGTGATCGCCGGGGCGGTCATGAGCTCCCCCGCGGTGGTGCCGCCCGCCTTGCGGTGCTCGCGCCGGCGGCGCCGCAGCGAGCGCAGCAGGCGGGCGGGCCCCGCGGCCGTGGTCTCCTTCAGCAGCAGGTCGTCCTCGGAGACCACGCCGACCACCCGGCGGTCCGCGTCGATCACGGCCACCGCGCCCACCCTGAAGCGTTCCAAGGTGGCCACGACCTGCGCGAACGTGGAGTCCCTCGTCACCGCGACCACCGTGTGGGCCATCACGTCCCGGACGCGCATCGTCATCGCGTCGCCCCCGGCGGGTGGAGCACCGGCTCCATGCGGAACAGCGCCGGGGTGGTATCGGCGCCGACGCGCTCCTTCGGCGGCCGTCCGGCGACCACCGCGAGCATGTCCACGGCGGTGATGAGGCCGAGCAGGGTGCCCCCCTCCCCCACCACCGGTACGGCGTCGCACCCGGAGTCGAGCATGGTCGCGGCGACCTGGGGCAGCGGGGTGTCCACGCAGACCCGGGGGCGGCGCTCGCGGCCGATCAGCTCGCCCACCTGCCGCCGGGCGAGCGTCTCCGGCCCGCCGTACCAGTTGCCGGCGATCGCCTCGCGGCTGATGACGCCCGCCACCTTGCCGGTCCGGTCCACCACGGGCAGGTGGTGCACCTCGGACCTGCGCATCAGCTCCCACGCCATGAGCGGGGTCTCGGAGGGCTCGACGGTGACGAGCACCCGGCTCATCACGTCGCCCGCGGTCAGTCTCTCCAGCTCCGGTGTCATGACCGCACCACCGCCACCGGGCAGTGCGCGTGGTGCAGCACCGCGCGGCTCACCGAGCCGAGCAGGAGCGAGCCGACCGCGCCCATGCCGCGCGAGCCCACGACGACGAGGTCGGCCTCGCGGGACGCGTCGATGAGCGCGTTCGCCGGGTGCGCGCACGGGCTCTCCTCGTACACGGTCACCTCGGGGTAGCGCTCCCGCCAGCCGGCGAGCCGGTCGATCACGGCCTGCCGCTGGGCGCGCACCACCTCGTCGAGGTCGAACGTCACCTCGGGGGCGTACGCGTGCACCGGCAGCTGCCAGGCGTGGATGGCGCGCACCGCGGCGCCGCGCAGCCGGGCCTGCTCGAACGCGTAGGCGAGGGCGGGCTCGGACTCCGGCGAGCCGTCCACGCCCGCCACGATCTCGTTGCGCGCGGCGCCCTCCTGCGGGCGCACCACGACCACGGGGCCGTGCGCGTGCACCGCGACGTGCGTGCTCACCGAGCCGAGCAGCGCCCCGGCGAAGCCGCCGAGGCCGCGGCTGCCGAGCACGAGCGTGGCCTGCGGGCCGGCCTGCTCGCGCAGCACCTTGCCGGGCTGCCCCTCCAGCACGGCCGTGCTCACGTCGAGGCCGGGCCGGAGCTCGTGCACCGCCTTCTCGGCCTCGGCGAGCATGCGCCCCGCGCCGGTGTGGAAGTCCTCCGGCCCGCCGCCGGTGGAGAACTTGGCGATGTCGTACGGCCAGGGCACGACGACGTGCACGATGCGCAGCGGCACGCGCCGGCGGGCGGCGTCGTCGGCCGCCCACTCGAGCGCCCGGTTCGCGCCCGCGGAGCCGTCGTACCCGACGACCACGGACGGGGATTCGGATCGGGACATGGTGCCTCTCCTTCGCTCGGATCACTGAGGCTGGAGGCGGTACGGCCGGGCCTCGTGCACGACCGCCACCGGGCAGGGGGCGTGGTGCAGCATCGCCTGGGTGACCGGGCCGAGCGGCAGGCCGTGCCCGTCGCTCAGGCCGCGGGCGCCGACGACGAGCAGCTCGGCGTGCGCCGCCGCCTCCCGCAGCGCCCGGCGCGGCGGGCGCTCCAGGAAGGAGGTCTCGATGCGCAGGTCGGGGAACTTCTCGCTCCACACCGCCACCGTCTCCTGAAAGTGCGCGGCGGCGCTGCGCCGATCGCGCTCGACATCGGGGTACGGCCCCAGCGCCCCGGTGCCCGAGGAGTCGCCCGCCAAACGGCCCGCCGGGCCGCTTTCCAGGTCGCCCTCCCCCAGGCCTGCCGTCTCGTCGTACAGGCCGGTCGGCACGGCGCCGCCCTCCCAGCAGCACACCGCGTGCAGGTGGCCGTCGCGCAGCACGGCCTCCTCGGCGGCGAAGCCGAGCGCCTCCGAGGAGGCGGGCGATCCGTCCACCCCGACCACGACGAGGCCGGGCGAGGGGCGGCGGCCGGGATCGGGCCGGTTGACGACGATCACCGGGCAGGCGGCGTGCGCCGGCACCTGCACGGCGGCCGAGCCGACCCGCAGGTCGGCGAAGCCGCCCAGGCCCCGGGTGCCGACGACGACGAGCCGGGCGCGGTGCGACTCGCTCACCAGGGCGGCGGACGCGGGCCCGGCGATCAGCCGGGGGTGGATCGGCAGCGTGGGCGCGAACCCGGCGGCGATGTGCACGCCCTGGTCGAGCACGCCGCGGGCGAGGCTCTCGATCATGTCGAGGGCGGACGGGTCGCTGGGCCGTACCGGGTAGGGCCAGTGCCAGGCGTGGCAGATGACCAGCGAGGTCCAGCGGCGCCGCGCCTCGTCCACGGCCCAGCGCAGGGCCCGCTGCGCGGCCGTGGAGCCGTCGTACCCGACCACGACCGGCGGCCCCTCGTGCTTGTAGGCCATGATGTCCTCCTCGCGTCCGGCTACCGCTCCCTAACCCCAGCGTCGGACGCCCGGGGAGACGGTCCCAGGGGCGCGAGACCCGGCCGGGCAGGGACCTTAGACCCTGCCTGGGACCCTGCTTGAGATCTGCCTGAAGCCCCGCCCGAGGCCCGGCGGAGGACCGGGCCCGAATCGTGCCGCCCCGCGCCGCCCGGTACGGCCCCGCGCCTCAGTACGGCCAGGTCCAGTCGCGGATCTCGGCGGGGTCGTCGCCGTACTCGCGGGTGTACTGCCGGGCGCGCAGCCGGCGGTCGGACATCTCCTGGCGCAGGTGCGCGGCCCGCTCGCCGAGGCCGGGCACCCGGTCGATCACGTCCATCACCAGGTGGTAGCGGTCGATGTCGTTGAGCATCGCCATGTCGAAGGGCGTGGTCGTGGTGCCCTCCTCCTTGTACCCGCGCACGTGCAGGTTGTGGTGGCCGTGCCGCCGGTAGGTGAGCCGGTGGATGAGCCACGGGTAGCCGTGGAAGTTGAAGATGATCGGGCGGTCGACGGTGAACAGCGCGTCGAACTCGGCGTCGCTCATGCCGTGCGGGTGCTCGCTCGGCGGCTGCAGCCGCATCAGGTCCACGACGTTGATCACGCGGACCTTCAGCTCCGGCAGGTGCTCGCGGAGCAGCGCGGCGGCGGCGAGCGTCTCCTGGGTGGGCACGTCGCCCGCGCAGGCGAGCACCACGTCCGGTTTGGCGTCGGAGTCGGTCGACGCCCAGGGCAGGATGCCGATGCCGCGGGTGCAGTGGATCACCGCGTCGTCCATCGGCATCAGGTCGAGCACCGGCTGCTTGCCGGCGACGATCACGTTCACGTAGTCGCGGGAGCGCAGGCAGTGGTCGGCGACGGAGAGCAGCGTGTTCGCGTCCGGGGGCAGGTAGACGCGCACCACCGAGGCCTTCTTGTTCACCACGACGTCGAGGAAGCCGGGGTCCTGGTGGCTGAAGCCGTTGTGGTCCTGCCGCCACACGTGCGAGCTGAGCAGGTAGTTCAGCGAGGCGATGGGGCGTCGCCAGGGGATGTCCTGGGCGGCGTCGAGCCACTTGGCGTGCTGGTTGAACATCGCGTCGACGATGTGGATGAACGCCTCGTAGCAGTTGAACAGGCCGTGCCGCCCGGTGAGCAGGTAGCCCTCCAGCCAGCCCTGGCACAGGTGCTCGCTGAGCACCTCCATCACCCGGCCGTCCGGGCCGAGGTGCTCGTCGGTGGGCAGCACCCGGGTGTCCCAGGTGCGGTCGGTCGCCTCGAACACCGCCGACAGCCGGTTCGACGCGGTCTCGTCCGGGCCCATGAGGCGGAAGTTCGTCGGGTTCGCGGCGATGACGTCGCGGAGGAAGGCGCCGAGCACGCGGGTCGGCTCGCTGCGCGCCGTCGCCGGGGTTTTCACCTCCACCCGGTAGTCGCGGAAGTCGGGGAGCACGAGCGGGCGGAGGATCTCGCCGCCGTTGGCGTGCGGGTTGGCGCTCATCCGCCGGGTGCCCGCGGGCACCATGGCGAGGATCTCGTCGACCGGGCGGCCGTTCTCGTCGAACAGCTCCTCGGGACGGTACGAGCGCAGCCACTGCTCCAGCAGGGCGAGCCGCTCGGGGTGGCCGCGCACCTCGCCGAACGGCACCTGGTGGGAGCGCCAGGTGCCCTCCACCGGCAGCCCGTCCACCTCGCGCGGGCCGGTCCAGCCCTTCGGCGTACGCAGGATGATCATGGGGAGCGGCTCGCGGGCGCCGTTCTTGATCTCGGCGATCTCGTCGAAGACCTCGTCGAGGGTGCGGGCCATGAGCTCGTGCATCGACCGGGGGTCGTCGCCGGCCACGACGTGCGGGCGGTAGCCGTACCCCTCCATGAGCCTGAGCAGCTCGGACTCGGGGATGCGGGCGAGCACCGTGGGGTTGGCGATCTTGTAGCCGTTGAGGTGGAGGATCGGCAGCACGATGCCGTCGCGGGCCGGGTTGAGGAACTTGTTCGAGTGCCAGCTCGCGGCGAGCGGGCCGGTCTCGGCCTCGCCGTCGCCGATCACGCACGCGACGACGAGACGGGGGTTGTCGAACGCCGCGCCGTACGCGTGGGCGAGGGCGTACCCGAGCTCGCCGCCCTCGTGGATGGAGCCGGGAGTCTCCGGCGCCACGTGACTCGGCACGCCTCCGGGGAAGGAGAACTGACGGAAGAGACGCCGCATGCCACGAGCGTCTTGGGAGATGTCCGGATATCGCTCGCTATAGGAGCCCTCCAGCCAGGAGAACGCCACCGCCGCCGGGCCGCCGTGGCCGGGACCCACGATGTAGATCATGTCCTGGTCGCGTTCCAGGATGACGCGGTTGAGGTGGGCGAAGATGAAGTTGAGGCCCGGTGTGGTGCCCCAGTGCCCGAGCAATCTGGGTTTGATGTGCTCGGGTCTCAGCGGCTCGCGCAGCAGCGGGTTGTCGAGCAGGTAAATCTGCCCGACCGAGAGGTAGTTCGCGGCGCGCCAGAAGGCATTGATCTTTTCGAATACGTCCATGGCCCCAACGCTTCCTCCAGGGCCGCGGTTTTAACCAGGGGCCTTGGTCACTAACGATCGGGCCGGAGGAGGGCTAGCGTGAAGAACATGATTCGCGTGTTTCTTGTCGACGACCACGAGGTGGTGCGCCGGGGTGTGGCCGCGTTGCTGGAGGCGGAGGACGACATCGAGGTGATCGGCGAGGCGGCCACCGCGGAGCAGGCGATCGCCCGCATCCCCGCGGCCAAGCCGGACGTCGCCGTGCTCGACGTGCGGCTGCCCGACGGCAGCGGCGTGACCGTGTGCCGGGAGGTGCGCTCGAAGCTGCCCCAGGTGGCCTGCCTCATGCTCACCTCATACGCCGACGACGACGCGCTGTTCGACGCGGTGATGGCCGGCGCGGCAGGCTACGTGCTCAAGCAGATCCACGGCTCGGACCTGGTCGGCGCGGTGCGCACCGTCGCCTCCGGGCAGTCGCTGCTCGACCCGCAGACCACCGCCGCGATGCTGCAGCGGCTGCGCGACCAGGCGGCGAAGAAGGACCCGCTCGCCGCGCTCTCCGAGCAGGAGAAGCACATTCTGGAGCTGATCGGCGAAGGACTCACCAACCGGCAGATCGGCGAGCGGCTTTTCCTGGCGGAGAAGACCGTGAAGAACTACGTGTCCAATCTGCTCACCAAGCTCGACATGCAGCGCCGTACCCAGGCCGCGGCCCTCGCCGCCCGGCTGAAGTCCGAACGCCGCCACTGAAAGGACCTTTGTCCCTGACGCCGGTCGAACCGGTGCGGCCACCCTGGTCACATGACTACGGACTCGATTGGCCTGCGGGTGCCGTCCCGGGCCGAGTGCGTCGGCCTGCTGGCGTCCGCGCCGATCGGGCGGATCGTGTTCACCGACCGGGCGCTGCCGGCCGTGCAGCCGGTGAACTTCGTGCTCGACGGCGAGAACGTGGTGATCCGCACCGGCCTCGGCACCAGGCTCGCCGCCGCGGCGCACAACGCGGTGGTGGCGTTCGAGGCCGACGAGTTCGACGAGGCGGGGCGGACCGGGTGGTCGGTGACGGTGATCGGGCACGCCCGCGCCGTCACCGACCCGGCCGAGGTCGAGCGCCTGGCGCGGCTGCCGCTCACCCCGTGGGTACGGGACGGCCGGGACCACTTCATCGTCCTGCCGATCGAGCACATCTCCGGCCGGGTGGTCGGCACGCACCCCTGACTCCTCCGGCCGGCGCCTCGGCACCGATCGACCCATCGCGATTCGACGACAGGATTCACGCTGATGACCCGACACACCACGGGCGGCGACACCGGCCGCCGCATCGCCCACCGGCGCGAGCAGCTCGGCATCACCCGCGAGGAGCTCGCCGAGCGCGCGGGCATGGTGCCCGGATACATCGAGTACGTCGAGGAGAGCACCGCCACGATCACCAGCGGCGACCTGCTCCGCATCGCCTCGGCGCTGGAGACCACGGTGGAGGAGCTGCTCGGCGGCGGCCTGGACACCCCGCCCGGGCAGGGCGGTCCCGCGGGCGACCCGCGGCTGCACGAGCTCGGCCGCGAGGAGTGCCTGCGGCTCATCGAGCCCGGCGGCATCGGGCGCATCGCCTGGAACGGCATGACCGGGCCGGTCGTGCTGCCCGTCAACTACAAGGTGCACAACGGCACGATCGTCTTCCGCACCCGGGAGGGCGGGATCGTCGACCGGGACCTGAGCACCGGCATCGAGGGCGTGGAGCTCAAGGTCGGGTTCGAGGTGGACCGCATCGACGAGGTACGGCGGGAGGGCTGGAGCGTGCTCGTCCAGGGCCCGGCCCACCACGTCACCTCGCCCGAGGAGATCGCCGAGGTGGCCGCGGCCGGGCTGGAGACCTGGGCCGGCGGCGACCGCGAACACTACCTGCGCATCACCCCCCACCAGGTCTCCGGCCGCCGCATCGAAGGGCTCTGAGCCGCTGTCGGCCCCAGCGGCCTGATGCCGCCCGGTGCCGCGTATGTGCTCGCGTGTGCTCGCGTGTGCTCGTGTGTGCTGCGGCACTGCTGCGGCTCGCGCTCTTTCACCCGGTCCCGCCGCCCGCTCCGGGCGGCGGCTCCTCCGGCACCGTCCGCGGGCGGCCCGCCTCTTCGCCCGCACCGCGACAGGCGTCTGCGCCAGACGGCCGAATGGCCTGCACAGGAGCTCCCGGGCCGGTCCGCCCGGCGCCTTGGCCGTGCGGCCGTCACCGGCCCTCCCCGGGTGCTCCGGGGCGAGCCGGTGATCTTCGGGCTGTCGCCGCCGGGCGGCCTCACCCCGCTCCGGCGAAGACCTCCGCCAGCGGGCGGCGCAGGGTGCCGGAGTCCTCGCCGGTGATCCCCAGCCGCATGATCATCTGGGGATACTCGCCGTCGAGCAGCTCCTCCCGGACGAACTCCCGCAGGTGGTGCATCTCCAGCGCCTGGGTGTGGAACGCGGCCCGCACCCCGTGCGCCGCGGCGAACAGCAGCACCCGCTGCAGCGCCTGGCCCGCGCGCAGCCACTCCTCGGGCGTGTCCGGCACCGTGCTGAGCACCGCCACCAGCCCCGGCGACGCCGGGGGCGACGCGGCGGGCGGCCGGTCGTAGCCCCACAGGTGGTCACGGGAGTAGTGGCGCTGCGGGAAGTCCGGCTCGGTGCGGTCCGGCCGGCGCGGGTAGGCCTCCGGCGGCACGCCGTCGCCCCGGCTCGTGCCCGGCGGGCGGGCCCAGCGCAGCACCTCCAGGCAGAGCGCACGGTCCTGCTCCTGCACCTCCTGCGCGGCCCGGGTGACGGCGGCGAGCACCCGCACCCCCGCCTCCGAGCGCACCGGGGTGAGCCGCGCCCCCTCCGCCCGCGCCTCGGCCGCGAGCGCGTCGGCGAAGTTGCGCGGGATCGGCACGTCGAGGAACGCCCCCCGGTGGGTACGGCGACGCGGGATCTGCTCGTGCAGCATCCGGGTGTGCTCGCCGGGCTCGGTCTCGGCGCCGAGCCGTACCGTGGCGAGCAGCGCCGGCCGGTCCGGGTCGGGCAGCAGGCGCACGACCGGCTCGTACCCCAGCACCGCGAGCGACAGGCGGATGTTGAGCACCGCCGCGCCGATGCTGATCAGCATCTCCCGGCCCGCCGGATCCTGCAGGGGCAGCCTGCGCTCGGGATCGGCGAAGACGTCGATCTCGTCGCCGCGCACGGCGAACGACCACGGCTGGGTGTTGTGCACCGACGGCGCCCACACGGCGGCCTCCACCGCCGCGCGGACCGCCGCCGCTGTCTCCTCTGCGGTACGCATGCTAGGGATCCGCCTTTCGGGTTCGGACGATCGCCACGGAGCATGGGGCGTGGTCCAGCATGAAGAGCGTCATCGATCCGCATCTGGTCCCGGGCGCGCCGACGACCACGAGCGTCGCGTCGACGGCGGCCTCCAGCAGCTCCTGCCTGGCGGGCCCCTCGGCCGCGGAGACCTCGATCAGCAGATCGGGGTACCGCGACCGCCACGGCCCGAGCACCCGGGTCATGCGCTGCTCGGCGCACGCGCGCACGGTCTCCGGCTCGTACGGCATCTCGGCCGCCGCGTGCACCGGGCGGCACTGCCAGGCGTGCACGACGTTGAGCGGCAGATGCCGCGCCACCGCCTCCCGGCAGGCGAAGTCGAGCACGAGGTCGACGTCCCCGTTGCCGTTCACGCCGACCGCGACCGGGCCGCCCCGGCCGGACCCGCGCACCATGATCACGGGGCACTCGGCGTGCGCGGCGACGGTGCGGCGCACCGCGCCGATGGCCGCCCCGCCCGGCATGCAGGATCCGACCACCACGAGGTCGGCGGCCGCCGACAGCTCCACCAGCCGCTCGCCCGCCGGCCCCTGGTACAGGTCGGTGCCGACCGGCAGGCCGTCCGACCTGCGGGCCCGGGCGTGCTCGGCGGCCTGCCACAGCACCTGTTCGGCCGCGCGCCGCAGCGCGCTCTCCGACGCCGCGGGCCCCGGCCGCCAGGCGTGGCACACCGTGAGCGGGTCGCCGCGCAGCTCGGCCTCGTCGAGCGCCCAGTCGAGGGCGCGCACGGCGCAGTCGGAGCCGTCGTAGCCCACGACGACCCCCAGACCTTGCTTCCGCCCGTCCATACCTCACTGTGGGCACGTGAGGCCCAGCCGGAAAAGGGCGCAAAGCACCCGGTCAACGGGAATTTGCGCCGCCGCCGCAGGGACTTTGGTCTCTGGCGGCCGGGGTCCCGCCCGCCCAGGCACGGCGGCGGGGCACAGCCGGTGCGCGGGCCGCGCGGATACGCCCGGCCCCGGGTCGGCCCGGTGCGGCGGGCGACGTACAGTTGCGGCTGACCGTATCCTCGCCTCGAGGCCAGCACCGGAGGAGATCACCGTGTCCCACGCGGCCAACCCGATCAGCCCGCCCGTGACCCTCGGCGGCCGGCGGCTGCCGCTCGTCGGCCGTGCCCGGATGTACGTGTGCGGCATCACGCCGTACGACACCACCCACCTGGGCCACGCGAGCACGTTCGTCTGGGCGGACGTGGCCGCGCGCGTGCTGCGCCACGCCGGGGTGCGCGTCGAGGTGTGCCGGAACGTCACCGACGTGGACGACGTGCTGACCAGCGCGGCCCGGCGGGCGGGCAGCCCGTACGACAGTTTCGCCGCGGTGCAGCAGTTCTACTTCGACCAGGACATGGCGGCGCTCGGCGTGCAGCGGGTGGACCACGAGCCGCGCGCGCACAACTTCGTCGGCGAGGTGATCGCGCTCGCCCAGGCGCTGCTCGACACCGGCCACGCGTACACCGCCGACGGCGCGGTCTTCTTCCGCGGCGAGGACGTGCCCGCCCGCGCCGGGCTCGACGCGGACACGGCCCGGGCGCTGCTCGCCGAGTACGGCGACGACCCGGACGACCCGCGCAAGCACAGCCCGTGGGACGTGGCGCTGTGGAACCCGTCCGAGCCGGGCGAGCCCGCCTGGCCGAGCCCGTGGAGCTCGGGCCGCCCCGGCTGGCACGCCGAGTGCGCCGCGATGGCCCTCACCACCTTCGGCCCCGCCCTCGACCTGCACGGCGGCGGCGCCGACCTGCGCTTCCCGCACCACGCCTACGAGTCCGCGATGGCCGAGGCGGCGACCGGCGTCCGCCCGTTCGCCCGGGCCTGGCTGCACGTCGGCATCGTCCGGGTCGACGGCGCGAAGATGGCCAAGTCCACCGGCAACCTCGTCTTCACCGCCGACCTGCTCCGCGACCACCCGGCCGCCGCGCTGCGCCTGCTCCTCATCGACCGCCGCTGGCCGGCCGACTGGGACTACTCCCCCGCCGGCCTGGAGGCCGCCGTCGCCCGCCTCGACCGCCTGCACACCGCCGCCGGTCGCGCCACGTCCTCGGACGCCGCGGAACAGGCCGCGATCCGCGCCCTCCTCGACGACCTCGACGTCCCCGCCGCCCTCGGCATCGCGGAGGAGGAGGGCGGCCGCACCGCCCGCACGGTGCTCGGCGTCCTCGGCCTCACCTGACCACCGGGCCGGGTCGCGACCGCCGCCCGAGGCCGGTTCCCCGCCCGGAGCACCACGAGAACCGAAGGCCCCGGCCGGTCCCACGCATGGGATCACCGTGATTCAGCAATCGATGGCCGGATCGACCCGGATGCGAATGCGCGTGCCGTCCGGGAGGTCTTTGAGCCGACGATAGATGCCGGCTCGGAAGCGCATGAGTTCCACCGAGTTCTTCGAGCGCATCTCCCGGGCTTCGAACTTCCCGCCCAGGATGAACGGCACTGCGGGGCGAGGCGGTGACCCGGCTTGATGGGGCCGTTGCGGGTCTGCCACTCGCGCATGACCGGGTAGCCGGTCCAGAACTCGAAGTCGTCGAGGATGCGGGAGGCCCACTCGCCGACGTCGGAGGCGATTCGCTCGCGCTCGGCGGTTTCGGGCGCGTCCCCTCACCACCGCGACACCCTGACCGCACCCGTGATCATCAATGGCCTCCCACAGGTCTATCCGCCTGCGTTGACCTGATCCGCCCCATGCAGGTGGTGATCAGACCTGTGAGCTATCCGATAAGAGATCATCCCGTCATCTTGCAGGGCCGCCATGAGCTTCGACACGTCCTCAAACCCCGTGCCGGGAGGAACGGCAACCGCGTAAAGCCCGCCATGACCACCCTCCCACTCACATCCGTATTCGCGGAGCGACTCCTTGAGCACGGTCAGCGCGGCATCCTGGAGTATCACGACATGGATGGTCGAGTACCCGCTTCGCTCCACCACATCCGCAACACAGCGCATCCCCTCCCGCTCCACGCAGGTCACTCGATCAAGATATCCAAATCCCTGAACCGCGAAAGGAATGTTTTCCAGCACGAATCGGTCGCGCGCCGTCTCGTCCACACTCGCCCAGACCGTCTCAACCGAGAAGCCGAACAGCTCCCTGTCGTCATCGCTCAACGGGAGGGCTATCTTCACCATTTTCTCACTCATCAAGGCATTCTTCCGTTCCGCATCGGGCCCGCTCTCCGCTCCCAGCCACAGGCTCAAATATCTCGCTATTTTTCGGCCGGGCGCGGCCCTTGCCGCCCGCGCCGGCGGGGCGGCACAGTGCCCCCAGGGCGCGCCGTCGCCGCATGCAGGCCGAGGGCCATGAGCTCCCCGCGTTCGGCCTGATTTCGATTCCGCCGGACGACGGAAATCCGCGGCGGCATTATTCGGGGGGATCGAAGGTCATGACGTTCGTCCGGTACCGGGGTGCGGGGCTCGGCTCGGGATGAATCTCGACCACGAAGTCCGGCAGGGCGCCCTCGACCGGGCGGCCGGTCGCGTCGACGGACTCCGGATCCGCCTCCCAGTCGATGAGGTGGACCGTGACCGTGTATCTGCCCGCGGCCAGCGGAACCCTCTCCGCCCCTCCGACGTACTCGCCCACCTGTTCAAGACCGCCGACGGCGATGACGCCCTTCGAGATGAGCAGGTACGGCTCGGACGAGACCAGGGTGTGGCGCCGCTCCCTGGCGGTCCGCCCGTCGGTGCGAAGTAGCGTCTGGAAGACTCCGTCGCCTCCGACGTTGAGGGGTACGAACACGCCCGCTCTGATGCACCTTTCGAGGGCGGGGTCCTCCGTGACCTCATCCTCGTACGTGGTCAGGTCACGCACGTGCGCGAAGTGCTCGGGCTGCCAAACGGCACACAGTCCGGCGCCGGTGTAGAGCGTGTAGTCGCCCAGCAGGGCACTGTCACTCATCGTCTGTTCCGAGTACGCCTTTCAGGTCTTCAG
>Ga0065720_1019654_pt1 | contig 21783 bp, 17 predicted proteins | sample Thericmetagenome_FD_59107 | JGI IMG/M metagenome (GOLD analysis project Ga0065720, IMG submission 59107) | Thermophilic microbial communities from the Joint Bioenergy Institute, California, USA of rice/straw/compost enrichment - eDNA_2 v2... | ecosystem: Engineered > Solid waste > Grass >...
CTTTTGGCCCAAGTAGATATGTTTGAGTTTTTTGCAAAAGACAACATTAATTTTTATTTATGAATTTGCTGAATATGAGATCGTTTACGATATACATTTACTCTTCAACTTAAGAATAGGTCCAATGAGTTTGATTTTTCTTCAAGAGAGCATGAAACATTCTAGCCATTTCAGCTGATCTTTTAGCATGGAGCTCCTCGTCAACTTTTTGATAAAGTTGCTTCTTGAAATTGCAAAGTTGAGTCGCTATCCATAATTAGTTTCTTTTCAACACAATTGTACCCATGCTTAATGAGATGTAGTTAAAGAAGATACTCATGTCTACTAAGAATTGAGTCTCATGCTGCTGTAACTTCTTAGGGAATTCTATCTAATGAATACTGTAAATTTGATGATACCTTGAAACAGCTGTTCAGTCCTTTCATACAAAGCTTCTAGAATGACACAACTTTTGATGTAGGTAGGAATTGACTCAAACTCTTTGCCTAAATGAAATTTGATTACTGCAGCCTTGAACTTTAATTCAAAGTCCTCCAATGAATCTGTGGATTGATGACTTTGAACTTGATCATGTGCTCCGTTTGCTTCTTTACTTCGTTGTTCTGGTCTAGAAGGAGTAGGCGCATTTCTCTTGATATCTGTAATCTCACTGTTGATTTTTTTCATAGGTTCTTGGAATCGCTGCATATTGGAAGTATTATTTCCACTGTTCATACTGGTTTGCTGGAAGTTGTTCTTCTTCTCTTTGGTGGGCTCCTCTTTGAAAGGCTCTTCAGGAGTATTTGATTGTTCATCGATTTTGCTTGCTTCTTCAGTAATTTTCTCTGGCTGATCGTTTTGTTCGCAAGTTAAATTTCCTGAGAGATCCTCTTGTGAAGATTCTGACTTCTTGTTTATTGATCGATTACTTTTTCGTTTTCTTCTATCAGCCATTTTTTGTGGAAATTATTTCAAGGCTTTTTTTCTGGTTTAAATAGGTGACATATAGAGCTACATTTCAGTGAGTCAAAGCTGGATTTAGTTCATTTTTCAGTCAAAGTCACTGCAGTAATTTCAATTTCAATTATAATTAATAAATTAACAAAAATGAGAGATTTTTCTTTTTGTAAGGTTATGGTAGGTGTGATAAAGACTCTAATAAAAAGTAAAACGATCCATTTGATACGAGGAACAATACATTGAAAAAAGATATATATTTATTGTTTTGGCCAAGCAGTATAAGCACCCATCAATGATGAAATAGATGCTAAAACATTGACAAATCCTGGTCTGAAGACTTTCATGTCTGTTGAGAAGTAAATAGTCACCTATTCATTTAAGTCAAAAGAATTAATCCTTACAGGGAAATCAAGCAAGTTTTGAATCAAGTTGTAGACACAAGCGTCCATTCTCTTTTTTGCTTCAGCAATTGTTTGTTCAGTTTTTTCTTTATCAGTGGAGTTAGCCATCTACAAGAATTATGCCTTGATCTACTAATCAATTACCTCTTCTGCTATCTTTTGCTTAAGCAAGTGAATTTCAACAGCGTCTCCAATAACAGAGCCAATAACTTCACCCATCCAGCATTTGCTTCCTAGGATATCACACTTAGCTGCAAGTTGCTTATCGGAAATCCAGCCAATCTAATAATGTTAAACATAGCAATTCCTCATATTACTCTGTTAAAGTAGACGATATGATCCAATAAGTAATAAGCCCCCAACGCTAATTCACTAAATACTCTTGCGAATACACAGATAGCATTTTTGGATGCTTTATATTTATCCTCAGGGGTCTTTGATCCAGCGAAGTATTCCTTTAAGGCAGCTCTTACACTAGCATAAATTCTGAATTCATTTCCAAATCTGAAAATCTAAGTTGATCAGATTAATCCCCTATTGAAGATACTTTTCTAGTTAGAGCTAAATTTGCTCCAAGGTTGTTAAATTTGTCAGCAATAAGTAGGAGATCTTTTTTCCCGCTTTTTGAAGCAACATATTCCAAGATTACTTTAATAAGACGAGAGAAATATTGGAAGAAACGGCAAGTCTATTTTGTAAATATATTTTGGAGTTCTTACCTTTTCTCTACCCTTAGTCAGAGACAGGAAAGTGACAACAAGATCAAGAGTTCTCTTTTTGTTTGACATATTGAAAATTAATTTATTTATTATCTGTTGAGACTAATGATGTCATTCTTGATTTTGGCGGCCATAAGACTAAGATACATTAGCTACATATTGATAACATAAAATAAGATACTAACTATAGAAGACAATGGAGAAAGACTATTTGGGGTTTAATTTTCTGCAAAAGAATCATCATTTCTTTTTGTTGTTCTATTCTCTTCGCTTGGAGGGACTTCTTCTATAGACTCACTCATCTGCTGGTTATTTCCTTGATTCTTTTTAAGCTCATACAATGCTCCACCAGCAAAGTTAAATCTTGGTGTCTCAAATGTTCCTCCACTATTGGTCCTATTATGTCCAAGAGAGCGAACAGGGGGATGTTGCTTTTCTTGATTTTCATGTGTGTTCATTACCATCCTGAACTCCTCTGAAGGCACAGTCTCTTCTCCATCCTCGCCAAGGAATTTTTTAGTATCAGTTGTTGTAATACTTCTTGATAAGATGTTAGAGGTTGAGTGATTTCTGTTATACGGTCTCTTTTTCCTTTTGTCAGGGGTTTCAGGAGCTGGTACTTGCTTGCTGGAATTTTTGCGAAATCCAAAGCTTACGATAAAACCCAAGAAGAATCCTAACACTCCCGTTGCGCTTAAAATGATCCAGAAATTATCCTGTGCTCTTTTAACTAGAATATTCTGAGTGAAGATGCAGCTACCATTTGAAGCTTTAGCTACAATACCATTCGCAGCATCGCATTCAGTTGTGATGATCTTGACTTGGAATAAATGATCATCAAACCTTGTTTCTTTATTCTTTTTACACTCAATTCTTGCCATCACCTTCTGAAGCATTTGGTATTCTATTCTATTGCTAGATAAAAAGACCAAATAGTCGTGATAATATCCTGATATTGTCTCTTGAAGCGGTCTCCTAGAAACACTTTCTTGATAAACATCTGCACTCAAGGTGTTTCCTCCAATGAATGGATGTATCCTTATCAAATTATCATATTCCAAATATAGATTTCTCGGAGTTGTGTACATAGACAATACTCCCCCTGGGCAAGTTAGAACCTTCTTAGCTTTTGGTATAGGGTCACCTGCATTAATTAAGTAAATTTCTCCTCCATGGGTTTGTGAATTCTCCGAGTAAATATATAATTGAAGATGAGTGCCAAGATAGGCATGGAGTGGTTTAGAATTCATTACAGCCCTAAATTCTTGATTCTTGTTTTTAATTAGGACCTCTTGCTGCTTTATTAGGAAGACTGTATTTGTATCACCCTTCATGAACAATACTCCAGGATAGTCTTCATCAATCGAGATAATAGTATCATCTGTAATCATATAACTTTCTACATTATGTGACTGCTTGTTATGTACAAATAGGTATTGAGGGTCAAGATAGGCAATATCATAATCCTTGAAGTTAATATCCATGGGGAGCTTTATAGTTCTAATCTTTTCAAAAGTTCTGCCATTTGTATTATATACAAAGAGATCCCGTTGTTTCAAATGGAAAAGGCGATTGTTTAATGAATCAAAGTATAAGTGTCTCTCATAGAAATCTGCTCCAAGGTTGCTATTCCCACTAGATGAAAGTTCGAAGGGTTGAGATGTTATAGTTTGGAATCCAAGGATGCCATCATTTTCATCAACTTGATCAATTTTAATATTTAGTGAGTCAAAAAACAAAATCCTATTCTTAGTTATGATTAAGTATTTGCTGTCATGCTGCTTGTCAAAGCTCTGGTCTAAGTTGTATCCAGGTTTGTGGATTTTGCAAATATCATTAGCTCCACTAGTAGCAAGCACTTTATCAAAGTAGTAGATGCTACCATCTTCATACAGATATGAGAAATAGTCTGCTTCCTTGAGTTTTAATGAGATTTGTAGCTCCTCTAAGGTATTGGTTGGCTCCTGGCTGCTTAGAGATACTAAGCAGAATACAAAAAATGTTATTAAGATTGACATTTTAAATTTATTGTTGATATGTAACAAACAATTCAAAACTAAACCTGGAAGCCTATGATTGATCCTTCATCATAATTAAGATTAGCTGAAAAATTCTTTGCTTTATAACCTTTTTCACATAAAATTTTGTTGGAATCTTTACAGGGTTATCACTAATCAAATAGTATAAATGAGATAGGGTTCTAATCGTGACAAGAATGCTGGGTTAAACAATGGTTGACAAGCTCAATTTCAAGTTGATGCACTTGGCAATAAAAGATTTATTTTTATTAGGCCTATAAAAGATCATCAATCGGAACAGAATGTTGGCACTCTTTTCAAATCAAAACAATAAATCAAAGTCTTCTGAACAAGAGGAGTCTTCTATCGATATACTCTCTTTTCTCACAAAGCCAACTCCTTCCTCGAAGGAACAAAAGAAATCTGAGTCTTCAAAGACTTCAATCGACAATCTTTTGGACGTAACTCAAGAACTTCAGCAAGAAAAGCCCACCTTGACTAAGAGTGCTCAGAAGTTAATTGAAAAAGTCAATCAACAGGTTGACAAGAGATCTAAAGACGTTGTTAGTGCTACAAAGAAGTTAAATCAGTCGCTAAAGAAGCATATTCCTGAAGCTACTAAAGATTATAAGAAACCATCTCCGATAAACAACGTGCCTAGCATCAAAGAAAAGATGAACAAGAAACAGCAAGATCCGGAACTGAAAAAGAAGCTGTTAGAGTTCTCAAGAAATTTTGAGGACTACCAAGACGATCCTGAAAAACTTGAGGAACTTAAAAGACTTCTGAATAAAACTCGGGGTAAGGTGAAAGAGGAAGAAAATGGAAAAAACGGAAGTAATGACTCTGATGAGTATGATTTTAAAATAAAGTCTAAGAAGGACCCTTCCAATAAAGACAAGAGTAGAAGCGATTCTAAAATAAAATCTAGCACTTCAAACTCAAAACCCATGGATAAGCCCAAATCGATTTCTAAAGGCAAGTATGAAGAGTATGATCCATTGAATCCTTCAAGAATAAATAGCAAAAAATCTTCTAATGAATACGATCCTTTAGAAACAGTTGTAAGGAGAGATAAAGTTAATTCTAATAAGCCTGTTTCTAAACCCTCCGAGAATATAAAAAGAATAAACGATAAACCTCCCTTGAAAAAGCTTGAACCTGAATTGGTGAAGAAACCAAAATTATCCGAAATGGATAAGAAAAAGACACTGAAAAGCGTTTTTCAAGGCCCTCTAAAGTCAAAGCAACAATATGATTCTTATGATGAAGAGGAAGAAGATGATTACGATGAAAACGATTCATTTATCAATGATGACGACCAAGAGGAAGAAGCTCAACGAATTTTAGCACAGATGTTTGGTGGCTTTAGACAAAAAATGGCACAAAGAAAACATCTAGATTATGATACTGATGATATGGAAGCCAGATTCGAAGATATAGAAAAAGAAGAATACTTCTCGAGAAAGATAGCTCAGCGTGAAGATGAAGAACAGGCTAGACTTTTGAAAATGGAGAAGCTAAAAAAGAAACATAAACATTAAGTCAATTTACAATATTGTGTAATCTGTATTCTGTAGTTTCCTTGAATATTTCCTTTTTAATTGTCCTATGTAAATGTACTAAACAAGAATCTGACTTACAGATAATTTTTAATTTGTAAGTAGATGTTATGATTTAAATTACCTGAAATGATTCCGCAGACATTTTTCGATGCTAAACTAATACAGTCCACTCAAATCGAAATGAGTGAGCAAGCTAAACTTTACTATTTGATGGCAGCACAGGACCTACAAAAGCATATAACTAATTCCATTATCTCCAATCGCAACATAGATTTTTATCTAAAAAGGACATTCGAAGGAGATGGAGTTCTTAACTATTACAATTTCTATAAAGAGACAGATGCCACAAAGCTCAAAGTGTTCATAGAAAATATGATTAAAAAGATTTCTGAAAAGGAGGTGCTTAGTGAACAATCTCAAGAACAAACTTATGAAGAACAGCCATCCAGGCTCAGTGCAAATAAAACTTATATTGACAATGAGCAACTTAAAAAATTTGCAGACTTGGAGCTCCAATTAAAGAGCACATTGCATTCTTTAAGGATAACCAAGTCTTCCGAACTGGAAGTTCTCAATCAGATTGTTAGAAATCTTAAGCAATATCCTCAATTATCTAAAACAAAAAATGACATTGAATTTCTATTAGCTGAGAACGAAAACTGTATAAATTTGGTTGATGGTATTGTCAATGATCTCGAAAACATAAATCAGAACTACAAAATTGAGAGTAAAGACTTCATCAAAGATGATCTAGAATTAACTCATGAGAAGCAGAGCTTGAAGACAAGGCCCACTGAGGATAAACTCGAGAAAGGTTCTAGTGCAAAAAAACTAATTGAACATCAAATTTCAAGTCTTCTTCAAAGTTCTAGAGGATCTGAATCCAATATAAAACCAAGAAAGAGTGAAGAATCAACCAAGACAGAGATGCAAAGCCCTGAAATACAAGAGATTGTCAAGTATAACTACACCTGAGTCTCATAATTCTGCTAGGTTGCTAGCTAGCAGTGATCAGAGTACATTAAGAACGGTGATCAAGACATTAAAGTATCCCACAGCTACTCAAACTGAAGCCACTACCTTTGACAAGAGGTACTCACTTAGATTGATAGCTTAATAAAAGGCAATCTGAAAGTAGTTTTGGAGACAGAAAATCAGTTTTCAGTACTCAAGCTGAAGAAACAATTGCAAACTTAAAGAAGTAGTCACTAGCTATTTGTAAAGTGATCCTTAGAGAGAAATTCAACTTAGAAAGAGAGCTTAGAGAAAGAGAAGAAGAAATAGAAAGAATAAGAAAGAGCTATCATTCAACTGAAGAAGTTGAAGAATTAATTAATAACTTCAAAAGGTAATTCATTCAATGTCGCAATAATGAATAGAGAAAAACTCAACCTTGAAAGAGACTTAAGAGAAAAAACAGATGAATTAGAGAGATGGAAGAAAAATTATCAGAATACTCCTACCCAAGAGGAAATAATTGCGTCATTGAAGAGGTATACATTTTGATTTGAAGCTTTTGAATAGAGAGAAATCAAATCTAGAAAGAGAGTTGCGAGAAAAGAATGATGAACTTGAGAAAAGAAAAAAGAGTCTTCTGCAGGTAGGAGATTTAGAAGACCAAATTTCTCAATTAAAAAGGTAAATGAATTCTTCTTTTGTGATGTGTATAGAGATAAATCTAATCTAGAATGGGAAATTAAGGAATTAAATGAAGAGATGGAGCGAAGGAGAAGGCAGCATGCAATAGAAAAAGAAGCAATAGATAAAAAGTTGTATGACTTGACACAAGAGAATGAATATACCAAACAATTATATCATACCGAAAAGGATGCTTATGAAAGACAATTAGCACAAAAAACAGAAGAACTGGATCGGATCAGAAAACAAACAATTATAGATAAGGAAAAGATGTTAGTTCAATTGAAAGAAGCCGAAAAGACTGCAGAAAGAAAAGCTATTGAATTAGAAGACTATAAAAGACAAATGTCGGCTGAGAGAGAGAGAACAAATAAGAAAATTAGAGAGCTAGAACAGATGCTTGATAATTCTAGAGAGGAACTTGCCAAAAGACTAAGAGAAAAAGATGAAGAACTTGAGGCTCAAAAGAATATGCTCATGCAAACATTTAAAGAAAAATGTGATGAATGGGAGAATAATACAGAAAATATAACAGCGAAGATGAAGGAGAAATTCAATGAAGTTGAGAAAAGCAAAGAACTGTTAAGAGAGGAACTGATGGCTAGAACTAAAGAATATGAGAAAAATATAGAGTATTATGAAAAGAAGATTGCAGAAAAGAATGATGAACTTCAAGAAAATAAGGAATACCTACTGAAAGAAATTCAAGAAAGCAACCAAATCAAGTAAATAAAATTTTTTTGGTTTTATATCTACTAGAGAAAAATTGAATAGTATAATTTTGGAAAATATGGAATTGAATAAGAAACTACTTGATGCACTCAGAGAAAAAGAAGAGTTAGATCTGTAAACATTATACTTGTTGAAAAATAACCATGCAGATTATTGCATGAAAGTAATCAGAGGCATAAGAATGATCAAGATGCACTTATAAAAGAGCTTGCTAACTTTGAGGTGAGGCAAGAACGGGAGATGAAGTAATTTTATGCTATTTGTTTATTTGTGATATAGAGAATTGAATGGAAAGATTGCAGAGCTTGAAAATTATGTCACAAGGCTAAAAAAGCAAAACGATCAACTGAAGACTGATAATCAAAGACTTGCTGATTTACTTGATGCTGAGAATAAGAAGAAAGAGTTTGGGAGATACGATTTCAACCAAAGTTATTCCTATGAAGGAAGAAAATACGATGATCTCAAAACACAATAATGCATTTTGTTAGCAAGTTAATTTGTTAATACTGGATACATACATCAAATATAGTATATTTTTTGAATCATTTCTTTTTGCTTTGTATTACATACTATAAATAAGATTAGATATTATCCAAATCCTTTCTCTCCAAGTTATGGTTATAGGAATAGAATGGACCCATAAACCAATCTCCTTCCAGGATTCTAAATCCTTTCTCTTGGTTTACAAGACCGTATACATCTTCGAAGACTTCCATACCATTTGCAACAAGCCACATTCGTTTTCTTCTGATATCTCTATTGGATTTTGGGCGAGCAAACTTATATCCACTTTGCTGATAGTCTCTCCATTTTTGAGAATGTCTAGCATCCAAGACATGCTTTTTAAGATCTTTCTTATCATCAAATATTCCAAGGTTTGCATCTTTCATGTAAGTATATGTGTACAATAAATTTTCAGTGACTGACAACTGGTTTTTTTCAGCCTTTTTTATTTCAGCTTCAAGGACCGCCTTTTTTATTTTGACTGCTCTTTTTGTTGGGTCACTCAAGGTGTTGGCAAATAAAATCGCACTATAGGTATCATTCTTAATGGTCAAGAAGAAATTGAGTCTGTAGTTAGTATTAGAGGCGAGATCTTCCAGAGTATAAAGCTCTTTGAAAGGTTGTTTTAAGATTAAATTTCCCACCTTCTCAAGTTTTTCCCTGTCAGTCTTATTCTCTTCCAATATATGTTGCTTATACACATTTACGATGATGGTTGATGAAGGATCTGATTCAATATTATTGAAATGTACCGAAAATATTATCGCATCTGCTGTACTGTCAACATGCTTGACTTCGAAATTGGCAGGGCGAAGCGCCATTCTAAAATTTGTACTTGGTTAAATCAAACTTAACAGATAGTAAATAAGTAAGTTTATGCCTAAATTTTATAAATCAAAGTGTAATAGAGACATATTCTTGTCAGAAATAAAGGTATGTTTCAATGATAAACCTGCCTAAAATACCAAAAAGTAAAAATGACTATACCAGAGATATAGCAGAGTCTCCTGGCCTGAAAAGGCCTATCTTTCATTCTAATTCCTTGAACGAAAAAAATTTATACTATATTCCAGACAAATACAATTACTCTAGAGGCAAAACTCCTCCAAGAGTGAGATTGAATCCTATTAATAGGGGAAACACGTCGTTCGATGCTGCATATGATTACAAAAGCTATTCTCCATTGCTCCAGCCTAGCAAGCAAAGTCTCAATGATAGAGTTGGAGCAGACTACTTTTACAATTATGCATTGGGAAGTCAAGCAAAAGAAAAGAGTAATAAGTCACTTAATTATGGAACAGCACAGTCAAATCTATTACAAAATTCAAGAACTCAATTGGGAAAAGCTGAACTGAGAACAGAATCTAAAAGTCCTCTCTTGGCGAGACCCCTTAAAGAAAGCAGAGTCAAAACCATTCTTAGAGATTCTGATGAATATGAACCCGTAAAATATCATGAAGATGCGATAGTGGATTTCAATGAAATCGCAGCTGAATTTTACCAGAAATACTCTTCGACAAGCGATATAGACTCAAAGAAACCTATCATTTTTAAAGAACTGTTTTTGAGAAAGTATGATAAAAACAATCCTGAAACAAGTCCTACATAGTATTATACTATTGCCTCATTCCATTGTTCTTTTTCTTTAGGTGTCAGATGTATTAGTAATTCTTCATCTCTTGTTTGTTACATGATATCTCGTTAATATCCTTATAGGTTTCCGTGAGAGAATATTATAATAGGTTGAAATATTTTCCTAAAAAAATACATTTAGGAAAAATCTAAAACAAAACATAAATTTTATTTAAAGTTTTTCATATTTCACAATGCTTAAGAAATTGCTCAGCCACAACAATTCCCTACACCTTGCCAAAATCTACTGTAGAGGTTTCGCCTCTGCCAATAAGTTCATTAAATTTGATTATACTGATGGCTTGAACTCAAAAACTCTTCTTACTGAAGAAGAAATAATGGTTTAAGTTCAAAAAAAAATAACTCCTAACCAGTTAGATTATGGAAAACGCTCGTAACTACGCCCAATCTAAGTTAATGCCCCGTATTTTGGAAGCTAACCGCAAGGAATATTTCCATCGTGAAATAATGAATGAGCTTGGAGAACTTGGTTTCTTGGGAGCCACCATTAATGAATACGGATTGCCAGGTGTATCTCATGTTGCATATGGTACCATTTAACAGCATGAGGTAAAGTGTTAGGCTTGATCAATAGAGAAGTTGAGAGAGTTGATAGTGGCTATCGTTCAGCATTGAGTGTCCAATCTGCTCTTGTTATGCATCCTATTTATACCTTCGGAACTAAAGAGCAAAAGGATAAATATATCCCTAAATTAGCTACTGGAGAGTTGATTGGTTGCTTCGGATTGACCGAACCTAACCATGGTTCTGACCCTGGCTCTATGGAAACCAGAGCTACCCTCAAGGTAAGAGTTGACCTAGTCGATGCAATAATGTTAGGGTGATCATTATGTCTTAAATGGCTCAAAGACCTGGATTACTAATTCCCCAATTGCTGATATCTTTGTTGTTTGGGCAAAGGATGATCATGGAGATATTAGAGGATTTATCTTGGAGAAGGGAATGAAGGGATTGAGCGCACCCAAGATTGAAGGAAAGCAATCTCTTAAGGCTTCTATCACTGGTATGATCGTCATGGATGATGTCCATGTCCCTAAGGAAAATATGTTCCCTGAAATTAAAGGATTAAAGGGTCCTTTCTCTTGTTTGAACAAGGCCAGGTATCTTGATACTCAGCCAGTATTGATCATCTAGATATGGTATTGCATGGGGTGTTTTGGGAGCTGCTGAATTTTGTTTCCACAAAGCTCGTGAATATGCTCTTGAAAGGTATAAGAAAATGATTGTTTGTAATTGTTAGAAAACAATTTGGAAAACCCCTTGCCTCTTATCAGCTCATTCAAAAGAAGTTTGCTGACTTTGAAACTGATATATCCCTTGCAACTCTCGGAGTGATTCAAGTCGGGAGATTATTGGACAGTGGCAACGCCGCAGTTGAGATGATTTCTTTGTTGAAGAGAAATAACTGCAGTATAGAAGATTCTTTCCTTTCTAAAATTTGTAGTTAAAGCTTTGGATATTGCTAGAGAAGCAAGAGATATCTTGGGAGGAAATGGTATTGCTGATGAATATCACATCATTAGACATTCCACTAATCTTGAGACTGTATAATTTAGATCTACCTTCGATAATTCCTAGGTTATTACATATGAAGGAACTAAGGATATCCATGCTTTGATTTTGGGAAGAGCCATTACAGGAATTGCTGCATTCAGTTAAATTAGTTCTCTACTCGTTACTGTTATATCCTAAGAATCATGTCTTAAATCTATCTATCTAGATCCTTATATTTAAACATTAAGAAAAGAGACAATTCTGATTGGGAAGCTCTTTATGTTTCGAGCACGTAAGATAATTAAATTGAATAAGATTTGTATTCTTAAGTTTTATCTGAATACAGCAAATGGGATTCAGCTTAGTCCATCTCTTTGAGGCAATCCTTTTTATGGTAAATGCTCTAGCCATATTGAACGAGAGACGATTCCTTAAAAAATGTAATTCTTTTTTCTCCACTAGGACTAATTTGGCATAGATGGTTGGGACAGACCAAACTTGCAATATGCAGAGAATTCTGGAATGTCATATGTAAAGAGCCAACTTCTCTTATTGATGCATACAGCAAGATCAATAGGAAAATGTAAGAATCTCGTCGAATTTTGTTGATTTACTTCTAGACATTCTAATTCCTCTAAATATATTGACTATCTTTTTTGAATTATTGCTCGGATAATTATACAGATATACCAGACTGCATAAAGTAATATATAGTTGTGTCTTAGTTTGTAACATTATTTTTGTGGACTATCAAAGCTGAAAATTTGAAAAAGTATGTGCAAAATAAGACTAAGTGAAAAACATACAACTCATCTAAAGAATTACAAACCAATCTATTGAACTATTATTTCAGTTCCTTTTTCATTTTCCTCTTGAGATCGAACATAAGTTTATCACATTCCTCAAAATATTAGACAATTTAACCTTAATACTTACATCTAACCCTCCCGTCTTTGTAAGAGTCTTAGGATCTCTGCTAGGAGGCTTCTTAATAAAATCAAAGCCAGATTTCTTCATAGTAAGTCTTGGGATGGACTGTCTCAACTCACTCATACTCTATTCAATTAGAAAAGAAATTGTCCCACGATTACTTTGAGTTGCAGTTCATCAAGAGAGACATTTACTCTTTTGATATTACCCTAATCTGTGAGAAAATTAAGATTTTTCATAGATACAGCGTCATCCCTGTAAGTGCGGTAATCAGCTGGAATATCAACCAAGATACGTGTCCATTTATCAATAATCTCCTTGAGATACTTCTTAACTTCAGGATCTTCGTCTGCCAATATTACGCAACTCTAAGGATGATTTTTACTTGGATTATTCTTCATTTCGTATAAGACTTTTCCAAGATCAGAGTTTTTAATTTGTTCTTCGGTGACAGGCAAGCCAGCAATAATTTCAACAAGCTTCTTTCTCAAGTTTAAAGCAGGGAAGGAGCCATTTGGTAATTTGCTAAGCCATTTGGTCAAAATATCTAAACCCCTGAATCTGAGATCAACGAATGTTTCTTGATGGGTAACCTATAACATAAATTGATTGATATTCCTATATACTTTTTTGAGATAGGTTTCGACCTTAGGAAGTAATTTCAATTTATTAAGGGCGGGTCTTTGATTTTCAATACATTCAATGTCTTCTTTATAAGCATATTCCATTTCGTTGATCAAATTTTCGATATCGGCCTAGTTTTATAAGCGAAATTTACTTGAGTATACTTGTGCAGCTTCTTCTTCATATTGTTGTTTTTTAATTTTTCTTGCCTTCTTTTTAAGTTCTCTTTCAACATCACTTTCAGTTCCATCAACATAATCCTCCTCGGCTTCATCTTCCTTCTTGACTTTTTTTCTTTTATTCTTGGACTTCGATCTTTCCTTTTCCTTTTTTTCTTTTTTGTCCTTCTTTTTCTTCTTCTTCTTCTTGTCTTTTTTTGTTGCAAATTCTTCGTCCTCATCATCTTCAACGTAATCGATAATTGCAGAGTCATCAGATCCTCGATCTTTCTCATATTCTATCTCCTTAGTGCCCGTCTCTCCTCCTTCTTCATTGTCTTCGTTATCTCCTCCTTTATCAGATTTTTCTTGTTCAACTTCGTTCTTTCCATCATTTTCAGCGGGATTTTCGTCGTCGAAATCTTTTAGCTCCTTTTCAGGTCTGGCCTTTGGTGAACTTGCCATAGATCCAAGTTCATCATCATGTGAGGGAGTGTGATCGCTCATATTTTTTGAAATGAAATATGTTTATTTTCAGATATTTAAATTGCGAGAAAAGATACCTAGCGCCTAAAGAAAAGATTTCGCCATATACTATGATTTCGACAGCTTTAAATGCTTATTAGGAGTTAGGTTTTCGTTCTTAGATAAACATGATACAAACTACGAGTCATACAATTTGGGCCACAACTTTTAGTGAGCAGCAGTGGGGGCTTGGGATTGGAATCTGTGGGGGTATAAGAAGACTCTAACAGTAGCTCCCATAGCTCTGGGTGGTAAGTTACTCTTGAATCTGGCAATGACGACACCATTGTCACCATGAGCTCTGGCAATCTTTCCCCAAATGCACTAGAAACGTTACTCAATGCGATTGTTATTCAAACTCTATATTTGGTGTTATTCTTTGTGGAGTGAGCTTTATAAATGTAAGCGCATCTCTTACCCCAGTAGAAGGCGGTACTGGCGGCGTCATTAACTCCTTGAATCTTAAGGAGGGCTTGGTTCTCGTTTTGGTTAACCTTACTTCTATAGAAATGTCAATTTATAACGCAGAATGAGAGTTACCTTCTGAATCCAAGGAAGACACTCTTGACCCACAATCTATTAAAGAGAATTAGAGATTTCTATAACTTGAATATGTGTACCTGGTAGGGGCACCGGTCTTTCTGGGAACCTTCTTGATTTTCTTGGTTTGGCTGGTGACTTTCTTGGTTGTGTTGTCGGACATCTTTACCTTCCTTTAATTTTGTTATTTAATTAAGGTTTTGATCGTAGAGAGAATCAAGCAAATAAAAGGAAAAGATTCACTTAAATTATCAAATAACTAGAAAGCATTACTTTAACAGACTAGAGCCTTTCTTTTCTCATAAAATGGCTGGTGAATCTGAGTTTAGAACCACGACATCCCAACTGTATTCTTCTTTAAGTCAAGAGCTACATTAGCTCTATCGCTAGCTATTCAGCACACATTCCAACTGAAATACGAAACAAATACGCCTGAGATGGATTCTAGAATAATGAAGTGTGCAAATGAAGGATTCGTTAATTTACAAGAAAATTAATTTTATTAGCGAGTTTCCAAAGCTGAATGTCTGCGTAACACTATAACTATCTAATGATTCAATATCTTAGGCTTTCTTCTTCTTATTTAAACAAATTGAGTGCAAAGGAAAAAGAGAATCTCTTCAAATTGATTTCTCTTAAAGATGAGACCAAACAATTATTCGGAACAAGGTATAAAATTCAAGCAACATAAATAATATTGCAGAGATACATGTGCCGATAAAACAACTGAAAGAGAGCCTGAGAATATCCAAAGCAAATTTGTAAAAAAAGAAATCTAAATGATAATTGGTTTCAGGATCAAATTAATACCATCAAAGAGCTTAGACAGCAGCTGCAAAATGAAATGAATATCTCCAAAGATTTGAGAGAAAATATGAATTTTCTACAAACTAAATACAGGACTGAACTTGAGTCTACTAAAAAAGAAAATAGTGAATTAAGAGAACTTGTGAAGAAACTGAGGTATTGAGTGGGAATATTAGCTGAATTACTAGCGAGGAATTTGAAAGACTAGTCTTAGAAAACTCAGAATTGACTAGGCAAATAAACTATGCAGGAAAAATTGTTGAAGAGAACGAAGAAAAAACACAAGAAATAGTAAAAACTCTTAAGCTTTCTAAAATTCATAGGAAAAAAATCTTCAGAATGTTCGTGAATTAGTCAAGTTATTTATACATGAAGAAAATATCAAAAAGAAGAAGGACATAAGGGAACAAAACTTCTGGCAAATCATTGGAGGGGCTGATAAAATTATCAAGGCCTCAGAACCTCGAGAGGATTTGTAAACCTTAATGAGTTTTTTTAACTGGATTAGTCCATATCCTGAAGTTCATTTCAACAACAATGATAAGTTCATTTCAAAGGCTGAATATGACAAGCTTCTGGCTGAAGTAAAAATCGAATAATTATCCTAACTAGACTAGTCTAAAGCAAAAGATAATGAAATTAAGAAGCTTACTGCACAAATTACTAAATTATCTGAAGAAAATGACAAATTTAAGAGCAGCTTACAGTCCATCAACAAAGAAAAGAATAATGAGATAAACACTTTGAAGGAACAATTAAGAGGAGCCATTCGAAGAATAAATTATCTTGTGGAAGAGCGAGAGAAACTCGTCAAAGATGAAAAGGAAAAGAACTCATATATTTCTAAACTTGAAGCCAAAATTGGTAAGAAATCGAATTAGTCATTATTTATCATTTAGTACAACAAAGTAATTTGAAGAAAAGCAATTCAAAACCAGCAAGAGGAGCTTCTAATTCTAGAAACCCAAGTCCTTTGCCTACTAAGATGCAACCTCCTTCTCAAAGAACTACAGTGAAAACTCCTCGAACTTTAAAATTTGATAATAGTATCCATCAATCAAATAACTTAGAGGGAGATCCAAGCTTCCAAAATCAATTTGATTTTTCACCGATATCAAGCCAACCTAATAAATACTCGGATTTACACTCCAAACAAAGAAGGAGTATATTAAGTGAAAATAAGGAGTTTTTGAATTTGAGAGCAATTACTGATAATGAAGAGCTCGAAGAAAGAATGAGCTCTTTTAATACAATGAATTACAAGTTCGAGGAGTCCCCAAAGAAGAGAGGAAGTGTGACCACTGAAAATCAGGAAAATGAGAGGGAAAATTTAACAGAAAATATATAACTACTTTTCAATTCTGTTTCAATTTCAATATTAATTTGTTTGTAATGATGTTTTAATTTATGTTTTGTTACTAGCTAATTTGAGATATTGTTTTTGAATTGAATAGATTAGATAGATGGATATTTATCATACGTTTGAAGTAAGATTCGGGTTCATAATAAAATATAAATCTTTTTACAAACAATATGAAAAATTAATTTCATTCTTATTTAACCAATCAAGTCTTTATTTACTTTGAATCCTCCGGTAGGTCTGCTGTTAGCTCCCGAGTTCAGGAAACTATATTTGCTGAGCCCTCCTTTGTTTAGATTAGGAGTGCTGCTAGTTTCTGGGAGAGGGCTTTTGCTCATACCTATTTGATTGTAATTCATATTCAAAGGTTTGTTGGTTGAAGGAGTTTGAGTAGTGGGAATATACTTCTTTGAAATCATGTTGGTATCTGGACTGTTAACTGGGATATTGGTCTTCTTCTTTTCAGTGCTGGTGTAAGCAGTTTCAGGTCTTTCCTTTTCTTCCTGAAGCTTAAAGATATTTGGTCTTGCTCCAGCATTTGTGGGGCTCTTAGAGCTGTTGTAATTTGTTAAGTACATATCATAAGGGCTGTTTTGGTTAATGTAAGGAGATCTTTGTTGATTGGAAGAATAATTGGAAGTAGATTGCACGTTATTGTTGTTGTTACTGCTGGTCAATCCGCTAATACTGCTAATAGCACTTGAGATATTGGAAGCAGATGTTTGAGCAATATTTTGAGAATAATTGGATTGAACATTAGGAGCAGAATTTTTAGGTCCAAGGACATTGGAATTATTTGAATTATTAGAATTATTTGAAGGTTGAGAGCCAGGATCCTTGTTCTCTTGGTTCTTAGGAGGGTTTTGGTTCTTCTATTTTAATTAACAAATTCAGAATGATAGTTACGGGTCTGAATTGAGAGATTCTGTTGGCTTCAAGATCTTGTAGAGCATTAATGAGCTGGCTTCTTTGATTTTCAACATCTCTGTTGAAGGTATATCCAATGAAGTTTCCATTCTAGAAAATTAAAGTGTAAAATTTAGGAATTACCTTTCTAGACTTTCTACTTGGCTTGGGAGTTTCATCAGTGTATAAAGGTTCTTCTTCTTCAAACTTGTCGAAGTTACTTGTATCGATTTCGCTTTTTAACTACGCATTTTAGAATTGTTTCTATTTTGTCATACTTCAGGAACATTAGGAGATTTCTTTTCTCTAATTCTCTTCCAGTCAATACCAGCGAAGAAAGGATGTGCTTTAATTTCTTCAACTCCGTTAACACCAAGTCTTTCATCTACAAATTAATTTTCGTTACAATTTTGAGTACTGGGATCGCAGATAAGTCTCTTAAGAAGATCAACAGCAGCAGGGCTAAGATTAGCTTCAGGAGGAATAACAAATGTCTTTCTCCAGTGAAGAATCTTCTGGCAGGTCAAAGATGGGTCTTCAGAGAAGAATGGAGGATATCCAACAAGCATTTCGAATAAAATGACACCAAGAGACCACCAATCAACAGTCTCTGTGTAACCATTTTGTCCAAAGACTTCGGGGGCAATATAATCAGGAGTACCAACAGTAGAATAAGCAAGCTAGAAGCTTTACAACAATTTACAAATTTTTTACTTGTCTGCTTCTTTTATATTGAGGCTTCTTGGTTAAATTGCTGGTGTCTAATTTATTGACGGGAGCGGACTCGTCCATCTTTTTGAATTCAAATCTTCTGGGTCTGATTTCAGCATGTTTACAGAGACCAAAGTCTGACAATTTAATATGTCCCCTGGCGTCCAGCAAGATATTGTCTGGCTTCAAGTCTCTATGGATATAGTTCAATTTATGAACGGATTCAACGGCCAAAATCTAGGACAATTATACATGAAGATGTCTTTCTTTACAGCTTCAGCCATGTAAAATTTAGATTCTTCTTCTGTCAAAATATCTCTTTTCATTAGTAAGGTCATAAGATCTCCTCCTGGTAGATATTCCATAACAAGATAAAGATACTTCTCATCTTGGAATGAACACTTGAGCTCAACAATCCATGGGTTCGAAGCGCTAGCAAGGACATCTCTTTCAGCTCTGACATGTGCAACCTGATTTTTATATTCCATTTCAGATTTATTCATTTTCTTCATGGCAACAACTTCCTTGGTCTCCTTTACACGACAGAGTCTGACTTCACCGAAAGCTCCTCTACCAATAACAGCGATAGATTCAAAATCTCTAACTGAAATTTTCTTACGCCTTATCAAGTTAATCACAACATTTAGCCATCTTACTTCAAACGAAGCCTCTCAGACTCTTTGTGCATAATGTCACGCTTGATCAATTCTTGTTCGCTAGGACCTAATTTCAAGTCATCCATTTTCTTTTGTAACAGTTCCCAGTTTTCACGCTTTTCCTCCTCTTCTTGCTTAAGCTTGGAGTATTTTCCTTTAGGTTTAATGCAAACGTTAAGTCATTAGTACTTTCAATATAAGCCTTAGCCTGCTCAGCCTTTTCTTTGGTTGCTTGAGAGACCTGAATTTCTCTCTTAGGCATTGGTTGAGGAGTATTATTTGTTTTTTGTTGCATTTGTTGTGCCTGATAGTTATCGGCTTGCTGATAATTAGCTCCTGGTTTGTTGTAAGCTTGTCTAGGGTCCATATGATGAACGAGTTTCTAAATAACTATTTAAATTTTAAATCTGTTTGAAAAAGTTAACTTGTATCTTCATTGTCAGTTTTTCCTGAGCTGTTACTAACATAAGGCCAATATATTTTATTTCCTAAACTCAAGAACTATTCGTACGAGACTTATTCTAGGTCGGAGTTTTCTTTTACTCGCTGGAGTTGACAAAAGTCTCACAACGTAAAAACCGTTTTTCTCGAATGCAAGACTTTCATAACAAGTGAATATAAAAATATTCCACCACATTCAAGTTAAGGATACTTAAGCAAGAAGAATATGTCTTTATTCTATGTTCAATTCTTACCAAATTAATCGAAATATTCCATTAAAGATTTTTATTTGGATCTTGATGAAAAAGATCTTGGTGGCAGGAGACGTAGAAGGTCATTTTGAATTCCTATTTTCAAAGATAAATGCCTTTAAACAGAAGAATCAAGAATTTGACTTCTGCTTATGCGTAGGAAGAACCCTATCCCCTAATTTTAATTTGAATGATTTGATCTCAAATAAACTGCCAATTCCTCTCCCAATTTACTTCATAGAAGCAGGCGAGCTTTCCCCAGTACTTAATACCCTCTATCCAGAAGGTCATGAAATATGTCCCAACCTACATTTCCTCGGAAAGGCTGGAATAAAAGTCATTCAAGGAATATCTGTTGCTTATCTTTCAGGATTACAATCTGAGTGGAGTCCAGAAGTCCAACTAAAAATACAGAAATATGACCCTGGTGCATATACTATGAAAGAGATAAATTCTATCCTTATTCAAAAAGACAATAAAGAATACAAGAAAGGGATAGATATTTTATTGACATCAGAGTGGCCTCGAGGATTTGATTCAAACATTCAAATTACTTTTGATAAGAACATTGAAGCGAAATCCACTGATGTCACAACTTTAGTGAAATATCTGAAACCTCGTTATCATTTTGTCGGCTTGGAAGACATATTTTACAAAAGAGCGCCATATTCAAATGATGAAAACTCATACATCACAAGGCTAATTTCAATAGCTAAAATTCCCAAAGATGCCACAGTTCCTGCTAAGCAGCAATATCTTTTTGCATTGCAGTTAAAGAATATAAATGAACTAACTCCAGAGGAATTATTAGTTAAAACTCCTGATACAACAATGAACCCTTACATGAGCAATACTTTTGAAATAAATAAATCCCAACCCTATAAGATGCAGAAGACTGAGGGACGAGGAGGGCAGGAAGAAGCTAAAGCAAATCCTCCTCAACCTGAAAAATTAACAGAAAATATCGCCTTGCATTTCAGTGGATTTGACAGAAGAACTAAAGATATAGATATAGAAGAGTTCCTTTCTAGATGGGGAGATATTCAAGATTTCCAATTGATTTATGATCATGAGACTGGAAGACATAGAGGGAGTGGATTTGTCTTATTCAAGGAATTGAAAGTTACTCAGCTGGCACTAAATGAATCAGGGAAATATTCTTTACAAGGAAGGAAAATCTACTTTAACAAGGCCAGCAAAGGAGCTGTTGAAAAAGGCAAGCTTTCAAGACAAAATGCCGAATGTTGGTTTTGTCTGGATAATCCTAATGTTGCAAAGGAATTGATTGTTTTTGTTGGTGAAGAGATGTATATAGCCCTTGATAAAGGACCTATCAATCAACATCATCTGTTGATTATTCCGATTGATCACTATCCTAATGCCATCAGTCTTCCACTTAAAGCTAGTGATGAACTTCAAATGCTTAAAGTAAAATTAACTGAGCGTTTCGAAAATGAATATGGAGAGCTATTGATCTTCTATGAGAGATACATTAAAGTGACCCAGAATATAGCCCATATGATTGTCAATGCTGTTCCATATAAGAAGGAGCAATTTGCCATTGTTTTAGAGGAATTCGAAAAGAGAATAAAAAATGCTAGATTTAATACATTTGAATTGAAGCCTGAAGAAAAGCTTCCTGATCTTGTCTACGACAATGAATATTATTTCTACTTAGAAATTGTGAATCCTGCCTCAAGAAGGAAGAATCAATTTTATGCTAAACGATACTTACTTGTTATGAAAGAAAGTGAAGTTAGGTCCTTCCCTAAGGACTATGGAAGAGAGTTATATTGTGATGTGATGGAGTGTCGTCATAAGATCGATTGGAAAAATTGTCTCCTGAGTGAGGGAGATATTAAAAGCTTGGGATTCGAATTTAAGAAGTTGCTCAATAAGTAATTAATTTAATTCGATACAATTCATGCTGCTATGTAAACTGTGTAGTAAGCCCTCTTTTGAAGAGTAGTCATGTTGTAAATTATACCCCATGCAAATAAGTTAAACTTTTTGATTTTGAATTAGCATCAAAAAAAGATATATTACATTTCATTTTATAATATAACATCATATAGATCTTTTTAAGAATTCGGAGAAGGAATAGAAATGTGTGATGTGCATGTATGGCAATGCATAATCTGAGAAATTGAGCAAGGAACTCTTCTACGAAAACTATTATGGAACAGTAGTAAAGTCAATTGCCCCAAA
>Ga0065720_1003966_pt1 | contig 21779 bp, 19 predicted proteins | sample Thericmetagenome_FD_59107 | JGI IMG/M metagenome (GOLD analysis project Ga0065720, IMG submission 59107) | Thermophilic microbial communities from the Joint Bioenergy Institute, California, USA of rice/straw/compost enrichment - eDNA_2 v2... | ecosystem: Engineered > Solid waste > Grass >...
CCCCGCCGTACCGGCTCGGGGCGCTCGGGGTCGCAGACGGCCGCGCGCAGGTCGGCGACGAGCGCGGACATGGTGAGCCAGCGGGACCGCTCGTCCACGGTCGCCGCCTCGACCTCGCCGGGGAGCAGCTCGGCGAGGAACCGGGACGGGCGTTCCTCGGTGTCCTCCCCGCCCACGGCGGTGACGACGAGGCGGCGGCGGGCGCGGGTGGCGGCGACGTAGAACAGCCGCCGCTCCTCGGCGAGCATCTTCGAGATGAGCGCGGCGGCGGCCGGGCCCGCGCCACCGCCGCCGGACGGCGGGCCGTCCGCGGGCCGGCGCGGCCCCACGCCGATCGCCGAGCCGGAGGCGAGCTCGATCAGTTCCTCGGCGCCGAGCAGCGAGCCGCGCAGCCGCAGGTCCGGCCAGACGCCCTCCTGCACGCCCGCCACGACCACGACGTCCCACTCCAGGCCCTTGGCGCGGTGCGCGGTGAGGATGCGCACCGCCTCGCCGTCCGGGGCGTGGTCGGCGAGGGTGTCCTCGCGGATCTCCTGGGACATGAGGTCGTCGAGGAACACCTCGATCCCGGCCCGGGGCATCCGGTCGGCGAACCGGGCGGCGCGGTCGAACAGCGCCACCACGGCGTCGAGGTCGCGGTCGGCCTGCGCGCCCCGCACGCCGCCGGCGAGGCTCGCCTCCATCCACCGCTCGGAGAGGCCGCTCGCCTGCCAGGTGACCCAGAGCACCTCCTCGGCCGAGGCGCCCCGCCGGATCGCGTCGCGGGCGGTGGCGATCAGCCGGGCGACCCGCCGGGCGGGGGCGACCACGTGCTCCCCGGCCTGGGCCTCGACCGTGATCAGCTCGCGCTCGTCGCGGAGCGCGGCGACGAGCAGCTCGTCCGGGTGGCGGGGCGGCCGGTCCGGGGCCTGGCCGGGCACCCGGTCGCCGGCCTGCTCGCCGGGCGCCGAGCCGGGGAACCCGGCGACGGCCCCGTCCACGGGGCTGCCCAGGGGGCTGTCCATCAGCCCGTCGGCCGCGTCCCCGGGGGCGCGGCCGGAGGCCCGGCCGAACGCGTCCCGCTCGGCGAGCCGCAGGGCGCGGCGCAGCCGCCGTACGCCGATGGCGTCGGTGCCGCCGAGCGGGCCGGTGAGCAGCTCCTCGGCGGTGCCCGCGTCGAGCCGCCGGGGCCGGGCGGCCACGCTGAGCAGGGTGAGCAGCGGGCGCACGCCGGGCTCGCCGACGAGCGGCACCTCGTCCCCGGCGACCACGACCGGCACGCCCGCGCCGATCAGCGCCCGGCGCAGCGTCGGCACCTGCCGTACCGCCGAGCGGACCAGCACCGCCATGCGCGACCACGGCACGCCGTCGAGCAGGTGGGCGCGGCGCAGCGTGTCGGCGACGACGGCGGCCTCCTGCGCGGCGCTGTCGGCGATCAGCACCCGCACCTCGCCGGGCGGGGCCCCGGGCACCGGCCGGAGGTCGCGGTAGCCGTCCCGGTCCGCGCCGCCGCCGGGCGGCACCGGCAGCCGCTGGGCGACCCGCCGGGACGCGGCGAGCAGCTCGGACCCGGCGCGGCGGCACACCCGCAGCGCGATCACCGGCGCGGGCTCGCCGGCGCGGGTGCGGAACCGGTCGGGGAAGTGCATGATGCCCCGCACGTCCGCGCCGCGGAAGCCGTAGATCGACTGGTCGGGGTCGCCGACGACGATGAGGTCGCGGCCGTCCCCGGCGAGGCGGCGCAGCAGCTCCTCCTGGGCCGGGTCGGTGTCCTGGTACTCGTCGACGAAGACCACGTCGTAGGCGGCGCGCTCGCGGCGCCGTACCTCGGGGTCGTCGAGGAGCGCGGCGGCGGCGCGGATCAGCTCGGCGTAGTCGAGCGTCGGCACCGGGTCGAGGTCGAAGCGGGCGGCGTAGCGGAAGGAGAACTCGCCCGCCGCCACCCAGTCGTCCCGGCCGTGCCGGCGGCCCAGCTCGATCAGGTCGTGCCCGTCGAGGCCGCGCTCGGCCGCCCGGGCGAGGAAGTCGCGCAGCTCCTCGGCGAAGCCCCGGGTCTTCAGCAGCTCGCGCATGTCGGCGGGCCAGTGCGGCGCGCCCTCCTCCAGCTCGCCGTGGAGCAGGCGGCGCACCTCCAGCAGCTGCTCGGGGCCGGTGAGCAGGCGCGGCGGCGGCTCCCCGGCGAGTACGGCCCGGCGGCGCAGCAGCGCGTACGCGTAGCTGTGGAAGGTGAGCGCGAGCGGCGTGCGCGTGGTGCGGCGCATCCGCGCGGTGATCCGGTCGCGCAGCTCCCCGGCGGCCTTGCGGCTGAAGGTGAGCACGAGCACCCGCTCGGGGTCGACGCCGCGCCGTTCCACCCGGTGCGCCACGCTCTCCACGATCGTGGTGGTCTTGCCGGTGCCCGGCCCGGCGAGCACGAGGAGCGGCCCGCCCGGATGCTCCACGACCGCCCGCTGGTGCTCGTCGAGCACGGGAGCGGGCACCTGTCCCACGCCCCCACGCCGCACCAGGCGGTAGGTCTGACCACTCACGAATCAGTATTCCAGCAGATCACATTGATGATCGTGCGCATTCACGCGTGACGGATCAACCTACCGGCGCACGAGGCGGCGCACGGGCGCGACACGCCGCGGAAGGGCGAACGGGTTTCGGGAGGTGCCCGGCCCGCCCGGCGCCGCCCGTGGCGGCACCGGGCGGCCGGCGACGTCAGCGCCGGCCGAACACGTGGTCGACGAGGCGGATGGTGACCTTGCCGTCGTCGTGCGGGGCGTGCCGGCGGGCGAAGGCGGCGTAGCGGTCGGCGTACTCTGCGGCGACCGTGTCGATGCCGCGCAGCGCGTCGATCACGTCGGACTGCTCGAGCAGCAGCGGGCCGGGCCCCTCGGTGGCGAGATCGAGGTAGAGGCCGCGGCTGGAGTCGTAACGCTCCAGGTCGGGGGTGTACAGCAGGATCGGCCTGCCGGTGACCACGAAGTCGAACATCACCGCCGAGTAGTCGGTGATGAGCACGTCCGCCACGAGCATGAGCTCGGTGACGTCCGGATACGTGGTCACGTCGAGGGCGAAGGCGGCGCCCGTGTCGGACCTCGCCTTCGCCTTGGCCTTCGCCACGGCGGCGCGCCGGGCGAGCAGCTTCGGCGACGGCCGCGCCCCGGCCGGCCCGGCGGGGGCGACCGGCAGCGACTCGGCGGCCATCGCCTTCGCGGCGGCCGAGTCCGGCGCGGCGAGCCCGGGCGCGGACGGGTAGGCCTGCAGCATGTGGTTGCGCACGAGCAGCACGTGGTCGTGGCCGAGCGCGCGCCGCATCTCCAGCAGGTCGAACCGGACCGAGCTGTTCTTGCGGTCGCTGTCCCGCGCGGTCGGCGCGTAGAGCACGATCCGCTTGCCCTCGGGCACGCCGAGCCGCCGCCGGATCGCCGCGGCGAGGCCGTCCCGGTCGCCCACCGCGAGCAGGTCGTTGCGCGGCAGCCCGCTCTCCAGCATCTCGCCCTCGTAGCCGAAGGCCCGGCGCAGGATCGCCGCCGACCACGGGCTCTGCGCGAGCAGCAGGTCCCAGTTGCGCACCTCGGCGACCTGCCGGTGCCACACCGGCGGGCGCGGGGTGCGGGACATGTGCGCCTGGTCGTTGCCGATGCGCTTGAGCGGCGTGCCGTTCCAGGTCTGCACCACCACCTGGTCCTCGCGGGCGCGGAACCAGGTGGGCAGCATGCAGTTGGTCACCACATAGCGGGAGCGGGCGAGCGCCTCGTAGTGCTCCCGCCCGCCCTCGCGCACCACCCGCGGGGTGATGCCGGGGCCGAGGCCGAGCGCGGCCGAGTCCGGCGGGACGAACGCGCCGTCCCGNACCACCCAGATGTGCTCNCGGTCGTCGCCGCGGCGCAGCCGCTCCTCGTAGANCGCGCGCGGGCTGTCGGCGTAGAACCGGCCGTCGGAGCAGACGTAGACGGTNGCGTCGCGCAGCTCGCGGGTGCGCTCGGCCGGGTAGAAGACGCGGCGCAGCGCCCAGTCGCCCGCCGCGCCCTTCTCGTCGTCGGGGATCGTCTCGGCGACGACGAGCATCGGCACGTCGAACCGGGTGGACACCATCTGGTACGTGCGCGCGCCGATGCGCACCGGGGACTCGTCGAGCGAGGCGAGCGCGGGGTGCGCGAAGCGCACCGGCACGTTCACCGGCCTGCCCTTCACCTGGCCGGTCAGCGACATGCTCCACGCGCCGCTCGGCAGCACCACGGTGCCGCCGAACCGGGGCATCGCGCCGGGCGTGAGCCGTACCGTGAAGCGGGCGCCGTCCCGGGCCACCGGCGCGTGGAAGGTGAGGCCGGAGCCGTGCCGCAGCACGAGCTCGCGCGGGCCCGGGTCGGGGTCGGGATAGTCGCCGGTGAGCGTGAGCGTGCCGCCCGCGCCGTCCTCGCCGTCGCCGAGGTCCCAGGTGGCGGAGGTGATGAACGGGCGGATGCGGTGGGCGGCGATCGTCGCCCGGTCGCGCCGGTCCCGCAGCACCGCGATCTCCCGCTCGCCGACCAGCAGGCGGGCCTCGGCGTCGTCGGTGAGCTGCACCGAGGCGGCGGGCATGCCCTTCGGCTCCACCCACAGGCGGCGCACCTCGCGCTCCTTGAGCAGGGTCTGCGCGGGCAGCGTGAGGGTGAACCGGGTGCCGCCGGTGACCGGGCTGAAGTCGGCCGCGACGCGGTAGCCGCCGAGCCGGGCCCGGCCCTTGGTGACCGGGCGGCCCGGCAGGAAGCCGACGATCTCCACGGTGTCGCCGTCGAGCCGGGCGGAGAGCAGCTCGGCCCGGGTCGGCTGGAGCACGATCTGCAGGGCCTTGTCGGAGGTCCACACCGGCCGCACCCACAGCCCGGGCTTCACCTGGCGGCCGTCGGGGCGCTCGGTACGGCCCGGCGCCGGCCCCCGCAGCAGGCCGGTGGCACGGGCCGCGCGGCTCCAGATCACGATCTCCGCGCGCCAGGTGGTGGTGTCCCGCACGATCGCCCGGCCGCGCAGCAGCCGCTTCGCGCCGCGCACCACGGCCCGGATCCCGGCGCGCCAGCGCAGCGCGAACGGGTTCAGCTCGGCGGTGAAGCCGGCCCAGTCGTAGTTGCAGCCCGGCTCGGCCGCGCCGTGGGTGGCCTGCGGCCGGTGGATGCGCGTGGTGCGCATGCGGACCGGCGGCAGCCAGCGCGGGCCGTGCAGCCGCACGGTGGCCCGGTTGAACCGGCGGCTGCGCACCGACAGCCCGGCGAGGTAGGCGTGGCCGGTGACCCGGAGCCGCCCGTCCTCGCCCCAGGAGATCTCGTCGATCCGGGTGACCGGGACGAGGTCGGCGCGGCGCAGCCGGAGCAGGCGCGGCGCCTCCTCCTTGGGGATCTCGATCGGCGGCTCGGCGTACCAGCGCAGGCCGCGGCGCACCCGCCGGGACGGCTCGGACTCCGCGGCGGCGAGCCTCGCCAGGTCCTCGCTCTCCGCGAGCTCGGCCGGGTCCCGGGTCTCGATCAGGTGGTAGGCGAGGCGGCGGCCGACCGGGAGCTCGCGCTTGACCCGGGCGTCGACCGTGGCGAGAAAGGGACGCAGCGCCGCGATCGCCTCCCGGCGCCGTTCCGGGCCGCGCTTGGCGGCGCTGTCGAGCCGGGCGCCGAGCGGGCCGACGAGCACCTCGGTGTGCAGGCGGCGGCGCTGCGCGCGGGACAGACCGGTGGCGTCGACCGCTAAGACGAGCCCCTCCAGCGCCTCTCCCCGGTCGAACAGGTCCTGGACGGCCCGCAGTCGCTCGGCGACCAGGTCGCCGGAGCGCACGGGCGTCGCGCCGGTGGGCATGCAGTGGCACCACCTTTCCGGAAAGGCTCGGCTATACCGGTGTTTCCACGATGGTAATGCCGTTCACACCGAGCGCCCGTCCCAGCGCGCCAGGCGCATGTCCGCCCGCGCGCCGCGCATCGGCGTCCCCTCCTCCCGCCACCTGCGCAGACACTGCTGCTCGTGACCGCGCGGAGGGGATCCGTCACTGCGAATCACCCGCCACCAGGGGACGCCGCCGCCCCACAGCGCCATCACCCGGCCGACCTGCCGGGGGCCGCCCTCGCCGACGTACTCGGCGATGTCGCCGTAGGACATCACCCGGCCGGGCGGGATGCGCTCGACCACCTGGAGGACCCGCTCGACGTACTCCGGTCGCACGCCGCCCCGCCTTCCGTGGCCGCCTCACCGTGCCTTCGCGTGGCCGCCCGTCACTCGCTCCACTGGGCCGGGCCGGCCGCGAGGATCTCCTCCATCTTGCCGAACTCGTACACCGTGGAGTCGCTCACCTGCTCCACGACGCCGTCACGCACGCGGTAGTACTCGCCGTCCTCGCCCACCAGACGCCCGCCGAGCGCCTCCGACAGGCGCACCAGCTGGGCCACCTGCCAGTCCGACATCGGCTCGCCGACCAGCGCGCCCGCGTCGGGCTCCGCCTGCCGCCAGGAGGCGACCAGGTGCTCCCCGTCGGTGTGCCGGGCGACGATCTCGCCGGACTCCGGTGTCCCGCGCACCCCGAAACCCGCCTCGGCCACCGGCGGCTCGGCGAGTTCCGCGTAGGTGAGCGGCGACTCACGCTCCACGCGCAGCTCGTACCCCATGTGCCGCGACATTAGCGAAACATCTCGGCCGCTTGACGGGAGAAATACGGCCCAGTCCGAAACGATTTCGAAATGCTTCCTAAAGGCGGCCGAAGTGCGCCCGAATCGCATCCGTGATGTGATCAACGACGCTCGGAGCGCCGCATCAGGACGATCACGCCTCCGGTGAAGGCGGCGAGGCCGAGGGCGACGCCGGTGCCGTAGGCCCACATCCGGAAGGGGTCGGGCCCGGGGCGGGGCGGCGCGTCCATGGGCGGCCGGTCGCCGAACCGGTGGCCGTCCTCGACCGGCATGCTCGCCCGGTGGCCGACGAGCTCCGCCGCCCGGTCCATCGCCGCCCGGGCGTCCACCACGCCGAACCCGAGCCGCTCGTCGTACCCGGCCGCGGGGCGCCGGCGGGTGCTGGAGGTGAGGGCCTGGGAGATGAGCTCGGGGCGGAGCGCCGGGTACCGCGCCCGGATCAGCGCGACCACCCCGCCGACGAGCGCGGCGGCCGCGTCGGTCGAGGTGACCCTCCCGTATCCGCCCTCGGCCTTCGCCACCGGCACGTCCACGCCCGGCGCGCTCACCAGGACCGACATGTTGTCGCTGGTGAAGGAGGCCGCCTTGCCCTCCCGGTCGACCGCGCCCACGCCGATGACGCCGGAGTAGCCGGCCGGGAAGCGCCAGTACGAGGTGCCCTGCTCCCGGCTCGCCTCGGTGTCGCCGTCGTCGCCCACCGCGGCGACCACCGGCACGCCCCGGGCGAGGGCGTAGGCGACCGCGTCGCCGGCGACGCGCTGCGCGCCGTACCGGCCGCCGGGGACCACGATCACCGAGGCGCCGTTGTTCACCGCGTAGCGGATCGCGCGGGCGAGCTCGGCGTCCGCGCCGCCGCCCGGCAGGATCATGTTGCCGTCGAGGTCGACCGCGACCGGGATCGAGAGGATGCGCGCCTCGGGAGCGACGCCGGAGAGCGCGCCGTCCTCGCCGGACCCGGCGATGAGCGAGGCCATCTGGGTGCCGTGCTCGCCCACCGGCGACTCCAGGTCGCCGTAGAAGAATCCGGACAGGTCCGGCCCCTCGATGACCCGGCCCTTGAGCTCCTTGAGCGACGGCCGCACCCGGGAGTCGAGCAGCGCCACGGTGATCCCGGCACCCTTCGTCGACTCCCAGGCCCGCTCGATGTTGAGCGCGTCGAACACCCAGCGCTGCTCCTTGCGGATGCCGGCCTCGGCGGTGCGGGCGCCGGCGGCGGCCGCCGGGGACAGCAGGGCGAGCGCGGTCGCCGCCGCCACGGCGAGGGCCTGGCGCAGCGCGCGGGCCGCCGCTCCGCGCCGGGACCGATCCGATGGTCTCAGCACACGTTCCCCTGGGTGCAACGCGGTACGTCGGGCGGCTGGCCGAGGGCGCGGGCGATCTGCCCGCCGATCGACTGGGCGACCGGCCACAGCTCGCTGTGCAGGATCTCCTCCGGCGGCACCGCCTCGCGGGTCCGTCCGTCGGCGTACCCGGAGGTGGCGAAGACGATGTACGGCCCGGCCCCCACCCAGCCGTTGCGCTGCCGCTGGGCGGCGCCGAACCGCTCGGTCACGGTGCCGGGGAAGGCCACCGGGCGCACCCCGACCCGGTCGTCGACCGGGAGCTTGGTGGACGCGGCGATCCGCGCCTCCTCGTCGCGGAGCACGGCGACCCCGACGGTGATGGCGTAGGTGGCGGACTGGTCGACGTAGGTGGCCCGCAGCAGGGTGCGGCAGCCGTACTCCTCGAGCACGCCGGCGACCGGGGAGTCGAGGCCGGCGCGGCAGCTCGACTCGGGGGCGATGCCGACGCGGCGGGCGACCCGCTGAGTGCGGCCGAGCCCGAGGTACTCCAGCTGGTCGGGGAAGATCATGGTGGCGGGCCAGGAGTGCCAGCGGCGCGCCACGTCCTGGCGGACGTACTCGGCGCGCTCGGCCTCGGTGAGCGGCCGGGATCTGGTCTCCCGGAGCAGGCCGAGGGAGCCGAGCAGCACATTGGTGGCGGCGACGACGAGGACGACGCCGATCAGCGCGAGGAACAGGCCGCGGCGGCGTACCCCCTGCCGCAGCTCCTCCTGCTCGCGCCTCGCCTGCTCGGCGGCGGCGCCGCGCCCGCCGGTCCGCCACGGGCGTCCGCCGCTGCCCGGGGTCCGCCTGCCCGCCTGGCCCAGATTCGGCGCCCGGGTGCCTGATCCGCGGACGGGCCACGGCGCTCCGCGTCGGCCCTTCGCGCGCTCAGGCTTCATACCTCGATGCTACGTCGATAACGCGGCCCGATGTGGTTCCGGTACTTCATGCGATATTTGTTCCTCTTTTCGCCGCATGCGACGTATCAGGACGAGCATCACGGTCAGGCAGGCGAGCGACCCGGCCCCGGCGGCGGCCGCGACGCCGCCGTACAGCGCGATCTTGCCCTGGTCCCGGTGCACGACCTGGACCGGGCCGGTGCCGAGCAGCGGCACGCCCACCTCCGGCCGGATCGGCTTGTCCGGATCCTGCACGCCCGGCCCGGACGCGGTGTGCCGGTGCCGCGCGAGCAGCGCGGCGTGCCGCAGCGCGAGCGCCGCGTTCACCACGCCGAACCCGGTCCCCGGGTCGTACCCACGGGCGGGGCGTCCACGCACCCCGGCGGTGATCGCCTGCGCGACGAGCGCGGGCGACATGCGCGGGTACCGCGACTTGATCAGCGCGGCCACCCCGGAGACGAGCGCGGTCGCCTGCGAGGTGCCGCGCCCGACCCAGTACTCGTCGCCGGGGCCCGCGCCGAGCACGTCCACGCCCGGCGCGGCGACCGTGACGAGCGAGTTGCGGTTGGAGAACGACGCGCGCCGCTGCGCCTTGTCCGCCGCCGCCACCGAGATGACGCCGGGCAGCGACGCCGGGTAGGAGTACGGCGCGTTGCGCTTGCCCGCGCCCTCGTTGCCCGCGGCGGCGACGAGGACCACGCCCTTGGAGATCGCGTACCGGATCGCCGCCCGCTCGGCCCGGGTCGGCTGGTCCTTCGAGATCGACATGTTGATCACGTCGGCGCCCCGGTCGACCGCGTACCGGATGCCGCGCGCCACCACCCGCTCGAAGCGCGCCTGGGAGTTGAAGGCGCGGAACCCGGGCTCCTCGTCCTCGAGGATCACCCGCACCGAGAGGATCTTCGCCTCGGGGGCCACCCCGATCACGCCGTCGGCCCGGCCGGGCCCGTGCCCGTGCCCGGCGATGAGCGAGGCCATGTAGGTGCCGTGCAGCCGCTTCGGCTCGACCCCGGGCGGGTTCGCGCCCACCGTGAAGTCCCGGCCGGTGATCACCGAGCCGGCGAGGTCGCGGTGCCGCGGGTCGACCCCCGAGTCGAGCACGGCGACGAGCACCCCGCGCCCCCGGGTGATCTTCCAGGCCCGCTCCACGTCGAGGGTGCGCAGCACCTCCTGCTGGCTGCCGCGCACCTCGTCCGCGCGCGCCACGCCGACGAACGGCCCCGCGAACGCCCCGCCGTACGGCACGGCCCCGCAGACCAGGGCGGCGACGGCGACCAGCAGCGCGGTGAGCCTGGCGCGGATCCGGGTGCCGGGCCGGGCGCCGGGCCGCGCGGCGCGGGTCAGCACAGCCACTCCTTCGCCGAGCAGTCCGGCACGACCGGGGTGACGAGGTTGCGCAGCACGCCGTCGGCGAGGTCCGCGGTGAAGCTGAAGAACGTCTCCCGCTGCCGCCCGACGGCCCGGGCCGGGCGGCCGTCCACCTGCCCGGCGGTCACCGCCACCACGTACGGCCCGCTGTGCCGGGCGTAGCCGTGCTGGCGGCCGGCCGCGGTGAACCGGTCGGCCACGGTGCCGGGGAAGGCGAGGGCGCGCAGCCCCGGCGAGGGCCGGCCGCCGCGGGGGAACGCGGCGTGCGCGGCGGAGGCGGACGCGGTGTCGGGGAACGCGGCGACCCCGATGGTGACGACGACCCCCTGCAGCGCGTCGAGGTAGGTGGCCCGCAGCACCGCCCGGCACCCGGCCTGGCGGAACGTCGCCCGCAACCGGGCGTCCACGGCGGCGAGGCAGTCGGCGCGGGAGGAGATNCCCACCCGCCGGGCGCGCTCGGTGCCGCCCTGNTCGGTGACGTACGGAAGGGTGGCGGGGAAGATGCGCTCGGCCGGCCAGNTCTGCCAGCGGCGGGCGATCTCCTCGGCGGAGGCCCGCTGGATCTCGGCGGCGTCCGGGCCGCGGGTGAGCTCGGCCGCGGCCACGCTCGCGGCGAGCCCCGCGACGACCGCGCAGCCGACGGCGAGCACGCTCACCACGATGAGGGCCGACCACGTGCCCCGGCGGGCGCCGCGCCCGCCGCCCCGCTGTCTGTGCTCGCCCACTCGCACGACTTTAATCGGCGGAGCGCCTCTCATCTGGCGTTCCGTCCCGATTGGTCCGAGGAGCTTGACTGAGAGGTCAAGGGAAAATACTTTCCAGTCAGGAAAGTTGATTCAGCCTGGAAAGTGGATCGGAGCCCGCATGCACATCACCCCGGACGAGGCCGCGAAGGCACTGGGCGAGGTCCGGCGTGTCCAGCGGACGGCCCTGCGCGCCGCCCCGCCGATGTTCCCCGCCTGGTACGCCGTCGCCGTGTGGGGCTTCGTGCTCGGCGCCCAGGCCGCCACCGAGGTGCTCACCGGCCCCGCCACCTGGGTCGCCATGGCCGTGCTCGCGATCGGCCTCGCCGCCGCGGTGATCGTGTTCCTCTGGCAGATGTACCGGGCGTGGCCGTTGCGCCCGCACCGGTCCGTGGTGGATCCGTGGGCGTGGGCGGGCTTCGCCGCCTGGGTCGCCGGCACCACGATCGTGCAGTTCCTCGCCACGCTCGCGCTGCGAACGGCCGAGTTCGCCCACCCCCGCACCGGCGGCACACTGGTGACCTTCGTGCTCGTGCTCCTCACCGCCAGGGCCGTACCGCGATGGATGGCGACGCGCAACGTCCGCCGGGCGGAGACGAGGTGACATGAGGCCCGAACTGGATCCGGTGATCCACGCTCCGACCCGGCTGCGGATCGTCGCCCTGCTCGCCGCCTCGGACGAGGTCGAGTTCGCCTTCGTCCGCGACACGCTGGAGCTCAGCGACTCGGCGCTGTCGAAGCAGGCCGCCGCGCTGGAGGCGGCGGGCTACGTCCGGATCCGCAAGGGGCACGTGGGCAAGCGGCCGAGGACCTGGTTCAGCCTCACCCGGGAGGGCCGGGCCGCGTACGAGTCGCACGTGGCCGCGCTGCAGGCGATCGTCGCCGGATCCGGCCACAGCCTGCTGCCCGCGAGGCCCGCGGGGTGAAACGTTCAGAAGATCGATTGGGAGACGGCATGCAGATCAGCCCCGAGGAGGCGGCGAAGGCGCTGGACGAGATCGCCCGCACCCGGCACCGCACGCTGCGCAACGCCCCGCCGTTGTTCCCGTCCTGGTACCTCAGCTTCATCTGGGGCGGCATAACGGTCGTGCAGTTCGCCACCGAGGTCCTGCACGGCCCGGCGTCCTGGGCCGGCGTGGCCGTCGTGCTCGCCGCCCTCGCCGTGGCCGTGGTCAAGTTCCTGCGGGACATGTTCCGCCTGCCGATGCGCCCGCACCGGTCCGTGGTCGACCCCTGGGCGTGGGCCGGCTTCGCCGGCTGGATCGTCGGCACGCAGGTCCTCTGCTTCGCGCTGCTCGCGGTGTTCGGCGCGACCGGCCTGCCGTACCCGCGCACGTTCTCCTCCCTCGCGGTGTTCGCGGTCGCGCTGGTCACCGCGCCGGCGCTGCCGCGCTGGATGGCGCTGCGCAACGCCCGCCGCGCCGAGGCCACCGACTCCTGACCCGCCGCGGGAGACGACGGCGCCCCGCACCCGGATCGGGTGCGGGGCGCGACAGGTCCGGCGCCCGCGCGGGGATCAGTACTCCGGCAGGCTCGGGTCGACGTTCTTGATCCAGCTCAGCACGCCGCCGCCGACGTGCACCGCGTCGGCGAAGCCGGCGTTCTTCACCACCGCGAGCGCCTCGGCGCTGCGCGCGCCGGACTTGCAGTGCAGCACGATCCGCTTGTCCTGGGGCAGCTTCTCCAGGGCCGAGCCGTCGAGGAACTCGCCCTTCGGGATCAGCACCGAGCCCGGGATGCGGACGATCTCGTACTCGTTCGGCTCGCGCACGTCGACGAGGAAGATGTTCTCGCCGCGGTCCATCATCTGCTTGAGCTCGACCGCGCTGATCGTGGAGTCCGCGGCCGCCTGCTGCGCCTCCTCCGACAGCACGCCGCAGAACGCCTCGTAGTCGTCGAGCAGCGAGGTCACCGTCGGGTTCTTGCCGCACAGCACGCACTCGGGGTCCTTGCGGACCTTGACGTCGCGGTACTTCATCTCGAGCGCGTCATAGATCATGAGGCGCCCGACGAGCGGCTCGCCGATGCCGGTGATCAGCTTGATCGCCTCGTTCACCTGGATCGAGCCGATCGACGCGCACAGCACGCCGAGCACCCCGCCCTCGGCGCAGGAGGGCACCATGCCCGGCGGCGGCGGCTCGGGGTAGAGGCAGCGGTAGCACGGCCCGTGCTCGGCCCAGAAGACGCTCGCCTGGCCGTCGAAGCGGTAGATCGACCCCCACACGTACGGCTTGCCGAGCAGCACCGCCGCGTCGTTCACCATGTAACGGGTGGCGAAGTTGTCGGTGCCGTCCACGATCAGGTCGTAGCCCGCGAAGATGTCCATCACGTTGTCCGTGGTGAGCGCCACGTTGTGGACCACCACGTTCACGTACGGGTTGATCTCCCGCACGGTCTCCGCGGCCGACTCGACCTTGAGCTTGCCGACGTCGGACTGACCGTGGATCACCTGGCGCTGCAGGTTGGACTCGTCGACCACGTCGAAGTCGATCACGCCCAGCGTGCCGACGCCCGCCGCCGCCAGGTACATGAGCGTGGGCGAGCCGAGGCCGCCCGCGCCCACACACAGGACCTTCGCGTTCTTGAGGCGCTTCTGCCCGGCCATGCCCACGTCGGGGATGATCAGGTGACGTGAGTAGCGTCGGACCTCGTCGACGGTCAGCTCGGCGGCCGGCTCTACCAGCGGTGGCAACGACACAGTTCTACGCTCCCGTCTCAGGGGAAACCTCGTGGATGCGACCAGCCGTCACGGGTACGGCTCGCCGTCCTCCTTGACAACCCAGCCGGGCCGTTCCGGCATTCCCCACCAGGGTAGGTCACCGGCTCAGACCGCCTTGGCGCCGCCCTCGGCCACCCGGGCGTGTCGCAGCAGCGCCCGCATCTCGCGCGCGACGAGCTCGGGGTATTCCATCTGGGCGACGTGCGCGGCGTGCGGCAGCACCACCACGCGCACGTCGCGGAAGGTGCGCACGGCGCGGTCGGCGGTGCGCGGGTTCACCAGCCGGTCGCGCAGGCCGTGCACGATGAGCGTGGGCGCGCGCACCTGGGCCGCCTGCCGCCACAGCGAGGCCTCGCGGCCGGCCCGCCGCAGGTATCCCGGCAGGTACTGGTGGAGGTAGTCCCGGAAGTACTCGGCGACGAGGCCGCGGGCCGACTCGACCAGGGCCTGGCCCGAGTGCGGCAGCTCGTCGCGGCGCAGCAGCTCCTCCACGGATTCCCGCAGCCGCACCGGATGGATGCGGGAGACGTCGGCGTAGCACATCGCCATCGTGGCCCGGATGCGCCGCTCGGCGGGCAGGTAGCGCAGCCGACCGACCACCCAGTCGCCGAGGCGGGGGGTGGCCGAGACGGCGACGCGGGCCGGGCCGTACCGGGGGGTGAGGTCGGGCAGGGCGGGCGAGACGAGGGTGAGCGTGCGCACCAGGTCGGGGCGGGTCGCGGCCACCCGTACCGAGACCGCCCCGCCGAGCGAGTTGCCGACGAGGTGGACCGGGGCGCCGCGCTCGGCGACGAGGTGCTCGATGAGGGCGATGACCGCGCGGGCGTGGCCGCTGACCGAGTAGTCGCCGTCCGGCGGGGCCGGGGAGAAGCCCGCCCCGGGCAGGTCGATCGCGTACCCGGTCATGTCGCCGGCGAGCTCGGCCATGAGGTCGGTCCAGTTGGTCGCCGAGCCGGCGAGGCCGTGCACGAAGACCCCGGTCTCGGCCGGGCCGTCGGGCGTCGAACGCACGTGCACGGAGAGTTTGCCCAGGTCGAGGACGCGCCCCGGCCAGTGCGCGATCGGTTCGTTCATCGCCCGTATCCCTCCAGTCCGGCACCTGTACTCCATTAGCGGTACCTAATGGGCGGTGCCGGGGCAAGCGACCGCGGCGGCGTGCCTCCCCGGTTCGGCGGGATCCGGGCGCCGGAGGTCAAGCGGTGATCGCCGGGCTGCCATCTCTGCGTTATTAACTCTCCGCGTTCAGGAGATCTCGGTACGTATCGGTTTTTTCGTGCACGAGTCCGGACATCACGCTCATAGCCCCCCTCGAACACGAGGAGTGAGGATGAAATTCAAGCGTCTCGCCAGCACGCTTGCCGCCGCGGCCATCGCCGGTGGTGGCGCGATCTCGATGAGCGCCGTGGCTGCCGCTCCCGCGTACGCGGACGGCGGGGGCTCGCACGGCCACGGCTTCCACGGCTTCCACAGTGCCCACGGCTTCGGGCATGGCGCGCACCTGTGCGTCGCCAAGTCCCACAAGAAGCTCATCAAGAAGCGCGGGCACGGCAAGTTCGGCCGCTACTTCGGCAAGGGCCGCAACCACGTGGTGAAGAAGGTCGCCACGAAGTACGTCAAGTGCGGCTCCTTCCACCGCCACGCCCACAAGAGGCTCGGCCACCACAAGTTCGACAGGTTCGGCCACAAGGGCTTCGACCACAAGGGGTTCGGCCACAAGGGGTTCGACGGTTGGGACGACTGGGGCCACAAGGGCTTCGGCGGCAAGAACTGGGGCTGGTGATCAGCTCCCGCCAGAGCGGCTCTCCGGGCCGCCACCCGGCCCGGAGACGCTGAACCCGACGTCGTGGCGCTCGCCCCAGGCGGCGGCGCCACGACGTCATGGTCCCGACGGGATCTCAGGGGGGATCCCAGCCGACTCCGGGGCCCGCCGGCCCACGGTCGCGCCGCCGGACGGACAGACGGACATCCGACCGCTCCGACCGATCCACACGATCCGATTCACACTCCCGACACCCGCGCCGAGGGCACGCCGACCGTGCCCTCGGCGCACGGTCATGCCCAAGGTCATGTCCAGGGTCCTGGCACGGCCCGTCCGGCCGGGCGGGCGAATCACGCCGTCTTGCGCGTGCGCCGCTTCGCCGCGGGCTTCTCCTCCGCCTTCGCCCCCGTCTTCGCGCCCGCCTTCGCCCTCGATCCGGCCTTGCCGGCGGCCTTCTCCCCGCCCTTGGCGGCCTTCGCCCTCCCCTTCCGGCCGCCCTCCCCCGCGGCGGCCGGCGCCGCCGCCTCGGCCGCGCCGCCCTCCGCGGCCCGGCCCTTCTTCGCCGCCTCCACGCTCGCCCGCAGCGCGGCCATGAGGTCGACGGCCGGGCCCTCCTCCGGCGGGCGCTCGGGCTGCACGACCTCCCGGCCCGCGACCTTCGCCTCGATGATCCGCTCCAGCGCCTCGCGGTAGGCGTCGTGGTACTCGGACGGGTCGAAGTCGGCGGTCATCGTGTCGATGAGCGAGGTCGCCATCTGCAGCTCCTGGGCGCGCACGTCGATGTCCTCGTCGAGGAACGGGAAGTCCGCCTCGCGCACCTCGTCCGGCCAGAGCATCGTCTCCATCACGAACACGCCGTCGCGCACCCGCAGCACGGCGAGCGACTCGCGCTGCCGCAGCGCCACCTTGACGATCGCCACCCGCCCGGAGGCCTCCAGCGCGTCCCGCAGCAGCACGTACGGCTTGCTGCCGGTGGCCTCGGGCTCCAGGTAGTACGACTTGGCGAACAGGATCGGGTCGATCTGCTCGGCGGGGCTGAACTGCAGCACGTCGATGCGGCGCGAGGTGGTCAGCGGCAGCCGCTCGAAGTCCTCGTCGGTGAGCACGACCATCTCGCCGCCGGGCAGCTCGTACCCCTTGGCGATGTCGGCGTAGTCCACCTCCTGGCCGTCGATGCTGCACACCCGGCGGTACCGGATGCGCCCGCCGTCGGTGCGGTGCACCTGGTGGAAGGTGACGTCCCGCTGCTCGGTCGCGGAGTACAGCTTGACGGGGATCGTGACCAGTCCGAACGAGATCGCGCCCTTCCAGATGCTGCGCATCGCCCCTCCCGCCGAAGCACTTACAGGGCAGTTACCCGGGATGACTCGGGCGATACCGGAAATGGGGGAGTCATGCGCAAACGGGTACAGGTCACGGTCGAGGGGCGGGAGCTCGTCCTCAGCAACCTGGAGAAGGTGCTCTACCCGGAGACCGGGTTCACCAAGGCCGAGATGATCGACTACTACACCCGGATCGCCCCGGTGCTCCTCCCCCACCTCGCCGGCCGCCCGCTCACCGTGAAGCGCTACCCGGACGGCGTGNCCGGCGNNTCGTTCTACGAGAAGAACGCCCCCGAGCACACCCCCGGCTGGGTACGGCGGGCCACGATCGCGGTGCCCGGCAGCACCAAGGACCGCGAGACGATCGACTTCGCCGTCGTCGACGACCTGCCCACGCTCATCTACTACGCCAACCTCGCCGCGATCGAGCTGCACGTGCCGATGTGGCGGGTGGACGCCGCCGGCGCCCCGCTGCCCCCGGACACGCTCGTCTTCGACCTCGACCCCGGCCCGCCGGCCACGATCGCCGACTGCTGCCGGGTCGCCTGCCTGCTCCGCGAGATCCTGCGCGGCGAGGGGCTCGACCCGGCGCCCAAGACGAGCGGCCGCAAGGGCATGCAGCTGTACGTGCCGCTGCGCGGCGCGGGCGCCGGCATCGCGGACACCTCGGCGTTCGCCAAGGCGATCGCCCGCCACCTGGANGCCCGGCACCCGGACCGGATCACCAGCGTGATGGCGAAGAAGGCCCGCCCCGGCAAGGTGTTCATCGACTGGAGCCAGAACAACCCGGCGAAGACCACGGTGGCGCCGTACTCGCTGCGGGCGAACACCCGGCCCACCGTCTCCACCCCGCTCCGCTGGGCCGAGGTCAGCGGGTGCGCGGACGCGCACCGGGACCCGGAGAGCATCGCCTTCACCGCCGCCGACGTGCTGAAACGGGTGGCCGCGCACGGCGACCTGTTCGCCGCCCTGGCGGACGCGTGATCGTCGTGGCACCACTTCGCCGACTGCCGGGGCGAATGGCCGTAGTCTGGAGTCGTCCAAGGCGAGGGCCTCGGGCGGTTTCGTTCACGAGAGGGACGGAAGATGTCGGAGATGGATGTTCGCGGAGACTCCTCGATCGGTGAGAACGCTTCTGACGAGCTCTCGATCGAGGCGCCGGAGGCCGATGCCGCCGAGCAGAAGCGCTCGTTGCGCGAGGAGGAGCGCTCCTGGCCGCAGCGTCTCCCGCTCGAGGTGGACCCCTTCGACGCGGCCGAGCAGGAGCGCACCGTCGACCTCGACGAGGACGACTATCGCTAGCCGGATTACCGGCGCGTAGGATTGCGCCGCCGGTGCATGCCGGCAGCCTGGGCGGGCACGCTCGTCCTCGTCGGCCCGGTCGCAGACCTCGTCCTCGCAAGGAGACCCTCGTGACAGCTACCCCGGACGCCAAACCCCGGGGCACGCGGTTGCCCCGGCTGGCCCGCCGCCGTCAGCTGCTGACGGCGGCTCAGGAAGTGTTCGTGGAGAACGGCTATCACGCGGCCGCGATGGACGACATCGCCGAGCGCGCCGGGGTGAGCAAGCCGGTGCTCTACCAGCACTTCCCGGGCAAGCTGGAGCTCTACCTCGCGCTGCTCGACATGCATGTGGAGGACATGGTCAACCGCATGCGCGAGGCGCTCTCCTCCACCACGGAGAACAAGCAGCGGGTGCGCAACACGTTCCGCGCCTACTTCGACTTCGTCTCCACCCAGGGCGAGGCGTTCCGCCTGGTCTTCGAGTCCGACCTGCGCAACGTCGCCCCGGTACGGCAGCGCGTGGAGCGCGCGCTGCAGGACTGCGCAGAGATGATCAGCAGGGTGATCCAGGAGGACACCGGGGTCTCGGCCGACGAGGCCCACCTGCTCGGCGTCGGCCTCGTCGGCATGGCCGAGGTGAGCGCCCGGTACTGGATCAGCACCCGCGGCTCGATCCCCAAGGACTCGGCCGAGCAGCTCATGGCCCGCCTCGCCTGGCGCGGCATCAGCGGCTTCCCCCGCCAGAGCTGACATGCGCCGCGCCGGCCGCGTTTCGCCCGGCGCGATCAGGTCGCCGGTGCCGGTACGGCCCGACGAGCATGGCCGTACCGCACCCGCGACGAGAGAGGAAGCACGATGGAAGTGAAGATCGGTGTGCGTTCGGTCCACCGCGAGCTCGTGGTGGAGACCGATCTCACCGCCGAGCAGGTCGAGCAGAAGCTGCGCGAGGCGATCGCCGAGCGCGGCCTGTTCGCCCTCACCGACTCCAAGGGCAGGCACGTCATCGTTCCGGTGAGCGCGCTGGGTTTCGTGGAGATCGGTGAGGACGAGCAACGCCCCGTCGGCTTCGCCAACAGCTTCTAGCCGCGCCGCGTCACGGCCGGCCGCCGTCGGCCCCGGGCGACGCCGTCAACGCCGTCGGCGCCGTCGGCGCCGTCAGCGACCCGGCCGGCCGTGGCCCGGCCGGCCGAGGTAACGGCACCCGGGCGGGCGGCGCACACCGTGGGCGTTGTCGCGCTGGTCGCCGTACCGGTCGCTCGGCCGGTCAGTGTGCTGATCACCGTGCTCGTCGCCGTACTGGTCGCCGTGCCCGTCATCCCGTCCCGGCCGACCGGCCGGGCAGTGCGCGTCCGCCCGGCGATACCGGGTCCGCCGCGGTCTCCCCGGTGCGGCGGGTCTCTCCGGCGCCCATCTCCGCGCCCCCGGCGCGGCGCGCCCGATCCGATGGTTCTGCCGATGGTCCAGGTGATGTGGCCGGAACCCGCACTCGGTGAAGGAACCGTCGTAGCGGCACGAAGCCCTCATGTCAGCACGTTACATCCCGCACCGGCCTCCGCGCCGCTCCTTCGGCGGCGGTCACGGCCCCGGGGTGAGCCCGAGGGCGGCCATGCGCTTGCCGTGCTCCTCGGTGAGCCGGGCGAACAGCCGCCCGATCTCCGGCAGGTCCTGCCCCTCGCCGCCCTCCACGAGCAGCCCGGCGAGCGCCGGACGGGCCGCCGCGACCCGATGCGCCTGGCTCAGCGCCTCCCCGACGAGCCGCCGCGCCCACAGCGCGAGCCGCCCGGCGGCCTTCGGGTTCTCCTTCAGCGTGGCCCGCACCCGCTCGACCGCGAACTCCGAGCGCCCCTCGTCCGCGAGCGCCTCCTCCACCAACTCGGCGATCTCCGGCCCCACCCGGCGGGCGGCCTCCCGGTAGAAGTCCATCGCGATACCCGTGCCCACGTACGCCTTGACCAGCGCCTCCAGCCAGTCGGACGGCCTGGTCAGCGCGTGCCAGGAGTCGAAGGCGTCGACGAAGGGGGCCATCGCCTCCTCCGGGTCGGCGCCGAGTTCGGTGAGCCGGTCCCGCAGCAGCCGGAAGTGCCGGTGCTCGACCGCGGCGAGATCGCTGAGCGCGGCCCGATCGGTGAGCGTGGGGGCGAGGGTCGCCGCGTCCTCCGCGAGCCTCAGGAAGGCCGTGAGTTCCGCGTACGCGAGCACACCCAGTAGATCGACGACGCCGGTTGAGGTATCACTCATGTGTGCAGACTAAACACGGGAGGGGGAACATAAAGACATCGGTCCGCTGTTGTGGTATCGAGTAGACTGCAAAGGAAGTGCGACCGCACTGTGTTAATCCGGGGTCTGTGACCTCCCGGGGAGTTCCCCCGGCCCCCCACAGAGCCCCCGGAGCCCCGAAGAACGGCTCGACTCCACGGCGGTCGCGGGAACCGTTGAAGGCGTCACTCCGCGCGGACCCCACAGGGGGAGAAAACGTGCAGGGTCCCGGAGGCCCGCCTTCGCAGAGGATAGGCAGGCCAAGCTGACGACGTTCCGAGACCTCGGAGTCATACCGGAGATAGCGGATGCCCTGGAGACCGAGGGCATCACCACACCGTTCTCCATTCAGGAGATGGCGCTGCCGCTGGCGATCAGCGGTCAGGACGTCATCGGGCAGGCCCGGACCGGCACCGGCAAGACCTACGCCTTCGGCGTGGCGATGCTGCAACGGGTCGGCAAGCCCCGCAAGAACCGCAAGAAGCCGCGGGGCCTGGTGGTCGTGCCGACCCGCGAGCTCGCCCTGCAGGTGACCGAGGACCTGATCACCGCGGGCGGCAAGCTCGGCTCCCGGGTGCTCGCGGTGTACGGCGGGCGGGCCTACGAGCCGCAGGTGGAGGCGCTCAAGCTCGGCGTCGACGTGGTCGTCGGCACGCCCGGGCGGCTGCTCGACCTGGTGAAGCAGAAGCACCTCGACCTCGGCCAGGTGAACATGCTCGTGCTGGACGAGGCCGACCGCATGCTCGACCTCGGCTTCCTGCCCGACGTCGAGCGGATCATCAAGCTCATCCCGGCCGAGCGGCAGACGATGCTCTTCTCGGCCACGATGCCCGGCGAGATCGTGGCCCTCGCCCGCCGGTACCTCAACCGGCCCACCCACGTGCGCGCCGACGAGCCGATCGTGGACACCGCCGCCCAGGGGCAGGTCGTGCAGCACGTGTGGCGGGTGCACCGGATGGACAAGATCGAGGTCCTCGCCCGGCTGCTGCAGGCCGAGGGGCGCGGGCTCACCATGGTGTTCTGCGAGACCAAGCGCGCCTGCGACATGGTCTCCAACCAGCTGATCGAGCGCGGTTTCGCGGCCGCCGCGGTGCACGGGGACCTCGGCCAGGGCCAGCGCGAGCAGGCGCTGCGGGCGTTCCGCAACGGCAAGGTCGACGTGCTCGTCGCCACCGACGTCGCCGCCCGCGGCATCGACATCGACGACGTCACCCACGTCGTCAACTACGACTGCCCGCAGGACGACAAGACCTACGTGCACCGGATCGGGCGAACCGGGCGGGCCGGCCGTACCGGGACCGCGGTGACCTTCGTGGAGTGGGAGGAGCTCCCCCGCTGGAAGGTGATCAACAGCGAGCTGGGGCTCGACTTCACCGAGCCGCGGGAGACCTACTCCACCTCGCCGCACCTGTACGCCGAGCTGAACATCCCGGAGGGCACCAAGGGCGTGCTGCCGCACGCGCGGCGCTCCCGGGCCGGGCTCGCCGCCGAGGAGCT
>Ga0065720_1019655_pt1 | contig 21763 bp, 16 predicted proteins | sample Thericmetagenome_FD_59107 | JGI IMG/M metagenome (GOLD analysis project Ga0065720, IMG submission 59107) | Thermophilic microbial communities from the Joint Bioenergy Institute, California, USA of rice/straw/compost enrichment - eDNA_2 v2... | ecosystem: Engineered > Solid waste > Grass >...
ATCCGGTGGCACAAACCCGTTGAATTCACCGGAGAGCCCCGCTTGTTCGGCAGAAGACGGAACTGATGCTGAAAAGTACGACAAGAGTAAGAGTGCATGTATACTCAAAGATACAATTTCACGGCATGTATATACACAAAAAGAATATGTATAAACTGAGGAAGTGCCATGTCAACACTTCTATGGTATCTCTGTTATACTGAACGGTTCCTTGGTTGCCCGGATGCGGACTGTACGCAATAGCTCTTCTTTTTTGTCTTCTTTCCTTCACTTGTGTAACCTCAAGCCAGCCATGCAATGCTCCAAGTTGCAAGGCACTATTGCATTACGGCGAGCACTGCGAGCAGCTGGCCAGCTGGGCAAAATCAGACGTTGAGGACGGGAAGCTAACCACGTCTGGAGCTCCCAAGCTACTGCAACTTCAACGCAATGCTCGCGAAATGCATATGAATAGACGGCATGTCCAGCTGCCTCGTCTTGGTGTTATACCACGCCTGAATCACGACCGTCACCCACCCCCTAGTCGTCTCAACACGAACGGTGTTCCGCACGGACAGGCTCATGGGCGGAGGGTCAGCTAGCAATGGTCTCCATTCTTTTCTGAACGTTTCCAGCGCTTCCCTCTTCGCCTTCTCAGGTAGGCTTGGAAGGGGCACGCCGAAGGGCTGGTCGGACGAGGTCTGGTCTTCGGATGTGCTAACAGGCCCGTCGGATGGGCGACCGGGCGGGCCGCCGCTAATGGGGGATGCAGACTGGCGCATGTTTTGCGGAGAGGATTGGTTGGTTCTGTGGGGTCTGCCGGGGAAGCCAGGGGGAAGACCGTTGCCTACGAAGCCTATCGTCGGAGGAAAAGTCCTGTTGTCTGGTTGCCCGTTGGATGCTGACTGTTGCTGGTGGCCTGAGAAGCCTAAAAAGTTGGCTAACCTGTCCTTGGCTTCTTCAGCCGAGGCTTTGATGAAAGCCCAAGTGGCAAGGGCGGCTGGCCGAGGATATAGAACGCGCTGTAGCATTTTTACGCTGGTAGAGTCAAGAGGTATTGTCGTCCATTCTATTCCGTGCGGACCGATCCAGATACTGGAACGATATGGTCAGCAAGGGTCACCACAACATAAGGTTAAGAGACAGACTTACCCCGACTCCTCATACTTTGGCGGCGGCGCCGGGGGCACATTAACCTCCAGCCATGTCTTGGATACACCCACGATCTTGCCCATTCTTAACGTGATGAAGGCGTTACGAGCGATGGCATTTTGGACAATACGTGTTGTTTCCTCTGAAGATGAAGGTGAGTAAGGGTAATACAGAAGGAGAACAAGCAGGGTACTCACCCTGCAGTTTCTTATGGAAGCCGGGTTCTTTAAACGCCTTCGCCATCTCTTCCAGCTCTCTCCTAGTGTAATGCCGGCTGGGCAACTGCGTTATAGTGAAGGGGAATGGAATAAACACACCGACTTCTTCGACGTCCTCCTCGTCATCATCCTCCTGACCATGAGAGTGGTCACCATGCTTCCCCTCGCTGTTGCGGGGCCCCTCCTCTGGTCTCCCTTCCTCTCCATCAGGGCTGACATCGTCATCGTCGAGCAACACGGAGCCGGCAATAAACGTAGTCGTGAGGAATATCGGGGCAACGGCGACGAGCTTTGTAAGGGCTCCCCTTGTGCTGCTGGTCAGCGCATGCCGTGTGCTCTCCAGTACAGAAGACAGACACGTACAAGTTCCGGGTCAACGGCCTGGCCTTACGGATCCGGACCTTCTCAACACGGACGACCTGACCGTTGACTTCGCGCGTGGCTCGGCTCCAGCGCGGCCTGAATACCCGAAAGGACCGCAGTATGCGTATCATGGTGGCCAGAGGGGACGCCGCGCCGAGCGGCGGGCGAACAAAGCTGCGGAAATGTCAGGAAGCGTGGTGGACGCGGCAAGGTGAGGGGAGACTAAGTCGCCGGAAAGATGCTATGGAAAGGATCAGAAAGGAGGAGTGATACCGAAGCCAATGCGCTGGAATATTCTTTGAGGATGGAAGGCGAATGCGGCGATCAGGTGGGACAAAGGCTGTATGTGCGAAATCTGTATGTATAGGGCAAGCCGGTTGCCTAGTATAAATCCTGGCTGTGTATCGCACACGTTACAGGCAGTTGACGTCTAGACAGATGTAGATCGAGAATCTTGATGCCGCAGCGCAGCGACTTGCTTCCGCTTCTCAAAACCCTGGTCTCTGGTCCCATCGCGATCTGGATGACGAGCACAGCCGACGGTGGAACGGCCAGTCGCTGCCTGGCACTTGACTGGCTACTGCCAACGGGTACTGGGCGCCAAGACAAGACCCGCCAAACAGGCGAAAGCGCAAAAACAAGGGTTATGCGCCAGGTCCAAACAAACCGATCAACGCCAAGAAAGACGCACGGGTCTGCTGACGACAACGGGGCAGATGGGTCCACCCATTGCAATTTGGGTGCCAAGCCAACCAACAGCCAGCCAAACAGGTGAACACAGGTGGATCGTACGGAGCCTCGACCTCCCGCTTGACGTCTGGAACTCTCGCCAGCCATTGAAAGAAACAACCGTCGCTGCTGCCAGCCATAACCACCTAGGCCGATCGATCGGCATCGCACTGCGCCGCTCTCCTGTTGCGGCATTCATACCATCCTCCGGTCCCTGACAGCGGGTCTGACTTCTCAACAAGATGAGGCTTCTCAGCAGTATTGCGGTGTCAGTGGCATCCCTCTTCTCGGGGCTTACTGCTGCCGCGAGCCAGTCTGCCGACGTCTTTCTCTTTACTAAGACTTATGCGCCGTCAAAGCCCCCATCAGAGCTCCCGGTCATCCAGAAGGAGATCGTTCGTCACATCATCCTTCAAAGGGTAGGTAGAATGATTCTGCTTTGGAGAGGCTCTACTGGTCGTTAATGCGGTGCTGGCTGTAGACATCAAGGCAACCATATGGTGATGATCTGTGTGATCTCTCCAGCCGCCTTAATATCAAGACCGCAATCGATCAGATCACTACATATGGGAAGAACCCAACACCCTTGTTCGAGGCCGAGCCCGCTGCCGATCCGTTACAGCTCGTCATCATACTGGAGGGCGTGTCTCATGAGGGGTCCAAGTGGCTGAGAAAGGAAGCAGGAGATTACCTTGCCTTTACCATCGCCAACCCGCCCTCCGCATCTGCCAACAACGAATTGATGATCCAGTTCCAGGACCTCGGTATCACACGCTCCAAGCAGTGCGAGATCCCCGCTTCCTTCAACCCCCACCAGGAGAACTGTTGGTCCGGTACCTCCTCGGTGGTCAAGTACGACCTCAAGACTGTCAGTGCCCAGCTTCTACCTGACAAGCATGGATCTGTCTGCTAACAGACAGGTAGAATCCAAAGGTCCTTAACGCCTTCTTCGATAACCTCCATCGCCTGCACAAGTTTGTCAACACTGGCGACATCGAAGTTCTGCTCATTGCCCTCCCCGAATCAACCCGCTATTCTTGGAATAGGCACTGGAGCACGGCCGCCTGCTTGCCCACCTCTCTGCAAGTCAATGACATGGCCGATCTTAAACGCCGCGCCAAAGAGACTGTCATCTCCGACGAAGCTGAGACTGACTCCGAGTCCGACTCGGACGACGAGTACGAGACCGAATCATCCAACGCCTCAGGCAACACGTCCCCTGTTCCGACCGCGTTTGCTTTGAAGAAGTCCATCCCGTCTTGCTTCACCTCCTACGCAAGCTGCATGAACCAAACGAATAACTGCTCTGGCCACGGCGAGTGCGTCAACAAGTATGGCAGCAGCTCGACTACCACCGATTCCAAGGGCCCGACGTGCTTTACGTGTATGTGCAAGGCTTCGCGGGTTGACCGTGGGGAGGACGCGAAAGTCAAGGGCAAGAAAACTATCCACTGGGGGGGGAACATGTGCCACAGGGAGGATATCAGTGTACCGTTTTGGTTGTTTGTGGGTTTCACGGTTACCATGGTTGGGGCGATCAGCTTCTGTATTAGCTTGTTGTTCCAGGTTGGGGAGGAGAAGTTGCCGGGAGTTATTGGGGCTGGTGTAGCGAGAAAGTGAACCAAGGTTGTATGGGAATGAATGGTCAAGGCAATGGGGTATGAAGGAAATGGAAATGGACATAGGAATATGAAGGCTGGTAGTGTTACGGCTCTGTACGGGGTAATGTACCATATGTACATGGCGTCGGCTGGTATTGGGTATGTTGGTTGGTTTTTGAGGTAGAAGGCAGTAAATGATGCATTACTTATTGAGCCCCATTCATCAATTCCTGTATTACCCGAACATTCTATGAACTAGCTCCCTATCCATCAGCCATCATCCTCCTCACCTCCATATCTCCGAATGGGCGTCGCGCCGTAGCTCTCTAAACCTCTTTCCGTAGGCATCTCCCGGGCCAGCCCCGGAGGGAATGGTCTCAACGGCGACTGCCCAGCGACAATCTTCGGCACATTGTGTACACCAAGACCACCCACAACTTCCTGATACTTTTGTCCCGCCTGGTTCAGTATCTCCTGCACCTCCTTCTCTCTGACCAGAATCTCGGCTTTCTCCTTTTCCAAACCCTCAATCCGACTCCGTTTTCTCACTACTTCCCCCTCTAAGCCCTGAATGGCTTCCCTTATCCTTTGCAGAACATCGCCCAGTTTAGGGAGGGGCTTCATCCGGGGTATATCATCCGGCCCTCTTCCTTCGTATAGATCTGCCCCTCCTCCGCGCTCGAGATGTTCCTCGCGATATTTCCCCCTCAACCCATCCATTGCTGCTCTAACCTGCGCCTCCTCATACGCCGCTCGTTCCTCAGCTTCACTATCGTCGCTTGCGGCCTCATCATTATCCTCTGATTGTGCGGCCTCAATCAGCTCAGCCATTTCCTGCCTGTGGCGTTGCAAAACAGCCTTTTCGGCTTTCCGGCCGAGGGCGAGGTTGCCGTCGGAGACGAACTCGTCGAAGCCTTCGTAGAGGTCTTCATCTTCGCGGATGAGACGGGTGTCTCTCCGTTTTTGCTTGGACGGTAAGTTGAGGATGGGATGGGAGGGTTGTGCACCTTCGTTATCGGAGTTGAACTCATCGTCGAGGGGGATGAATTTGGCTTCGTGAGCGAGACGCGCGCGGCGTTCCTTGCGTTCGCGGATTTCGGCTTCAGTGGGGATGTGTGTTGTTTGTGTTGTCGATGCTCCAGGGACGGCAACCTCGTTCGACGGAACAATTAGTGCCCCCTCGAGCTCCGTCTCATCCAACTGAATCTCATCATCATCGTGGATCTTGAGATCGGCAAGGTTCTGCGGTGTGTTGAACGTTGCGCTTTGCAATTCTGCTAGATACTCCTTGCTGTACTTGGGTCGGTTCTCCTCGCCGCCAAAGCGCGTAGGGAGGCTGCTATTTGCGCGAAGTGCGCTGTTCTCTACGGCGCGCTGATTAAGCATCTTGCGGGGCTGGATCACGACTTCGGCTTCCTCATCGTCGTCTTCTGCGCCTGCGCTTGGGCCGAAGGAGAGACGGGATGCCGCGGGGCGCTTTTTGATCTTCGACAAACTGCCCTTGTTAACAGAGGACGGCCGCACCACGATTGGAGCACCGGAATTCTCATCATCGTCATCATCGTCTCGAGCAGACGTAGCGTTCGGACTATCGGTATCATCATTGCTTATCATCGCGTTCTTGCGCAGCGCCAACGATTTTGTAAACTTGGTGCGGCCGAATTTGATGCGCGCCGGGGGCGGTAGTTCTGCCGCGAAGATCGCATCAGCTTTCCTTCTTTGTGACTCATGTGTCTTGCGGGTTCGACTGATCAGCGACAAGGGACGGACACTGGATGGGGGACGGGGGCATGGGATGGTACTTAGACGGTGAAGCTTACCTTCTCCTGCTTGCTTGTCCTCGCCGCCGCTGCTTAGCGGGAGGCTGAGGTCCTCGTCATTGTCGTCGAAGGCCTTGATGATGCGCGGCTTGCGCTTCGTGCCGAAGGCGGCCATTTTTGCGGTTGGCGAGCAAGCAATTGTTACTGGGAGGTGCAAGCAAACGAGAAGTTCGAAGCGCGAAGTTGCCCCAGGGCGATGTCACTGCAGGGCCCAGCGCATGTGGAGACTCACCTCTACCTAAGCTTATCTTATCTAAACATGCAGGCTTTATCTTATCTCATTACACGTGACATCACTTCTTCAATCGAGGCTAAGATTCGAGGAGCCAGGCAAGCCAGCGCGCCGCGATATGGGACAACCGCAGCAACACAGGAACCTTGACAGCATCGCCAGCATCCCCATTCCAATCTTGCCTGAGACGCAATAAGACAAGATGGCGCCCGCACAACCAGAACTTAAGAAGGTGTGTTCCCCATGCATTACAAGGAAGAAGCAATTCACAAGACCGAGCAATGGCGTGACCGATCGTGTCTTTCCGCACCGTGTCTTTGCCTCAATTGCGATGCTAACTGCCGGCAGTACCTTGACAAAAGGCTGTTTGTTGAGTTGAACGGCAGCCGCAGGGTTATTGGCGTTCTCCGTGGCTATGACGTAAGCTCAATTCCAAGGCTTTCTACAACTAGCAGCTGCTGACGCGTCTAGGTCTTCTTGAACATTGTTCTGGACGATGCTGTCGAGGAGAGGCCCAACGGAGAGAAGGTCAAGCTGGGCATGGTGGTATGTTTACTCGACCTTAGAAGTTACATTCTGAGCTCCTGCTGATCAGTCTTGTAGACCATCCGTGGCAACTCGGTCGTCATCCTGGAGCCTCTCGAGCGCATCGGCGATGATCGTCCCGGCCGTTAAGCCACCCCTCGCTTTACCCTACTGCACAATGGCCGATTAATCTGCCCTCGATTTCGCGTTTTACCCCGGGATAATCGGGAATGGGATCCTGCTAAAAAGGTTACGGCGTTCGATCTCGACGATATGGGAACTGAAAGCTTTGATTCAAAGACCCAATGATCGCGGAAACGTGTAAAGGTTTATTGCATATAACAGGACAGGGCAGGACGAGGGCAAGTTTGCTTTCCGGTCAGAGCAAACACACACTTAAAGCTCAGAAGAGATACCCCCATCACGGTCAGGCTGCTCATCACACGGTTATACTACAGTTCCTCTGCTCTGCTCTAGACCTCGTCATACCCGTCCATCATGCTCCCTCCATAGGTCCAAACCCATCCGCGAATACCGCCAACCATGACCTGCGATGTGAGGGAGTGGTCATCCCGATGGAGTCGATGTGATCTTGCATCTAAGCTGCGCAGCGAGGGCCTCGGCCGAGGGATGAAGCTTACGTGGGAAATCAGTTTATTGAAGGAGTCTGTTTTACGGTCTTAGACTCGCCTCAATAGAAGGTCACCTTCATGACACCTGCCTGGACGCACAGATCGTACAGTACTTTACGTGTGGAGTAGAAGCTGTGTGCTAGGAGGTTGATTGCCCCACGGACGGTCCCTCCTGTGCAATCTGTCCGTCTCGTGTCCACGATCAGGAAGCCCTCTGGCTTGGATGGTTCTTGTTCTTGTCCCTGGAGTAACTGGTACACTTCTGCTGACTCAATTCATGGTGAGATTGCCTTAGGCTCAGGGAAATCTGCCCATAAGGGGGAGCTGCCATCGCGGCGGGCCATTTTAAGGCAGTGTTCCTAAGGACTGTGGCTATGTCTATCATATCCGTGGCGATGGTTGTGCTGGAGCTTTGAGACGGTCATAGTGTATGTGTGTTGTGAACCTGACTTCTCCGACTAACAGGTTGCTCTGCAGTGAGTACGTTCCAGATGACCCCAATTGCTGTTGGGAGGGTTGGCACCTGACAATGTCCTCTCCTGACCAGTCCAGGGCCCCCTTATACGGGCTGCACAGTGCTCTCTAAGCTAATTGCCACGGTATATTATCCATGTCCACTCCCATATTACAGAGAGGCTAATGCCAAACGTTGATGGGATAACACTGTTATGGTACAGTTTGGCCACGGTACATTCCCGGAGTTAATAGTTCTCCTCTCTATTATCTTATCCGGCTAAAGGTTGAGCTGGTTACAGTGTCACCCACACAATTGATGCAATTGCACTTAGATTGCGTTGATATGCTGAGACTGAAACATTATGATCAAATCGCAAGATAATGAAGGCACAGAAATGTTATCCCTCAGTAAATGAAATTTACAACCACCGAAGCATGTCTTGAAAGACTTGAAAAAAGATGCAACTTAGCGCTAAATCTCACAAATCCAGAGGATCAATAGAGTCCCAACACAAGAACAGCCTCTATTTTCTCCTGGATTGAGATTAATCCTCATACACCTCCTCATAAGCCTCCTCATAATCCTCTCTCGCCTCCTCCAACTCCTCGTAATACTCCTTCCGAGCCTCCTCCAACTCTTCCCGATCACTGCTGCTCATACTGCTACTCGCAATCTCCTCCAGCCGCTCTTGGTACTTCTCTTCTGCTTTCCGCACGCGCTCCTCGTACTCCTTGCGGGCTTCCTCGAGGTCGGAGGCCTCGCTGCTGCTGATGGATTCACGGTCATACTCCACAGGAGGGGGAGGGGGAGGAGGGGGGTAATAGCCGTGATCAGATTCAGAGTCGGAGGAGTCATGGTCGACCGGGGGAGGAGGGGGAGGAGGGACGTAATGATGACCGTCTTCATGGTCAGAGTCGCTAGAGTCTCCTTCGGCTGCAAGAACATCAGTATCAAGTATCTGAAGAGACTTGAAAGAAGAGCGTAAACATACCAATTTCGTGCGCAATAACCGCGCCCGCAATAGCACCAACAGCCACACCAGCCGCCGCAGCGCCCAAAATCTTCCCCTTACTCATCTTCTTCTTTTTCTTCTCCTCCATGTACTCCCCCTCATGCCCGTACTCCCCTTTATACCCGCCATGACCCCCATACGGCACCGCGTAACCACCATATCCATACTGCTCCGACCCATGCCCACGTGTATCCCCTCCATAGCCAGCAGCAGCAGCATGCTCATACCCAGGTGCTTCCCACTGCGACCGTCCCGTCGCCTCCTCAACATAGAACCAGCGCTGATAGTAATCGTCCCACTGGGGGATCCAGCCTGCCGGGAGGGGGGGTTTGTCCGCAGGGGGGTTGTAAGGCGGGGGAGGGGCACGATGGCCCAACTCTGGACCAGATCCGGGAGGGGGATATGAGCCGTAACGCTGCTGCTGCAAGGGAGGGGCACCATAGTCAGATTGTTGATGAGTGGGAGGGGGGGCGTAGCCGGAGTAAGCGGGCTGCTGCGGAGGGGGGTAGTACCCTCCTTGGGGAGGAGGCTGCTGGTAATCCGCGGGCTGGCCGTAGGGCTGCTGAGGGGGGGGGTACTGGCCGTACTGGCCAGGGTAAGGCTGAGGCGCTGGCTGGCCGTAGCCGCCTTGAGGAAGGGGGTAGGAGTCTTGGGGAGGGGGATATTGCTGTTGCTGAGGGGGAGGGTAGTAACCTGGACAGCCTGGTTAGCGATGCACGTGTTGAATGAACCATCGATGGGTTGGTTCCCGTGTGGCGAATCCCATGAATCAGGATCGGATCTATGCTGCCAACGGTCGGTTACTGACCTTGGTAGTCCCTGTGGGGAGGAGCCTCATCCTTGTGCTTGTCCTTGTCCTTCCCAAGACCCAACTTGTTCAGGTCACGGGCGAGATCGTCGCCCAAATCGGCGAGTTTCTTGAAAAAGGACATGTCTAGATCCCGATGGTTCAGTGATCGAGGATGGCTATTGGCGGTTGAGAAGTTTGCTTTGGGAAGTTAACAAATGAAAGTCCGAGTCGACCGAGCGCTTTCTACTTTCGTAGCAACCAAGCTGCTTTATTTCAGAAGTGCAAGGGCTCGAGGGGCTAAAGTGGGTGGGGTGTAAGTGCTCGCGGCGGCTGCCTGTCTGGCGGGACCCTGTTGGCTCCCTCTTGAGTGGAGCCGCGATGGAGATAGTGATGAGGGGAGCTTTGATGGCGCCGCTGAATAATTGGAGGGGTTAGATATGGCGGTGTTACTGGTGTGATGCCCCTCTGTCAATACACGTAAGACGTAGGGAATTGGTGTACCATACACAATGCCCAGCCAGCAGATCGTCACATTTGACTCTTTTGTCTGGCATGAGACTTAATGGTTCAATTCAGCGGTATGGCAATGAATCATTCCCTCACTAACAGCTTAGATGTCACACACGCTCTTTCCATGCGGGGTTGTTTACTGTCCTTCTTAGGAGTCTCGCGGCGTGTAAAACCATCCAGTCAGGCAGCCCGATAACTTGAGAATGATGAATAACATGCAGTGGTGTCCGATAGGGCAGCAACACCCGCCGATGTGCTGGAGTGCGCTCCAATGCCTGCTCCAAGCCGCTGACGGCGCTGAGCCGACCCTCTTGGCGACCTGTTCAGCCTCAGGTTGTCTCCACCCGCTTTGCTGCAGCACTGGCCACCAACATCTTGGTCAAGTATTTCAGGGATCCGGGCTCCCTGTCCCCGGCTCCGTGACAGTTCCACCCTGTCGGTCCCTGAGCCCCACTGTTGATTGGCTTCCAATACAAGGAACACAAACCCAACCATCAACCGCACGCAAGTGCCCCTCCTGTAATCAGTTGTTGACATTCTTCGGGTTCTTTGCTGGACGCTGCCTGACCCCAAATTCGGAGCTGATCTCTTCAGCTTCAACTCTCGTATCGACATTTCCTTCATCAACTCAATTCTCAATCCTTCTGAACCAAATCTCCCATCGACATGTCGTACGGCTACCCCGGTCAAGGCTACGGACCCGGCGGCGGGGGCCATCACCTTCCTGCCCCTCAGTACGGCGGCGGCTACGGCCAGCAACCGTACGGTGGTTACGGCCAGCACAGTTACGGTCAACAACAGCACGGTGGTCAGCGCTACCAGCGCCCATCGCATCCTCCCCCGGAACATCTCGACCAGTATGGCTACCCGAAGCAGTCGTCCGGCCACAGCGGCACCCGTGACTTCGGTGGCTCGGGCGGTTCTCCCCCGCCGCCACCCTCCGGAGCGCAGCAGTTCGGCCATGGTGCTCCCTCGGAATACACCTTCCAGTACTCTAACTGCACGGGCCGTCGCCGTGCCCTGCTGATTGGTATCAATTACTATGGGCAGGAAGGGCTTGAGTTGAAGGGGTGCATCAACGATGTGAAGAATCTGTCGGCATTCTTGGTTGAGAATTATGGGTATAAGCGGGAGGATATGGTTATCCTGACGGATGATCCCGAGAATACTAACCCCATTACCCAGCCGACGAGGGAGAATATCATCAGAGCGATGCAGTGGCTTGTGGCGGATGCCCAGCCGAATGATGCGTTGTTCTTGCACTACTCTGGTATGCCCCAACGTCTTCCTTGCCTTTCAGGACATAACTGACACGATGCTTTTAGGTCACGGCGGCCAAACAGAAGACGAAAACGGCGACGAAGAGGACGGCTATGACGAGGTCATCTACCCTGTCGACTTCAAGACCGCCGGCCATATCGTCGATGACGAGATCCACTACCATGTTGTGCGCCCTCTGCAAGCAGGCGTGCGTCTGACCGCCATCTTCGACTCGTGCCACTCCGGTTCAGTGCTCGACCTTCCCTACATCTACAGCACAAAGGGTGTGTTGAAAGAGCCAAACCTGGCGAAGGAAGCTGGCCAGGGTCTGCTCGAGGCTGTTGGGCACTATGCACGCGGCGATGTGGGCAGTGCGCTCGGATCGGTGTTTAAGCTGGCTCAGTCGGCGATTCAAGGGAATAAGGCTTATGAGCACACCAAGAGGACAAAGACAAGTCCGGCCGATGTTGTTATGTGGAGTGGAAGCAAGGATGATCAGACTTCGTATGTTATCTAACTGGATCTAGCAGTTATGTTGTACAGGGACTAACTGGGCTACAGGGCCGATGCAACCATCTCCTCGCAGGCGACCGGTGCCATGTCCTGGGCCTTCATCACCTCACTTAAGAAGAACCCCAAGCCGAGCTACCTGCAGCTGCTTAACAGCATTCGCGATCTGCTCGAGGAGAAATATACCCAGAAGCCTCAGCTCTCGTCTAGCCATCCTATTGGTAAGCCTGCATCTCCTTTGTCATGCAAGACGTGCACTGACTTCCCTAGATGTCAACCTCTTGTTTGTTATGTAAAGTGTTAGGGGAGGAATTGTTTCTAGTGCCAGATTGGGTTTCCTGGGCAGGTGATAGTAAGATGCTACCGGCCAATTCTGAAGCAATATACCGCCATTTTCCAAATCCAGTACTTGGTATACTGTTGGTGAGTTCGTGCCGCTGAGTGCCTCAACCCTACATAGGAATTGGACCTTTCGCCCGAATCACAGCCCTCTTCTCTATAACGCGATGAAACCCTGGTTCATTCGAATAGTTATCACACAACAGATACTGTACAAAAGTACAAACGGGTATAAACTGGCAGCTCGGCTGGCGATCGCAGCAATGAATGCCTGCAAACTCACAGCTCACACGTTGACATGAATCGAACTGCCCGAACAACCGCACCATACCTACTTCCCATCAATGCGCCGCAATCTCTCCCCGGCCCCTCAGAAACCCTAACCCGAATCCCCTAAATCGTCGTCTCCCCCTCTCTCCGTTTTCAGTTGCTCCACTCCCATTACTGCTACCCCCACTGCGTGACGAACTCTCCGAGTTTCTCCTCTCCCTCACATACTTCGGCCAGGTATTTGTCAGAACCAGATACTTGATACTCGCTTGGGCTGCATCAAACACATTTGCGTCGAATGCTTGAGGGATATCGCCTTGGTAGAGAGACTCCCCTGAGTTACCCTGTGGCGAACCGAGAGCAATCACATCGCCAACTGCTTCGGACTTGTTTAAGTTGCCCCTCTGAGGGAGGATGAGAGACTCCGAGTCCTTCGAGTTCCGGTTGGCAACAGGCGTAACAACAGCCGTCCTCGCAGAAGGTTTCCAATCATCCTCCGCAAACGGTGTCGCCGCATCAACAAACGATTTCTTTTCGCCGGCCATGGCATGCGCCGCACGCTCAAAAATGCCCTGCAGCTTTCTCAAGTCCGCCCAGGCAATATTAATCGGGAATTCTGCATCCCTGGGAGAGATAAACTCGGTGTAGATCCGCAACGCCTTGGTATACACCTGACGCAACACCTCGGGGCTGATTTCATACCGCTTGTCGACAAATTGTTTCGGGAGGGAAGCTTTCCATTCTGAGACCGCAGTTAGGAAGGCAATGTTTTCGCCGGAGAAGTCGCGGCGCGCGGAGAACTCGCGGAGTGGTTCGGGGTTCTGGTCGAGGACTTTTTCTAGGGCGGCCATGGTTAGAATGCTTTCGTCTGGGAGATTGAGCCCAAGGCTGTCGAAGCTGAGGTGTTTAGTTTCCTTATCGCCAGATTCGACGGAGGGAAGTTTTTTCCATGCATCGGGACCCGTTTGCTGTCCTCCCTCGGCGACTTTCGTGGAGGTCGGGCTTAAGGGAGGGATGCAGGTTGACTCGGTTGTGCTGCTCTTGCGGGAGCTGATGTATTGCTTTTTGGTCTCCCAGTTGGCGATGGATTCGAGAGTGGCGTGGCGCAGGCGCTCGTGTTTGCGCACTTGCCAGCAGGGGACAAAGATGGTGAAAATTTCGAGAAACCAGACCGAGGTGGCGATCCTTCAACCCCGGTTAGCATCGTGGGGTTAATGATTTGGGGATAAGAGGGGCTTACCATTGAGGAGGGACAAAGTAGCGGTTCACTGGAGCCATGCCAGGAACATAAAGGGCAATGAGCCACATCGGGGCGGCTGGTAGGCCGGCAATGCAGCAGGCAACGGTCTGGTGCTGCCACCCATGGGTGTCGCGGATGCCGCGTGACTTCCAGAGAATGATGGGGGCGTAGATCCACGCCCATATGAACTGCCAGACGATGGATGGCCACCTGGGCAGTCAGTACCACTTTGTCAGGATCAGGAGGACAAGACCTACCATTCCCAGCCGCGACCCTGCTTCATGGCAATCTCCTGCGGCGTGCTGCCGTACACTTCGGTGCCCGGGATGCCAAACTCGGGATGGAACTTGCGCGAGATGAGGTAGATTATTACCACAACGACAAGCTAACCAACAAGTCAGCAGGCCTGTCAAACCACCATCACGGTGACAACTCACCTGAACGCCCATCCCCATCGTCACAAACAAAAACATCCTTTTCGGATATTCCATCCCCCGCAAGCTCGAAAACCATCCCTTCCTCTCCTCTTCCCTCTTCTCATCCAACTTCTCAGATATCTTCATCGGTTTTGCAAACCGACTTTGTGCCTTCGCCACATGCGAAAACTGACTATTACTCGCCTGGAATAGCGCAATCCCAAACGGATACCAGATCCCCATTACCCAATACTCAGCGATCTCTGGAGCCAGCGGGCCGTACGTGTACGCGATCATCACTGAGACCCAGTACAGATGGAGCAGAATGATACCGGCGAAGGTTAGTGACAAACTGCGCAGACGGATCAGAGGAGTATGACGCTTTCGGTAGAGGAAGATCATGCCCCAGGCCAGGATGAGTGTCCAGGCACCGCACCAAGTGAGCCACCAGATGCCGACGACATCGTAACGCGCTTCAGGCTTGGTGTCGGGGGTTGTGCCGAATTCTGAGCCCAGGACAGGCGGCTTGGAGTCGGGTGACTCCGCGCGGAGGGCCATGATGTTGTGTCTACCGTCTGCCGATTATGAAGATGGATTGATGTTGACGGTATAAGGGGACAGTCTCCTAGATACGAAGAGTCCAAACAGTTTCCAACATAGGCATCACAGACATCCGAGGCCAGGGACAAACAGCTTTTGTATACATGGGACGCCCGTCCATCACAGCACACATGAAAGGTATGGCCAGGCCAACACGCACTCAGCACATGGAACTGAGACAACTAAACCGAGCCTGCCGACCAGATGGGAGATGAAGTGCAGTGGCGGCAAAGCAACTCATGGAGAGAGGACGTTGATTTGTCCAGGTGCTGAATGAGAGACCGGTATGGCTTGTGCAGGAGACGTGATTGGATGGGACACACCCGATGGCGTTGCTGGCTGGCCATCAGGTCTGCCTGCTTGCATATCCCGAGCGAGCAGCCAACAGACTGGCGGAGGGCTTGCAAATGGTGCTTGATCTGTGTTTGTGATCGCTGCACAATGTTGATCGTAGGGTGAGATGACTTGTCCCATCTTGCTAGCTGGCATTCCTCTCTGGGAGAATCCTACCTCGTTCTATTGGCTTGGTGACCTAGGCTATTCCCTGCACGATGCAAGGTCTACTTAGGGGATGATCTGCAGGCACGTTGTTCTTTCACACCAAAAGTTGTGTTTGGTATCCATCATATGTCTCAGCGGATCTTGTCTTCCGGTTTGGCTCTTCCACGAAGAAGATAAGCAAGAGCATCAGGCTTTCTGTTTAATCCAACCAATTAGACCTGTTCCATACAGCTGTTGTCTCTATCTGACACCAGCTGAGGGCAGTTTCTGTCTTCAGTTTCTGATCAGTCCGAATTGCAACTGCGGGTCAACACCACGCGCAGTCCAATGGTCATTTCGACTTCGTAAAACGTGCTATAAGGTGACAGCAGGAAGAAAACAATCTTTTACACATTTAGCTCTCGCTGTATCCAAAGTGGTGGGCTAATCCACATAAACCTTCCTCGACGAGCGCCAGTTGATGATCTGGGTCTTGGAAAGCACATTCAATGCTTGGAGACGTACCTTGTTTGCTCCTAACAAGAAGCTGTGATAAAGGCGGCTGAGCTTGGTATGCTTGGCTGAACTTCACCTCACTAAGAGGTAGATGCAGCCATTAAGGCTCTACAGAGACCTCTTTCGCAATATAGCGCAGCGTTACAGCGTATCTCTATTTTGCCCACTAGAACAAGCTCCGTTACCATGAATCCAGAGGTTAAGCTTACCCTTAGCTGGCCATGTACACAACACAAAGTTACCTGTGCTTTAACATGAACCTCAAAAAGGCGTTTGTTTAGATGGCGCACTGGTTCCGTGCTGCAACTTGCCGATCGCCATATCGCATAAGATCGGTTCTGACCTAGAAGAGCCCCGAGCGTTCCGCGTGAAACCGTACTACTTGACGGCTGACGGCTGTTGGCAGTCTACATAAAGCCGATATTGCCTTTTTGGGAGAGCTGCATAGGTTATCAACAGTGACAAAGGATCTTAGGCTGCTGTCATGTCTCCAATGCGTTTGCTCGGACAAGTTTCTCAACTTCATGATAATATCAATGTTAAGATGCACTGGGAGAAGTTGAACCCGACTTGGCCGGTCATGAAGGCAAATTTTGCTCTCAAACTGGACATGAGAAAAAGCAACTTGGACAAGCTCGATGAGTCTCACCTGCCTATCGCCATCTCCAACATGAACTTTCTTTTTTTGTGGACACCAGCTTGCTGTGATAGACTCCCACGGCCTACCACTTATGTCTTCTCTTTATCCCTTATTAGTTGATGATGCCAAACTTTAATCCTCATCAGAATAATCGAAGATATCTGCGAAAACATGTAAGTATTGGCACGTGCCTGCATTCACGTTGACAGTATTTTACGCTGTACTGCTATATCTTCCTCACTTTGTATTAGCTAAGACTTTAAGGCAGTCTGTGGTGACTACCAGATCGTTCAAAAGCTAAGCCACGGTAATACGAACATATTTCGGTTGATATTGACTGGCTGAAGGATCTGACAGTAGATGCTATGAAGGGATTGACAGCTCAAGCTCCTACTCAACAGCGAACAGTCCAGGAGAAAGTTTTTGAAGTACAACCTTCCCTGAACCCTGGATATCGACAAGTAGAAACCGACGTTGGCGCGCTAAATACCAGAATTACCCGCCTTCCAACAATTATCCACATCCCTTGCACTTCCAAGCTCCCGATTCTCTTCCGAGTAGCAGCAAGACCCTACCCACAAACCCCCGAGACATCCCCCTTCTCCGAACTTTTTCAGCACGGAATTTCCCTCGCATTGTCCAACCAAATAAGCTGCTCAAGCGCTTCTTGCAAACTTGTTATGCCCTAATTAGACTTGGTACGACTCTAGAGAAGAGGGTAAAGCTACGAGTGTTGGAGACATGTCTTAGTTAAGTAGCCGGAAAGCAAGCCGGAATACTGGGATGAAGGATGTTGCGTGGATGAGGAGATTCCGCACGATCTGTCCAAATGTTGTACCCGGTCTTCGAGCGCGCATAGAACTGAGTAGGAGAGGGTTTGACCACTTCCACAGCAGGAGGGAGAAAGTGAGCAAGTTGATCAATGTTTCAAGTCGCGCAGACTGCGCGGCTAAGCACATTTAGCGTCTGATAACTTTCACACTATTTCCGACAACTCCATCATCGCGATGTTCATCGTGTTTGTAGATATTTTCCACAATGAATTGCGCCATGCACCCTTCACTCCAGGTGACGCTGCTTCACATCAGGAAATGGTGAATAGGCAAGGTGGCCGAGCGGTCCAAGGCGCCACGTTAAGGTGTTTAAACCCTTAATTCAAGTCCGTGGTCTCGAAAGGGGCGTGAGTTCGAATCTCACCCTTGTCAGTGCTTTTTCATTTTTCCTCTTCCGGTTCTCGGTACTTGGGAAATTTCGATGTTCTTTTTTACGTGGGTTTGGATGCGTGGTTAAAGATGACGGTTGAAGCAAACGCCGTAGAAGGATCAACTGTATAGAGGGGCTCTTAAATGAGCACTTCGGTCTTGGATTCCGCTCATAGCAAGGCACAAAGAGAAGAGTTAATACTGAAAGCAGGCTTGCAATACCGTCTGTATAACGGTGTTTAACCAATCTTGTAATTTTCGACTGTAGTTCCGGCCTTTGGTGGGGCCAGTGTGGCGGTAGAGAAGAGACTGCCGGCTGGAGTCCACTTGCACGGCAAAATGAGAGAGCCCAACCTAGAATTGCCAAGTTCCACGCAAGACAGAAGAGTTTCCCCAAACACTGGATCTCGATTTAACCGATTGTCAATCCAGCGAGTTGCCAATGACTCCGGAACGGCATGTTACCCCCTGTAATCGTTGCTGTTTAATCTTTGTACAATAACTTTACAGTATACACAGGTGGAATGAAGGCAGTACATGCTTTGTAAACCCAAGATATAACGACCAAAGACCGCTGGCTGCAGTCCAAGACCTACCTCAGGCTTCTCTAACATTTACAGCGACAACCACGATGGCAGATGCCTCCTATCACAACCTGGTGGTTGCCCTGGGCGCAACGCTACATTCTACATCCTTATCCCACAGCGTGGGTGTTTATTGTTAGATCTTGCCAAGTTGAAGCCTGACCGGCAGTTGGACAGTGATCTATTGTGAATGTAGACGGTTGTGCCTTGCTGTGATACTTTACCCCGCAAGATCCGGATGGTGAACTACCATGTGTGGTGGGATCCGGGTGATCAGATGTAGCGCTGTTCGGAGGATATTTTTGGATCAGACCTGGACTGGGAGTGGTATATGGCTGCTGGACTCCTAGGCTTTTGGCCAAGGAGCTGCTGAGAGGGTATCTGGAGATCAAGACTTACCTCCAGGTGGGATCAGATGCACTCAAATCCGTCCCATCACTATTACAGCCCTCGCCGCCCTCAGTGGCGTCCCATACTTCCCCCTAGACGCCAGCCAAGCGGGTAACACCATGATCCAATACCCCCCTCTCCCCTCCCCCTGGCCACCTACCAACAACTTCCCCAACAATCCTCCCACCCCGACCTCTACCTCCCCCTCTTCTGCACAACTATAGACAACACCGCCGGTCGGTCTTCGCAAGCCTTTGCCCAGCAAGTCATGACCGGCCAACCCCCCACCGTATCACCACCCACGAAGAAGGGTACCGCTGCCGCCAGCCCGAGATCATCCAAATGCTGCAGGAATACCAGTATGGCTATTACCCAGACAGAAATCAGGAGACTGTTCAGGCTACGAGGAGCGGGAATAATTTGAACATCGAGGTTAAGGCGGGGGGGAAGAGGGCGACAATTAGGGCAAGCGTGATGTTGTCGGGGGGAAAGAGGGACAAGCCGGCACCATTGGTAATTTATATTGGATGCAGACGCAGCCTTATTTGAGTGCCGGAATTGCGGTCGCGACGTTTGATTATACTAGTGTGGCGCTGGATAGTAATGGGAAGAGTGGCGCGTTATGGAGCTTGTATAATGGACGGGACGTTGGTAAGTCTCCACCCCCCTGAGTTGTTGCCAGGCAGAGGTTGATCGTCAAGACACTCTAACCGCATGGGCTTAGGGCTTCCACCAGGTGCTTGACGCCATCAACCTCACCGTCCCCGAGATCGACCCAAACGCGTGTCAGCGTAATAGGTTGCTCGCGTCTAGGCAAAGCCGCCCTCGCCGCCGGTCTCTTCGACAAGCACATCACCCTAACTATGTCCGTGTCCTCTAGCGTGCAAGGCCTTAGGCCCTATCGGTACTTCACCATGAGCGGGCAGGGCGAAAATCTGGACAACAGCAAGCAGGGGGCGCCATGGTAGAGTAATAGCAAGTTGGGGGGCTCTGTCGGGAGGCATGAATATGTGCCGTATGATGCACATGTTGTTATTGCTGCGGCGATTGCACCAAGGGCATTAGTGATTAATGAGGGGACGGATCCGTTTGTTAATGCGAGAGGGGGACAGCGACAAAAATTTATCCTGCTGTGAAGGCGGTTTATGAGCGATTGGGAGTTCCGGGGCGGATTGGTATCAGTGTGAGGGGAGGTCACAGCGATTTGAGTGGATAGTGAGTCCCCTATCCCACTTTTAGGTGTTTGATAGGTATTGCTGGATCAGCTCGTTCATCCTCTCCTTTGTGCAAAAAATTTTCTTTGACACGCAGCCGACCAAGGACTTCAACAGCCTGGGAAGCTACGGGTCGTCGCTGACGACGGCATTCCCGCGGGCGATGACCAGCCCCCCAAGGGCATGACCGAGGGAAAGAATTGAGAACTTGGGCTGATGGAGATGCATCCTGGGAGAAAACGCAGGAAGAGCGATGCTGTCGGAACGGTCGGTTGTTTGTGGAGACATCCAGGGCCGGTGACGCAAGTGATGGAGTTATGAGTCCTTCAGCTGCGAGGGGTTGTCAATGAGCAGGCTGCTGATCCGACTCTGATGCAAATATGTGTCGAAAATACCTAAATATGTGGACGTTGCAGAGTTACATTGAGCACTTTGCTGACCGTTGTGGTCCTGATGAAAAATGAAATTTGACGTCATCCCAATGTTTGCAGATATACATGTGCACCTAAAATTAGCGGGGCGCCTGGCTGTAAGCCGGGCAACCTTAGCCAGAAGCGTTCCAGGGCCCACCGGCGAGCTTCCATTTCAAAGATGGGACTGCGAAATCGCCGGCTGGCGGTTGGCTCGATCTGAGCTCCGAGCTGCATCATCTCAAATCTGACATTTCACCGCAGCTAGCCTTGATATCTTTAACCCAACAACCCTTTGTGCCTAATTTCGAAAGTCCACAATGACGCTGTCACAGAGTCCGTCATAAATAGCTTCTCTTCCCTTGTTATCATTCCTGCTATGGATACTTTCAACGTGCGGGAAGACGGTGCGCTCTTTCTTCCTTCTCCAACCCTCCTCATTGGCCTCTCAACCCAACTCGAGAGTTAACAGTTCGTCGCAGATTCCCTATGGTCCTCGATCCCGACGTCGCTGCTCCGCGCGGAGCTTGCACGCCGCGCTGCCGACGGCGAGCGGCCAGCCTGCGGCTCCAGCGAAAAGGGCGCCTACGACACGGGCATACATGTCTTTGCCTTGTTCTTGGTACTAGTTATTAGCACACTGGGTACGTCACCCCTACTCTGCCCTCTTACATATCAACATTCAAAGCTAATGAAATGTTTGTATTCAGCATGCGGCTTCCCTCTCTTCTCCCAACGCTTCTCAACCATAACTTCTTCCCCCCTCCAGCGCACACTTATCTTCCTCTGCCAGCACTTCGGCACCGGCGTGCTCCTCGCCACAGCCTTCGTCCATTTGCTCCCGACCGCATTCACTTCCCTCACTGATCCCTGCCTCCCACCGTTATTTAACGAACAGTATCCCCCGCTGGCGGGGCTGATTGCCATGGTGTCGGCGCTGGTGGTGGTCGCGCTAGAGTCGTATTTGACTACGAGGGGTGTTGCAAGCTCGTGTGCGCATCATCATACTTGGGATGGCGATGGTATTGATGAGGGGGCTAGGACGCCGGAAGTGAGGTTGGAGAGTGATGAGGGAAGGGTATACCATCGACAGCATGACCATCGGCCAGGGAGAAGGAGTATAGCACTTGATGATCTAGAAGCGACACAGGGCCTGGTAGCAGGGGCGTCTCCCCTAGCAGGATCAACACCAACGCTCAAGCCTTCACGAGCGAGACTTCTGCCTGAACAAGGTATCTCCTCCTACGATGTTAACGACCGCGACTCTATTGAAGAACTCGACGTCACCCTTGAAGAGCTACGCCCGAACGGTAACGGCAGTTGCCCCTCACGCAAACATACACGAACATTGTCGTCCCTCTCAGGGAGTAGCTTGCCCGTGCCCACGACGTCCGAGGAACAGCGACGCATGATGCTGCAGTGCATGCTTCTCGAGGCAGGGATTTTGTTCCATAGCGTGTTCATCGGCATGGCGCTGTCGGTTGCAACCGGGCCAGCGTTTGTGGTGTTTTTGATCGCGATTTGTTTTCATCGTACGTCCCCATACCTCTCCTCTTCCCTTCCTGCTCAAAGCTGACAATCTGAATAAAGAATCGTTCGAAGGCCTCGCCCTAGGAACCCGCATCGCAGCCTTACACTTCCCCCCCTCCTCCCCCCGCCCCTGGCTGATGGT
>Ga0065720_1019656_pt1 | contig 21762 bp, 16 predicted proteins | sample Thericmetagenome_FD_59107 | JGI IMG/M metagenome (GOLD analysis project Ga0065720, IMG submission 59107) | Thermophilic microbial communities from the Joint Bioenergy Institute, California, USA of rice/straw/compost enrichment - eDNA_2 v2... | ecosystem: Engineered > Solid waste > Grass >...
TGGCGGAGCTCCGCGCGGGCCTCGGGGGTCGCCCGCTCGCCCAGCATCAGCAGCGCCGGGTCGGCGGGCACGACGCGGGTGATGACGAAGACCAGGACGCTGATCCCCAGGAGCACGGGGATCAGGCCCAGCAGCCGTTTCGCGGCGTAGGTGGTCACTGCCGAGACTCCGCTGACGGGCTCTGGCGGGAGCCGAAGCCCCCGCCAGAGCGCGCTTACTGCCTCAGGGCAACTTCACGACGGCGAGCGGCATGACGTTGCCCACCGGGTTGGGGTAGAAGCCCTCGATCCCGGCGCGGATCGCGTTGAGGGCGCGGCCGTGGGCCATGGGCAGCGCCGGCACCTCGTCGTGGAGGATCTGCGAGGCGCGGCGGTAGAGCTCGAGGCGCTCCTCCTGCGAGGGGGCGCGGCGGCCGCGCTCGAGGAGCTCCTGGAACTCCGCGTTCTGCCAGCCGTACTCCGCCAGGGCGGTGGCCTGCGCGAACATCGCGTAGAGGAAGCCGTCGGCGTCGGCGTACTGCGCGTTCCAGCCGAGCTGGTACATGGGGAACTTGCCGGTGAAGTCGTCGAGGTAGGTGCCCCAGTCCTCGGTCTTCAGGTCGGCGATGATGCCTACCTCGGCGAGGTAGCTGGCGACGGCCTCGGCCACCGCGGCGGGAGCCGTGATGTACGGGCGCGTGACGGGCATGTACCACAGCTCGGTGCTGAAGCCGTCCGGGTAGCCGGCCTCGGCCAGTAGCTGCCGCGCCTTGTCCGGGTCGTACGGGTAGCCGGTGAGCGACTCGTCGTGGCCGAACACGCCCGGCGGGATGAACTGCGTGGCGGCGACGAACTGTTCGCCGTACAGGGTGCGGACGATCGTCTGCTGGTCGATGGCGTAGGCCACCGCCTGGCGCACGCGGACGTCGTCGAACGGCGCCTGACCCTGGTGCATCGCCAGGTAGCCCGTGTTGAGCGCCGTGCTGGGCAAGGAGACCTCGAGGTTGGGGTCGGACTCGATGAGGTCGAGGTCGTCCGGGTTCAGGTTCACGGCGATGTGCACCGTGCCGGAGCGCAGGGCGGCGAGGCGGGCGGCCGGGTCCTCGATGGCGAGTACCACGACGCGCTCGACCTCGGGCTGCAGCTCCCAGTGGCCGTCGAAGCGCTCGAGGACCACGCGCTCGCTCTCGACCCACTCGACGAAGCGGAAGGGGCCGGTGCCGACCGAGCCCACCCGCGGCGTGCCGTAGTCCGGCCCGTGCTCCATGATCGCCTTGGGGCTGTGCATGGCGAAGTAGCCGGAGCTGAGCATCGTCGGCAGGAAGCCCACCGAGTCGGTCATGTAGAGGCGGATCGTGTACTCGTCCACGACCTCCACGCGGTCGAGGACGCCCTGGCCCCTGGGCCCGCCGAAGATCCAGCCCCAAGGCACGTAGGCCTTACCCTGGTCCCGGAACCCGTAGGGGTGCTCGGGGTCGTTGAAGCGGTCGAGGTTGAACTTCGCCGCCTCGGCGTTCCACGGCGTGCCGTCGTGGAACGTGACCCCCTGGCGCAGCTCGAGGGTCCACACGGTCCCGTCCTCGTTGGGCGTCCATGACGTGGCCAGCTTCGGGACCAGACCCGTGCCGCCGAGCTCGAGGCCGACGAGCGTCTCGGCGATCTGGTCCGACACCATGCGGGAGTTGCCGTCCTGGGCGGTCCCCGTGTCGAGCGTGACGGGCCACCCGCTCTGTGCGAACACTAGGGTCTGCGCCGAGCCGAACGACAGCAACAGGAGCGATGACAGCACGACGGCTAATCGGAACATGCCTACCTCCCCGGCCCCTAAGCCGACTGAGTTGGGGTCTGTCGAAAAACAAGTTACGCTTAGCGAAACGGGGGTGTCAATCTTGACCACGAAGAGCTCGAAGGCAGAGATGGTCGAGTCGCTGGCGCGCGGGATCCGGCTCATGGAGTGCTTCTCCGTCCGGCGGCCCTCGCTGAGCCTCACCGAGATCGCCGAGGAGATGGGCATCCCCAAGCCGTCGGCCTACCGCCTGGCGGCCACCCTGGTGAGCACGGGCTGCCTGCAGTACGACCCGGACACGAAGCGCTACCGGCTGGGCATCAAGACGTTGGAGTTCGGCCACGCCTGCCTCGCAGGCCTGGGGTTCCCCGACGCCGCGCAGCCCATCCTCGAGGAGCTGGTCCACCGCACCCGCGAGTCGGCCAGCATGGCGATCCTCGACGGGGACGAGATCGTCTACGTCGCCCGCGTCGCCTCGCGGCGCGTGATGAGCGTGAACCTCTCGGTGGGCGCGCGGCTGCCGGCCCACTGCACGTCGATGGGCCGCATCCTCCTGGCCGGCCTGGACGAGGACGAGTTCCGGCGCTGGCTCGACCGCGCCGAGCTGACCGCCTACACCCAGTTCACGATCACCGACAAGGATAAGCTCGCGGAGCGCGTCCGCCTCGCGCGCGAGCAGGGCTACACGGTGACCAGCCAGGAGCTCGAGATGGGCCTGACCTCGGCGGCCGCGCCCGTGCGCGACGCCCATGGGAAGGTCGTGGCGGCGATAAACGTCTCCACGTTCACGTCGCGCTACACGGACGTCGAGCTCAGCGAGAAGGTCGTGCCGACCCTGGTCGAGGCCGCCCAGACGATCTCCAGCGCGCTCGGCTTCAGGCCGGGCATCAGGCAGCAGCGCTGACGCGGTCGCCGCGCTCGCCTCGAGGACGCGACGAGAAGAGACCCTTCCCGTCCTCCCTGGGCGGAAGCCCGCGCTTGGAGGGTCTCCCACGGCCGGCCGGGGACGGGGCGGCCGCCCCTCGACGGCTATCATCCGCCTAGACCGAACGCGAGCCGTGGGCGCTGAGCCCGCGAGGGGCTGGGAGGGCGCGTGACGCGACGTGGAAGCACTCGCCGGCGGGGCCGGCCATTGGCCGTCGCACCACTGCTGGCGGTACTGCTCGTCGGCTGCTGCCCCTACCACGTACCGGACCTCCCACCCGACGAGCACGAGCCCAACGACGACGTCTCCCAGGCGACGGCACTCACGCTGGGAGCGGCGATCGAGGCGACCATGAACGGGTCCGACGGCCCGGACGTGTTCCGGTTCGAGGCGGCGGAAGGCCAGAGGCTCCGCGTCGAGGTCGAGCTGGTAGACGGAGGCTGGCTGCACTTCGAAGCCCAGCTCGGCGGGCCGGGCACGTCGACCGCGACCGACCTCTACCTGCCCGGCGATGGCACCCCGTACGGGTTCGACCACGTGGCGACCGAGACCGGCACCTACTACCTGACACTCGTGGGCGTCAGCGACGTGCCCGCCGACGCCTTGTGCCTCAGGGCCGTGCTGCGCTACCGGCTCCGCGTCTCGCTCGTGGAGCCGGAGGACGCGACGACCGCAGCCGTGGCTCCGCCGCCGGCGTGGACGCGGCCGGACCGGGCGCCGGCTCTCGAGCCCTTCATCACCCGAGGTCCGAGGCCACCTCGGTGCGCACCCAGCGCCTGAAGAACGGGCTGTCGAACGTGACGGCGCTGCCCTCGCGCACCAGGATCCCGCGCGCGACGAGCGTCTCGACGGCCTTGTGCACCGACGACGCGCCGGGCAGGCCGTACTGGTCCCGTACCTCCGCCGAGTAGAGGCGCTGCACGCCGAGCGCCACGACCCGCAGCACGTCCTGCTGCTGCGCCGAGAGCTCGGCCCAGATGCTCCGCAGCAGCGGCGCCTCGCTCCGCACGACCTCGTCGAAGGCCGCCTGCACGTCGGCCACCTCCACCCGCCGCCCGGCCGCGAGCCCGCGGAAGTAGAGCTGCCTCGCGACCTGCACCACGTCCTGGGTCCGGGGACCGGCCATGCGCACCAGCGCCATGCCGACGCCCGTCGCGACCCCGCTGCCGCGCGCCAGCCGCTCCTCGAGCCAGTCGGCGAAGACCTGCTCGTCGATGGGCCCGAGGTGCAGCAGGTCGAACATCTTGTAGAACGCGCGGTCGGGGCCGATCATCCCGTGGATCAGCGACTCCTGGGAGCCGGCGCAGACGAACGCCAGGTCGCCGTGCCGCTGCATCACGTCGCGCAGGTGCCACTCCGAGCTCTCGCCGGCGAAGCGCGTCACGGCCTGGAACTCGTCGAGCACCACGGCGACGGGCCGACGCGTCGACTCGCGCACCTGGCTGAGGCGCTCGAACACGGCCTCGAACGCCCGCCGCCTCTCCTCCTCGCTGGCCGTGCGGCGGTCGATCCCGAACGTGATCGACGGCGGCCCGCCGTGCTCGTCCAGCTTCACCGTCACGCGCGGCGCCAGGCCACCCAGCAGGTCCTCGAGGCGCAGCCTGAGCCAGCGCGTCTCCAGGTAGAGGGAGCGCAGCAGGCGCCCCGCGACGTCGAAGAGGTTCGTGGCCGTCGCGACGTCCGCGGACACGACGATCGGCTTCGGCCTGGAGGTGCGCGCCGACTCGGCGGCGTTGTAGATCGTCGAGCTCTTGCCCATGCGCCGCGGCCCGTAGACGAGCAGCGACGAGGCCGAGAGCATCGCCTCCCTGATGCGCGCCACCTCCAGCTCGCGGTCGGCGAACGAGTACCCCGAGACGCGCTCGCCGATGCGGAACGGGTTGTCGACCTGACCCGCCATGCGCACTCCCGTTTCACCGAACGGTGATTCACCACTTGGTGAATCACCCTCTGGTGGAACCAGTCTAGGCCCCGCGTGCGACGGGTAGCGACGCGGGACCGCAGGGCCTCGTGGCCGCGTGGACCTAGAGGCGCAACGGGTCAGTGGCCGCCCGCTCGGCGAACACCTACCGCTCGTCGCCGCCCTCGCCCCGTCCGGCTGAGACGCCGAGGACCTCCAGCGTCCGCTCGTCGGGCCGGCCGTCGAAGAAGGCGTCTAGCGCCCGGTGGAAGACCGAGCCCGGCGGCGACACCAGGCTGAACAGCGTCAGCGACGAGCGGAGCTTGAGGTGGTCGGGGTAGCCGAAGATCGCCTCGGCCGAGAGGCCGCGGTGGGCGAGGAGCGCCTCCGTGCACTCGACCAGCCGGGCGCCCAGCACCGGGTGCTCGAGGTACGCGCGCGCCTCCTCGAGCGAGGCGATGCCGTAGTAGTGCGAGGTCGGGCTGAGCCCCAGTCCCCTGACCTGCGGGAAGACGAACCACATCCAGTGCGAGCGCTTGCGGCCGGCGCGGACCTCGGCCAGGGCGGTCTCGTAGGTCCCGCGCTGGGCCTCGAGGAACCGCTCCAGGTGGTAGGGGTCGCCCGCCGCGTTCGCCATGAGACGTCACCAGCTTCGCTCACCGGGCCGAGGTTCACCGTGAGGCGAGCCGCCTGAGGGTGGGACCGCCTTCGCTTCGTCCCGCACCGGCGCGCGGCCGCGCGTGGGTAATCATCGGCTCGGAGTGCCGCGCCTCTTCATCGCCCTACCGATAGCCGAGGACGTGATCGCCGAGCTGGCGCGCGTCGCGCGCGACGGACCCCGGGACTGGCGCTGGGTGAAGCCGGCCGCGATGCACCTCACGCTGGCGTTCCTCGGCGAGGTCGAGGAGGGCCGCGTGGCCGCCGCCGAGCGAGCGCTACGGCGAGGCGCGGAGGGGGCGCCCGCTCTGGAGCTCGCCGCCGCAGGGCTCGGCGCCTTCCCCGACCAGCGCCGCGCCCGCGTGCTGTGGGCCGGCGTCGCCGGCGACCTGCGGCAGCTCGCCGCGCTGCAGACCGGTATCGCGCGGGCCCTCGGGAGCGAGGGCTTCGAGCTCGACGGCAAGCCGTTCCACCCGCACCTCACCCTGGCGCGGGCGCGCGTCCCTCAGCCGCTGCCGCAGACGCTCGACCGCGCGCAGCGCTTCGGCTCCTGGCGCGCCACCGAGGTGCGCCTCTACCGGAGCCACCTGGGACCGCGGGGCCCCCGCTACGAGGTGCTCGCCGCGGCCGCGCTGGGCGGCATGGAGACCGGCCCCTCGGCAGGCCTGTAGACGCCGGCGCCGATCCCGAGGCGGGGCCCGCGCCTAAGTCGCCACGTGCGTTCCGCACGCAGCACGTGAGCGAGGTGGTCGGCTTACCCTCCTCAGATGACCCCCAGCGCACGGGTGGCCACCGCGACCTTCCTGAAGCCGGCGATGTTCGCGCCCAGCACGTAGTCGTCGGGGCGGCCGAACTCCTCGGCGGCCTCGCGGCAGCGGCGGTGGATGTTCTTCATGATGTCGCGGAGCTTCTCGTCGGTCATCTCGAAGCTCCAGCGGTCGCGGCTGGCGTTCTGCTGCATCTCGAGCGCCGAGGTGGCCACCCCGCCCGCGTTCGCGGCCTTGCCGGGCCCGAACATCACGCCCGCCTGCTGGAACGCCCTCACGGCGTCCGGCGTGCAGGGCAGGTTCGCGCCCTCGGCGACGACGATGACGCCGTTGTTGATGAGCCGCTCGGCGTCCGCCCCGTTCAGCTCGTTCTGGGTCGCGCTGGGGAACGCCACCTCGCAGGGCACCTCCCACACCGTCGCGCCGGCCTTGTAGTCGGCGCGCGGGCGGTGCTCGACGTACTCCCAGATGCGCCGCCGCTTGACCTCCTTGAGGTCCTTGAGGAGCTCGAGGTCGATGCCGTCGGGGTCGTAGACGCGGCCCGAAGAGTCGCTGCAGGCGACGACCTTGGCGCCGAGCTGCTGCAGCTTCTCGATCGTGTAGATCGCGACGTTGCCCGAGCCGCTCACGACGCACGTGCGCCCCTCGAGCGACTCCCCGCGCGTGGACAGCATCTCCTCCGCGAAGTAGACGCAGCCGTAGCCCGTGGCCTCCCGGCGCACGCGCGAGCCGCTCCAGTCGATGCCCTTCCCGGTGATCACGCCGGCCTCGTAGCGGTTCGTGATGCGCTTGTACTGGCCGAACAGGTAGCCGATCTCGCGCTCCCCGACGCCGATGTCGCCGGCCGGCACGTCGATGTACTCGCCCAGGTGCCGGTGCAGCTCGGTCATGAAGCTCTGGCAGAAGCGCATGATCTCGTGCTCGCTCTTGCCCTTGGGGTCGAAGTCGCTGCCGCCCTTGCCCGCGCCGATCGGCATGCCCGTGAGGGCGTTCTTGAACATCTGCTCGAAGGCCAGGAACTTGACCGTGTCCAGCGTGACCGTCGGGTGGAAGCGCAGCCCGCCCTTGTACGGGCCCAGTGCGCTGTTGAACTGGATGCGGAAGCCGCGGTTCACGTGGACCTCGCCCTTGTCGTCGGTCCAGGTGACGCGGAAGATCACCTGCCGCTCGGGCTCGCAGATGCGGTCGATCAGCTTGTCCTCGAGGTACTCGGGGTGCTTCGCGACCAGCGGCCCCAGGCTGCTGAGGACCTCGTCGACGGCGCGCAGGAAGTCGCGCTCGCCCTGGTTGCGGCGCTCGATGCGGTCGTAGATCTCACGGAGGGCGTCGGAGCTGTCCAGCGTCGCGCTCGGCATGCGGGAGAACATAAGCCTTGCGGCGCCCGGGCGCAGGCGGTCGAGGCGGCAGAGCGAGGAGCGCCCCTCCGGCCCCAACGCAGGGCGCCCGGTGGACCACGGGCCTACCGCGGCCCCTCGCCGTTCACCAGTTCCCGGCCGCCTACGTGACGCCACCGTAAGCTTCGCGGCCCCGGCGTAAGGAACGGCGATGGCCGCCGGGCCGGGCACCCGCCTAACCTCCTCCGGCATGAAGGACATGACCCACGAAGCGACGCGGCGGGTGGCCAGGTGGTGATCGAGACCTCCGGCCTCACTAAGGTCTACGGCGACGCGGCCGTGGTGGACGGCGTCGACCTGGCGGTGCCGCAGGGCAGCGTCTACGGCTTCCTCGGCCCGAACGGCGCCGGGAAGTCGACGACGATCCGCATGCTCCTCGGGCTCGTCCGGCCCACGCGGGGGACGGTCAGGCTCTTCGGCGAGGAGCTGACGCCTCAGCGCCGCTCGGTGCTGAGGCTCGTGGGCGGGCTCGCCGAGACGCCTTCGCTCTACCCGCACCTGACCGCGCGGGACAACCTGCGCGTCACCGCGCTGCTGCGCGAGGTGCCGCCGCGGCGCATCGACGAGGTGCTCGAGGTCGTCGGACTGGCGCACGCGGCGCGCCAGCGGGTGGGCACGTTCTCGCTCGGGATGAAGCAGCGCCTGGGGCTGGCGCTCGCGCTCCTCAGCGAGCCCCTGCTGCTCGTCCTCGACGAGCCGACGAACGGCCTCGACCCCGCCGGCATCCGCGAGATGCGCGCGCTCGTCTCCGCGCTGCCGCGCCGCTTCGGCACCACGGTGTTCCTCTCCAGCCACCTGCTCCACGAGGTCGAGCGCGTGGCCACGCACGTGGGGGTGCTGCACCGCGGCCGGCTCCTGTTCCAGGGGCCCACGAGCGAGCTGAAGCGCGGGGGCGCGGACATCGAGGACGTCTTCCTGCACCTGACGGAGGCCGCTTGACGATGGGGCTCCCCATGCTCGTCAACGCGCTGAGGGCCGAGGCGATCAAGCTCAAGGGGACTCTGGCGCTCGCCTTCGCCGTGGTGGTGCCGCTGCTGATGGTCGTCACGGTGGTGCTGGACAACCCCGGCGAACCCGGGGCGCTGTTCTTCGGCTGGGTCTACAACGTCTGGTTCGTGCTCGTGTTCGCGCTCCACGTCGCGCTGCTCACGGCGCTGCTCTTCGCGGCCGAGCACCAGAACGGGCAGTGGAGGCACCTCTTCGCGCTGCCCCTCCCGCGCGCCGCGACCTACCTGGCGAAGTCGATCGTCGCGTTCCTGCTCGTCGCGCTCAGCCAGGCGGTGCTGTTCCTCGGCTCGCTGGCGGCGGTCTGGCTCCTCGGCGACCCCACTGGCCTCGACCTCGGCTTCGAGCTGCGCGTGCTGCTCGCCACGACGGTCGGCGCGGCGCTGATGGTCGCGATCCAGGCGTGGCTGAGCTTCCGCTTCCGAAGCTTCCTGGTGCCGCTCGCGGTCGGCTTCGGGGGCACCATCGTCAACGCCTTCGCCTTCTCGAACGCGCTCGTGCAGAAGGCCTGGCCGTGGGTCTACCCGGTCGCGATCGACCTCGCTCTCGAGGCGGACCACCCCTTCTACGCCGGTTGGTCGGTCCCGTTCCAGCTCGCCGTCAGCGTCGTAGGCGCGCTCGTCGTCACCGCCCTCGCCCTGGTGGAGGTCGGGCGGCGCGACGTGAGCTAGGCGTACGCTGGACCGCGCTAGGAGGCGAAGGTGCTCGAGGTCTACCCCATCGGCAGGGCACGGTTCCCCGACGCGCTCGACCTGGACGCGGTCCGCGAGGCCGTCCGGGCCATCGCCGCGCTGCCCGCGGAGCTGAGAGGAGCGGTCGACGGCTGCCGCGACCTGGACCACCCCATCCGCGAGGGCGCGTGGTCGATACGCCAGCTCGTCCACCACGTCGCCGACAGCCACATGAACGCCTACGTGCGCACCAAGCTGGCCCTGACCGAGGACTCGCCCACGGTGAAGCCCTACGACGAGGTCGCGTGGTCGCGCCTCGCCGACAGCGGCCTCGACGTGGGACCGTCGCTCGACCTGTTGGCCGCGCTGCACCTCCGCTGGGTGGCGCTGCTCGAGAGCCTCGGACCGGCCGAGCTCGAGCGCCCCTGGCTGATGCCCGGCGGCGAACCGCGCCCCCTGTGGCGCCTGCCTATCACGTACGCCTGGCACGGCCGGCACCACACTGCGCAGATCCGGCAGGCGCGCGAGGCGTTCGGCATCTAGGTCGCGCGTAGAGCGCTGGGTCGGCCCTCGCGACCCGCCATCGACGCTGGCGCGAGGGCTGCTCGGGGGCCGTGCGCGGCCTCGAACTAGACATCGGCTAACCCTCGGTGGGCACGCTCGGGACCGTTCGGTCGCGTGGCGACCTTCGCGCAGAACGTACGCGTGACCCGGTCCCATACGCTCGCTGTCCGCTAGCCGACTTGCCGCAACCCATCGCGACGAGTCTCACGGAAAGCACGAGGTCCCAAGCCGGACAAGAGGCGGCGACACGGAACCCTAGCATCGGCAACCAGAGGGAGCGGTTAACGAGAAGAGCGTCCAGGGCGTCGACATCACGCTCCGACGCTAGGTGTCGCGCCTACAGATCACGCTGATGGCGTGACCCACAGCCGGCCTCACATCGAACGTCGCTGGCACCACTCCGCATCGAACACGGCGTGCCGAACGAAGCGCGGCCACCCTAAGGCGGCCGCGACACGGACAGGCAGCAACCCCGTTCCCTCCAGTGACCAACCCTCAATGAAGACCCACCGCACGTGGGTGATTCCTGAAAGGGAGAGGTCGCCGAGCGCCGTCGGCCCGAGAGTACCCGAAGGCAGGCCAGCGGAGTCGCGAGGCGAGACCCGAGCGCACGTGCTACAATCTATGTGGAGGTGGTATCTAATTAGTAACTGGATGGAAAGCAAGAAAACCGTATTGACTTCTCTTGAGAGCTGGTCTAGCCTTGCTTGCGGGGGACAGCGGGGCGCCCCTCCGGCGCCCCGCTCTTCTCCGAACATCCGAAGGAGGGGGTAAAGGATGCCCGACGAAACGCTTAGCCTCGACCACCTGATGAAGGCGGCCCGCCCGGGAGGACCAAGCGTCCTCACCGAGGTCACCGAGCTCGCTCCCGCTGCGGGCGAGCACGCCAGCATCGCGCCGGCGAGGTACACGACCAAGCAAGGGGCCGCCACCTACATCTACGAGGACCGCTTCATCGACGGTGAGCGCGTGACCACCGTGCTCGTCGACAGCAAGAGCTCGGTCCTCAACAGGATGGAAGGGGCCGTCGTAGACGCTATCGACTCTGGCCACCCCCTCCTGTCTCGATGGCCCCGCATCGAGGTCTCCTACGGGTCCGGAGCGGACAAGCGCACGTTCTCGTGCCTCCGGCTCCCACACCGCGCGTTCGACGCCCACATCCGCGCCGGCACCATCGACGGGACACCGGTGACCCAGCACGAGCGCTACGTCGCGGCCCGCAACGCGGACCCCGGCAACGCGTTGGCGATGCTCAACACCAGCTTCGCCACGCCTGCGTTCGGGGCTTGGGACTCGAGCCGGAAGGCGCGGCAGGCGCGTTACCCCAGCATCATCGTCGGCGAGGTCGTGGGCGTGCTCGCGAACCAGGACAGCGCCGAACCGCGCGCCGCCTCCTACTCTGGCGCGCGCGTCGACCCGGTCGCGATGGGCCTCGACCTCGACGAGAAGAGACTGAGGGCCATCCTAGAGCCGCAGAAGCACGAGTACTCCGCCAAGTTCATCGGTAAGAGGGCCCTCAAGGTCTCTGAGCTGGGCCTCGCCGCCATCCCGCCCAGCGACGAAGGGCTGGCAGGCATCGCCACCCGGCGCATCATCCGCTCGCACGTGCTGAGCTTCGCCCTGCTGCGCCGCCTCCGCTTCGGGGCGGGCCCCGAGGGCGACGTGGCGATCCGCGCCCTCATCGCCGCCACGCTGATCGACGCGATGGTACGCAGCGACAGCGAGCTGCAGCTCAGGGCCAACTGCCACCTCGTCGAGAAGGAGCCTCCGAGGCTGACGCTCGACCTCCGGTTCGGTGAGCGCCTCGAGCTCGCGCCGTTGACCGTCGAAGCCGCCGACGCGCTGCTCGCCGAGGCCTACGAGGCCGCGAGGCCGTACGGGGTCGAGTGGAACGGCGTCACCCTCGCCGTCGCGGGCAACGAGCTGATCTGGGGCGCCATCGACGAAGCCGACGCCGAGTGAGCGAGGCGAGCTCGACCGATGGGCCTCACCATCAAGGCCCGCTTCGTGCTCGGGGCCTACCAAGGCCGCAGCCCTAGCGGGCAGACCGAAGAGTTCCCCGGCACCGACCGACTGCTCGCCGCGTTGGTGGCCGCCGCGGGGAGCGGGCCCTACGCGGAGGAGACAGCCGAGGGCCTCAAGATCGCCGACCGCCACCGCGGCGCCCTACGCTGGCTGGAGAGCCACGTCCCGAAGCAGCTCAAGCTGCCGGAGACCAGCTTCAGGGTGCCAGACGTGGTCGCCTACCGCGCTCAGGGGCTCCTGTTCAAGGGCGCCTACGCGCCGGCCGCGGCCAAGCCCGCCTCCGCCAGGAGCTTCCTCTCCGGCCCCGTCGTCTGGCGCTGGGACGAACAGCCCGACGACGACGTGTTCCAGGCGCTACAGGAGCTGTGCGCCGAGGTCTCGCACCTGGGCGAGGCACAGTCCCTCGTGGTCCTGGAAGCGTCGCTGGACGACGAGCCTCTGACGGACGCGTTGGAGCTGGCCCCTTCCGACGAGCTGTTCCCGCGGGCGGCGGTGCCCGTTAGTACCCCGCTGCCCGGTCGCGTAGCCGTGCTCGAGGCGGCGCACGAGGCACAGCTCAAGGCCCGCAGGCCGGCTGAGCGGCAGGTGGCAAAGAACGAGTCCGAGGAGATCGCCCGCTGGCCGGACCAGAGCCTGGCGCTGCTCTGGTACCAGCTCCCCACCGAGCGACAGGGCGCGACCGTCCCATGGGACCGCGCGTTCGTCGTGGAGGTCGAGCCCGACGAGGGCACGACCTGGCCGCCGTATCCGGTCGACGCGGTCGACTGGTGCGTGGCGCTGCACCGGGCCATGGTCCGCGTGCTCGACCCGCACGTCCCGCCACTGATCAGCGGGCACTACCCGCCCGGGGCGGTTCTACCCGCCAACCGGCTGGCCATACAGGTCATAGACGAGGGCCTTCCGCTCGGGTTCCGCCTGAGCGAAGGCATCAGGGCGGGGTTCGCCCTCTTGGTGCCCCACGACGCGTCCCCAGAGGACCAGGACGCGGTGGTGCTGGCCTTGCAGGCCCTCGCTGACCGGAAGGTCTACCGGGGCAAGGCCGGGGCGCTCCGGGTGAGCCGGGTGCGCCCGATCGCGGCCGAGAGCTTCTGGCGACCCCCTGCTCCGGGCGCGACGCGTTGGTGGCTGACCGAGCCGTTGGCCGTCGCCGAGACGAGGCCAGCCGCCAGGGGGACCGCTGGGCGCTGGACGCTGGGCGACGCCCTGCATCTGTCCATCGGCCTCGTCCACCGGGACCTCCTGGGCCTGCCCGTCGCCAAGGGCAACGCGGCCTTCAGACAGGTCGTCGAGTTGGTGAAGCCGCAGGTCGAGGTGGCCGGCCTGGTGCAGGTGGTGGGGCGGGACCTGAAGCGCTTCGTCCACCGCATGAAGGAGGGCCAGCTCGTCACGGCGTACCGGGCCCTCCTCCGCGCCCCTGGCCTGCTCACCGACACCGCCCCCGTGGCGATCGGCCAGTCCCGTCATCTCGGCACCGGCCTGCTCGTGCCGGTGGACCTGACCCCCGACGGCACGGGAGGAGGTGAGGCGCGGTGAACCTCGACCTCGCGGCCTTCCGCCGGTTCTTCGAAGAGGCGCGCGGCTTCCCTCCGTTCGCCTGGCAGGAACGCCTGGTCGAGCACGTCCTGCGCGAAGGGGCGTGGCCCAGGGCCATCGCCGCCCCCACAGGCACGGGCAAGACCTCCGTGGTCCACGTCCACGCCTTCCTCAACGCCGTCGCGCAGGAGACGGGCCTGCGCGTCCCTCGCCGGCTCGTCATGACGGTGAACCGGCGCAGCCTCGCCGACGAGCACGCGAGGGAGGCCGAGGAGCTCGCCCGGCGCCTCGAGCAGGCGCCGCAGGGCTCGGTCAGCGAGCAGGTCGCTGCCAGGCTGAGAGGGCGCGCGGCCTCGGGCGGTAAGGAGCGACCGCCCCTGCTCGTCTACACGGTCCGCGGCGGCATGCCCATCGTGCGCGACTGGCGTGAGTCACCATCCGCGTGCGCCGTGCTCTGCATGACGCCCGACATGTGGGGCAGCAGGGCTCTCTTCCGCGGCTACGGAACGAGCCGCTGGGCCCGCCCCGTCGAGGCGGGCCTCCTGGTGCGCGACACGGTGCTGGTGGTAGACGAGGCGCACCTCAACCGCCAGCTCGTGGAGACCGCCAGGCGTATCGCTTACCTCGACGGGCTCGCGACCGAGGACATCGGCGTCCCGGCCCTGCAGGTCGTCGAGACAACGGCGACCCCTGACTCGGATGCAGGGGCGGTGAGCGTCGTGCTGCCTCACGACCTCGACCACCCGACGTCGGGCGCGGTGCTCAGGGCGAGGCTGGAGAAGCGCAAGCCGCTGAGGGTGAAACGGCTTGATATCAAGCGGGCGCAGGCTGAGAAGCTCGCCGAGGCGTTCGCCGCCGAGCTGCTGGAGCTGGAGGCCTCGACACGGCATCTCGACGAACGTGGCCCCTCGGACCAACCCGAACCGATCTCGCCCGTCGGCTGCGTCGTTAACACCGTCGACCTGGCCCGGCACGTCGTGCAGGCGCTGCGGTCCCGGCCCGAAGTGGCCGAGGGCGACGTCGCGCTCGTGGTGGGCGGTCTCGCCCCGCTGGCCGCGAAGGAGATCTTGGCCGCGGCCATGCCGGGCGGGGAGGGAGCGCGAGGCCCTCGTCCGCGCTTCCTCGTCGGGACGCAGGCCTTGGAGGTCGGCCTCGACTTCGACGTGCGCGCCCTCGTCACAGAGCTGGCCCCGGGGTCGGCTCTCGCGCAGCGGTTCGGGAGGCTGAACCGCAAGGGCCACCGGGACGAAGGCCCGGCGGTGGTGATCGCGCCGGACTACGACCCTAAGGACCCGCAGGTCCCGTACGCGCTCGAGGACCTGGACCTCGCCCTCGGATGGGTCACGCAGCTCGAGGCCATGGAGGATGGTGCTGCCGTGAAGGCCGTCCTGGCCTGCCCCCCGCCCCCCGAGACCCCGCAGCGCGAGCTCTTCCAGCGCCTCGAGTGGCCCGACGTGAGCCGGCTGGCTCGCACCTCCGAGGACCTGGCCGTCGCGGAAACCCGCCTCCCAGACCACGTGGAGGACCTGACCCTCTGGCTCAGGGACGCCTTCGACGAGCAGGCGGAGGCGTCGGCGGTGGTGCGCGACCTGCTCCCCACGGACACCACCGCGGCCGTGAAGGCCGCGAGCCTCCTCCCGCCCCTCGACCTGGAGACCTACCGGTCGTCGCTGCGCCGCGTCCGCAGGCTCGCCCAGGAGCTGGCCGCCGCGCACGAGGCTCCGGTGCTCGTCTACAGGGCGGGCACTGCCGTGGCACTGGACTCCCCGACCGACCTCAGGGCCGGCGACACGCTGATCATCGAGCGCTGGCGGGCCCAGAAGGTCCACCACAACGCGAACGCCGCGTTCGTCTGGGGCGTCCATGTCAAGGAGCTGCCGGACCTCTACGAGGAGGCGCTGCGCGCTGCCCTAGAGCGAGGCGGCGAGGCCGAGGGCTACTGGCACCTCCGCCTTGCCAAGCACGGCGAGCCCGACGGCGCTGACGGAGACGATACCGATGGCCCGCTTGCGACGGCCTGGGAGGGTCTCCTAGAGGAGCTGAAACGGTACGGGTCTTTCGCTGAGGCCGTGTCCGCGGCCTCGGATGGCGACGAAGAGGAGACGGCCATAGAGCCCACGGGCGACACGGGCAAAGAGCTCCTCGACGCCTTGGGCCGCCTCCTCGACGCGCTCGCCTCGCCCCAGGTAGAGGACGAGCCTGCACAGCCGACCAGGTCCGGCACCCTCTTCGGATCGAGGGCACTCGGCGCCCTCCCGCTCGGCACCGAGGAGGCGGAGCCGCCGGCGTTCTCGCTCGACGTCGTAGTGAACGCCGAGGGCACCGAGCACTTCGTCTTCGTCCGCGCCCGACCGATTCAGCAGGGCGAGGAGGCTGCCTCGGAGCAATCGGTAAGGACCGTCTTCCTGGACGACCACCAGTCGAGCGTGGCTGCGCGCGCGGCTGACCTCGCGAGGGCCGTGGGAGTGGCCCCAGGCGTGGCGGACGCGATCCGGCTAGCGGCCGAGCTTCACGACGCCGGCAAGGCGCACCCCAGGTTCCAGCGCTACCTGCGTCGGGGCCGCTGGGGCAACCGACCTCTGGCCAAGTCGCGGCACCCCTTCGACCCGGTGTGGCACAGCCGCTACGGCCTGGCGGGATGGCGCCATGAGCAGCTCTCAGCCGCCGTCGCCTGGTCGCGCGCCGGCGAGCTTGAGGACCCCGAGCTCGTGGCTTGGCTCGTGGGCACGAGCCACGGTCGCGGCCGCGCGGCCTTCGACATGGACAACGCCGCGCTCTTCCTGAAGGGGACCGCGCCTTCCGGAGCTACTCCAGCCCAGGTCGAGGCCGCTCGCCTGGCCGACAGGGACGCGACCGAGATGCCGCCCGAGCTGACCGCCGCGTCAGACGCGGCGGAGAGCCTGTTCGACGAAGGCCTCTGGGAGGAGTGGTGCGAGAGGCTCTCGCGCCGCCTCGGCCCGTGGGGCCTCGCGTACCTCGAGGCCCTGTTGAGGGCCGCCGACCACACGGTCTCTGCGGAGGGGAGATGAACGAGCTTCGCATCCGGGGGGACATGCGCAGCGCCCTCACCCACCTCGCGGCCTTCGGGCTCGCGGCCATCGTCGAGGACGCGACGGGCGGCACCAGCAGGGTCAGGGCGCTCTCAGACGGCGCGGCCGTGACCCTCCCAGACGGCATCGACGAGCTGACGGCCGCGACGCTGGTCCGGGAGCACGCCGTGAGGGGCCTCGACGGCTGGCCGACGCGCGTCCGCAGCACGGGTACCGGCACGATGAGTCCGCGCGGGCACAGCCCTGCCGACCGCCAGGCGTGGGAGGAGCTACAGGCCGAGCGGCACGCCTTATTGGACGCCGCCTACGGTCCTTCTACCTCCTGGCTGGACCTGCAGATGATGTGCGCGCTAGGCGAGCCGGCCTACTGGTATAGGCGCCCGGACGGCAAGCCTGACCTCGACCGTGGGGCCAGCCGCTGGGAGATGAAGACCCGCAACCGCGGCGAGGACTTCGTCGCGAACCGGCTGGCGGTCCTCTGCCAGAAGGTCGCCGAGAGGACGCCGGAGGCGGTGCTGGCAGGCCTGAGGGGCGACGATCCCGTGGACGAGGCGGGTAAGAACGCCGTCGACAGCCGGACCCCCACCGGGCTCTCCGCCCCCGGGCCGACGGACAACGCCCTGGCGTGGTGCGCCCTCTGGGGGATCTCGCAGCTACCGACGGCGCACATCGCTGCACGCGGCCAAGGGGGCGGTGGCGGCTCCGGTCGCTCGAGCGTGAGCACCGGCATGATCACCGGCCTCCCGCGGCTCAACGACAACTGCCGCGCCTACGTCTTCCTTCCGCTCTTCAGACGGCCGACGCGACTGGCCAGGGTGCGGGTGGTGCTGACCAGCGGAGCGCTCGCACGGCGCGCGACCGTGCTCGCCCTGGACTGGCTCGGTCGCACCCGGCAGCTGGAGCCTCGCTTCCGTGAGCTGAGGGAGAAGCTAGACCGCGGCGCCGACGTCGAGTGGCTAAGGCGCAAGGGCTGCGAGGCCGTGCTTCTCGCCTACCAACACTTCAGCGACAACGTGAACGCGCCGGAACCCCACGTCACGGTCGGGACGGTACACCCCCTGGCATTGAGGTGAGGCCGTGGTCGAAGACCCGATCCCCATCAGCCTCGTCAACCATCTGATGTTCTGCCCGCGTCGTGCATGGCTCGAGGCCGCTGGCGAGCGGACCGACACGATGCAGATGGCGGTAGGCGTCTCAGACCACACGCGGGTCCACGACCCGGCCACGTCGCGAGGGAACGAGCTCAGGGCCATAGACGTTGGGCACGACGAGTGGGGCGTCGTAGGTCGGGTCGACGCCGCGGAGCTCACCGACGACGGCGTCGTCCTCAGGGAGTACAAGGCGAGCCCTATACGACAGGAGCCCGAGGTCGCGCACTCGACCCGCGTGCAGCTGGCGCTCCAGGCGGCCTGCCTGCAGAGGAGTGGCCACCGTGTAGCGGGAGCCGAGGTCTACTTCACGACGCACAACCGGCGCGTGCCGGTCGAGCTAACGCCTGCGCTCTACCAGGCCGCCGAGGAGGCGGTGGCAGCGACCCGAGCGGTGGTGAACGCCCCTGAGGCCCCGCCTCCGCTGGAGGACGACCCCAGGTGCAACAGGTGCTCGCACATCGGGGTCTGCCTGCCCGACGAGCGCCAGCTCGGCCCTGTCAAGCGGCGCATCAGGCCCCTGGATCCGGACACGCAGGTCGTCCACCTCGCCACGTACGGGGCCAGGGCCGGCATCAACGCGGGCCGGGTCGTCGTGACCAAGGAGGGCGAGACGATCGGCGAGGTGCCGATCGAGCGGGTGCTGTCTCTCCAGGTGCACGGTAACGTCGACGTCTCGTCTGCCCTGATCAGGGAACTGCTGTGGCGCGGCCTGACCATAGTCTGGTGCACCGGCGCAGGCCGCGTCGTCGGCTGGGCGAGCTCAGCCTCGTCGCCCAACGGCCTCACTCGCGTGGCCCAGCACGTCGCGTCCGCCGAGGGGCGGCTCGCCCTCGCTCGCGAGATGCTCTCAGCCAAGGTGGCCAACCAGGCCACGCAGGCGAGACGATCGCTGGGCAACGTCCCCGAGGTGGCCACGCTACGGAGCATCAGCGCTCGCCTCGCCGACTGTGAGACCTGGCAGGACGCCCTCGGCCTGGAGGGCGAGGCTGCGAGCATCTACTTCGACCTCTTCCCTCGCCTCCTCGTGCGCGACGCCGCAGCCTGGGCCTGGTCCGGCCGCACCGGCCGCCCCGCGCGTGACCCGGTGAACGCGATGCTCAACTACGCGTACGGCATGCTGCTCTCGGACTGTATACGCGCGGTCGTGAGCTGCGGCCTCGACCCGCACGCCGGCTTCATCCACAGCAGCAACCGCAACAAGCCGGCGCTGGCGCTCGACCTCATGGAAGAGTTCCGCGCCCCGGTCGCCGACTCCGTCGTGATCAACGCCATCAACAACGGCGAGGTGAGGCCCGACGACTTCGACGCACGCCTCGGGTCAGTGAGGCTCAAGGACCGCGCACGCCAGGCCTTGATCGCCGGCTATGAGAGGAGAGCGCAGACCGAGTTCAAGCACCCGCTGTTCGGCTACCAGGTGACCTGGCGACGTGCCATGGAGGTCCAGGCTAGGCAGGTGCTGGGCTACCTGGACGGCTCACACCCGCGCTACGTGGGGGTGAGGACCAGATGAACCACGATCACAAGCGGCTCTACGTCATCGCCTACGACATCCCTGACGACAAGCGCCGGACGAGGGTCGCCGAGACCCTCGAGGGCTACGGCGAACGCCTGCAGTACAGCGTCTTCGTCGTGTCCACCACCCCGGCCAAGCTCGTCAGGCTGAAGGACAAGCTCGCCGCACAGATAGTCAGCAAAGAAGACTGCATAGCCTTCTTCGACCTCGGTATCCACGAGGACAAGCGCGTGAAGCGGCTGATCAGCTTCCTCGGCATCCAGCGCCAGATCTCGCCGGCACAGGTTCTCATCATCTAGGCGCCAGACATACCCGCGAGACCTCCGACGTGCAGAGAAAGCCAGGGAGGTCTCGCGGGGCCATCCTCCCGATCGACACGCCGTGCGTTCACCTCACACCAGCGCTCCGTCACACGTTCACGCTGCTCCCGCCGGTCACCCCTCGCAGGAGGCGGAGTTAGACTCGTATCGAACGCTCTATTCTAGGAGACGGTCGCTACCGTTCTTTCGGTAGCACTTCATTGAGGGACGAACTCGGTCGGTTTGATCTTCCCGAGGTCATCGAGGGTCGCTACCGTTCTTTCGGTAGCACTTCATTGAGGGGTCGGGTCCCCCCACTCACCCACCTCGAGCTGCAGGTCGCTACCGTTCTTTCGGTAGCACTTCATTGAGGGCTGAAGACGATCCGCGACCATGTCTCCGAGCTGCAGGTCGCTACCGTTCTTTCGGTAGCACTTCATTGAGGGCCGCGCAGGTGTACCACCTGTTCGGCCCCAAGCCCGGTCGCTACCGTTCTTTCGGTAGCACTTCATTGAGGGCGGAGTCGTCTCGAGCTAGGGAAGTTGTGCGCCTGCCGTCGCTACCGTTCTTTCGGTAGCACTTCATTGAGGGTCGAACTTTTCAGCGGCACCGCGACCCTCTCCCGCATAGTCGCTACCGTTCTTTCGGTAGCACTTCATTGAGGGGCGGGCGATGAGGGCGATGCCTACGCTATCGCAAAGTCGCTACCGTTCTTTCGGTAGCACTTCATTGAGGGAGCTGGTTGCTAAGCACGTTGGCATAGGCCTTGGCCGTCGCTACCGTTCTTTCGGTAGCACTTCATTGAGGGACCCCTAGCCCCGTGGGCGCTCGCATCGCCTACACGTCGCTACCGTTCTTTCGGTAGCACTTCATTGAGGGCCGGCCAGGGGGTGCTTGATGGTCTTGTACTCGGTGGTCGCTACCGTTCTTTCGGTAGCACTTCATTGAGGGCAACAACCCCGCCACTTTCTCGCGGCAGTGGCTCCAGTCGCTACCGTTCTTTCGGTAGCACTTCATTGAGGGCAGCAGCACGTAGCCGCACAGGAACCTGAGTACCGGTCGCTACCGTTCTTTCGGTAGCACTTCATTGAGGGGTCACGAGGGGCACGGAGGCGCACACGGGCCTGTCGTCGCTACCGTTCTTTCGGTAGCACTTCATTGAGGGCCTCCTCGCGGACGTCCAGCAGTAACGCGGGACGTGGTCGCTACCGTTCTTTCGGTAGCACTTCATTGAGGGGACTCGTGCACGGCGAACGTCTCGGCCCACGCCGGTCGCTACCGTTCTTTCGGTAGCACTTCATTGAGGGCGCCTACACCGAAGAGATCCGCTTGAAGGACTACGGTCGCTACCGTTCTTTCGGTAGCACTTCATTGAGGGTCTCCTCAGTCATGATGATCCCTCCTGCTACTTACTGTCGCTACCGTTCTTTCGGTAGCACTTCATTGAGGGACGCCCTGCAGGCCGCCAGGCAGGCGCTCGCGGAGTCGCTACCGTTCTTTCGGTAGCACTTCATTGAGGGCGCGCCGCCGGCTTGAAGGCCGAGACGGCCGTGACGAGTCGCTACCGTTCTTTCGGTAGCACTTCATTGAGGGTCGACGAGGGCCTGAGCGGCGGTCTTCGTCTGCTCGGGTCGCTACCGTTCTTTCGGTAGCACTTCATTGAGGGTACGAGCGCGTAGGGCGCTAGGTACGAGTCGCGGCGTCGCTACCGTTCTTTCGGTAGCACTTCATTGAGGGACGAAGGAAGCCACCGCGCAGCAGCTCGCAGGCCTGAAGTCGCTACCGTTCTTTCGGTAGCACTTCATTGAGGGCCCGTGGCGCTGGTGCCGGTCCCGGCGTAGTCGGGTCGCTACCGTTCTTTCGGTAGCACTTCATTGAGGGGCGGTCAGGGTCACGGTGCCGCCGGACACGTCCCGCAGTCGCTACCGTTCTTTCGGTAGCACTTCATTGAGGGCAACGGGCGCTACGTGGGGCACGTAGACCGCTATGAGTCGCTACCGTTCTTTCGGTAGCACTTCATTGAGGGCACTGGTCGGCGTGGTTCTTCGGGTTGCGGGCGATGTCGCTACCGTTCTTTCGGTAGCACTTCATTGAGGGGTCACGGACGGCGTTCCGGCGCTGGTCGATGCTCCAGGTCGCTACCGTTCTTTCGGTAGCACTTCATTGAGGGTCCCTGGTCGAGGATGAGGTTCGGCCCCTCACCCCGTCGCTACCGTTCTTTCGGTAGCACTTCATTGAGGGGAGAAGTCCTTTGCCGAGTAGCCACGGAGCTGCGGCAGTCGCTACCGTTCTTTCGGTAGCACTTCATTGAGGGGTCCTCGTCGTCGTCAAGTCGAGCGGTGAGGACGGCGTCGCTACCGTTCTTTCGGTAGCACTTCATTGAGGGTTGATGCGGACCCCGACGATGCCCTCCATGTACCCGTCGCTACCGTTCTTTCGGTAGCACTTCATTGAGGGTCCGTCCTGCAGGGCGACGTGCGCGACGTCCTCGCAGTCGCTACCGTTCTTTCGGTAGCACTTCATTGAGGGTCCGTCCTGCAGGGC
>Ga0065720_1002103_pt1 | contig 21734 bp, 17 predicted proteins | sample Thericmetagenome_FD_59107 | JGI IMG/M metagenome (GOLD analysis project Ga0065720, IMG submission 59107) | Thermophilic microbial communities from the Joint Bioenergy Institute, California, USA of rice/straw/compost enrichment - eDNA_2 v2... | ecosystem: Engineered > Solid waste > Grass >...
CGCTACAATTCAGCGCCCGCGTCCCCGGCGTCCAGTCACTTTCAACGCACCCGGCACTGTCATGGTTCCCGCTCATGTCCAGTCGTGGCTGAGGGTGCGCTGAGTGATTGCTGGGAAAGTGGGGCGCGTCACGCCTCCCCGATGGCCGGACTTTCCGGCTAACCCTCACCGTACGGCCACAACCCGGGCGAAAATGGTTGGGCCGGCCGTGGTGACAATAGGCTGGTGCGACAGGTGCGGATCGAGTACGTCAGGGAGGTACCTGTCCTGAGCGCCATGCTGCGGTTCCTCGTCCGCACGGCCGCGACGGCGGTCGGGCTCTGGGTGGCGACCGCGCTGCCCGGGATCAACGTCACTGCCACTGGCTGGTCCAAGGCGCTGACGCTGTTCGGCGTGGCGATCATCTTCGGGGTCGTCAACGCCGTGCTCAAGCCGATCATCAAGGTGCTCGGCTGCCTGTTCTACCTGGTCACGCTGTGGCTGATCGCCCTCGTCGTCAATGCGCTGCTGTTCCTGCTCGTGGGCTGGCTGGCCGGGCAGCTGGGGCTGCCGTTCGAGGTCTCCGGCTTCTGGAACGCCTTCTGGGGCACGATCATCGTCTCGGTCGTGAGCTGGGCGATCACCGTCATCCTGCCCGACGAGCGCCGGTAGCACCGGTCAGCCGGTCAGCACCACGTCGGCCCGGTCGCGGCTGGCGGCGATCCGGCGGGCGTTCGCCTCGTCGTTGCGGAACACCCAGTCATGGGCCGCCGCCTCGTCCCGGCCGCCCTCCCGGGCGCGGGCCAGCAGCCGCGGCACCCGGACGGCGGCCGGCACGTCGAGGTAGACCGCGAGGTCGAAGAGCGGACGGCCGAGCGACCATGGGGACTCGGGCAGCAACAGGTAGTTGCCCTCGACGACCACGAGCTCGGCCTCGACCGGCACCGGAATGGCGGAGTTGATGGCCTCCTCCAACTCCCGCTTGAACGTCGGCGCGTAGACGAGCTCGTCCCGCGCCTGCAGGCGGCGCAGCAGGTGTACGAACCCCCAGGCGTCGAACGTCTCCGGCGCCCCTTTCACGTGCGCCAGGCCGAGCCGGGCCAGCTCCTCGTTCGCCAGGTGGAAGCCGTCCAGCGGGACGACCACCGCGCGCCGGTCGGCCAGCCGACGGACGAGGTCGGCGGCGAGGGTGGACTTTCCGGCGCCGGGCGGGCCGGCGATCCCGACGATCACCCGACGCCCGTCCAGGAGGGGAGCCACGGTCTCCGCGAGAGCATCGACAGGGGTGACAGGCATGCCCCGATCCTGCCAGGCGAGAACGGCGCGTGAGCCGACCGGGAGGAGTGGTCGGCCGACCCCGGCCGGTCGGGAGGTCGGCGGGATCCCGGCTAGTGTGGCCGGGTGCGATCGTGGTGGCGAGCGGCCTTGGCCCTGGTGTTCTGTGTGGCCCTCGCCGGCTGCAGCGGGGGCGGCCGGCCGATTCCCGCGGGCGAGCTGACCATCGTGGCCCCGCCGTCCTTGACCGACGCCATCACGGGCATGGCGCACGCGTTCACGTCGACCTATCCGGCCGTCCGGATCGTGACCGTCTTCGAGCCCGACTCCCGCATCGCCGAGCGGGCCGCCCAGACCCCGCCGCCCGACCTCGTCGCGGCCGAGGACCCGGCCACGCTCCAGTCGGCCGGGCTCACCGAGTTCGTGCACTTCGCCCGCGGTCAGCTCGTGCTGGCCGTCGACCCGGACAACCCGCTGACCATCCGCGGCCTGGCCGACCTGGCCCGACCCGAGGTGCGGGTGGCGCTGTGTGACCCGGCCGAGCCCTGCGGCGCGGTCGCCGAGCAGGTACTCGCCGCCGCCGAGGTCACCGTGGCCACCGCGCAGTTCGAACCGGACGTACGGTCGGCGCTGCGCCTCGTCACCGAGGGCAGCGCCGACGTGGCTCTGGTCTACCGATCCGACGCCGTCGCGGCCGGCGAGGAGGTCATGACGATCGAGGTCCTCGAGTCCTCGACCGTCCTGGCCGACTTCGTCGCGGCCGTACCACCGGACGCCCCCAACGCGGGCGTCGCCCGGATGTTCCTGGAGTACCTCGCCTCGTCACCGGTCAGCGAGGCCCTCACCCGCGACGGCTTCCGCCCGGTCGACGCCGCCGGAACCGCCTGACCCGTCCCGGGTCAGGCGTCGTCCCACCGGAACAGCGCCACGGCGACCGCGCCCACCACGACGGCGAAGCCGAGCAGGATCCCGATCTCCGGCAGCACCGCGCTCGGGCCCTGGCCCCGCACCATCACGTCGAGCAGCCCTTCGACGAGGTGCCGCAGCGGCAGCACCGAGGAGATCGTGGTGAGCCAACCGGGCGCGTTCTGCAGCGGGAAGAAGGCGCCGGAGAGGAACGCCATGGGCAGCACGATCAGGTTGGCCACCGCGCTGGCCGCCTCGGGCGTCTTCGTGAACGAGCCCGCGAGCTGGCCGATCGCCAGGAAGGCGAGCGTGCCGGCGATGAGCAGGGGTATGGACATCCACCAGTACGCCGACAGCCGGAGCCCGAAGAACGGCAGCGACGCCACACCAACGAAGATGGCGCCCTGGACGAGCGCGACGACGATGCTCACCCCGATGCGGGCGCCGGAGACGATCGGCGTACTCACCGGGGCCAGGCGCAACCGGCGCAGCACCTTCTTCTGGCGCCAGGTCACGAGCGTCAGCGCCGCCCCGAACATGGCCCCGGTGGCGACCGCCCAGCCGAGCAGGCCCGGGGTCAGGTACTGGATGGGCTTGAGCGACTCGTCCTCGACCGGCTGGGCCTCGAGCGTGAACCGCGGCGGGGTGGGGCTCGCGGCCAGGTTCGCGCTCTGCACGACCTCGCGCAGGATGGCCTGCACGGTGCCGGCGCCGACCTGGTCCGCCATGGAGTAGTGGACGACCAGCCGGGACCCCTGCTGCGCCACGACCGCGTCGACGCCGCCGGTCCGGACCTCGTTCAGCGCCGCCTCAAGATCATCGGATCGCTCGATCTGGAGCACCTGGTCGAGCTGGGCGCGGGCCGGCTCCGGCATCTCGTCGAGCACCGCCACCGGGCCGACCTGGATGATCGCGGCCCGGCTGCCGCTCTCGTCACGGAACAGCAGCCCGAAGACGACGAGGAACATCAACGGGAACAGGATCGTGAAGAACAGGGCCGTCCGGTCACGGAGGAACCCCAGGGCCATGGCCCGCGAGAGGCTGCGCCACCCCGTCACCGTCAGAGCCAGGGGGGTGTCGGAAGCACCGGCCTTGGCACGGGTCGCGCGGGAGGGCGCATCAGGCTGGTCAGTCATCGTCCCGGTACTCCCGTCCGGTCAGGTTGAGGAAGACGTCCTCGAGGGTGGCGCCCCGGACCGACAGTCCGCGCAGCGCGGAGCGTTCGGCGAGCGCGGCCAGTACGCGAGCGGGGTCGCGGGTGGCGATGGTGAGCGAGACCCCGTCGTCGCTGATCTCGGCGTCGCCGGCGAGCGCCCGAGCGTCGTGCGGCGCGATCGTTCCGCTCTCCACGGAGATGCGGGTGGGCGCATTCAGCCCACGGACCAGGGCGGCGGGTGGCCCGATCTGCAGGATCTTGCCACGGTCCATGATGGCCACGCGCTCGCACAGCGCTTCGGCCTCGTCGAGGTAGTGCGTGGTGAGCACGACGGTGCGCCCCTGGCGGTTGATTTCCCGCAGCAGGTCCCAGAGGTTACGCCGAGCCTGCGGGTCCAGGCCGGAGGTCGGCTCGTCGAGGAACACCACCTCGGGGTCGTGCGCGAGCGCACAGGCGATGGAGAGCCGCTGGGCCTGACCACCCGAGAGTTTTTCGATGCGGGTGCTCGCCTTGTCGGACAGCCCGACCAGCTCGAGCATCTCGTCGGCTCGTCGAGCACTCACGCCATAGAGAGACGCCCACGTACGGATCTGCTCGCGCGCCGTCAGACGCTCGAAGAAGCTCGACGCCTGCAACTGCACGCCGATCCGCGGGAGCAGCGACGTCTGGCGCGGCCACGGCGATTCCCCGAGCAACCGGACCTCGCCCCCGTCGGGCTTACGCAACCCTTCGACGATCTCCAACGTCGTGGTCTTGCCGGCGCCGTTGGGTCCGAGGATGCCGAAGAACTCGCCTTCGGCTACCTCGAACGACACGCCGTCCACGGCTCGGGTCTGGCCGTAGGACTTACGGATGTCGCGCACGACGATCGCTTCGGACACGCCGGCCAGGGTAGCCCATACGCGCCCCGCCCCGGGCTCACGCGCCGCCCGAGATCGGTACTGCGGCAAACGCCCGTCGTCAGGCGTGTGCGTCGTCAGTGGTGCCGAAGCTCATCTTGGGCGGGCTGGGGTAGGGAACCTCGCGATCGAGCCAGCCATCGCCGTTGTCGTCGACCAGGCGAGTGTCGAACACACCGTCCCCGTCGGTGTCGTAGTCGGCTCGCTCCACCAGCCCGTCCCGGTTGTCGTCGTACCCGACGAAGTCGGCCACACCGTCGCCGTCCTGGTCGACGTAGATCTCGACGCCGCCGTCACCGCGCTCGACCGCCTGGTACCGGTCGCCGCGCCCGTCCCCGTCGGCATCGACCCACGTCTCGTAGCCGACGGCGGGCGAGCCGGCCCCGAGGGACCCGCCACCGGCGCCCGAGGCCCGCGTGCCGAACACCGCCTGACCGTCCGCGTCCACCACCCCGAAGCTGGCCACGCCGGCGGGCTCGCTCCGCGCGACCCCCAACGCCGATGTTTCCGACGCGCCCAAGCCGAAGCTGCTCACGACCGGGCCGACCAGGCCGAAGACGCCCGACTTGCTGACCCGCTCCTCTACCGCGTGATCGGCCCCGGCGCCGAGGTCGAGCTGGGACCGAAGCAGCGCCCGCTCTTCCGCGTCGAGGCGGTAGCCGCGCAGCGCCGCCTCTGGATCGGCGCGCAACGCCGCCTGGAACGCCGGGTCGGTCACCAGGCGCTCCAGCACCTCGTCGAAGTCACTCATCTTCCCACTCCCCACAGCGTTGTCCGGTCAGCCTACCCCAGCTCGGGCATCGGGACCGGCTGCGGCCGCGGACGGCACGTTCCACAGTGGACGGCATCCTCGACGACGAGCGCCTCGGTCCGGTCTCGGGCAACGCTGCGGTAGACCTCCAGCACGTACGGACCGAAGCGGGCGTGGTCCTCACACACCCCCCGCCCGCAGAACCGACACATCGCCCGGGCCGCCTTCACACAAAACCAACAGAGCACTGACACACTCTCCATTCACGAGATAATAATGCAGATATCGTAATGAATTGCTGTCAAGCTTTCCCGGATGTTCCCGGCCGCGTCCCGGACGGACACCTCGATGGGGATGGGTGTTCTCGTGTTGAAGGGGTAGGAGATCGGACCAACGACGCCTGTCCATTTGTTGTCACGATCGACCCTCGTCAACCCAGCGTCGTACCAGGTGCCGGCCACCTGATACCGCGCACTCGCGGCCAGCGGAAGACCACTGTTGTCGGTCGCTTGGACCGTGAGCGTGCTCTGCAGGCTGCCGCACCGGGTCGAGCTGTAGATGGTGAGCGGGCTGGGAACCACACCGAGGATGGTCGGTGGCTCGGTATCGACGCAGGGCGTGACCGTCACCGGTCCGCTGGTGAGGGTCGTCGACTGTCCGTCCTGGTCGAACGCGGTGGCCGTCACCGTGAACGTGCCGCCCGCGATCGGCTTGCCGTCGTACGTGATGGTCCCGATCGTGACCGACCACTCTCCCGGCCCGGTGGGCTGGGTCTGCGTCACCGCGTTGGTAATGAGCCCGGTCCAACTCCATGTCACCCGGACAACCTGGTCGATGCCTCCCACACCACCGTCGCGGATGGCCGCCGTGACGTCCATCGGTGACCGCCCATCGCAGGGATCCTCGTCCATCTTCGGCGTGATCACCGCGCCGGTCGGGTCGACCGACCACCTGATGACCGGCGGCCGGTTCGGCGGAGTGGCGGAGGTCGTCGGCGTGGTGGGGCTCGCCGACGGCGACGGGCTGGTGCTCGGCGACGGGGTGGCGGTGGCCGTCGGGGTGGCGGTCGCCGTGGTGGTGGGCACCGGGGCGAGCGACGAGCCGTCGCCGCACCCGAGCGCTCCGCCCACCTCGCGTTGACGGGTCGCGTCGACGAACACCGTGCCCGTGGAGACCACGGCGCTCGACGGCGTCACCGAGTACACCGCCTCGCCCTCGTTGCGAACGGTGCCGTCCCCGGTCTGTACGGTCAGCGACAGGTCGGTGAAGGCGGGGGTGACGCTGGCGGTGTGGTTGACGGCCTGGCCGCGGCGCAGCTCGTAGGCGGCCACGGGCGCCACCGGTCGGCCTGCGTGGGTCAGGACGCCGAGGCGCAGCTCGGTGCCCGCGCACAGCAGCGACGACGCGCCGCCGTGGTAGGTCAGCGTGGCGCGCGACTGGGCGGCCACGGTCACCGCATCGGCTTCGCCGACATAGATGTCGTCGCCCGCGGTCAGGCGATGAGTGGTCCCGCCGACCACGGCGGTGACGGTGCCGGCCTCGACGCGCAGCCACGCCCGGTCGCGGGGCATCTCGGTCCACGGCTTTGCGGATACGAGCGCGTTGCCGCCGGTGAGCAGCAACGCGAGCAGCAGCACGAGGATCAGCAGCCAACGCAGCTGCCGCTCGAACCGCCCGTCGGCGGAATCGTCCACTGTGGGCGGTGGGCCGGGCGGCGGCGTGAGTGGAGGGTAGGCCGCCGGCGGGTGAACGCCGATGGACGGCCCGGGCCCGCCTCCGGTGACGACCTCGGTCGTGGGCGAGCCGAGCCGCTGCCCCAGCAGGAAGGGCAGGCCGGAGGCGGCCGGGATGGTGAACGCCCGCACCGGCGTCCGGGCGGTGGCGACGGCACCCGAGAAGTCCGTCCCCACCGGGCCGAACATCGTCCCCCGGCCCAGCTGCCGCCCGTCGGGGGTGACGACCATGCCGGACGCCACGACGATGGCGGTGTCCCCGCCGTTGAGCATGACCGGCGCGTCGGGCGCCAGCGCGACGGGCACGGCCACCTGAGCCAGCCCCAGTCTGTCCTCCTTGGACAGACTGGCCAGTCCGGGGGTCTCGCCGAAGAGTTGGTCGGCCTCGTCCGCCGTGCCGAAGGAGATTCCCGCCCCGGCGGCCACCGGGCCGACGGCGGCCGCGACCGCCGCCGATGGAATCGCCAGCAGCGTGGTCCCGGCGGTGTGCCAGGCCAGCTCCGCGGGCGCGCCGGTGAGCGCGGCCGCGAGGCCCACCACCCCGCCAGCCCCGACGCGTTCCCGCACCGTGCCGACCGGGTCGCCGGGGCGCCGACCCTCCAGCGCACCGTCGACCACCACGAAGACGTACGGCTGCGCGGCCCCGGCGAACACCACCTGCTCGCCGGTGCGGGGATGCCGCCACCGGGCGTGGGTGGCCAGCGTCTGCAGCGCCTGGTCGGGCAGGTCACGCAGCGTCGAGTCGCGGAGCGCGGCCAGCCGCCGGGGTTCGTCCCGCTCGATCCGACGCTCACCGAACCGACGGACCAGCCGCCGGGCAGTGTGACCGGTCCAGCCCACCAGCACGTAGACGATGGGCGAGATGAGGGCGAGCGCCACCGCCACCAGCAGCAGCCGCGCGGCCCAGCCCGAGCGCCACAGCCCGGTGACGAGGCCGCCCACCCGGTCCACGTACAGCCGGTAGACGATGTTGGCCGCGATGAACAGCCAGCCCATGGCGAGCAGGCCGTAGAGGGCGACGAGCCGGCCCTCCCGGTCCAGTTCCTTCCAGGACGGCGGGCGCCGACGGACACGCGCCGCAATCCAGGCGAGACCCCGTGCCCGCATATTCGGGATCTCCAGCCAGTCCATCAGCAGGTAGTAGCCATCCAAGGCCAGGAACGGATTTAGATTGAACAGTGCATTGAGATACCAGGCGAAGGCGAGCTTGAAGCAGATCGGGGCGGCCGCCGGCACGGCCAGGCCGACCAGCGAGCTTGCTCCGGCGAGGACGAGCCCGGCGGCCGGCCCGGCCGCGGTGGCGAGCAGCCGCGCGCGTCGCCCGGCCATCCACACGTCGGTGGTATCGACGAAAACCGACGGAATACCGAAGTAGATGAGGAAGCCGGCGTTGGGGACCCGGCGGCCGGCGTGCTTGGTGGCCAGCGCGTGCCCAAGCTCGTGGCAGGCGAGCGCCAGGATGTTGAGGCCGAGCAGGAGGAGCGCGCCGGTGACGTACGAGCCGGAGGTGAGGAAGACCGACTGCTCACCGGCCCACCACTGGTAAGCGAACGCGGCCAGGCCCACGACCGCCACCGCCCCGAGCAGAAACGCGGCGACGCGGGTGAACAGCAGCCGCCCACCAGCCCTATAGACGAAGGTCACCAATTGATCGATGTTGGCCACCACCATGCGACGGCCCTGGGCGACCTGCAGGAGGGCCCGGCCCAGTCGCAGCGGCCACGGTCGGCGCCGCACGCGCTCCAGGGGAGCGAACGCGTCGACCGGCAGTTCCTCCAGCATCCGGTTGCCGGCGAGGTCGGCCACGACCCGGCGCACCTGGTCGGGCGCGAGCCGGCCGGTGATGTGGGTGAACTCCGCGACGAGCCGGGCGACCGTGCGGGTGCCGTCCATGAGGTGCGCGAGCCGGGCTTCCTCGGGCGTCAGGCGGACGTAGCACGGGGTGCGCTGGTCGGGCGAGCGCAGCATCACGTACGGCACACCGCGGGCGCTGACCAGCTCGACCATCTCGACGCCGGCGCGCAGGACGGGCCGGGCCTTGGCCGGGTTGATCCGGTCGGCGACCGCGGACCACAGGCCCGGGTCAGCCGGCCCCACCGGACGGCCCGGTGCCCGACCGGCCAGCGCCTCCCACACGCTGACCTGACTTTCGATGATCGTCACTGGAATGCTCCCCCTCCGACGCCGCGGATCAGGCCAGATGGCCCGTCCGCGCCGCGGGTCCTACCTCGGCGACACGCCGGCATGCAGCGTACGAGGTCAGGACCATCTGAGCGAGGAACCGTCGATAACGATTTCCATGACACCAGTCGGTGTCCGGATATACGAAGAAGATCCGCGCTTGTACACAGATCTGCGCCCGAAAAACCTGGTCGCGCCCGGAACACGACCCTCGTCTCCCCCAAGAAAGTCACTTTCTGGGCACCCATGCCACCTTGCCCTGCCCCGAAAGTCACGTTCCGGGCACGTGACCGGGGCGCGGACCAGGGAGACTGATGCGGTGACCTACATCGCCGCCATCGACCAGGGCACCACCTCGTCACGCTGCATGGTCTTCGCCGAGGACGGCCGCGTGGTGGCCGTCGATCAACGCGAGCATCGCCAGTACTTCCCGCGCCCCGGCTGGGTCGAGCACGACCCGCAGGAGATTTGGCACAACGTGCAGGCCGTGGTCGCGGGCGCGCTGGCCCGAGCCGGAATCGGGCCGCGCGACCTGGCCGCCATCGGCATCACCAACCAGCGCGAGACCACGGTGCTGTGGGACCGGCGTACGGGTCAGCCGGTCCACCCGGCGATCGTGTGGCAGGACACCCGGACCGACCAGCTCGTGGCCGAGCTCGCCGCCGACGGCGGCCAGGACCGGTTCCGGGCCGCGACCGGGCTGCCGCTGGCCACCTACTTCTCCGGCCCCAAGATCGCCTGGCTGCTCGATGCCGACCCGTCGCTGCGGGCGCGGGCCGAGGCGGGCGAGGTGATCTTCGGAACGATCGACACGTGGCTGATCTGGAACCTCACGGGCCGCCACGTCACCGACGTGACCAACGCCAGCCGCACCCTGCTCATGAACCTGGCCACGGTCGGCTGGGACGACGAGCTGTGCCAGGCCCTGCGGGTGCCGCGAGCCATGCTGCCGGAGATCGCCCCCTCGTCGACGGTGTACGGGACCGCCCGCGGTGAGCTGGACGGCGTACCGGTCGCGGCCGCGCTGGGTGACCAGCAGGCAGCCCTGTTCGGGCAGGCGTGCTTCGACCGCGGGGACGCGAAGTGTACGTACGGCACGGGCGCGTTCCTGCTGCAGAACACCGGCCCCACGCCGACGCCGAGCCAGGCCGGCTTGATCACGACCGTGGCCTACCAGCTGGCCGGCCAGGCCCCCGTGTACGCCCTGGAGGGATCGATCGCGGTCGCCGGCTCGCTGGTGCAGTGGCTGCGGGACAATCTGGGCATCATCACGGCAGCGTCCGATATGGACGGTCTCGCCGGGTCGGTCCCGGACAGCGGCGGGGCAGTGATCGTGCCCGCGTTCTCCGGCCTGTTCGCGCCCCACTGGCGCGCCGACGCCCGCGGCATCATCGCCGGGTTGACCGCGTACGTCACCAAGGCGCACCTGGCCCGGGCCGCGCTCGAGGCGGTGGCCTGGCAGGTCCGCGAGGTGGCCGACGCCATGGCCGCCGACGCCGGCCTGTCCCTGCCCCACCTGAAGATCGACGGTGGGATGACCGTGAGTCCGATCCTGCCCCAGGTGCAGGCCGACGCGCTGGGCGTCCCCGTGGTCCGCCCGGAGATCACCGAGACCACCTGCCTGGGAGCCGCCTACGCGGCCGGGCTGGCGGTCGGTTACTGGCCCGACCTGGACACGCTGCGTGCCCAGTGGCGCGCCGCCGCGACCTGGGAGCCGGCCGTGTCCGAGGCCGACCGGGAAGCTGCGTACGCCCGCTGGCGCAAGGCGGTCGAGCGCACCCTGGGCTGGGCCTGACGACTGTGCTCCTTCGACCGGGCCTGTCCTCGGATCAGCCACAGCCAGCGATCGGCCCCGGACAAGCGACTGGGCCTGACCAGCCGGCCCCCGTGGCCCCTACCCCACCGGCTGGTCAGGCCCTCCCTCACCCGGAGAGATCTGGTTGTCGAGTAAGCGCGGCCGGCGCCGGTGGGGAGCCCGACGCCGGCCGCCTGGGCGAAGCTACTGCTCGCCGACCGTGACGGTGACGGTCCGCTCCGAGCCGTTGCGGCGAACGGTCAGCGTGAGTTCCTCCCCCACCGTGCTGGACTGGATGATCCCGATGAGGTCCTCGGTGCCGCGGATGGGCTGACCATTCACCTTCGTCACCACGTCGCCGGCCGTCAGGCCCGCCTGCTGGGCCGGGCTGCCGTCGACGACCTCGCGGATCAGTGCCCCGCCGTCCTCGTCGTCGGTGATCTGGACGCCGATGAACGGGTGCTTGACCTCCTGCCCCGCCATGATCGCCTCGGCCACGCTCCGGGCCCGGTTGGAGGAGATGGCGAACCCGACCCCGATGTTGCCGTTCAGCCCGGCCGTGGCGATGGCGGTGTTGATGCCGATCACTTCCCCGCGCGTGTTCACCAGGGCGCCGCCCGAGTTGCCGGAGTTGATCGGGGCATCCGTCTGGATCGCGCCACCGATCACCGTGGCCGAGCCGGTGTCGAACTGGGAGCGCGGGCTCTCGCTCACCCGGATCGTGCGGTTCAGGGCGCTCACGATGCCCGCGGTGACCGTGCCCTGCAGGCCGAGCGGGCTGCCGATGGCCAGCACGGTGTCCCCGACCTGAACCGAGTCGCTGTCGCCCCACGGCGCGACCGTGAGGTTCTCCGCCTCGACCTTGATGACCGCGATGTCGGTCTGCGGGTCGGTGCCCACGATCGTGGCCGGAACCTGCCGGCCGCTGTTGAAGGTCACCCGCACCGCGTTGCGGCGGGCCCCGGCGATCACGTGGTTGTTCGTGACGATGTGCCCGTCGGACGTGATGACCACACCGGAACCCTCGCCCAGGTCGGTGGTGATGTGCACGATCGCCGGCTGCAGCGCGGCCGCGATGCTCGCCAGGGACGACCGGTCGACCACCGGGGCGGCGTCGCTGTTTCCGCTCGCCACCGGCAGTTGCAGCGGGTTGCCGCTGTCGCCGCGAATGGCGTACCCGACGAAGCCGCCGGCCACCCCGCCGACCAGGGCGATCGCGAGCGCGGCCGCACCGGCGACCACGCCGCGCCGGACCCACCCCGGCTGGCCGCCGCTCGGCGTCGGGCCGGGCGCGGGCCAGGGGTAGGCGCCGGCGGGCGGGGCCGGAGGCGGGTACGGGTCCCCCGGGTACGGGGTTACGGCCGGCGGCGGCTGGGGCACCCGCGTCGGTGGCGTCCCGGCCGCGGGCGGAACCGGACCGGTGACGGGTTCGGGGCCGGCCGGCGCCGGGTACGACGCGGCCGGGCCCGACGCGAGACCGCCTGGGGCCGGGGTACTCGACGCGGGACCGGTCGGCACCGGACCAGTCGACACCGGACCAGACGGCGCCGTCGGGGCGGCCGACGGAGCAGCGGCCGCGGGCGACGAGCCGACCGCCGGGGCCGGGGTGAGGCCGCTCGGAGGCGGCGCCGACGAGCCGGGCGACGGTTGGACCGAGCTGGCTCCAGCCGGCGCCGGTGACGACGAGCTCGGCTGGACGGGATCGGGCGCAGCCGCCCCAGATGCCTCGGCCGGAACCACCGGGTTGTTCGGTGGGACAGCCGAAGCGGCCGGCTCCGGGCCGGCCGGGTTCGTCGGGTTCTCACTCATGACATTGAGATTGCCGCTTCGACCTTCGGCCCGACTGACGGGCTCCTGAGAACCCGCTGGGAATCGCACATTTCGCCCTGGCCCGAAGAGCGTCGGGGCCGGGAGAGCACGGTGCCCCGACCGGGGTACGGGCGCCCGAACGGCGCGAGCAGACCAGCCGTCATGAGCGGCCGCCCGGCCCGGTCGCCCGCCTGCTCAGCCGACCTCTGGGGCGGCCGGCTCCGGGCCGGCCAGCGGGAGGCGGACGCGGAACGTAGCCCCCTGGCCGGGGGCGGTGACGACGTCGACGGTGCCCCGGTGCGCGGAGACCAGGGCGGCCACGATCGCCAGGCCCAGCCCCGCCCCGCTGTGCGGCAGGCCGGGAGCGCCGGTGGCCCGGCGGGTGCGGGCCTTGTCGACCCGGTAGAAGCGCTCGAAGACCTGCTCGGCCTGCTCCGGGGTCAGGCCGGGACCCCGGTCGGCCACCTCGATCATGGCGAACCGCTGAGGGTCCGGACCGACCGGCGCTCCCCCGGCCGCCGGTGCAGCCCCGGGTGGCGTCGCGGCTCCGGGCGGGGGCGCAGCCGCGGACGCGGTCGCGCCGTGCGGCGGGGCACCTTCGGCGTACAGGCGCAGCGTCACCGGCGTGCCCGGCGGGGTGTGGGTCAGCGCGTTGGTCACGAGGTTGCCCACGACCTGCCGGAGCCGGGCCTGGTCGCCCGCGACCACGAGGCCGCCCGCCGCCTCCCCCAGCTCCACCTCGACCGGACGGTCGGGCGCGACGGCGCGGGCCGCCGCGGCGGCGTCGTTGATCAGCTCGACGAGGTGCACCGGCTCGATCTGCAGGGGACGCTCCTGGTCGAGGCGGGCGAGCAGGAGCAGATCCTCGACGAGCAGGCCCATCCGTGCGGCCTCATCCTCGATGCGGCGCACGACCTCGTCCTTGTCGGCCGCCGCGCCCTGGCGGTACAGCTCGGCGAAGCCCCGGATCGAGGTGAGCGGGGTCCGCAGCTCGTGCGAGGCGTCGGCCACGAACTGCCGCATGCGCTGCTCGGACCGGACGGCCTGGACTTCGGACGCGGCCCGGGCCCGGAAGGCCGACTCGATCTGGCTGAGCATCGCGTTGAGCGCGTAGGAGAGGCGACCCAGCTCGGTGGTGGGCTCGCCCACCGGCACCCGTCGGGACAGGTCGCCGCGGGCGATCGCCCCCGCAGTCTGTTCGATGGCGTCGAGCGGACGCAGGCTCATCCGCACCAGCCACACACCGAGCAGCGCCAGCAGGATCAGGACCACGGTGCCGATGAGGACGTTGGCCAGTGCGAGCCGATCGATGGCTCCGTCCACATTGGCCAGATCCTCGGCCACGATGAAGACCACGCCCGGAGACACCTGTCGGGCCAGGATCCGCCACCGGTGGCTACCGTCCAGAGAGGACACCGTGTAGGGCCGGTCGAGCTGAGGGGGTCGGCTGAACAGATCAGGAATCTGCTGGGACGTGTAGGTGCTGCGGTCGTACGCCACCACCTGACACGGCTGCCAGATGGCCACCAGGAAGTCGCTGGGGATCAGCACCTCGGCCGGCTGGCAGGGGATCCGGTCCAGGTTCCGCCCGTACACCTCGAGCTGGTAGGCCAGCTGCCCGTCCACCCGTTGCACCAGGTGGGCGCGCAGGTACAGCGCGCTGGCCGAACCGATCACGACGAGCGCCATGGCGACCAAGCCGAGCATGACCGCGACCAGCCGGACCCGCAGCGGCGTACGGGCCAGCATGCCCTGCCCAGCGGTGATCAGGCGCTGGCCGAGATTGGGGGCGGGCGACCCGGCGGGCCAGGCGGGTGGTGGCGGCGTGGTCATGAGGGGTGAGGGTCCGCAAACCGTACGGTCACGAGGGCAGACGCAGGACGTACCCGACGCCGCGCAGCGTGTGGATCAGCCGGGGCTCCACGGTGTCGACCTTGCGCCGCAGATAGGAGATGTACGACTCCACGATCGAGTCGTCACCCCGGAAGTCGTACTGCCACACGTGGTCGAGGATCTGGGCCTTGGACAGCACCCGGCCGGCGTTGAGCATGAGGTACCGCAGCAGCTTGAACTCGGTCGGCGACAGCGAGACGAGCGTGCCGCCGCGGCGCACCTCGTGTGACTCCTCGTCCAGCTCGAGGTCGGCGAACCGCAGCACCGACGACTCCGACCGCTCACCCGAGGTGCGGCGCAGCACGGCCCGGATGCGGGCGGTGAGCTCCTCGAGGCTGAACGGCTTGGTGACGTAGTCGTCGCCGCCCAGGGTCAGCCCGCGCACCTTGTCCTCGGTGGCGTCCCGAGCGGTGAGGAACACCACCGGCGTCCGCACCCCCGAGTCGCGGATGCGCCGGATCACCTCAAAGCCGTCCAGGTCGGGCAGCATGACATCGAGCACGACGAGATCCGGGTTGGACCGCCGAGCCTCGGTCACGGCCTCGGCCCCGTTGGTCACGGCGGAGACGTCGAAGCCCGCGAACCGCAGGCTCGCCGAGAGCAGCTCGACGATGTTGGGGTCGTCCTCGACGACCAGCAGCTTCGGCCGGGGCGGCCCGTCCGAGCGGCCGACCGGCCGCGGCGAGGCCGCGGGCGGGGTGGACCGTACGGAGCCGCGCGACGGCGCCGACGGACCCGGACCGATCCCGTCCCGATCGCCGACACTCGCGGTGACGGGGCCCGGGTGTCGGGCCAACCCGCTACGCACTCCCATGGCGTCGAATCCTCCATGGCCTGCCTGAAGACAGGCTGAACCTCCGACGAGCATTGGCTGTGAGTCGTCCGATCTACGGTACGCCGCCGCGCGGTGGCTCACCGTGGTCGGCACGGCACCACCCGTGGCCTGAGCAGGCGTACGACCCGCACCGGACCCACGGCCCCCGGGACTCCCGTGGCCTTTTCGTACCGCCAGGTCGTACGGCTCACACGACCGTACGGCTCAAACCTGGCCATGTATCGCGTCTCCGATTAAGATGTATCGCGACACAACGGTGGCGGAGGCGTGAGAGATGGGAACCCGGCACATCGCCAGCCCGACCCGGCTGACCCTGGACGAGACGGTCAATCAGCTCGACGTGTGGCTGGCCCACGGCAAGGTGCACGTGGTCGGCACCGACGGGCCGGCCCGGGTCGACGTACGCCGGGTCGGCCACAAGGGCCTCACGGTGACCCAGGCCAACGGCAACCTCTCCATCCGGCACGACGTGCCCGCCGGGCCGTGGGGAATGGGCCTGTGGTGGCGCGGCCGGCGCAACTGGTCGGCCGAGGTGATCATCGCGGTACCCCCCACCACCGCCACCAGCCTGACCGTCGTCAACGGCGACGTCGTGGCCTCCGGCCTGCGCCAGGGCACCACGGTGGACGTCACCAGCGGATCGATCGCGATGATGGGCCTGGGTGGCCAGGTCCGAGCCAAGACGGTCTCCGGGTCGATCGAGGCGGTCGGCGTCTCGGGCGAGCTGACCATGCAGACCGTCTCCGGCGAGATCAGCCTGGCCGGCTCGTCGGCCGAGCAGGTGTACGCGCGGACCATCTCGGGCGCGATCACCTGCGATCTGGACAACCCGTGGGCCTTCGTCGTCCACTTGGACACCGTGTCGGGCTCGATCACGGTCCGGGTGCCGGAGGACGCCAACCTGCGCGTCGACCTCGCGGCGGCCAGCGGTTCGGTCACCAGCGCGTTCGCCCAGGTCCCGGCGACCAACAGCATGGGCCGGCACAGCGCGTCCGGACAGATCGGCGCCGGCACCGGCCGGCTGCGGGCCTCCGCGGTCTCCGGCACGGTGTCGCTGCTGGCCGGACCGCCGAGCGGGACCGACGAGGAGCCGGCTCCCGAGGCCGGCCGGCCACCGTCGCACCCCGAGGACGGGCCGCGACCCCACAATCACGGGCATCACGAACAACCGGCCGCCCAACCCGCGGAGGGCACCTCGTGAGCGCGGTCTTCAGCCACGGGCGACTGCGGCTGTACCTGCTGCGCCTGCTCGCCTGACGGCCCCAAGCACGGCTACGAGCTGATCCGGTCGCTGGAGAACCGGTTCCACGGCCTCTACGCGCCCTCGGCCGGCACCATCTACCCCCGGCTGGCCCGGCTGGAGGCCGACGGGCTGGTGACGCACACGGCCTCNGGNGGCCGGAAGGTGTACAGCATCACCGACGCCGGACGGGCCGAGCTCGCCGCCCGGGCTTCGGAGGTCGCCCAGCTCGAGGCCGAGATCTCCAGCTCGGTCGCCGACCTGGCCGAGCTGGCCGAGCAGGTCGAGGCGGGCGTACGCGGGTCCGTCCGCGACCTCAAGCAGGAGCTGCGGGCGGCCGGGCACGCCGCCCGCAGCGCGGTCGCACCCATGGTCGTTCTCGGTCGCGGCAGTGAGGAGGCGGCGGCGGGCGAGCCGGCAGCCGACCCGAAGACCACGTTGGTACGCCAGGCAGCCGAGCTGGCGGCCGAGGTCGCTCGGCTGGTCAGTCTCGGTCGCGCGTCCGCTGAGGACATCCGGGTAGCATCGACAGTCATCGAGTCCGTCCGGGCCCAGTTGCNCCACATCCTGCGNGGNTGACGTGATTCGGCCGTGGGTTGTCTCGGCCGCCTAGCCCGTCCCGGGCGCTGGCTCATCGCCGCGCCCGGGTGCGGGAAAGGGACCGCAACCGGTGCAGGATCGCGGCGCCGGCCAGGTAGGCCGCCAGGCCGGCCGCGGGCATGCCGACCAGGTACGTGCCCGTGCGCGGGGCGACAGTATTACTGACCAGGCCGGCGATCACCGCCGCGTACGCCACCACGGTCACCACGCCCCGGAGTATCGGCCGGGTCAGGGTCCGGGTCGGCCACGTCGGCGGCGGTCGGTGGCGCCGGGTGCGGTGGGACCGGGCCTCGACCCGGCCGAAGAGCGCGACGAGTCCACTGAGGACGGTCGTGAGCAGGAGCAGCCACGGCAGCCGCCACAGCCACCACTCGGTCGTGGCCACCGTCGGCGTCGGCAGTACTCCGAGCGTGTCGAGCAGACCCACGAGCAGCACCACGGCGCTCATGTGCCAGAGAAAGATGGTGAGGACGACCGAGTTGACCGCCACGACGGCCAGCCACGGACGCTGGCGGTGCAGCCAGCGCTCGGCCGGGTCGCGGAGCGCCATCAGCAGGCCGAGCTGAAAGGTGGCCACGGCCAGCAGCGCCAGCGTAGGGGGCGTCGCGTTGCGCGGGCGTTGGCCGCCGACATCGATCATGCTGATCGAATAGGGCCCCACGACGGTGAGAAGCAGCGCCGCGGTCAGGCCGCCGAGCATCAGCGGCACCCAGGTGCGGGGCGTAAACGGCAGCCGACCGTCGCGCCAGGCGAATCCGACCTGGTGGATGGCCAACCAGCCGAACAGGAAGTTGCCGGCGCCCGCCAGCTCCGGCCCCAGCAGCCGGGCCACGTCGCCCAGCGCGACCAGGACGACCAGCACCCCGATCACCCGGAGGCCGAACCGCTGGTGCAGCCGCACCATGAGCGGGGCCGCCGCGATGACGACGAGGTACGCCGCCAGGAACCACAGCGGGATGGAGGCGACCCAGACCGCCATCCGGACGTACTCGGGGTCCACCCGCAGGACGCGGGCCACCACCGCGCCGGCGGCCAGGACGGTCAGCAGCACGGTGGTCGGCCGGACCAGGCGGGCGGAGCGGTCCTGCAGCCAACTCACGCCGTCGCCGCCGCGGTTGCGGTGCGCGGTCAACGACGCGGCGTTGGCGTACCCGCCGATGATGAAGAACACCGGCATCACCTGGACGATCCAGGTGATCGGATACGCCCACGGCAACGACTCCAGCGCCGAGCGACCGGTGGGTCGCCCCTGCTGGTCCTCGATGATCGCGCTCACCAGCCAGTGACCGAGCACCACGGCCCAGATCGCCAGAGCGCGCAGCAGGTCGACGTACCGCTCGCGGGACGGTGGGGTCCGGTCGACGCTCTCCCGGAGAGCCCGCATTCCCGCACCCTAGGGTCGGCCATGCTCGCCCGGCGGCCGAACGGACCGGATCCGACGCAGGGAGCGGGGGTTGCCCGCCGTGGGCCGGCTCGGGCTAACCCCCGTCGCCGGACTGCCGCTGGCCGGATTCCCGGCCGGGCCTGCCCGTGGTGGGCTGACGTCCATGACTCACGTGTCCGTACCGGCCCGCGTCAACGCTCCCGTCGGAATCCCGGCCCAGGTGGGGGCGGTCGCCTGGATCGCCGGCGCCGCCCAGTTCCTGGTGATGAATGTGGTCGCCCAGGCGGCCTGGACAACGCCGTACAGCTTGGCGCACAACAACATCAGCGATCTCGGCGCGGTGAGCTGCGGGATGTTCGACGAGGAGTTCCCGCGCTACATCTGCTCCCCGCTGCACGTGCTCTTCAATGCCTCGATGATCGTCCAGGGGGTGTTGCTGGCCGCGGGCGTTCTTCTTTCCGCGCGGCTGTGGGGGAAGGGTTTCCTGCCCCGCACCGCGCAGACGCTGCTGGTCCTGGCGGGCGTCGGTTACCTGCTCGCCGGCCTGTGGCCCGGCGACGTGAACCTGGACCTGCACGTGCTGGGCGCATTCTTGATCATGATGGTGGGCAACGTCGGCCTCGTCCTCGCCGGGTTCGTGCCCCGCGACAGCCTCGTGGGCCGGGTGCGTTGGTTCACCGTGGCCCTCGGCCTGGCCGCCCTCGCCGGGGTGTGGCTGCATTTCCAGCGGCAGTTCGGCGCGCTCGGCCTCGGCGGCTCCGAACGAATCGCCGTGTTCCCACTCCAACTGTGGACTCTGGTCATCGGCGGTCTTGTCCTCGTGTCCGCGCGCAGAAATCGGCGCCGCACCCCGGTACGGCCCTGACGCGCGCAACCAGGCCGAGCGGGGGCGGTCCGCCCGCTCGGCCCGAACTCACCAGCGTCGCCGAACGCGAACGCCAATCGCGTCGCCCGACGCAAGGACGTCCGTCGATAGCACGCTATGCCAGTGGCGGTGAGTCGAACACGTGCGGTCGGCACGATGTGTGAGCCACCCCGACCATATAAGTTCTGCTTATACCGTCTAAGTGTGGGTGGGAAGTAATCCTCCATCCGGACGTCGAGGCCTGGTTTCTCGCCATCTGTGCCAGCGGCAGGTACCACAAGAATGATCTTCGCGTTCGACCCGACTCGGGAGGCGATCTTCCTCGTCGCCGGCAACAAGGCCGGGCAATGGAGCGAGTGGTATCGCACCGCGATCCCACTCGCCGACCAACGGTACGAACAACAGCGATGGCCAAGCGTCCGGAGGCTCGGTTCCCCAGCACGGAGGCGTTCGCCGAAGAGGCGCGCCGAGTTGCGTTGGAGCTCGGCGTCACCGGCCCTTGCGGGCCGGCTGACCGACCCCGTTGGTGTGCCGGTCGATCGCCGCAGCCCGGTGTAGTGGCAACGCCTGTGCCCGGCTGGTCGCGCTCGCTCCGCTGTGGCGCCCGGCGAGGTCGAGTCACCGGGCGGCCCCGAGTCGTGCGGTGCGCCACTCGGGTCGCCCCGTGGCCGTCCTGGGGTGAATCGGCGAGTCGCTCTGTTGCGGACGGTAGTCGGTTTTCGTCCAAGCCACGTGCCGCACGCTTCCCGCCTTGCTCTGCTTAGTCGTGCGCAACACCGCCTGACCTGCAAGTATGCGTGATGGAAAGATCTTCTACGTGCCGAAGAGCGCTACAGGGCGTTACCGGGCCAGAGTGAGGAAGTCGTCAGGACGACCGCGAGGTGGCGCACCGCGCGAGTGCTGGTGCGGTTGCGGACCTCGCGGTATCTCCCGTGCGGACTAGTCTGGTCAGCACCCGGCGACCGGACCCAGTTCGACGATCGGCGGCTCTTCCGGGAGTGAAGGTGAGCAGGGTCGTCGCCCCACCGCATAGCGGTACATCGTCTCGGCGACCGTACGAACAGTTCTTCCGGTACGTACATTCATGAATGAACGCATCGCACGAAAACGCGTTTTCTACGATGCATCATCAAAACATGCACTCTACATACTCGAATTGCTCGAAACGCACCAAACCAGGACGTTTCTTCACACCGTCTCTTGCTCGATATAAAAGCGAAGAGGTGGCCGGTGGGCCAAGGCATCCCACACCGGATTGGCAAGAACTGCGGAGAACCAGTCGTCGAATGGGACCGGACCATCACGGAACCACCACAGTACAATTTTGCCTAGCTCTTCGAGATCCGACTCGATCGGATAGAGATATTCGCCCCAGACTTGGATAAAATGGTCATGGTCTCCCGATTCATCCACGATTTCGAATTGGCGGGCAATACCTACACCAAAGCCGGGATCTGGAAGTGACCGGTAGGTACCGTACTCAAACAAAAATCCATCTGAATTAGGCGCATCGGCAATATCGAACTCGACGGCAGCGAACCGCCGCACGGCAGCAAGAAAGTCCTGATGCGAGGGTGCAGGGCTGCCGCCGCGCGGCCAGCGAAGCAACTCCCGGAAGATCATCTCTGCCTGAGCCACCTGGTGGATGTTACTCATCAGAACTTCCTCAACTTGCCCTGCGTTATCGTCACGACGGCCAATTACCTTTGCTCAACTGCTTACGAATATACCTGAGCACGGAACGGGCCTCAGCTGGGGTGCGGGTCTTCAAGATTAGGGGTCCTTCGCACTTGAGCGGGGTGTCGGTGCGTGAGTGAGGCTCGTGGCCTCGGCATGCTGACTGTCTCTCACAACCGACAGCAGCGAGGCCACGAGCATGAACGACCCTACGTCGTTGTTGTTCGGCCTGGAATCCTTCCGTGTCGTTGACGTGGTGCGTGTCGCCGACCGGGTGGTCCAGGTCGTCGTTGAAACCGCTGACCGGCAAGGGATNTGCCCCGAGTGCGGGACCGTGAGCAGGCGGGTCAAGCAGCGCCCGCTGGTACGTATCCGCGATCTACCGGTGGCTGACCAGCAGGTGGCGCTGTGGTGGCGCAAGCGCCGCCTGGCCTGTCTGGAGCCGTCGTGTCCGCGTGGCTCGTTTACGCAGGTCAGCGGTGAGGTCCCGCCCCGGTCACGGCTGACTGCCCGGTTGCGCCAGCGGCTGGCTGAGGCGATCGCCGGGTCGAACCGGGCGGTGTCGGAGGTGGCCGCCGAGTACGGAGTGTCCTGGCGCACCGCCCATCGGGCGCTGGTGGCCGCCGCCGCGAGGTGGCTGGGCCCGCCGACACCGACGCGGGTGTTGGGCATCGACGAGACCCGCGCCCGCACCGTGCGCTGGGTCCTGGCCGAGCAGGGGTGGCGGCGCAGCGATCCGTGGATGACCTCGTTCGT
>Ga0065720_1001186_pt1 | contig 21708 bp, 17 predicted proteins | sample Thericmetagenome_FD_59107 | JGI IMG/M metagenome (GOLD analysis project Ga0065720, IMG submission 59107) | Thermophilic microbial communities from the Joint Bioenergy Institute, California, USA of rice/straw/compost enrichment - eDNA_2 v2... | ecosystem: Engineered > Solid waste > Grass >...
GGCTGCGCACCGCGGACGGCGAGCCGCTGTGCATCGAGCGCGCGCACATCCCCGTCGCGCTCGCGCCGGGCCTGCAGGACGCCGACCTCACCGACCGGTCGCTGTACGCGCTGCTGGAGGCGGAGTACGGCATCGTCTTCGACGCCGGGGAGCTCACCATCGACGCCGGGATCGCCGACCCCGGGGACGCGGACCTGCTCCGGCTGCCCCGCGGCGGCGCGGTCCTGCTGCTCCAGCATCGGTCCTTCGCCGGGGGCGTCTGCGCCGAGCTGGGCGTCTCCACCTACCGCGCGGACCGCTACCAGCTCCGCACCGCGATCGAGTCCCCCGCCCGCCCCCGCCCCCCGGCCGGACCCGCGCCACGGCGCCGATGAGGCCGGGGCGGGCCCGGATCCCGGCCGCTCGCAAGCGGCCGCGGCGCAGGCCCGCCCGCCGTCGAGCCGCCCGGGGTGCGGGCACGGCCGCCGCGGCCCGGCGTCGCGCCCCCAGGCCGTCCCGCCGAGCGGCCAGGCCCCGGACCGGGAACCGGACCGGGAATAGGGACGTCCGCTACGCGGGCGCGTGACGGCCGCAACCCCGCCGACCATGCCGCGAAGGCATGGCCGGCCGCCGGATATCGCCGGGCGAATCACCATCAGCCGCCCGCCTCGCCGGGAAATGCGGGCGGGGCCGTATCAGCCCGCCCGTCCGCAAACTCTGTAGGGCGTCCCCGACCGCCGGACGTCAACGGAGTTGCTTGCGATGTCCCGACACCTACGTCCCGTCGCCCTGCCCCGCCTCGTGCCCACGCCGCGGACGGACCCGCCGTACGACGACGAGACGCCCGGCTCGCGCACCGATCCGCCGATGCCGCCCGCGACGCGCGGGGCGCTCGCGCTCGCCCCCGAGCCCCGGCCGGTCCCCGTCCCGGACGCGGCCGGTTCCCCGCCCGGCGGGCGGCCGCTGCGCGCGCTCGCCCAGGCCGTCGCCGAGGTGCTCGCGGGCAGGCGGCCCGCCGCGACCGTGGCGGACCGGTTCACCGAACGCGCGTACGCCGAGCTGGTGCGCGCCGGCACGATGATCCGCACGAGCCGCCCGCCGCGGGCCGGGCTGCCGCACACGAGCCGGCCCCGGGACGGCGTGCTCGAGATGTGCGTCCTGGTGCACTGCGCCCCGCGCAACCACGTGCTCGCGCTCCGTTTGGAGCGGCGCGGCGTGCAGTGGCTGTGCACGGAGTTCGAGACCGCCTGAGCCGGGACGGGCGAGACGGCCCCGGCCGGGGCGGGCTTCCCGGATGCGACCGCCACACGGCGACGGGGCGGTGGCCGCGCCGGCCACCGCCCCGTGGACGTCGATCCCGCCGATCAGGCGGAGGCGGCGTTCTTCGGGTCGCCGTGGCAGCGCTTGAACTTCTTGCCCGAGCCGCACGGGCAGGGCGCGTTGCGCTCGACGTTGCCGTAGGCGGCGCGCTCCTCCGGAGTGGTGCGCACCCGGACCTGCTCGACGTCGCCGCTCTCGCTCGGCGCCGTGTAGATCATCTCGGCCGGGCGGTCCGGGCGGCGCAGCGCCTGGGCGATGATCTGGCTCGCCTCGGCGACCGCGGCGTCCTCGGGGCTCGCCTCCTCGACGATCGGGTTCGGCTGGACCTCGATCTCCAGGTTGAACAGGTAGCCGACCGAGTCCTCCTTGATCGCGTCGAGCATCGCCTGGAACATGTCGAAGCCCTCGCGCTGGTACTCGACGAGCGGGTCCCGCTGCGCGTAGGCCCGGAGCTGGATGCCCTCCTGGAGGTAGTCCATCTCGTACAGGTGCTCACGCCACTTGCGGTCGAGCACCTGCAGGATGACCCGCCGCTCCAGCTCGCGCATGGTCTCCGAGCCGAGCTCCTCCTCGCGCATGTCGTAGGCGGCGAGCGCGTCGGCCTTGATGCGGTCCTCGATCAGCTCCGGCGTGAGCGCCTCGCGGCCGCCGGCCTCCTCGATCAGCTCCTCCGCGGTGACCGAGACCGGGTAGAGCTGCTTGAACGCCTTCCACAGCTGGTCGAGGTCCCACTCCTCGGCGAAGCCCTCGGCGGTGGCGGACCGCACGTACCCGCTGATCACGTCCTCGATGAACCCGCGCACCTGGTCGCGCAGGTCGGCGCCCTCCAGCACGCGCCGGCGCTCGGCGTAGATCACCTTGCGCTGGCGGTTCATCACCTCGTCGTACTTCAGCACGTTCTTGCGGGCTTCGAAGTGCTGCTGCTCGACCTGGTGCTGGGCGGACGCGATCGCCTTGGTGACGATGCCGGACTCGATCGGCACGTCGTCCGGGATGTTGAGGCGGTTCATGATCATCTCGACCCGGGCGGAGTTGAACAGCCGCATCAGGTCGTCCTCGAGGGAGAGGTAGAACCGCGACTCGCCGGGGTCGCCCTGCCGGCCGGACCGGCCGCGGAGCTGGTTGTCGATGCGGCGCGACTCGTGCCGCTCGGTGCCCAGCACGTACAGGCCGCCGAGCTCGACGACCTCCTCGTGCTCGGCCTTCACCTCCTCCTTGGCCTTCTCCAGCGCCTCCGGCCAGGCCTTCTCGTACTCCTCCGGCGTCTCGGTGGGCGACAGCCCGCGCTTCTCCAGCTCCCGGGCGGCGCGGAACTCGGGGTTGCCGCCGAGCATGATGTCGGTGCCTCGACCGGCCATGTTCGTGGCGACGGTCACCGCGTGCTTGCGGCCGGCCTCGGCGACGATCGCGGCCTCACGCGCGTGGTTCTTCGCGTTCAGCACCTCGTGCGGGATGCCCCGCCGCTTGAGCATCTTCGACAGCTTCTCGGACTTCTCCACCGAGGTGGTGCCGACGAGGACCGGCTGGCCCTTCTCGTACCGCTGCGCGATGTCCTCGACGACCGCGTCGAACTTGGCGTCCTCGGTCTTGTAGACCACGTCCGGCTGGTCCTTGCGGATCATCGGCTTGTTCGTCGGGATCGGGACCACGCCGAGCTTGTAGGTCTGGTGGAACTCGTTCGCCTCGGTCGCCGCGGTACCGGTCATGCCGGCCAGCTTCTCGTAGAGGCGGAAGTAGTTCTGCAGGGTGATCGTGGCGAGGGTCTGGTTCTCGTCCTTGATCTTGACGCCCTCTTTCGCCTCGATCGCCTGGTGCATGCCCTCGTTGTAGCGGCGGCCGTGCAGGATGCGGCCGGTGAACTCGTCGACGATGAGGACCTCGCCGTTGTGGACGATGTAGTCCTTGTCCCGCTTGTAGAGCTCCTTCGCCTTCAGGGCGTTGTTGAGGAAGCCGACCAGGTGGGTGTGCTCGGGCTTGTAGAGGTTGTCGATGCCGAGCCAGTCCTCGACCTTCGCGACGCCGGACTCCAGGATGCCGACCGTGCGCTTCTTCTCGTCGACGACGTAGTCGCCGGTCGGCTCCTCGCCGTTCTTGCCCTCCTCGCCGCGGCGCAGCCGGGGCACGATCTTGGCGAACTCCTGGTACCACTTGGCGGACTGCTCGCCCGGCCCGGAGATGATCAGCGGCGTACGGGCCTCGTCGATGAGGATCGAGTCGACCTCGTCGACGATGGCGTAGTAGTGGCCCCGCTGCACGCACTCGTCGAGGCTCCAGGCCATGTTGTCGCGCAGGTAGTCGAAGCCGAACTCGTTGTTCGTGCCGTAGGTGATGTCCGCGTTGTACGCCTTGCGCCGCTCGTCCGGCGGCATCTGGGCGAGGATCACGCCCACCTCGAGGCCGAGGAAGCGGTGCACCCGGCCCATCGTCTCGGCGTCACGCTTGGCGAGGTAGTCGTTGACGGTGACGATGTGCACGCCCTTGCCGGCGAGCGCGTTGAGGTACGCGGGCAGGGTCGCGGTGAGCGTCTTGCCCTCACCGGTGCGCATCTCGGCGATGTTGCCGAAGTGCAGCGCGGCACCGCCCATGATCTGCACGTCGAAGTGCCGCTGGCCGAGCACCCGGCGCGCCGCCTCGCGTACCGTCGCGAACGCCTCGGGGAGCAGGTCGTCCAGGGACTCTCCGTCCTTGTAGCGCTGCTTGTACTCGTCGGTGAGCGCCCGAAGCTCGGCGTCGGAGAGGCTGGTGAAGTCGTCCTCGATGGAGTTGACCTGCTCGGCGATGCGCTTGAGCTTGCGCAGGATCTTGCCTTCGCCGGCCCGGAGAATCTTGTCGAGAATGGCCACTTTTACTAGAGCTCCTCGCAGGTCTACCACGACGCCCGGAAGGCGATGGTCGTGAGGACGGTGAAACTACCCCGGTAGCCCATCGTAGGCCGTTCCACCACCAGACACAGCCACCGTGAACGACGAGCGTCGAGGCCGTGGGGTTCCCGGCCGCACCGGCCGTGTGCACCGCCGGAATGGTGTCCTGGTCAAAGGGTAGGTGCGGACATACCATCCGCTCGTGGGCGAATCTCCGCTTACGGCGCGCAAGGTATAAGAATCCACAGGGAGGCGCCATGCCCAAGACCAGCCGTCCGGACGAGCACGAGGGGCATGCGTTCGTCGCCAGCGGCAGCCACGCCGGCCGGCCCACGTCCTGGCTCGCCGTCATCGTGATCCTGCTCGGCTTCATCATCGGCGGCGTGGGGCTGTGCCTCGGGCCCAACTGGATCGCGTTCTGGACCGGTGCCGGGGTGGTGGTGGCCGGCGGCGTCCTCGCGCTCGTCTTCGACGTCTTCTCCGACGTCATCGTCGACTCCCGCCGCACGATGCCCGCCGCGGAGCACCACTCCCCCTTCGAGCACCCCCGGCGCGGCTCCTGACGGCGGAGCCCCGGCGGCGGGCGGCCCGGGCGATCGCCGCCCGCCGCACCCCGCGCGGACGCGCCGCGTCCGGCACCTGACACCTCGCCCGGCGCACCTCGCGGACGCGCGACCGTAACCGGCATCCGTACTTTGTCGGTGGCGGCCGGTAGCATCGGCGCATGGTCAACGCCCCCTCGCCGGAACCCCCGATCGCCCAGGAGACCTCCCCGATCGAGCCCTCCTCCGCCCCTCCCCCGAAGCCGGAGGCGGAGCTGTCGGCCGACGAGGCGCGCCGCCTCATCCTGCGGGCGCAGGGCCTGCTCGGCGCCGACGGGCGGCGCGGCGGCGTGCCCGCGATGCTGCGCCGCCTCGGCGCGGTGCAGCTCGACACGATCTCGGTGCTCGCCCGCTCCCACGAGCTGGTGCCGTACGCCCGGCTCGGCGCGGTCGGGCGGGAGACGGTCGAGCGGGCCTACTGGCACGAGCCCGCCCGCGCCTTCGAGTACTGGTGCCACGCCGCGTGCATCCTGCCGATCGAGCACTGGCCGCTGTACGCGTTCCGCCGGCGCGCCTTCCGGGAGCGCCGCTACCGGTGGCACGAGGTGCCGCCCAACCTGGGCGACGTGCTCGCCCGGGTACGCGACGAGGGCCCGGTCACCACCACCGACCTCGGCGGGGCGAAGAACGGCGGCCCGTGGTGGGACTGGTCGGACGTGAAGATCAGCGTGGAGTACCTGCTCGACATCGGCGAGGTCGTGTGCACCCGCCGGGTCGGCTGGCGGCGCGTGTACGAGCTCGCCGAGCGCGCGGTGCCGGCCGAGCTGCGCACGGACGAGCTCAGCGACACCGAGTGCGTGGTACGGCTCGCCGGCATCGCGGGCCGGGCGCTCGGCGTCGCCACCCGCGCCGACCTGATCGACTTCCTCCGGCTGCGCGGGGCGCACGCCCGGATCCTCGACGACGCCCTCGCCGACGGCTCGACCGGCCTCGTCCCGGTACGCGTCGCGGGCTGGCCGTCCGCGCGCGGCGGCGCGGGCAACGGCGCGAACGGGACGCGGGCGAACGCCTACGCCGACCCCGCGGCGCTCGCGACCGAGCCGCGCGGCAGGCACCGCACCACGCTGCTGTCGCCGTTCGACTCCCTGGTGTGGGACCGCGCCCGCACCGAGCGGGTGTTCGGCTTCACCCACCGGCTCGAGGCGTACGTGCCCCGGCACAAGCGGGTGCACGGATACTTCGCCATGCCGGTGCTCGCCCAGGGCCGGCTGATCGGCCGGGTGGACCCGGCCCGGGAGGGCCGCACGCTCGTCGCCCGCCGGGTCGGCTTCGAGCCGGGCGCGGGCGGCGCGGGCAGGGTGCGCGCCGCGCACGTGGAGGCCGTGCGCGACGCGCTGTGGTCCGCCGCCGAGTGGGTCGGCTGCGACGACGTGCGGGTGGAGCTGGTCACCCCCGAGGTCTACGACGCCCCGCTGCGCCGGGCGCTCGCGGCGCCGGTCAGGTGATCTCCAGCAGGCGCTCGCGCACCGCGTACACGACCGCCTCCATGCGAGAGTGCAGCTGCAGCTTCTCCAGGATGTTGCGGACGTGGTTCTTCACCGTGTTCTCGGAGATGAACAACTCCTTGGCGATCTCGCGGTTGTTCATGCCCTTGGCGACCAGCCGCAGGACCTCCATCTCGCGCTCGGTGAGCCGGGGGGCGGGCAGCTGCGGGGGCCGCTCGGCCTCCTTGCGGCTCATCGCCGCGAACTCGTTGATGAGCTTCGCCGCCATCGCCGGGTTGATGAGCGACTGGCCCTCGTACACGCCGCGCACCGCGTCGGGGACCTCGTCGATCTGGACGTCCTTGAGCAGGTAGCCGGTGGCGCCCGCCTTGATCGCCTCGAAGAGGTCCTCCTCCTCGTCGCTGACCGTGAGCATGATGATGCGCGCGCTCGGCACCGCCTCCTTGATGGCGCGGGTCGCCTCGATGCCGGTGCGCCGGGGCATGCGCACGTCCATGAGCACGACATCGGGCATGAGGCGGCCGGCGAGCTCGACCGCCTCCTCCCCGTCACTCGCCTCACCGACCACTTCGATGTCCGCCTCCGCGGTCAGCGCGAGCTCCAGGCTGCGGCGGATCAACGCATGATCGTCAACGATCAGCACGCGGATCGGCTCGTCGCCTTTGCTCGCGCGGGCCGCCTCGTCGGGTCGGGTCACGCCTCCTCCTAGAGGGCTGCCACAAAGCCGTAGGGAACGCCATCATTACATGGCCCTCCCACTATCGGAGCAGTCGAGAGGATTCACCCAGGCGGGTCAGTTCTCGATGAGGCGGAGCACCCCGTACTGGTAGCCGCGCCGCTTGTAGACCACGCTGGGCAGGCCGTTCTCCTTGTCGCGGAACAGGTAGAAGTCGTGCCCGACCAGCTCCATCTCGAGCAGCGCCTGGTCGACCGTCATCGGGTCGGCCTTGTGATGCTTCTCACGTACCACGAGCGGGCCCTCGCCCTCCATCGGGATCGGCACGATCGGCCCCTGCTCGTCGGGTCCGCCCTCGCCCGCCCGTTCCCGCTCGGCGGCGAGGGCGTCCTCGTAGGTGTCCTCGTATCGGTCCTCGTAGCGGTCCTCCTCGGCCTCCTCGGCCGCGGGCCGGGCCGCCTCGCCGGACTGCGCGCGCAGCTCGTCGAGCTTGGCGAGCGCCGCGGTGATCTCGGCGACCGAGGGGGGGCACTGGTTGCCGTAGTGCACCTTGCGGCGGTCCGCGATCCGGCGCAGCCGGTTCTCCAGCTTGTCAAGGGCGAGGTCGAGGGCGGCGAAGCGGTCCGTGGCCGACGCCTCGGCGCGGATCGCCGGGCCACGGGAGTGGATGGTCAGCTCGACACGCTCACGCTGGTCGGCCAAACGGGGGTTACGTTCCTTGGAGACCTCCACGTTCACCCGGATGAGCTTGCTGTCAAGGCGCTCGATCCGGGCCAGCTTCGCGTGCACGTGCTCCCGGAAGCGATCGCTCACACCGGTGTGACGGCCCTTGACGATGATGTCCACCTGGGCAGCCCCCCTTCGTCTGACGACTTTGCGTGGGTGCGAAAAAGGCACCCGTCCGGCCGACCTGGTCTTCGTCCCCACATCCGCCTGCTGAGGGGTTCGCGGCACTCCCGCCACTACTACCCTTCTCTTCGTACGGGGGACATCCGGCCCCCCGGGAAGGCAGGACTTACCTCTAAGCCGCACCGTGATCGGTCGACGAAGAGTCGCCTTACGTGGGCCGTTTCGCCTGCGGCTGGCATCGGCTAGCCAGGCCCGCCCCCAGGGGGCCGGCCCGGCGCAACCACGGACCCGAACGGGTGCCATGCTCGAACGCTAGCCTGTGGCGGACCGAATGTCAGCCGCCGCCTTCACCCGGCGATCACGTTCCGTTAACCTACCGTGGGCGTCAGCCGCCCGGAAGGTCCCGTTCCATAGGGCCATGTCCCCCGATGACATGGCTTCCGGCGTGCGGGAACGTCCGCCCCGCCGGCGTGGGGTAAGTGTTATCTATCCCAAACGACAGGGCCGATCCTTGCCCCGATCTTTACGTTGCGTGACCATGGCGGGAGATTTCCCGTCGGCGTGTCGCGGCCACGGTGATCGCCAGCGCGGGCCGCGCGCCGGCCGCGCCGAGCGCCCGCGCCGCCTCCGCGAGCGTCGCCCCCGTGGTGACCACGTCGTCCACGAGCACGCACAGCCCGGGCGGCACCGGCCGGGCCGCCCGGAAGGCGCCGCGCAGGTTCGCCGCCCGCCGTGCCGCGCCCAGGCCCGCCTGGTCGGCCACCCGGCGCCGCTGTCCCAGCACCGGGACGGCCACCGCCGGCCGGCCCCGGTCGGCGAGCTGCCGGGCGGTGAGCGCCGCCAGCGCCCCGACCGGGTCGTGTCCCCGCGCCCGGCGGGCCGCCCGCGCGCTCGGCACCGGCACGAGCACCACCCGGCCCGGGCGACCCGGCACGGCCGCGCGCAGGGCCGCGTCCGCCACACCGGCGAGACAGGCCGCGAGCGGCGCCTTGAGCGCGGTACGGCCGCGCTCCTTGTAGGCGAGGATCACCCGCCTCGCCACCCCGTCGTAGTCCGCGGCCGCCCAGCAGCGGGGCAGGCCCGGCGGCGCCGGGCTCGGCCGCCGCGGCCCCGGCGGCCCGCACAGCGCCGCCGTACAGCCCGGGCAGAGCGCGCCGGGGTCATCGCCCCCGGCGCCGCCGCAGCCCGCGCAGCGCCGCGGCAGCAGCAGGTCGAGCACCCCGGACAGGCCGAGCACGTCGAGCACGTTGAGCACGCCGCCCACCATGCCGGACGCCACCGACAGTCCGCCCGCGCTCCGCGCGGCCGGTCAGGCCGGCCGCGGCGCGAGGCCGAGCCTCAGCTCAGCGGGAAGACCGGGGTGACCGCGCCGCCGCCGACCAGGCTCGTCCACTCCTTCTTCTTCTCCGGGTCCCACAGCAGGATCTCGCCGTCGTCGTCGGCCCCGGCGAGCAGCCGCCCGCCCGGCGCCGCGGTGATCGTGCGGATCCGCGCGTCGGCCTTGGCCCCGGCCGAGGTGATCTGGGTGCCGTCGGTGACGTCCCAGGCGGTGAGCTCCCGGTTCTGCTTGTTGTCCTGGGTGAGCACGAGCAGCGTGTGCGCGTCCTGCCAGGCGATGTCGACGACGTCGACGCCCTCGGCGGTGGCGTCGAGGGTGAGCCAGCCGTCGATGCGCCCGCCGTCCCGGTCGATCGCGCCGATGTGCACCCGCGGGCCGAGCCCGTCGTCGGCGACGGCCGCGACGCGCACCCCGTCCCGGGCGACCTTGAACGCGGTCACGCCCGACTTCTCCAGCTTGGGGCTGCTCACCTCGCGCTGCGGGGCGCCGTTCGACCGCCACACCCTGGACCGCCGGACGCCGACGCGCTCGACGGTCCACACGTCCCCGTACCGGTCCCAGGACGGCGGGGTGAGGTCGGAGCCGCGGATCCAGCGCTGCCACCGGCCGCCCTCGTCGAGCGAGGCGACCCACACGCCGTCCCCGCCCTCGCCCAGCGCGGCCACCTTCTTGTGCAGGTCGCCGGAGACGGCCGGGTGGGTGACGGCGCGGTCCTTCTGCCCGGCCACGCCCGGCACCACGGAGCTGTCGTCGGTCCAGGTGAGCCGGTGCAGCCGGTTGTCCTTCATGTAGTAGGCCTCGGGCTGCTGCGGCAGCACGTTCGGGTCGTAGCCGCCGTACTCCTCCGGCTCGATGCGCAGCCCGCCCGACGGCCACGGCTCGCCGTTCACCAGCACCTCGATGTCGCGGCCGGAGGCGAGCCCGCGCAGCGTCCAGGCGAGCTGGGCCTCCATCGCCCGCTGCAGGGTCGGCGACTCGCGGACCGCGAGGATCTCCGCGGACAGGTCGACGACGAGGGTGCCGTGGTCGGCGACGTTGACCCGGTTGAGCCGCGTCCCCTCCGGGATCGCGCTGCGCACCGCCTCGCCGAGCGCCGAGGTCGGCCCGCGCAGCAGCCGCTTCAGCAGGGACTCGATGAGGCTCTCCCGCGGGCTCACCGGGATCTGCACCCGGTCGATCACCAGCCCGGCCATCTGCTGGTCCGGGAAGTACAGGTCGAGCGGCCGGTAGATGCGCAGGAAGTCGTCCTTGGAGAGCAGCAGCCCCGGCGGCGCGGACGAGATCCGCCAGCCCGCGGGGGTCTTCACCAGGGAGAAGATCTTGTCCTGGAGGGTGCCGCTCGCGGGCCGGTAGCGGCCGTCGTCGTCGACGGTGGCGACCACGTTCGCGTCGAGCGCGAGGTGGATCACGTCCGGCTCCTCGGAGCCCCCCGGCACCGTGCGCACCGGCTTCGCCTGGTCGTACACGGTCACCCCGGCCCAGGGGTTCCAGGTGCGCGCGGCGTCCCCGGTGAGGTACATGCGGGCGATCGTGCGGGACTCGTCGTCGCTCGCCATCGCGGCCTGGAAGCCCTTGAGGATCTCGATCGGCTGCCCGCCCGGCTTCGGCGTGGGAGCGATCTTGCGATAGTACGGCCGGCTCAGCGGGTCGCCGCTGCCCGCCTCCTCGCCCGGCACCGGGTTGCCCCCCATCGGCACCAGGCTGCAGGCGGACTGCACGAGCGCCAGCAGTAAGCCGGTGACGAGCAGCAGCGCCGTCCGGGGCAGGCGCCGCCCACGTGCGATCCCAGAGCTAGTCGGCATCGCGGGTGCCCTCGCCTCCGTTCCCCGTGGCGCCGGTCCCGCCACCGGCGCCGGTCGCGGACATCACCGAGGCGTGGCCGCGCCAGGCGCGGCGCATCTCCACCTCGGGCGGCACGAGCGGCAGCGGCGAGCCGCGCAGCTCGGCGCCGGCGACCCGGGGCAGGGAGAGCCGGAACTGCGAGCCCTCCCCGGGTGAGCCCCACGCCTGCAGCCAGCCGCCGTGCAGCTGCGCGTCCTCGCGGGAGATGGCGAGGCCGAGGCCGGTGCCGCCGATCGTGCGCGCCCGGGAGGGGTCGGCGCGCCAGAACCGGTCGAAGACGAGGTTCTCCTCGCCCGGCTTGAGCCCGACGCCGTGGTCGCGCACGGCGACGGCGACCGCGTCCCGGTCGGCGCCGAGGGTGACGATGATGTCCTTGCCCTCGCCGTGCTCGATCGCGTTGAACAGCAGGTTGCGCAGGATGCGCTCGACCCTGCGGGTGTCCACCTCGGCCATGCACGGCTCGCTGGGCAGCCGCAGCTCCAGCCGGGTCGAGTACTTCTCGGCGAGCGCCTCGGAGTCGCCGACCGCGCGCAGCACCACGTCGCGCATGTCCACCGACTCCACGTCGAGGGTCGCCGCGCCCGCGTCGTGCCGGCTGATCTCCAGCAGGTCGTTGAGCATCGACTCGAAGCGTTCGAGCTGGTTCTGCATGAGCTCGGCCGACCTCGCCGCGGCCGGGTCGAAGCTCTCCCGGCTCTCGTAGAGCAGGTCGGCGGCCATCCGCACGGTGGTGAGCGGGGTGCGCAGCTCGTGCGAGACGTCGGAGACGAACTGGCGCTGCACCTGCGACAGCTCCTCCAGCTCGCGGATNTTCTGGGCGAGGTTGGAGGCCATCTCGTTGAACGAGGTGCCGAGCCGGGCGAGGTCGTCCTCGCCGCGCACCTTGAGCCGCTCCTCCAGGTTCCCGGCCGCGAGACGCTCGGCGGCCTGGCGGGCGAGCCGTACCGGGACGACGACCTGCCGGGTGACGAGCGAGGCGATCGCGGCGAGCAGCAGCACGAGCGCGGCGCCGACCCCGACGAGCATCTGCCGGACCAGGGTGAGCGTCTCCTCCTCGTCCTTGAGCGGGAAGAAGTGGTAGATCTCGTACCTGGTCCCGGGCGGGCCCTCCACCCGGTTGCCGATCACCAGGCCGGGCACCTGGACCGAGCTGTTCTCGTAGTACAGCGGCGTGGTGAGCCGCTGCGGCGGGCCGCCCGGCTCGATCTTCTGCACCTGCTTGCGCATCCGGGCGGGCAGGCTGCGCGGATCGATGTTGCCGGTGACGTAGTCCTTGCCGACGTCGGTCTCGCTGAGAATGATCACGTTGTACCGGTCGCTGCCCCGGTTGGCGAGCGCGTTCGCCGCCGCCTCGACCGGATCGACCGGCACCGGCGGTGAGTCGCTCTGCCCGGCCGCCGACTGCTTGGCGGCCTCCCCCGGCTGCGCCATGAGGTGGCCGACCGCGGTGGAGACGTTCGCCTGGGCCTCGGCCACGCCGGCCCGGATCCGCGCCTCGATCATCGTCGTGGTGATCGACTGCATGAGGAAGACCCCGAGCACGGCGACGACCACGATCGAGATCACCAGCGTGCTGGTGACCACCCGCAGCTGCAGCGAACGCCGCCACACCCGGCGCACCCGGCCGGCGGCACGCCGCGCCCGCCGGCGAACGCCCCGGACGATCTGCCGGGGCGTCCGGCGGCGCGTCCGCTTGGTGTTCCTGTTCCGTTGGGCGTTCCGGCCCTGAGCGGTGCGGCCCTGGGCGCCCTTGCTCGGAGCGCTCCTGCCCTGGGCGTTCTTGCTCTGGGCGTTCTTGCTCTGGGCGGCGGGCGACGGGGGCATCGGGAGAACTCAGCGGATCAGGCGGGACCGGCCTTGTAGCCGACGCCGCGCACGGTCACGACGATCTCCGGGTGCTCCGGATCCTTCTCGATCTTCGCGCGGAGCCGCTGCACGTGGACGTTCACCAGACGGGTGTCGGCCGCGTGCCGGTAGCCCCACACCTGCTCCAGCAGGACCTCGCGGGTGAACACCTGGCGCGGCTTGCGCGCGAGCGCCACCAGCAGGTCGAACTCGAGCGGGGTGAGGTTGATCGTCTCGTCACCGCGCTTGACCGAGTGGCCGGCCACGTCGATCGTGATGTCGCCGATCTGCAGGATCTCCGGCGTCGGCTCGTCGGTACGGCGCAGCCGCGCGCGCACCCGGGCGACGAGCTCCTTCGGCTTGAACGGCTTGATGATGTAGTCGTCCGCGCCGGACTCCAGCCCGAGCACGACGTCGATGGTGTCGCTCTTGGCGGTGAGCATCACGATCGGGACGCCGGACTCGGCGCGGATCCGCCGGCAGACGTCGATGCCGTCCGCGCCGGGCAGCATCAGGTCGAGCAGCACGAGGTCCGGACGGGTGTCACGAAACGCGTCGAGCGCCTTGTCCCCGTCGGAAACGAACGATGGCTCGAAGCCCTCCCCGCGCAACACGATGCCGAGCATCTCGGCGAGAGCGGCGTCGTCATCGACGACCAGCACGCGTCCTTTCATGACCCCTCATTTGTCGTACGCGGACTGCGGATTTGCGAGATACCGCACGAAAGTAGAAGGTTACAGGTCCGGATCGCGTGGGCGATACACGCCGGAACAAGTAGGCGGAAGCAGGGGCGCCGACCACAAACACCCGGTGCAAACCGCGAGTCATGCGATGGTCAGCCCCCAGGAGATCGTTTCCACCCCTCGTCGCTCGGGGTAAGGCCCGCCACAACCGGGAAAACCCGTGCGGTCACTTCCCAGTCTGCCTGGAATCCCCCTGCTCGCGCGAGTGCCCGCGGTGATTCCGGGTGCGGCGGACGCGCCACTGACGGGCCCGGCATGCCAGGATTGGATTATGTCTGAGGGTCAGGGCTCCGCAAAGGACGAGCCAACGCAGCCGCCGGAGCGATCGGGCACGCCGGAGCGGTCGCCGTGGGCCGCCCCCGGAGGCGAGCCGGCGGACGCCCCCGGCACGCCGCCGGGCGGTCCCGCCGGACCCGCGGGCGGCGAGCCGTACCCGGGGGGCGGATGGCAGCCGCAGGGTGGTCCGGGAGCGGCCGGTGGCCACACGCCGCCGCCGGGCGGACACCTCCCTCCGGGCGGGTACGGCGCACCCGGCGGGTACGGGGCGCCGGGTCCGTACGGCCCGGGCGGCGGACCGGCGCTGCGGCCGGGCATCATCCCGCTGCGGCCGCTCAGCGTGAGCGACATCCTCGACGGCGCCATCCAGATGATGCGGTCGAACCCGAAGGCGACCCTCGGGCTCGCGGCGGTGGTGGCGGCGCTCTCCACGCTGCCCTCGGCGGTCGCCCAGGCGCTCGTGTTCGACGAGCTCTTCGACGTCCTGCTCTCCGGCAACACGAACGGCGCCGTCAGCCTGGGGTTCGCGCAGATCGCCGGCTTCCTGTTCACCACGGTCCTGGAGTTCTTCGCCGTCACCATCCTCACCGGGATGCTCACCCGGGTGCTCGGCCGCTCGGTGTTCGGCGGGCGGATCACCCCCGCCGAGGCCTGGGAGCTCACCAGGCGGCAGGTTCCCGCGCTGCTCGGCGTCGCGGCGCTGACCACGCTCATCATGCTCGCCCCGATGGCGGTGCTGTGGGGGCTCATGGTGGCCGCGATCCTCGCCGGGCGGCTGGAGCTGTTCGCGCTGATCCTCATCGGCGGGATATTCGGCTACCTCGCCTACGTGCTGTTCTTCACCGTCCGGTTCGCGTTCGTCGCCCCCGCGGTGGTGCTGGAGCGGCGCGGGGTGATCGACGCGCTGCGCAGGTCGTGGCGGCTGACCCTGACCGGCTTCTGGCGGGTGCTCGGGATCGTCCTGCTCACCTTCCTGATCACCTTCGTGATCAACATCGTGATCGGCATCCCGTTCAGCATCACCGCGAGCGGGCTCGCGTACGCTCTCGGGCCCGGCGGCGCCGCGGGCGCGGTCACCATCGTGCAGGCGATCGGCGCCACCGTCGCCGCGGTGGTCACCTACACGCTGCAGGCGGGCGTGTACGGCCTGCTCTACGCCGACCAGCGCATGCGCATCGAGGCGTTCGACCTGGTGCTGCAGTCGGCCGCGGTCGACCAGCAGCGGCTCGGCTGGGTGCCGGCGTCCGCCGACGAGCTGTGGTATCCGTCGAACGCCGCCGGGCCGCAGGGGTACGGCGGCACGTGAGGGCCGCCCCGCGATGACCGCACCGGTGATCACGTCGGCGATCGTGCCCGGCCGCACGCCGGCCGTGCCGCTCGCGGCGCCGGATCCGGTCCTCATCGACCGCGAGGAGGCGCGGCGGCGGGCGGTCGCCGAGCTGCTCGACTCGCGCTACGAGCGGGAGTCCCTGCCGGAGCGCATCCTGCGTGAGACGCAGCGGCTCATCGGCGACCTGCTCGACCAGGTCACCGATCGGGTCGGCGGGCCGCTCGCGCTGACGCTGCTCTTCGTGATCATCGGTGTGCTCGCCGCGCTGCTGCTGTGGCAGGCGCGGCGGGTCATCCGGCGGCCCGCCGCGGCGCGGCCGGGCCTCTTCACCGAGCGGGAGCGCACCGCGGCCGAGCACCGGGCCGAGGCCGAGCGCCTCGCGGCGGCCGGCGAGTGGGCGGCGGCGATCCGGGAACGGCTGCGCGCCATCGCCAGGGACCTTGAGGAGCGCGCGATCCTCGACCCGCTGCCGGGCCGTACCGCCGACGAGCTCGCCGCCGCGGCCGGGCGGGAGCTGCCCGCGCTCGCCGCGGAGCTCACCGCGGCGGCGCGGCTCTTCGACGACGTCACCTACGGGCCCATGCCGGGCACGCCGGAGGGCTACGCCCGGCTCGCCCGGCTCGACGAGCAGGTCGCCGCGGCCCGGCCGGCCGCGGCGGCGACGTCCGGGTGATCGGCGATGACGACCTCGGCGACGTCCGTCTCCCCGACCGCGCGGACCCTGTGGCGGCGTAACCGCGCCGTCCTGCTCGCCTGCCTGCTCGTGCTGCTCGCCGCGGTGGCCACGGCGTGGCTCGCCCGGGACCGGTCCGAGGGCCGCCGGCTCGACCCGCGCGACACGAGCACGGCCGGCTCGGCGGCGCTCGCCGCGCTGCTCGAGGAGGAGGGCGTCCGGGTGCACCGGGTGACCACCGCCGACGAGGCCGCCGCGCTCGCCACCCCGCGCTCCCTGCTGCTGATCACCAAGTTCGTGGCCGATCCGGCCGAGGCGCACCGGCTCGCCGCGCTGCCGTCCGACCGGATGCTCGTCGGCGACCAGGGCAACCTCGACATCCTCGCCCCCGGGGTGAAGCCTGAGGAGACGGTCCGCGTCCGGTCGAGGGAGCCGGGCTGCGCGCTCGACCAGGCGCGGCGCGCGGGCAGCGCCCACCTCGGCGGGGCGGCGTTCACCGCTCCGCCGGGGGCGACCGGCTGCTACCCGAGCGGGGACAGGCCGACGCTGGTCCGGTACGCCGAGGGCACCCGGACGATCACCGTGGCGGGCGACGGCGAGTTCATGACCAACCTGTACCTGACCGAGGACGGCAACGCCGCGCTCGCGATGAACCTCGCCGGGCAGCGGCCCGAGCTGATCTGGCTCACCACCCCGGCCCCGGGCGACCCCGGGTACGCCGCGGACCAGGTCGCCGGGTCGCGGGGCAGGGACCTGTGGGACCTGCTGCCGCCCGGGGTGGGCTGGGCCGTGGCGCAGCTGTGCGTCGCGGTGCTGCTCGCGGCGATCTGGCAGGGCAGGCGGCTCGGACCGGTCGTCGCCGAGCGGCTGCCGGTGGTCGTGCGGGCCGCGGAGACGGCCGAGGGCCTGGGCCGGCTCTACCGCGCCCGCCGGGCCCGCGACCGCGCCGCCGCCGCGCTGCGCGCGGCCTGCCTCGACCGGGTGACGCCCCGGCTCGGCCTGGGCCGCGCCGCCGGCCCGGACGAGGTGATCACCACGCTGGCGAGCCGTACCGGGGAGGACGCGGCGCGGCTGCGCACCCTCCTGTACGGCCCCGCCCCGGCCGGCGACGCCGCCCTCGCCGAGCTCGCCGCCGGGCTCGACGCGATCGAGGACCGGCTGCGCCGGGAGCCGCCGCCCGCGAGCCCCGCCCCGGCCGGAACGGCATGATCCGCCCGCGTGCACTACCGCATGATCTACTTGACCGAGGAGAGGAGGCAGCGCCATCCGCCGGCCGCATGCCGTGAACCGCTGGCGCGACCGCATTGACCAATCCACAGACCGCCGACTCCGCCCGTGACGCGCTGGCGGACCTCCGCGCCGAGGTGGCCAAGGCCGTCGTCGGCCAGGACTCGGTCGTCAGCGGGCTCGTGATCGCGTTGCTGTGCCGGGGCCACGTGCTGCTGGAGGGCGTGCCCGGCGTCGCCAAGACGCTGCTCGTGCGCACCCTCGCGGCGGCGCTGTCGCTCGACTTCAAGCGCGTGCAGTTCACCCCGGACCTGATGCCGGGCGACGTCACCGGCTCGCTCGTCTACGACGCCCGCACCGCCGAGTTCGAGTTCCGCGAGGGCCCGGTCTTCACCAACCTGCTGCTCGCCGACGAGATCAACCGCACGCCGCCGAAGACCCAGGCCGCGCTGCTGGAGGCGATGGAGGAGCGGCAGGTGAGCGTGGAGGGCGCCGCCCGGGCGCTGCCGGACCCGTTCGTGGTCGCGGCGACGCAGAACCCGATCGAGTACGAGGGCACCTACCAGCTGCCCGAGGCGCAGCTCGACCGCTTCCTGCTCAAGCTCACCGTGCCGCTGCCGCCGCGCGACCAGGAGATCGCCGTGCTGGAGCGGCACGCCCGCGGCTTCGACCCGCGCGACCTGTCGCAGGTGAAGCCGGTGGCGACCGCCGCGGACCTCGCCGCGGCCCGGGAGGCGGTGGCCCGCGTGCACGTCGCGCCCGAGGTGCTCGGCTACATCGTGGACGTGGCCCGCGCCACCCGCGAGTCGCCGTCGCTGCGCATCGGCGTGTCGCCGCGCGGCGGCACCGCGCTGCTCGCCGCGGCCCGCGCCTGGGCGTGGCTGTCCGGCCGCGAGTACGTCACCCCCGANGACGTGAAGGCGCTCGCCCGCCCNGCGCTGCGGCACCGGGTNCAGCTGCGGCCCGAGGCCGAGCTGGAGGGGGCGAGCCCGGACGGCGTGCTCGACGGCATCCTCGCGTCCGTCCCCGTACCCCGCTGATGGCGCTCACCGGTCGCGCCGCGCTGCTCGCGGCCCTCGGCTCGCTGGTCGTGCTGCTCGCCCCGCGCCCCGGGTACGCGCTGCTCGGCGTGTGCCTGCTGCTCGCCGCGCTGATCGTGATCGACCTGCTCGCCGCCGGCGGGGTGCGCACGCTGCGCTTCCGCCGCGACGGCGAGCGCCTGGTACGGCTCGGCGGCACGGCCTCCGCCGCCCTCGTCGTGGAGAACCCGGGCCCGCGCCGCGTGCGCGCGGTCATCCGGGACGCCTGGCCGCCGTCGGCGCGGCCGTCCCCGCGCACGCACCGGGTGGACCTGCCGCCGGGCGGGCGCCGCCGGCTCGTCACCACGCTCGCCCCGGTGCGCCGCGGCGACCGCGAGGCGGTCGCGGTGACCGTGCGCTCGTTCGGCCCGCTCGGCCTCGCCGCCCGACAGGGCACCCACCGGGTGCCGTGGACGGTGCGCGTGCTGCCGCCGTTCCACAGCCGCCGCCACCTGCCCTCCCGCCTCGCCAGGCTGCGCGAGCTGGAGGGCGGCCACCCGGTGCTCGTGCGCGGCCAGGGCACCGAGTTCGACTCGCTCCGCGAGTACGTGATCGGCGACGACGTGCGCTCGATCGACTGGCGGGCCACCGCCCGGCGCGCGGACGTGGTGGTGCGCACCTGGCGTCCGGAGCGCGACCGCCGGGTGCTGATCGTGCTCGACACCGCCCGGACCTCGGCCGGGCGGGTCGGCGTCATCCCCGAGGGCGTCCCGGAGGCGCCGTCCGGCTGGCCCCGGCTCGACTGGTCGATGGACGCCGCGCTGCTGCTCGCCGCCCTCGCCGCCCGCGCGGGCGACCGGGTGGACTTCCTCGCCTACGACCGCGCGGTGCGCGCCTGGGTGACCGGCGTGTCCCGTACCGAGCTGCTCTCCACGCTGGTGAACGTGATGGCCCCGCTCGAGCCGGAGCTGGTCGAGCCGGACTCCGAGGGCATGGCCGCGGCGGTGCTCGCCCGCGCCTCGCGCCGCTGCCTCGTCGTGCTGCTCACCGATCTCAACGGCGCCGCCCTGGAGGAGGGCCTGCTGCCGGTGCTGCCGCGGCTCTCCTCCCGCCACCTGGTGCTCGTCGCGGCGGTCACCGATCCCCGGGTGGCGGCGATGGCCGCCGACCGGCGGGACGCCGAGGCGGTCTACGACGCCGCGGCGGCCGAGCGGCTGCTCGCCGAGCGCCGCGCCGTCACCGCCCGGCTGCGCCGCCTGGGCGTGGAGGTGGTCGACGCCCTGCCCGAGGACATCGCCCCCGCCCTCGCCGACGCCTACCTGGCGCTCAAGGCCGCGGGCCGCCTCTAGCGGCTCACCCGGACGTGGGCGCCGCGTCGGGGGCGAGCGCCATGTCGCCGGTCTCGCCCTCCCGCGCGGCCCGGCGCCCGAAGTAGCCCACGTACGCCAGGAACGCGGCCTCGGCGAGCGCCCCGATGCCGATGCGGGCCCAGGTGGGCAGCGGGGACGGGGTGACGAGGCCCTCGATGAGGCCGGACACGAGCAGCACGACGATGAGGCCGAGGGCGACGCTCACCACCGCGCGGCCCTGCTCGGCGAGCACGTCGGCGCGGCGCCGCTCGCCGGGGGCGATCACGGTCCAGCCCAGCCGCAGCCCGGCGCCGGCGGCGAGGAAGAAGGCGGTGAGCTCGAGCAGCCCGTGCGGGGTGATGAGGCCGAAGAAGACGTCCCCCTTGCCGTGGGCGAACATGAGCCCGCCGCTGATGCCGACGTTCGCGGCGTTCTGCCAGAGGATGTACGGGATCGGGATGCCGGCCAGGACCGCGCTCACGATCACGAGCATCGAGGCCCAGGAGTTGTTCACCCAGACCCGGGCGGAGAAGGACGCGGCGGGGTGCTCGGAGTAGTAGTTCGCGAAGTCGTGCTCGACGAGCTGCTTGATCTCGTCCGGGGTGGCGATCGCGGCCTGCACCTCGGGGTCGCCCGCCACCCAGGCGCCGAGCAGGGTCGCCGCGAGCAGGAAGCCCGCGGCGGCGGCCGCCCACCACCAGCGCGCCCGGTAGGCCACGACCGGGAACGAGACAGTGAAGAACCGGACGAACTCCCGCCAGGCGGGCGCGTGCGCGCCGGTGACCGCCGACCGGGCGCGGGCGACCCGCGCGGAGAGCTGGCCGACGAGGGGCGAGTGCGGCGCGTGGGAGCGCACGATCGACAGATGCGTCGCGACCCGCTGGTAGAGGTCGACGAGCTCGTCCACCTCGACGCCGTCGAGCGACCGGCGCCGCCGTACCAGGTCCTCCAGCCGGTCCCACTGCGGCCGGTGCGCGGTCACGAAGGCGTCGATGTCCACGCCAGGCAGCCTACCGACGCCCGGCTTCGTGCGCGGCGAACGCGAAAGGGGGCGACAATTGACGCATGTCAGATGTCGTGACCGGCGAGGCCGTCGTCGTCGAGGTCCGCACCGCCCAGCTGCCGACGCGCGCGGTCGCGCTGATCATCGACTGGGTCGCGCAGGTCGCGCTGCTCTACGGGGCGAACACCCTGCTCGCGAGCGCCACCCGGGTCGCCGACCCGGCCCTGAGCGCGGCGTTGCACATCCTGCTGTCGGCGTTGCTCGTCGTGGGCTATCCGGTGGCGTTCGAGACGCTCACCCGGGGGCGCAGCCCGGGCAAGCTGGCGATGGGGCTGCGGGTGGTGGGCGACGACGGCGGTCCCGAGCGGTTCCGCCAGGCGATGTTCCGCGGGATGGCGGCCCTGCCGGAGATCTGGATGTTCTTCGGGGCCCCGGCCCTGATCAGCTCGCTGGTGTCGCCGCGCGGCAAGCGCCTCGGGGACGTGTTCGCCGGCACGATCGTGATCTCCGAGCGGGGGCCGCGCGCCCAGCCGCCCCCGCCGATGCCGCCCGAGCTCGCCGGGTGGGCCGCGACGCTGGAGCTCTCCCGGCTGCCCGACGAGGTGGCGAACACCGCGCGGAGCTACCTGACCCGCTGGCACCAGCTCTCCCCCGCGGTCCGGCAGGAGCTGGGGGCGCGGATCGCGACCCAGGTCGCCGCCTTCGTCAGCCCGCCCCCGCCGCCCGGGGCGTCGCACTTCGCCTTCCTCGCGGCCGTGCTCGCCGAGCGCCGCCGCCGTGCCGAGGCGAGGCTGGGCGGGCAGGCCCGGCACCGGGTACGGCCCGCCGTACCGGGGGCGGTGGCGGCGGACCCGGTGCCCGGGCCCGCGCCGGAGGCCGCCCCCGCACCCGCGCCGTCACCGCCGGCTCCGCCATCGGCCCCGCCGCCGGGTCCGCCGTCGGCGCCGCCGTCCGGGGAGGCCCGGGTCACGCCCGGCGGGTTCGTGCCGCCCGCCTGAACTCCCGCCGGGAGGCATAAGCCGCCGCGGGCGGGGCAGGGTGAAGGACCAGTGGGCAATGGGGCACGCCTGCGAGTAGGGGCGGTGCGCCCGGTTCGGCCGCGAGGCCGTACCGGACGCACCGCCCCTTGTTCGCCGCCCCTTGTTCGCCGCCCCTTGTGCGCCGCGCGCCGTGCGCCGCGCGCCGTGCGCCGCGCGCCGTGCGTGCCATGTCGCCGGGCGTGCTGCGCGCCGGGTGCCGCGTGCGGGCCGGGTCCCTCAGCGCCCGCCCTTGCCCTTGAGGTAGGAGGGCTGGGTCTGCACGTTCAGCCGGTCGAGGCGGACGCCCTCGG
>Ga0065720_1019657_pt1 | contig 21696 bp, 14 predicted proteins | sample Thericmetagenome_FD_59107 | JGI IMG/M metagenome (GOLD analysis project Ga0065720, IMG submission 59107) | Thermophilic microbial communities from the Joint Bioenergy Institute, California, USA of rice/straw/compost enrichment - eDNA_2 v2... | ecosystem: Engineered > Solid waste > Grass >...
AGGTCTCTGTATTGAGCCTTCAAGTTTCCAATAAATCCAATTCCTCCAGCGAAATATCTCTCATTTTCGGTCTGAGGAGTTTTCTCAGGGGTTCTTTCGTCTAACTCATAGGTATCAAGAGTCCATCCGCTATACTTTACTTCTCTAAGATGGGGAGCGCTAGCCTTTTCTTCGATTCTTTGGACAATTGCAGACCATAATTCTTTATCTTCATAGTAATTAGCTTGAGTGAGGATAGTAGTAAGCTGGTAAAGGTTATGAAGACTGGCGTATTGAATCTTCTGCTTAATGAGAGGGAAAATGTATTGTTCGTAGAAAGGGAAGTCAGAGGTATTATAATTCTCAAAACTGTAAAGGGTTTGGACGAGGTGGGCAATTGGGAGGTCAAATTTCTGGAGCTTAAGGAGAAGTCTCAAGTCATGGAGATATTGGTTAAGGAGTTCTTCATTAGTTTTAATATCTCTGAGGACTTTGAGAGTGAAGCTGTCTTGGCTGGAGGATCCAGTCTGAGACAACTGCTTGTGGATTTCTCTATCACTCTGGACCTTTCTGACAAGATGGTATGAAACGAGAGCAAGGTTAAAGGGATCTCTAAGATCTGATCCATTGTTAAGATAGTATAGGGCGGGGTTTGTGAGAGCATTGGGGGACCTGATAAGGAAGGCGTTTCTCTTATTGTTCAAGGTGGCTTGGCTGAGGACCTTGTTGAAATTCTTGAAGAGAGACATGAGGGAACTGGTCTTATTTAATATATCTTGGAATTAAAGAATAATTTGTTTTTGTTTGTTAGAAGGGAAATTAAAGCATCATTGTCCTATTGTAAAAGAAACTCATAAATTAATAACATATTGAATAACTTGCATACAATAAACCTTCTTTTTTTCTTCTGTCTTAAATGTCCTCAATAGTAACATGACACAGAATATAGCTGTAAGGGATAAATTTAAACTGTGAGTTCAATACAGGTACAACCCTATATCCTTGCAGCATATGCTCAAAGTCAATAGCATACCAGCCAATCCTCTCTTTTCCCACAACATCCTTATCCCAGACATTAAACACTACACAACATAGTTCAGGAGCACATATCTTGAACTCAAATTTATAATTACTCTCCTTCTCTGAATTAGCCCAAACAGGATGGAACCCATTGTCCTTGATGGCTGGGGTCCTATGGATCATATTACTCATCTCATCAATCTCCAGACCTTTAATCTTAATTTCAATTAGAGGGTCAATGACTTCGTTGGAACTGAAATTATCGGGTCTGAGTTGCTGAGCACTAATGACTTTGATAATAAGCCTCTTTACAGGTTTAGTAAAGTTCTCAGGGTACTTAGCCAGCTCTTGATCTTCCAGGGCATCACTTCTTAGGAACCTGGGTTTCAGAACATACCCACAGTTAGCCCCACCATTTGCAATAAACTTGGCGTAATTTAGTAACATAGGTTCGTCAGCGGTCTGGAAGTTAAGGGCAACAATTTGAGCTCCTGCTGCCCATCCCGGCATGGGATCATAATTTGAGGAGTCAATTCTGCCACCTGAAGGATAGAGTCTAGTGAACCATTTTTTATGCCAATCTACCAGTAGTTTCTGGTTTGTCTTGTACATGTGTTTGAACTTCTTTTCACCGATGGAGACGATGTGCCAGATAGTTCTATTTAGATTATGAGCTTTTGTTCCAATCATTGAGTAAAGAAGATTCAATGTAGGATCAACCTTAGAGGATATTGTCTTCCTTCTCTTTTTCTTCTCAGCATCAGTCTTCGAAATCTTATTTCTTGGGCTTTGGGCTTCCTCACCTTGATCCTCGTCCTCTTCCTCATCTTCTTCCCCATCTAAAGGAGTTATTTGTGCGTTCAACCCAGAGATTCTCAGCTGATCACCTTTGAGATCACCTTGCTCAAAGTTTGTTGTGGCAAACTTATGTGTGCTTGGATCGTCTCCTTCCTCTATATCAAAATCTGGGGCAGTTATGTGCTTATGTAATTCCTCAATTTGAGATCTTATGTAGGCATTTTCGTGTTTAATGTCACTTCCGATCATTCTGCTGGCATTGATACGACTCTGATAGCTCTCAGAAAGAATAATTAACTGAGCTATGTTTCTAGATTTTATGGCATTAAGGTGAGAATCATCACCTGTGTCAAGATTGAGGGCATCAGGTTCTTCGGGATGAGTTTGTAACTCGGAATTTATATCAAGATTGTCTTTATTTTTCTTCATTTCGCTGTTGTTACCACTTTTAAGAAGTCCATCAGGGATGTTCTTATGGTTGAGATATCCTTTTCCCTTGATAATGAACTTATTCTTTAAGAATTCTGGGGATGGATAGAACTTCATGTCTTCATAATTCTCAGGTAGGACAAAGATACTCTCTCCCAAGTATTTTATCAAAATTTCGGCGATTTTCTTCTGGATTTTCACGGGACAATGCATTTCGAAGGAGAATATCAAGGGATAAGGATTGTTTACAAAGGCATGCTCTTTCATAGCCTTGATGATATCTTCGAACTTGATTTTGGAAGTCAACGTGTGCCCATGATAAACTACAGGCTCTCCCTTATCTCCAGGCTTTAAAAATAAGCTAATAATAGAGAAAGATATTACCCAGATATCCAATTCAACGCATCTACATCCTTTATTTAAAGCAGTGATGTATGCATGGACACTAGACTCTCCAGTAAGCTGATTTGCCACCAAGTAGGTATTATGAGAGGAGTTAATGTAATAATCTGTAAGCGGTCTTGTCATATCCTTTTGGTTTATTCAGAGAATTGCATTTATTACTTGATAGACATAAGAATGTTCAGGATTTAAAATGATGTTCCTCATTGAAAAGATAATGGCCACGAAATCATCGAAAGATATGCATGGCTCATCAGGATCCTTGCCTTTGAAATTGTCGCTTAGGGTGAGTAAATTTCTAATGCTTGTTTCTTGCTTTTGCTCCTTTCTCATAAAATTGACAAGCTCGTTAAGTGTCATTGCAGGAGCATCATAGACATTAGCCTGATATTCTTTTGCATATTGCTTGAAGAGTGGGACAAGCTCTTGTTTTCTTAGGAGCTCGGTGATCATCTCCTTGAATTCATCAAAACTAATTTCTCCACTCTTGTCCTTATCGTATCTGGCTATGAGGTCATTAAGTTCCTTTTTACTGATGCTCATCTGGAGCTCCTTGAACATCTTCTTAATTTCATCTCTTGATAAGGTTTTAGAGCCCGAAGTGTCAGCTCTATGGAAAATGTCTTGAGCAAGATCAGTCATAACTTCCTTGCTAAAAATATTAGAATATTTTATAGGAAATATACTGTTTCCTAAATGTGCTTATAGCCTTCTGGACAAAGTACTGGAGACCACACCACCACTCCATCTTGGCTTCGGAATCTTCAAAGAGCAGAACTATTTCTTGATCGTTGCCGTAATGTATACTAAGGATGAGATTTTTGTCATATTTGAGTTGGGCTTTGGCCTTCATGGCTGTGGGAACCTCCGTGATCCTTGATACGGTTCTAAGATCAATCCTGGTGTCTCTATTGAGTTTCCTGTCAGATAGCCATTGAAGCTTAGTAAGATCTTCTTCGAAAATATAAAAGATTCTCTTGTGAGGTCGGCCATTGCCTTTTTTGGTCATTTTCTTAATCTCCATTCCATATATTAATCTATTGATGCATTTATTCATTTTGTTCTCGTCCATATTTTCGAATTTAGTGGGGACATAATTGATCTGATTGTAACCGACTGAGACATTTCTTGCCTATTAAGAGTTAATTGGTCCTCTAAAGAGGTTACCTTGATTTGCTCCATTGTCTTTTGTGAAAAGTAACACTAGTTTTTATAAAAATAAATAAAGACTCTGTCTTAAAATTATACCAGGTGATGTTCCTCCCATGTCTGCGCTCCCGAAATCGGGTATCTCAGAAGATTATCATTTGGTTAGGGAAAGAGAGTGGTCTGTTGGATTTGCTATACCTATTTGAGCAAATATGTCTGAAATGAAGAGACATTTCAATTTGGGATACATTCTTAATTTTATTATCAGTTCAAAATTCAGCAAGAAACAAAAGAGCCTTTTTTTATGGTGAGCTTGTTACATAAAGATAAGGTTTAGCTTTGGTTTCGATCTTGGAGTATATAAGAAGCACTGGAATTATAAACAAGAAAAAAATTTAAAGATGAAGTTAAGTTCTAGAGGCTGGCTTTATTTAAGTGATTCTCATTGACTCAATACTTTGGCATCTTTTTTTCCTATTTAGTTCTTTAAATCAAAGTGTGAAATAAAATATTATCCGAAAGTCAAAAAAACCTTGAGTTTAGCTTTACACCATAATGGAAACTATAAATTCCTCAGAACAGACTCTCTGCCCCTTATTAGCCTGTATTGGAAACTGCTATTACATCAAAGATAAACAACACAATCAATTATATTCCCACCCTATTGATGCAGTAAAATCAGTAACTCAGCAAGCCTTGGCAAAAGAGAAAAAAGACAAAAAGAAGCCTCTCAAAGTCGGAAAAGAGTTTGCTCCTGTGTCAGATGGTACTTTCTTCCCTCCTAGTTTTCAAGATTCTGTTAACGAGAAGAAATTGAATAAAGGAGCTCAGGAATTCATTCCTAGCTACGAGCAAAATTACGAAGAGGGCTTTGACCAACATGCAGATGAATATGATCTGTTAGATGAATACAACCCTTATGAACTCAGACTAGAAGAGGCTGAAGATTACTTCCATACGGCCTCTGAATACTGCGATTGTTGCAAGGGATATATTAATAAATGTGATGGTATTATATGCCAAGCATTAGGTTACTGCCATTGCTATGCCACAGAACTTGAAGATCACGCAGAAGATAAAAAGAAGAAAAAGAAGTAATGTTTACAAGATATTTAAATACTTTGTCTTGTAAATTCTGAGTTTGGTTTCTTTTTATCATTAACTCTATCTGAAAACCGAAAACAAAATGAAGCCCAAGAAAACTTTGAGTAGAGAATATAATTAGAGAATGCTTAACTTTAAAGTTGGAAAAATCTAGTTCGAAAATGATTAATAATTTACAAAAATGGGGAAAATCAAAGATAGTCTAATAAAGAAAGCACAATATATTATTACAAATGTACTAAAAATTCTTATCATAAAATAGTCTGTCTAAAACCTTTCAGATTTCCTGTGGATCTATAGAGAGTACTCGATGTAAATGAATGTCCTAGAGTTGTTTTATTTGTAGGTTTGGCCTTAGGACTTGCTTGAAAAATATAGTTAAGATATGTTGTGGCCTCTTTATGATCAGGGTTTTTTTCCACAGCTGTTTTGAAGCTTAAATAAGCTCCTTTGGAGTCACCCAATAGAGAGTGGCAAAGGCCCTTTAATGTCATATAATCAGCATTATTTTTATCCCATTTAAGAGCAGCCTCAATTTTATTTATGCACTCCTGGTACTTTTTCTGATTGAAAAAATTCAAAGCTTGGTAATAATGGGCCAATCCAAATCGAAGCTTTAGATTGGCATTATTACCTCCTAATTCCCAGGCAATTTTATATTCCTCAAGGGCTTTCTGAAATTCTTTCAGTTTTAAGTAGCAGTCTCCTTTGTTGGCAACCATTCCCCAATCATTGTTCTTGAATTTGAGACCCTCAGTAAATAATTCTATTGCATCTTCGTATCTCTCTTTCTCCATCATATCAATACCCATTTCATTGTATGTAATTGCCAAGCTCTCTTTAATTTCTTTTTCACATTCAGAGTAGAGATTTAAGTATGTAGATCCATGTTCTATATCTTTGAGAGCTTGTTCATATCTCTTGCATTTTCTGTTGATAAATGATTTTAAGAGATAGAGTTTTAAATTTCTGGGATCAATTTCTAAGCCTCTTTTTACATAAAATAAACTTTTATGCAGATCTCCTTCGAAAATAAATCTTTTGGCAAGTTGCTCATAGCTCTTGATTTTATCATCGACCAGTTTCATAAATTCTTGAATCTCAGGATGCTTTGGATTTATTTCACTAGCTTTCCAAAATTCAATATATCCTTCTTTAATCATATTGATGCTCCACATGATCTTTCCCTTTAAAATATGAGCTTGTATATTTTTTGGATCAGCTTGGATACAGTTTTCCAATTCTTCAATCGCCTTGAGCCTTTTGTTCTCACTTAAATATGCCAATGCTCTTATATAATGGTTCTGAGCTTCTTCCACATCATCCAAAGTTTCCTTAATTGAGATCTCTTGGACAAGAGTATCTGAATTGTTGTCTTCAGGTAAAGGAGTTGGGCTACAAATATGCAGATAGCGATCGAACTCCTCTTGATTGAGCATCATAGTCCCCTTCTTAAGCATTAAGTCATATATCTTTTGCTGTAATCTGTGATCATAAGATAGCTGCTGACTCTTTCGCAAATGGACTAATGCTCTTTTTATATCATTATTTTGAACATATAGGTCGGCAATCTTGCGGTGAAACTCTATATTATTTGGCTCTAAAAATAACAGCCTTTTATATACATTTATGGTGGCCGGAATATCTCCTTTTTCCTGAAGTTCTGCTGCCTTGTTCAAACTTTTCTGAATCTTTTCCTCAATAATTAATTTGAAGGTGGGAGAAGTTGTCCCAGGCATGGTGGGCAATGTAGTAGAGGGAGAAGTTGGCATAGCATAATCTGTTATGGTCAGCTTGAGATTTGAGGTATCTGTTTTCGTTTGTTTCATAAGAAAAAAGTTTTTCTGCGTTTCCTTTTAATAATTTACAATAAATTTTAGACAGGAGCAGAGGAGTACGGGAAATAAAAATGTATAAAATATTTTAATAGCAGAAGAATCAATTATTAATGTTGGTCATATCGATCGTGTTGTACCCTAGAAGATTCAGATATATGGAAAATCAATTACCTTCATGAATATTTCCTTTTAAATCACGAAGTTTCTTTCTCAGCTCCTGCAATTTTTGATTGAATTCCTCTGGGAATTCTTCGAACTCCTTCACCGTAACAAAGTTAAGCTTATTGTATAGTGGCAGAATAAGATTAAAGTCTCTATCTTCTTTCTTTTGTCTGACTCTGGCAGCTACAATTTCTATATCGAAAATATTAATTTGTACCTTTTTCAGCTTCTTGCAGCAGGGCTTTGATTAACCTCATCGCATGATCCCTGATTACAGGATTAGTAATAGTTTTATATCCCATCTCCTTTTCAAGAGCTTCTTGGAGAAGCTTCTGTGCCATTTTGGATAACTTCTGAGGGGGCCTTCTGTCGACATATTGTTGCTTGGGATTTATTTTAACTTCAGGTACTCTTCTTTTTAAAAGCACTGAATTGGGCTTATATGTCCCAATTCCAGGTACTATATCCTTTTTCTAAAATTTAAAGAGTAGAACTTATAAAACTACGGGCTTTAAAAGCATTTTATGTTCAACTTTAGGTTTGTATTTATTTTTCAAAATATGGTAATTAGACACTTGCTTGTTCTGGGCCTCTTGGGTCTCATGATATCTCCAGATAGTTCCATTCTTGAAGGTGTTTTCTTCAACGGAAGAAGATCTGATCATTGTTGGACTACGGATGTTTCCTCTTATAGGAGGGAGTTTGAGAGATCCAGGGCTAGTTATGCTATTTGTGAGGGTAGGCTCTAGGAAAGTTAGAAATGGATAAGTTTAAGGAATACGCAATATAGTATTGTCAGGTGTAAATTCTGTTGTTATTTGAATTCTTGGGGTGGGCTTCTTTGAATAGTCTTGAGACATACCATATGCGGAGTCTTCAATTGTGATGCTTTGTTGAGGGGAGAGTTCAATTGATCGAGGAGATCCGTATTTGGGAGAACGAGAATGGGGACTGATTGGTTCTTGATTCACAATGAGACTTTTGTCGGCCAAAGACTCGACGATGAAAAGGTTCTTGTAGATTTGCTCCTGATTCATAGAGGAGCTGTTTTTGATTTTTGGCTTTTTGTTTTCCTGAGGTGACATAGAATCAATAAACAGGTTATACAAACTTTTTGTATTTTGTCTTATTTGTTTCATCTATTTCCAATCAACTGCTATTTCTCATATTCGTACCTTCTCTGAATGCGATCTCTTGTGTACAAAGACAGGACTCATCAGTGGATTTGATCTTCTTGTATTAGGAATATCCTCAGCGAGAGAGTCTTGCTACAAAATTAAAATAAAAATGAAGGCAAAACCTTGATAAGGCGCCCTAGATGGTCTCTTTCTTGCAAAAAAGGAATGAATTCGTAATTGGGAGGGCCGCCTTTCTTAGGACGGGCTGTATCACTAGAGAAATTAAATGAATATAAGTTTCAGATTTACATATTGGCCTTAATGGTGTTTTCGTAGTAATTTTTATAATGCTCTTGAGGGGATATTCTTCCCTCAGCAAGCGTTCTTTGAAGAAGGGAGAAGCTCATAACGTTGAGTTATGTTTTGCTTTATTTGAGTAAAATTTATTGTGCTTGAAAACAATATATTTTGGGATGTGTTAGATAGAAAATTGGGGAGGTATAGGAATTCGAAAATTTAACCATAAGTCATCAGAAGAAGGGGCCCATAATCTCGAAAAGTGATTCATGTTAATTCTAGTGGCCTCTCTCCTGTCCAAGTTCCTTCTTTTCCATACATTCATTTCTCATCGGCAAATTAATAAAGATTAAAATCTTAATCACAGAGACACAAAATGGCTCCCAGAATCACCTACAGAAGAGCTTGCAGCTACAACACTGCCTCCAACAAGATCAGAAAGGTCAAGACTCCAGGTATGATTGTATAGAAAATTTCGTTCAACTTTTAAAGGTGGCAGAGTCCTTGCTCAATACACCATTAAGAAGGCTTCCAGAGTCAAGTGTGGCAACTGTCATAGACCCATCTCTGGTATCCCTGCTTTGAGACCCACTGGATATAAGACTATCTCCAGAAGTGCCAGAACCATCAGCAGAGCTTATGGTGGAAACCTCTGCGGAATCTGTGTTAAGGAAAAGTAAGAAGAATTCTTGTTTCATTTGAAATTTTGTGTGAATATCTTTGAGCCAGAGCTCATTTTCTTGTACTCAGAATGACTGTTATTAACCTTATTAGGATCATGAGAGCTTTCTTGATTGAAGAAGTTAAGATTGTCAAGAAGGTCATGCAAACCAAGAAGAACTAAATATAACCAGCACAGATGTAAAGTCTCTTTTGTATAACATATGAATAAACGAAACCTCGAAGCATTTGTCCCATATGATACGCTAGTGTGACATATGAAAAATGTTCGTCTCGAACTATCTCACAATAAGTATTTTTTAAATATTCAGTCTTTGGGACTTAGAAGACGCTCAGATACGCTCTTTTCTAATCAGTCGAGAGCTTTTAACTTAGGAAAACAAATTCTCTTCTGATTTTTTTTTGAATATTTAATTCCACTCATAATATCATCAAGATAGAATTTAGCATATTCAAAATCCAGGAGAAACATAGTTGTATCTAGGATAAGGCCTTTCTTATCAGTTGATTTGTTAGAATGTTTACAGATTATAATTCTTTGTATATCAGTAAATCCAATTTGAATAGGAGTGTTCATTTGAGGGTAACTTATTGTGAATATTTAAAAAGAAGACTGAACCGATTTTTGGAAGGAACAGTGATTACGTAATCGACAAATTTTATGGTTTCAAAATTTGATGTAGGTAGTAAATGACAAAATATCATTACTATTTTGTCTTGTTATTCTGAGTGAAATACCTAAAACAGAGGGTGTCAGAAGACTTAAAGTAATTCTCATTGAGAAATATCCATAAAAATTTATTAGCAAAGGCGTTATTTAGAAAATAATCCGATGAAATGTAACTAAACCATAGCGATTTCATGATCATGATTTGTCGTTCAGATATGCTGAATGTAAAATTTGAATGAAGAGTAAAAGGTGATGCTAGAATATTCACCAAGAATAGAGCAGGACAGAGAAAAAGCATTGACAGTCTCAGACCTATACTTTGAGACCAGTCTCTAGTTCTAATAGTTTAGGATTTTAGGCATAATATCTAAAAGTACACTTTATACTTCCATTTATAAATAAAACATTTGATTTCAAAATGAGCAAGAGCAAAAACCTCTCTCCTGTGGGTGTTTTGATCGATGAACTTAAATCCGAAGATTCAAAGAGACGTCTCAATTCCATAAAAAACTTCTCTACAATTGCTTCTGCTATAGGACCAGAAAGAACTAGATCTGAACTTCTTCCATTTGTCAATGGTACACATTTTCAGGACAAGATCAACTAATCCGAAATAGAACTCCTAGATGATGAAGATGATGTCCTTGCTCAGCTTGCTGAATCCCTTGGTGGGTTGACGGACTATCTTGGCGGAAATCAATTTACCTATGTGTTATTGAATCCACTTGAAAAACTTTGCTACGTTGAAGATCTTAATACCAGAGACCTAGTTCCTTTTTTATGAAGCATGTAATGAGACTGTATAGGCTGCCCAGAATATTAAGAAAGTTGCCAGGACCATGGATTTCAAAAAGCATGAAGATCTTGTTTCCCAGATGATAAAGAAATTGGTTTCTGGAGACTATCACACAGCCAAAGGAGCTGCTGCAAGTATTATCGCAGGAGTATATCCTTGTAATTTTCATTCTTACGCCTATTAAAATCCTAGTGGCTTCTTCTAGCTTACAAGCTGAAATGATGAGGTATTAACCTTGCAATTCTTTCATCACGAAATAGTACTTATTTAAATCTTTGCAATGATGAAATTCCTTTGGCCAGAAAATATGCTTCAATTAACTTCAAGGTTCGTTCTCTTGAATTTTATTCAAATTTCCTAGGATCTCGCCAAGAACCTTAACTCAAATAACGAAAACGACATGATAAACTGTGTTAAGAGCCTGATGAAAGACGATCAAGATTTCGTTAAGTTGTATATTGTTGATGGATTGGTCGAACTGGCAAAAACTCTTAACCCCAACGTATTCTGAACCTTTACCTTAATTTATTCAATAGAAACACTCCAACATCACCCCCTACATTAAGACTCTTGCTGAAGACCCATCATGGAGAGTTAGATACACTGTTGCTGATAAAATTGTGGACTTAGGAAAGGCCTTAGGAAAACAACAAAGCAAGCTCTTGTTATTGCCTTATTTCGTTAAGTTTATCCAAGATGCTGAGGCTGAAGTACACTTCATAAGAAAGCTCTAATGATATAGATTAAAACTATTGCCTGCTTGAGAATGGCCAAATTCTGCGAGCTTCTTGAAGACTCAGAAATTAACTCAAAGATTGTTCCTTGTCTTGGAAGCTTGTCTAAGGACACCGCTCAACATGTCAGAGCTGCCTTAGCTGAATCCCTCCTTTCCCTCTGCCCCTTGGTGGGAAAGAAGGCCACCAATGACAATATTCTACAAATTTTCCTTTTACTTTTGAGAGACGAATACTCAGAGGTTAGAGTCAATTTATTCAAGCACTTGGACGACATTACCAAGGTTATTGATTTGGAATCCCTTTCTCAATCTCTCCTCCCTGCTCTTAATGAACTTGCTGTTGACAAGAACTGGAGAGTTAGATCATCTGCCATCGAATTCCTGTCCTTCTTTGCCAAGAAGATGGTAAAAAATGCTTCAATAAATATTCATATCTTCATAGGGAGAGAATTTCCTTAATGATAAATTCTCCAAAATCCTCATTGACTGGCTTTCTGATCGTGTCTATGGTGTTAGGTAAAGCTCTTGTTATTATTTCTAAATTGTATAGAGAATCTGCTGTTCAATGTGTAAGAGCCTTGACTCAAATCTTAGGATCCAACTGGGCCGAAAAGTCCCTCATTCCTAAGGTTATCCACTTCCAAACCAGCTCCAACTACCTCTTCAGAATGACCTTAGTCTTCATTCTTCAGGTACTATTTTCTATAATGTAAATAATTCTCTAGCAAATTTCTCCTATTATGAGTCCCGACGCTCTTGCTAAGACTATTACTCCTATCTTGATTCCTATGGCCAAGGATTCTGTTGCTAATGTCAGAATGAATGTTGCTAAGACTCTTAAGATTATCATCCCCTTGATGAAGGACGCCAAGTCTACTGAGGTAATTAACAAGATATGTTTTATTAAGTGAGTAGTTGTGCAGAAAGGCTTTGATGAGCTTGGCTGATGACTCTGACCCAGATGTGAAGTACTATGCTAGATCTGCCTAAAATTTCTCGTAAGTCGATCCTTGTTAGGCATGATGTATTCTAAATTAAAGCTTTTACAGATTAAAGTATGTTATTTCTCTGCTTTTGATATTCGAATGATATATGTTTTGTCCTTTATATTGGATAGTTCATGACCGAAAAAAATCAAATCTCTATAAACAAAGAAAAAAAAAAATCCATGAAAACCAAAAATTCAGTTTTGTTCTTTCTATTTTATAATTTTCTAATATGACTGAGTTAAATATGGACTAAGTCAGATCGATTATGAGATATTCTTTAGTTCAGGGCTCATTTACTGAGTTATGCTGCAATGTATCCTTATGTTCACGGATAGCGCATTATATAGTGGATACAAGAGAGGATGAATTTAAGTGAAGTTAATGTTGGCGACTTCAGCAGTATCCCAAGATGTGTGCTTGGCGGTTCTCTTGAGTCCAATGACCTTTCTTAAGCAAGCTTTGTACACAAATCTTTCTTCTTCACATTCCCACAAGTATTGCTTATTCTTCTTGGTCAAAGGTCTCATACTAATCAATAGTTATTCTCAATGCGTTCATTCACTTACTAGGTGTAGTTGTAAATGTTATCAGGATGGAAGGGAGTTTTATCAAATTCCTAAGCAAAATTAGAGATTGTTCTTTTATGGGAATAGGTAAAAGTATGTCAAAAAGGACAAAAAGACTTACCAAAAGCTTTCCATCGGTCAAAAGACGGGGCCAGAGAGTGGGCCAGTTAGGATGAATGACTTCTTGTTGCATGACATTAGCACTAGAAAATTAGAGGAAATAACAAGAGATCTACTCATGAACACAATCTTCATAGTTAAGCATCTCGTTCATGCAAGGAGTTGTATCGAGGACTGCTGGAACTGAAGCAGGAAGGTTACCGAAATAGAAATATGACATGAGTCCTTAGCTCAGATAAAATTAATGTTATTGAGTTGAGTATCTAAGGAAATTTGAATAAAATTATCTTTTTGTTTTTTTAAGTTATGCCCATTTTGGTGCGCTAGCTCTCTATTTAGATTCTAATTCTGCTATATCATGATAGTTGAGGTATGTACATCTATACTCCCATAGCTCGTTTTTCCATCTCACTTTTCAAACTCCTGAAATACTTATTTGAACATTGCTAAGAAAATTATTCTAACTCAAAAAATGCTGTGAAAGAACTATGAAGTTCTTTGAAATCTTTTTAATGATAGCTCGCAATTTACAAAAAATTTTCTTGTCGTGATCACTCTAGAGCCCGAGAAATTTTAACAGAAAATATTGACAAAAATATGCTTCATTAAATAGAATGTTGTAAATGCTGCTGATAGTATTAACTTGTAGCTTAATTAAGGTGTTAATACTTTGATGCTCACATAATTTTCAAATTAGCCAGACGAATAATATTTAAGATAGCGATGCAAAAGTTCTTTGAAGTACCACCAAAAAGCCCTTAATTCATTATGGTCTCTAGCAATAGATCGCTTAGTTCCTCTAAGATTATATAATTAAGATGAATGAACCTTTGAGTCATCAAAGCTCTTTATTTTGAAAGTATAAAAATAGTGATCAATCACTCATGAAGCCAGCTCCAATGGATTAACTGATAAAATCTTTCTATAAAGGAGAAGAGGAATTGAGCCTGTTGATGCTTTGTAAAATATTTCTAAAGAACTTTTTTAAGGTATATATAATAACACAAGATGTGAACAAGATATTGTTTCAAAATAACCAAGAAGAATTTGGCACATAGAACTTTCTTCATATGACGCTTGAATAAGCTTTAATTTGACTGACGAAAGTTTTTGTAAACAACTCAAGTTATTTTTTATGATAATCCCTCTAAAGTGTTTAAGAAAATAAAACCTAAGTCAGAGAATAATTTGGAGGTCAAATGAAAGAAGATTTATGGCATAATTTCTATTGGGGGAAAAAAATCATGAAGTTTTACATTAGATAGCATTAAAAACAAAAGTTTAGTATGTAGGAATGAACAGACCTGGCCGTGATAATAAATTCCAGTTAGTTCTATCTTTTGTCACCTATTAAAGTTAAAAGCTTGTATGGTAATCGATAGGTCAGAAAAAAGAGTTAATCATTAGGATTCATATTTAGATGTCCTGAATGTTTTTGATCATCATGGTGGAATAAACTTAGAATAAATTTTACCTTTCACTTGAACTGTATGGCATAGCAATCATCTTGGGCTTTTTAAGGGACAACGAAAGTTATAAATGTTCTCAATCCAAAAGAGTCAGTGAAGAGTTTCGGCTGCAGCTTAAAGGATTTTCTTCCAATTCCTTAGACCCTTAGGCCTTAAGCCTCTCTTGCACGATTGAAAATAAGAGGGCGATCCAATCCGCACCTCTTGTTGATTGATGGTGCAAGCGAAGAATCTTTCTTGCTTGAAGCTCAGGGGAATGAATTAGCAAATAGAAAATGCTCGATAACAAATATTCACTGAGCATAAATGGTCTTTTTCTTGATCTAGCCGCCTGAGAAGGAGACCCGAAGATTGAGTACGACTCTCATATCTTTCAGAGATTTATTTAATTTTTTTTTATAAATCCTAAGAATTCGACTTCTAAGAATCACGAAATCGAGCACGTCAGCCACAAACTGTCTTAAAATAAAATAATGAGTTCAGCTTATCTGATGCATTAACACCTGACTTTTTGATTGAGAGGTCTTTTAGATAAAGATCAAACTTAGAACCGGTATAGAAATTAAAAATCTGTATTTGAAAATGTAGTTTTAAGTGCTTTCTGATTCAAGAGTACCAGAGGCTTAACTAATTTCCTAGACTCAATTTCAAATTTAAAATACCTCTAACTTATAAAATTTGACCCATAATATTTGATTATAAAACAACTATAAAATCAATAACATAGTTCTAACAATCATACCTTCTCGGCCTTTTGGCTAAGATCAAGTGTAGTATCTGTTCTTATCAGTGTGAAAACTGGTACCCTCTCTACTGAGAGGCACTTTTCACATAAATTTTTCTTGGGGGTTGAGGAAGCTTTGGCTTGCCAAAGCCCTCACCAAGGTCGCCTCGGACATGCACGCCCTCCTTGTGCGGCCTACCCGTACTTACGGGTCTTTTAATAATCAAAAGAAAATTGTAATTATTCCTTCATGTTTATATAATTATGTCTGAAATAAATCCTCCTCAATGGCATTTTGTTCATTGTAAACTTTGTTGTTTCCAAAATTGGTTCTCTAGCATTCATTGTTGCATTTCATTCATACAATTATCAATTTAACTATGGATCATTTTATATCTAACAAAGGTATCAAAAGTAGATAATAATTTTTTGAAGCACTAGAAAACAAAAATAAAAAGAGTTGTAATTGCCTTCTATATAAAGCGATGACAAGGTCGGCGCCTCTTGTTTAACAGCAATTAATGTGGATCGAATTGAACATTCTTCTTGAGAATATTAACAGATTTAAACCTCAACACACTCAGTTCTATCTTAAATCATCAAATTAAGTTCAATCTTTAACAATCTGCCTAAGTAGACTCTTTCATAAAAGGGCTGTTACCAATCTCTTTCTAACTATATTACAACTCCCTATATTCTAAAATTTCAGCGGAATGTAAATACAGTAAAATAACAGCTGAAAAAAATTCTTAGCGTTTCTATTATTTTGAATAACCATCAAGAGCATCCAATGGTCTTGTTCCTTCTTAAAATTCTTTATTAGTTGTGAATATAATTTAATAGCTCTAAATCATTGTGGCCTTTATTTTGAGAAATAAACGTTTGTTGCATTATTTTTCAAGTTACTGTTTGAGTATTGACATCTATGTTTTATTTGAAATTGATCTAAGATATTTTGCTAATTTCCTGGGTGCAGCCAAAAGAAGTTCTGTACGTCAATTCTTCTGAATACACAGAAGACTTTTCTCAGGTATTAGACCCATCCAAGCTACCTCATCGGATGAAAAATCTGCATTTTCTTCATGAACTTCTCTAGAATTCATAACCTCATTCTAGCATTCGAAATGAGAACTATTTGTATTTACATTATTAAGGCCTTCCTGACCAGTGAAGATAGGAAATACTAATCCCAATAAATCAGGGAGGTATATTTTCTCGTAGAAATCTGGAGATACCCTGGGGTTTGATTAGTTTAGGAGCTGGCATAAAAATTTAAGGTTTAGGTCATTATAAAGAGGAAATTAAAGATAATACAAGTAGAGATTGTCAAGGATGGCAAACGCAAGAGGAATGAGGGATGGATTCTAGAAATGAAATTGTATTTGTAGCTGCTAATATTAGAAATTTAGCTTCTTGATCATTGCATGATTAAAAGATCTTTATTTTAATTTGAAATTATCGAGCATTCTGAGGAAGTTTAATTCCTTTCCAGCGACTTTTTCCTATACTTTAAAAAAAAGTGAAGTATGAAAAAAACTCTTCACGGATGGAATGGCTGTACCAGAGGTTCGATTTAAGTCGTGGCAGCTTTGTTGAGCTTAGGTCAGAGATTTTTCTAAACCTTAGGAAGATAATTCCAAAACAAAGCTAAATTATCATTTTGGTATTAAAAGGTCTAATTGATTTCTTTTTCTGTTCTCGGTATATGAAGCAGTAAGATCTAACATTATACTAAATAATTTCAATATGTGTTTCATAATCATAATTAATTTTTTTTGGACGTTATTAAGCTCTCATCCAAAGTAGAGGTAAAGCATCTTAGCACACTTCTATAACGAGTATAGAAACATGAATGCTCAGTACAACTTTAACTTAATGCTACCCCAACCCCAGAAACCCAATCCTCTCATTTCGCAAGTGAACCAAATCTTTCAGATCAACCCAGAAGCCGTATCTTTTGACAGTTCTCTGTTCAACAACCGAAATCTGCCATCTCTGAAAACACTGAATACACATTCTAATGGAAAGAATATCAAGGTTGCTATGCCCAGCGAGTTATTAACTCAGGACAGCTTAGCCTTCTTTAATGCAATCCAGTCTGCACAAACATTCAACCCATTTCTACTACCAATATCTGAGCCATTTTTAAAGGAAAAACAGATACTAAACAACATAGCGCAATACATTGAGAGACAAACTCAAGCAACAATTCAAAATCAGCGTGTGGCAAGGCTTTCTGAAATTACAAACCCACTATTCACTCCGACACCAAAACACATTGAAGTACCCTCGGGTCCCAACACTGCACTCCTGAATCAATCGACTAAGATTGAAGAGCCTCTTGCAATAAAAGAAAGCAAAGAATTGAAAAACCATCCACAAAAGTCTTCTAGAAGCAAATCTAAGAAAAGAGGGTCCAAGGCCAAATTAAATGAGTCTTTAATAGCTTCCACGAATAACTTGAAGAAGAATGAGAATGAACTAGGGCTTTCTTCACCACAATGTATCAAACAAGAAACAACGATAGAACCAAACGAACAAACCAACCTCGATAGAGGATCTAATGAGTCCATAGAGATTGAGCCTCCAGCTCTAACTGTTTTAACAAAGGAATTCCCTGATTGGGACTTGGGAAAAATAGTGGAGTTTGTCGGGTTAGGGAGAGGGAGAAACGATCTAGTAAAACGGCCTCTCCGAGGAGCAGAAGATTATGCCTATGAAGAATTGTTCGTTCAAAAGCCAGAAGAAGACGAGAGTGAGAATTTAAGTGAAGAACAGAAAGAAGAATTATTCGAAGAATATATAAAGAGACTCACAGAATTATTAGGATATTCAAATCTTGATCGAGAGAAAGTGAGAAAGATTCTTACAAGGAAAAAGTACAATCTCCACAAGGCACTTATCTTTGTCAGAAAGAACCTTAGCTTCTATAAGAAATATTTTACTTTGAACAGTACTCATTTATAAGTTCTATTTCTTATTAATTATCTCAATTATCAGGTCATAATTGTAGATTTAGATTTCGTATTTAAGCCACTGAATGTGCAACCATTTTCGTAATATTCTTTGAATAAGCACCCTTATAAGCAAAAGTGGTTTCTCAGCACTCGAATCTTTATCCAACCCACACATGGTTTTTAGTATTCATTGCACTTCTAGACTTTTACCGAGTGTTTTCTTAATATAGAAGTTTAGGTTTAATTTCCTCAATACAATTTTAGAAATTCTTATTGAAGACTTCACTACCAGTTATATGAATGAGAGTTTCTGAAGAGTCAACCCTTGAATGGACCACTTTTTCAGGACTTCTTGAGCCATCAGCAAATTTCTATTGTTTATCTGAGGAAGTTGTTAGATTCTTTAACTCATCATTACAAAAATAAAGTTACAATGCTTAATTTTCATGATCTCATTATCACCGAAGAATTTTTCATGATACTTTCAAGGGTACTCGCTTCTATTTGAAGATAAATCAGCTTAGATACTAGAAAAAACCATGTTTTATGGCTAGGTTTGGCTGTCAGTGTAGGAACTAAATTCATTTTAATAGCTTAACTTTTAATAGAGTATCGGTATCAAAATAAGAGAATTAGCTTTCGAGTAACAGAAGGTGACCAGAAATTTTAGAATGGAATGTCTAATAGAGTTTTGGTTATAGGGAAACTGCTAGTATTTACATTACCTAGACCTGATGGGGCTACAAGTCTAGGAAAAAACGCACTATTAAAGTGATTTAAATATCGATGACGTAATTGATTAATGTTATGAAGTCAATTGTTTTCTGAAGAGAAAAAATATTCAACAATTAGTCCAGAATATTTGTTGGACCAATCCCCGATGCCTTCCTATCATAGCATTTAAACCCACTGTCTGTTCAACTCAATGGAACAAACTCTACCCCTAAGCGAGTTCCTTAGAGATATAGAAGATGAATTCAAAGTTTGTCGGACTCGAGAAGTTGAAACCTCATTCGGAAAGTTCGAAATTCTAAGTCAATTGGGCAAAGTAATTTAAAGTGTGTTTGATAGTCACAATACAGGCTAAGACAAGTTCGAATAATTTTATACTTAAATTTGTCTTGTCTTCTGATATAAGAAATTTGATTGGCTAACGATCGGACTAAAGGTTCTATGATTAGTAAATTTAACAATCTGTATTTTTCTTTCTGATTAAAGAAGAGAATTTCTAGAAAGCATATTCATGAATTCACAAGGTACTAAACTCACCCTAAACTTGCTTACCCATACATAGGCTTTTCTTTTGAGCTTCCCACACTACCACTCCTCTACGCGGCTTATTTAAATTCAGCGAATCAAATTCGAAATTCCTCATGTTCATTCCCTCTTGCTTCCTCCTCTCAAAAATCCGTCTTTCTTGCTAAGAGGAATTTTAACACACTCGCTGATACAGAAGCCCTTCCTCTTGACAAAAAAATCAAGAGCTCGCCATCAGGCGTCATTTACAATGACAAAACTGGCCCCATAATTCCTACCCCGATACATGCCTCATACCAAAGAGTGCCCATGATTATACAGCCTCAACCTCAAACAACCAACAAACTTATGACCGACCTGACTTCTCAAATTCAACTTCAAGCCCAAAAACTTTTAGAAGCCCAGCAGGTCCAACATCTCATTAAGATGCTTGAAGCCCAGAGTCAAATTAACAAGTCCGCTGCATTCAAGCCTTACGAGAAGGTAGAATCCAAGCACTCTATCGAGGCGGAACATGATCTCTCTGAAAGAGATGACTGTTCCATTCCCACCACTCAAGAGGGTACTAAACATCCTGGAACTCCTACTACATCCCTTCCAGACATCGACCAAAAAGCTAGTCCTATTGTTCAACTTGGTGATGGAAAGATAACAGACGGTATGACCGAAGAAAGTGGCATAGTTAAGTCATCCGCACCCATAGTTGACCCTCCTGCACTCACAGTCCTAACCAAGGAATTCCCTGATTGGGACTTGGGAAAAATAGCGGAGTTCCTCAACGATGGCAAGACCAAGGATGACCTTGTACACAGAGAACTGAGAAATAATAAGAATGAAAGCGAAAAACAAGTGACCAAGAAGGAGAAAGCAGAAGAAGAAGAGGAATATGTTAGCGAAGAGGAAGTCCATCAAATGATGAACGAATTCAACAAGAAGCTCAAAGAAATATTTAAGTGTAGCGAGATTAACCAAGAAAAAGTCTACGCTACTTTATGTAAAAATAATTTTGAGTTGAGAAAAGCTGTCACTTTAGTCAAGAAGAATACCTCCTTCTATAGGAAGTATTTCTGCATTGACTCATCACAAGCTTCTCTTTAAAGACGGAATTAATAAAGTCTTAAGTAACCATCCTATTTAAACCCTAACTCCCTTTTATTTAACCCTATTTAATCATTGTGTTGTAACCCTGTCTATATTTAACGATCATATTTCCATATTTAATTTTTCACAGTATTGCATCCTATTTAACCCCATATTTAAACCTTTTACCATCTATCGAATTTTAAATAGAGAACATTCTCTATTTTTTTTTTTCTCTACTTATCACCCACTTAGAGATCATTAGGAAGAGCTCTTGATAATTGCAATATCTTATAATTATTTCCTCTTCAATTATTCAACAATCAAAATTTAGTAGACATTTATTCAGGTTTTGTCGTCTCCTTGATGTTAGACCCAAAAACAATATATTTTCACCAACAAACATGTTAAATTTGCTAATTTTACTCTAACCTTCCTTTAACTATGAGATCTCCTCAATTCTATTTCTGACTATAGGTAAATATTTCCGCTTCGTGGGTGGCTTGTATCCAAATCCATGTTTCTAAAAAAATTGACTACACAACTTGCCTAGTATCACTGAGAGACTTCTAAACGCTAGATACAATAATAATTTCCTGATTGGTCTGGTTCGAGCTCTAATATGAGAAGAACCAAACTGGTAGTGACCTGATATTAAGCTCATTAAAAGATACCTGAAATAGTAGAAAAGCAGAAAAAGGAGTAGGCTACAATGAGAGACACTTATTTATTACCTTGACCATGATTACTGCGGATGAATTTTGTAATGAACTTTCATGATAGAAGACTTTGAAATTAAAGACATTTAATATGGATTATACTCAAGATATAGTTCCAGTTCAAAGAAAATAGACTCTATTTTGTTAGTAAGTATGGAGAATTTTGTTAGTAAACTCAAAGCATACTCAACTATTCCAAGAAATATTCTATAGCAAATTTTTCTTGGATAGACTCACGATTTTTCTTGGGACTCCAAGAAGTTTTTTTTCTGGACGCTCTACTGGCTCTGTATTAATTGTTTGATACTTTGCCAAAGGCTCATAATTAATCTTCTTTGTCATTTCCCTTGGTGATACCTTAAACACCTCAGGAAGATCTTTGGTTTTAGCCGAAAAACTAACAACTCTAATTTTCCCTTTTTCTGCACTTCTATAGCTTGGCATCTCTGATATTTCAGAGGGAAGCAATTTTTTGAAACTAAAATCATTTTGTAGAAGAGAAGATTTATTGCCTGGAGCACTCATAATTTTGGTGGGCTGGGTGGGGCTCAAATAGTGCTTAGGTCGTGGCTTCGACACTGCTGTCTGAATAGATTTATTAATTTGAGGAAGGTGATAGGATTCTCCTTTCTTATG
>Ga0065720_1019658_pt1 | contig 21677 bp, 25 predicted proteins | sample Thericmetagenome_FD_59107 | JGI IMG/M metagenome (GOLD analysis project Ga0065720, IMG submission 59107) | Thermophilic microbial communities from the Joint Bioenergy Institute, California, USA of rice/straw/compost enrichment - eDNA_2 v2... | ecosystem: Engineered > Solid waste > Grass >...
AAAAAAAAAAAAAAAGCAAGGCAGCGTTGCGTCGCCGGCTTCCGATATTCTGCGACCACGTCTCGGATTTAAGGATCACGGGGTCCTGGGGCTGGATAGTTCTCTCGTCAGCAAGCTTGTCATTGAACAAGGGAAAGATTTGTTGGGACTTTGAGGGAGACAGAAGAAGAGGGGAAAATAGTCGCGCGTAGTGTGAGAATTCGACACTTTGAGAATCATGCATGCCGCCAGGCAGTTTTGGTGTTAGGGCGTTCGGGACGAAGCGAGACAAGTTGCTGCCGAGCTTGACAGCTATGTGTAGCGGCCGGCAGCAGCTGGCAGCGCACCCAGAAAGGCAGGAGAGCAAATGCATCGAACGGCGCCTGCCACTGCAGAGGATGATGGAAGGGAAGCGCAGGCAGCAAATGAATTGGTCTTGCAATTACGACATGGAAATCGCCCACTGGCTGAGCTCTTCTCGCAGCCTGCGTCTATACTATGCAGTCTGAGTAGTCTGCGCTTTTCTCAGTCAGATCTCGGGGCTTTCACTCTCTCTCCTCTCACGACCTGGCCTGCCCTGTCAGATTTGCCGATCCTCTGGGTGTGATTCGACACCGTCGGCTAGCTTCGCCATTTCAGCTAGTACCACAGGCTGAAATTACCTTACACAACGTAATCCGTATGCGATGAAATGCCATACTGTGGGCGTTATACCCGATGCTTTACTCCAGCCAACAGTCGATATCTGGCAAGCTCCGACGAGGACGATAGAGATGGATCGAACGACATTAGTGTTGGAAGCATGGTGCTGATGTCGATGCCGTGATGATGAGAGAACCTGAACAGCGAGAGCTGTGAGCCGTGAGATGGATGAGATGGTGATGCTGATGGTGGCTGCAGCCAGATTCTCCGCATTCGCCTTGCCTTTGTGGTCGTCAAGCTAGTCTTTGGACAGCGACGGCGCCCCTCGATGAAAATGCAACGCAACCGCATGAAGAAACGAAGTCCGTCTTTCTTTTCCCTCCCAGCTGGACGTCCTCGCTGCCGCCACCCGCAGCCAGCCAGTCAGCATTGGGCGTCGTGCCAGCCCTGGCCCCGCCTTGTTCTCTCTCCTCGTCTCTCCCCATACAGTCTCATGCTCTCGAAAGGCCATCCCCAGACTCTTGCAGCGAGCTTCCCCTTGTCGTCCCTTCTGGCATGCCCTGTCGTGCAACCTCAGCCAACCCCGGGCTCCACTGCGCCCATTAGCCTTCATTAGCGTTTCTGGCACCTTGGCGGCCCGGGGCCATCGACACATCGTGCGCATCGTGCTGATTTACCATCTGTTGCTCCCCCAGATCTCGGCCTGCTCAGTACGACCTCGCCTGGCACCTGGCACACGGCACACGCACGCCCAAAAAAAGACGACCAGAGAGAAGAGGAACGGGGTCAACCTGCAGGAAACGAGCCACTCTCCACCTGGCGCCGACTGGCTGGATCGAGCAGAGCAAGAAGAGGGACACGAGCCAGAGAGCTGATCGCCCAGCCCGTCAAACTTTCCCTTAAAAAATACAGCCACCCGCCCCGGACTGCCGTCTTCGTACATCCTCTACAGACGCATGCCTACCTTATGTACACGTACTTCCAGGACTGACTGCTTCTGACCTCACCTGCTCAGTCATCCCATCCCGCCCTGTTCTTCCCACCCTTCCCAGTTCCGACCCTCTGGATCACTCCCGCGTGCGCAGGCTTCAAGGCACGCATCTCGCTGACTGGTGCGACCTGGTCTTCAACTTTTGCACTCGCGCGTACTGTTCGTCAGGATCCACGACGGCACTGAAAGATACACTCTAAGTTTCAGTGAATAGTGCAGTTGGCCCAGCAGCGTACGAACGATCCAGCTGGATGCTGCTGTCCTGACCATCTGACCATACACTACCACACTGATATGGTCTCTGCGGACCGCTCTGCACACTCTCGACACGTCGGCCATGCGTTGCTGATACGGCAACGAGTCATCGCGACCTAGGAGGACTGATCGGTGGGATCGACTCACCAGAGATTCATCGGGGAAGAGGACGAGTGTATGTCAGCCGCCATGGGAGTCCAACTAGAGCCCCTCAACCAGGGCTTGAGCGAGTACGGCCCGTGGCACTTTCACGACATCCGCTTTCAGCAGGACCAGCGCGCCGAGCTCGAGGCTGCCCTGCTGCAGACTGCCTCCATTCCCGGCCTGAACGACACACTGCGCGAGATCTCGAGGGCCGGTCGGCGGGAAGCTTCCTCGGGCTCGACGCATCGCGATGCTATCATCCCCGAGGTGGTCCTGTCGGTGTCCAAAACCGCGTCACGACCGCCATCGCCAGGGCCTTCAACAGGCCACATTTCACCACCTGCTGAGACATGGCCTTCAACGCCCCCGACGACACCCACGACGCCCGTGAAGAGCTATTTGCCTGTTTTACCGGACGCCCCGAACCCATACTGGACTTTCCGGCATCTGTCTGTGCCCGAGGGTCCGATTCTTACTTTTCCACTGGAGAGGGCTTGTGAGCCTGTCATCCGGCCGAGTCTGAAACGGCGCCGGCCAGACACCGACGTCGACGGCCCTAACACGGCCTCGCTGAGCTGCAAGAAGCGCCGGCTGCTCCGTAACCTGGTCACGTCACGTCTCTCGCAGCCCTTCTCCCTGCCGGCTACGCATATCGTCAATCGCGAATCGGCAGCAACCGGCGACAAGCGCTTCGCCAAACTGGCGGCCATGATGGCTGCCCGGCGGATGGTTACTACCACACTGGGCCAGCAGCAGCAGATGCAGCAGCCGAGCCCGTCTACCTGGCTTAGACGGGCTGCTGTGCTAAACCGTTTGCGCCAGAGGGTCTGCGCCGAGGCTGCCGAGCGAGGAGGCATCCTGGCGACTGCTGACCTAGCTGCCAAGGCAGCTGCTTTCCGGCAGCAGGGCCAGGCGACAGCGACGATTGTGGGCGGTCGGTATCTCGTCCAAGACGCTACGCCCAATCGTCTGGCACCGGGGTCTGCCGTCAGACCAGCCACAGGTTTGCCCCAGCCAACGGCGATCCCCGTGGTTGTCAGCCCTGTGCCTTGCTCAAACGCTCGACCGATTCATCCCTTGACAACAAATCCCTCACCCTCTTCGTCAGCACAAATCTCAAAACAAACGCCACCGCCACCCCCAACCGGACCAACCGCCCGCCTGCGCATCCCCAGCCCGCAGCTTAGGCCGTTGCGATCCCCTGAGCTTCGCGTTACAAGGCCGTTGGTGCCGCTTGAGCTGGAGGATTTATCCAAGCTCGACGAAGGCTCAGTACAAATACCGGCATGCCCGCCATCCGACGATACAGATGATGATGGCGTTGCATTCCCAACTTCAGAGCACGAGAGTCGGTATATGCATGATGATGAAGAGGAGGTGGGAGTGTATGCCGACTTTAGTGTTATATTTGGGGGAGGGGGAAATGATATCGAGGAAGAGGAAGGGGAGGGAGGTGATGGCGAGCATGTGGAGGATTATATGGATGATTTGGATGGGATTCCTTGGTGTGCAAGGTGTTGAACAACGTTGAACATATCATCATGATGGGAAAAAGGACGGCGGTTTTGAAGGCAAGGGTTTAAAGGACCACGGGGACGGCACATTCAGATGAGATACCGACGAATGACATCAACAACCACAGTATGCGGAGTTTTGGGCATCGGATGCAAAATCGGACATCAGACATGATTTATATCATTAGCATTGGCGATTTACTCAGCAAAAGGGTAATGCGGTGAACCTGGAATTGGTGGGTTGGTGGGTAGCACGGATGGACGGACGGTGGCAATCTGATCTGGCTTGGAGTTACATTCTGACTATTGAGATTTATATACACGCATTGCATTATATTGGAGTGAAACAAAAATGATATGAATGGAATAATCCATTTTCTTTATTCGGATTTCTGGTGCTTGATATTGTGTTGATGTTTTGTGTTTTTTGACCGCGTGTGCGTGTGTTACGTTGGCAACAGCTAGCTTGCCAGTCCAGAGAAGAGATATGCCGGATCTCTTACCGGATCCTCTTGATCAATCGACCACTCGGCGGGCTCCGACCGACGGTGGAGAGGTGGAACCGAGATCGGATCGGGGATGTGCTGCGCCGATCGACGTCATTCGTCGGGTTCCTATGGTTTTGGTTGTGGGGAAGGCGATCCAGGGCCATGGGATGGCAAGGCCACGGATGTGTACCACACACCTTTATCTTGGTGCGACCATCCATCCCAGCTCGAAGACCAGGGGGACTACTTATGGGTGTTATTGCTTCTATTTGGGGAGTGCTGACTGCAGGAATAGCACGTTCAAGGAACGCCAACCAGCTTTCAAGGTTTCAACGCCAGACGCTTCGACTTGATCTGTCCTGTTAGAGAGCTCCAAAATCCAAGACCTTTCAGCGTGCAAGTGGTATAACATCAGTCAATAACAGCACAACTCGACACACAGTGTTTGACTTCCCAGAGCAACCTTGTCAACTCTCGAGCAGCCCAACAACCATAGCCGATTCAACAACAACAAAACACGCCACAATGTCCCTCCCCGAAATCTCCTCCCTCTCCCCGCTCCCCGACGACCAGCTCCTCTCGACCCTTGACCTCCTCTTTGAGCCCTCTCCCTCGCTTCATTCCCTTGCTCTCCCCATCCTTCGCTCCAGCCAATTCTCTTCCTACGCTGAGCTAATTACCTCCGTCGGCGAGCAACTCCGTTCCCTCTCTTCCAAGGCATTCCCCTCTCAAGACAGGTCCATCAATCCGGGCGTTCCAACAGGGGGTGATGAAGAAAGCAAGAAGCAATTATTGGACATCCTGGGATCTCATCCCCGCTTGGGAGAAAAGAAACTAACGGCCCTGAGCGGATTATCCAAGGAAGAGCAGGGGCATTTAAGGGGCGAGATTGAGAGGCTGATGGAGATGAATCGGGTGTATGAGGAGCGGTTTCCGGGGTTGAGATATGTGGTGTGGGTTAATGGGCGATCGACAACGGAGATTGAGGAGAATGCGGGGAGGAGGGTTAACAGAGGGAATTACACAGCTGAGGTGGAGGAGATAATCCAGGTAGGTGACGACTGTTGCTTGTCATTTGGGTTTGAGGTCTTTAGGGAGAAAGGTGGTTGGGGAGAGTTCGGGGTTGAAACAGCTTAAGCTAGTTTTGGAAAGATCCCCAGAGGAGGTGCAAGGAAGGGCTGGATTTCGTCATGAATGTAAAGCTAACAATGGGTCCGTCAACAGGCCATGTGCGATATTGCCAAAGACCGGGCACGGAAGTTGGGTGCGAACTGAACTATTACAGCAACATCAAGCAGGTTTTTAGATCCTGCTCCGCGGGAGAGCGCAGTGCTATAAATAAAGAGCCATATTGTTCAGGATCACACGGAAAGATATCAATTTCGACGTCCAGAATCCCGCACCTTGACACTCTGTGGCCTTGTTTCGATTTGGGAAGACGGCATTCGCGGTTCAAAGGACTGGTATCATGAAGAGTGTGAGGAGTACGGGACACAGAATTGAGAGAAACCCGGGCTTTGGTTATGGGTGGACAGAAGGGCTCCATTAACAAGTGACTGGGTTGGTCATCCAGAGCAAGTCATCTCCACTGTGCCCATGTCTTCGGTCGGTTTAGTTACACATAGAGGAATGATAGAACGATTAGAGATGTTTAATGTGATGTGTCTTGTCTCCACAGTCGAAGGAACTCCTCGTAGAAGGGTAAGGGGATCATCGCCCCCCAAAAAGGTGCCCTGGTCCGGTCCAGTCCGCAAAGGAGTGTGGCCGGGCCCCATCCTACATCTCACGGGCATGGGACCTGTTGTCCTATTGTCCAGAACACACGAAAACACTCAGGGAAGGGACAGTTTGAACATGACCCAGCTGTTTACAGTCCCCAGCCGCATGTTCCCGCTAATCAATGTGGATGTTTGATAACTAACTGTTCTTTCCACTTACCTGGGTCTACGTACCGGTAAGCACCGGTAATCCTTCCATGTCCTTTCACATGTCCGCCCATGGCTTTCACCGGTCTTCTTCAGCCTGTCTTCTCAATGCTATTTCTTCAAGCACCCGTACCACATTCCACACCCAGTCAATTCATCCATACAATGCCATCACCATCATCTTTATCTTCAATCTCTTAACTGTCTTGTCTTGACGCCCAAGCACAGGCAATGGACATGTTCACCCTCCCCTTCCTCTCAACCCGCTTCTGTCGCTTGAACCAAGCCCAACCTCGCGGCCGTCGCCAGCAACAACAAGCCCGTAACAACCTCCGCATTCACAACCACTCGGAGGATCGCCAGGACCACGAAAATGGCGAGGTGGCTCATCCGACTCCTCACACGCCTCTTTCTGATCCAAACCCTCCTCTTCATGGAGGTGCTTCGCTGGCTGTTTCCGGATCTGTATACCCAGCTAATGATTGGGCTACTAGGTCCCCCGGGCGTGGATCACCGTCGGGATCCTCCTCTTCCCGGCAGAAGAAGGCCGCCGAGAGGGGGACGGAGGAGGAGGACGATTTGAGGGGTAGCAATGAGATGGGAGTGACGAGGACGCCATGGAATACGCCTGTTGGGTCGAGGGGGCAGACGCCAAACGCAAGTCCAGGATCGGAAGGGAGGGAAAGGGTACCGCAGACGCCGAACAAGTCGTCAAACTCATGGTCAAGGTCAAGGTTGGCGACGTGGTTTGGGGTTGATGGTGTCCTCGATGAAGACCAAGACGATCTTCCTGGACTAGATTGTGACTCTGGAAAGGATTATTCAGAGGACATGTCAGATGAGGATAGTAGCGACAACAACTCTCCCAACATTGAACCCTGGAGGTTCCTGCGCGCAGCGGGGCCATCCCCTTCCCCAAGAAGGGTGTATCAACATCTTCGGGCCGCTACCTCCCCGATAACTGGCCCAAGTTCAGCCCCAAACATCGGCTCTAGCCCGCCATGGCCTCCCCTTGTCCCTCCCACTCCAATTCTCGATGATCAAGCTCGAACTGAGTTCAAAACCCCATCGCAATTGACTCTCCCCGAATCACCTCCTCCGCCAACAGCTCCTCTGCCCCCTCCCCTACCGCCAGGGCCATACCCACGACTAGCTGAAACAGAACTATATGCCTCACCGCCTATGCCGGGGACAACCATGGGTCCGGGTTCGGTGTGGGGAAAGAAATCATCACCGCGATATGCAGTTGGACGGACTAGGGCGTCCCGGGGAAGGAAAACAAACCTGAAGGGAGGTCCGCTCGCAGGGATGGAAAGTCTGGCGAGGATTTTGGAGAAGGAGAAAGATACTAGACGTCAGACTAGGAGGATCAGGAGGAGCAGGAGGAGTAGGAGTGGGAGTACTCCAGTCAGGGGCACGCCTTCGAGGGTAAGGTGAGAGGGTTACCCGTCAACTCCTCAGACCTGAAGAGAAGGAAGGGAGGTTGACGCCGGGGGGGTCACTGGGTCTGTCTGTGGTCGAAAATTGAGTTGTCTGGCTTTAGCAGCCAGTGAGTCAGGAACGCGGCAGTAACAGCAGTAGCAACAGCACGATAAGAACTGTCAATGCAACGACGAAGGCCAGCCGCATAACACTGTTAACGTTTTGATGCGACGGGAACCCAACACACAATGTCATCAACTAGATGACAGCAACATATCAGGGAGGTTGTCCACACTTCTGGAGAGCAGCACGTTGCCACTCGGTGCGGGCATCAGAACACAGCATTGTCTTGTGAATGCTGGCGCCAGACGGTCGTCTTCTGCTGGGAAAAAAAATGGATGGAGATGAAGTTCATATGATCAACGCGAGTCTTAGGATTTGTGTCCTGTTTGGGAGGAGGTTGAGACAGAAATGGAAGAGTTAGGGTTGGGAGTTGTCCGTGTTGGGATATGTAAAAACGAGGTCCGAGACATGGAAGGCCGCTCGATATCGCAGTCTATCATGATGTTATTGGTATGAGTTGAGGAGACTTGGAGATGTTTGGGGCCTGGGCTCATGGGTTGTGTGAGGTTAGAGAGAATAAGATATGACTATGACTTGAAGACAGCGATAGGAAAAAAAAATGACATAGCGAACAGACCACTGCCCTATCCATGTCATCTGCAGTGTCTCTCCGATAAGAATTCTCGAACGCCAACCAGGTTTTCAATAGACCGTCCGGTGATAATAACCCCCATGTCTCGGCACTCGGCAAGCCCAACCCCATCTCAACCCGTCCCAATTGGATGGAACATACCGAGCCGGGGTTGGGCGTCGATCTCAAACCACACTTCAGGTCAACCACAACAACTATGGGCAGTTCCAACCACATGCACGCATCCAGCCAGCCATATCACAGGGTTAATGCCATCATTGATATCCGAAAGGGAGCAGCACTTTGCAGCTTGTGATAGAGGCCCGGGGTTTTCTATTGGACCTCACGCTGGCACGCTTGATAGCGTTAAGATATCGACATTCTCAGTTGACAGTGGCTCTTTCTCAAAAGGAAAGAACTGGTATTTCCAGTCCAGATCCAAAGTCTTCATCCATCAGCACGGCACGGTGTAGCAAGCAACAAGAAGCGACGACGATCTTCACCTGTGCCTTCTTTTCTTGGATTGGATTGGATAGAACCTCTGCTGCAAAGCATGACAACATGAGAGGCGGAGAGATCGCCGGCCTGTCAGTGGTCCTGCCAAGAGCTGAGGGACTTGTGCTAGGCCCTTGTCGGCGGTTAGTGCCTGGCATGCAGGGTTGGGGGGCTGGGATCAGCTGGGTTTGGGGAAGCCACTACGCTAGTCTAGTGTAATACAGAGTGCAGACAGCCAAACATGAGAAGCCACTTTTTGTGAGAGGGCACGGGGCATTTGTGGATTGTGGACTGGAGGAGTTGGTGGTTGGGGACGTGCAGAAGGTGTTTGTGTTTTGGTCTGGCAATTGGGTCATGTCATTGGGCCAGACAGAAACCGACACGTTGATAGACGAGAACTGAAGGGAAGGAGGGGGATATCTATACAGTACATAAGGGCGAGGGGCCCAGTCTATCTGCCTGGGTTATGTCATTGAAGAGGGGATTCTAAGGCGTGAGTGAACATACTGGAAGGACAAAGATGCCCGCACCGTTGTATACCCAACTATCTGGGGCCAGCGCCAACAAGAACGGCCAGCCAAAGAGACTGATTGTGTGTTGCGATGGGACGTGGCAGGATTCTCTTGGTGCTAGGGAGTAGGTGTCTCCTTCTCAAGAAGAGCTGAAGAACACTCTACTAAGACATTGTATAGCCAGGAACCCCCCTCCAACGTGACGCGCATCTCCCGCGTGCTCTGCCGCACTTGCAGCGACGGCACCCACCAAGTCATCAGCTACCACGCTGGCGTGGGCACGGCCAACTCGCTCGACCGCTTCACCGGCGGCACCTTCGGCATGGGCCTGGACCAGGATATCCGCGAGGTCTATAATTTCATCTGCACTAACTACGTCGACGGCGACGATATCATTCTCATCGGCTTCTCGCGCGGAGCGTTTACTGCGCGCTCCGTTGCGGATATGATCGCCAGCGTGGGGCTGCTGACGCCGGACGGGCTGGACTATTTTTACGAGATTTTTGAGGACTACGAGAATATTGGGAGTACGTCCCGGCCGGTCGAGGAATTTTTGGTGGGGGATTTGGAGAAGTATGATGGGAGTGTGGGCACGAAAAAGGGGGAATGGGAGGCGAGGAGGATGGAGAGATATAAGAACGCGCTGAAGGAGGTGAGTGTGGTAAAAGAGGGGTAGACGGAGGAGATGCTGACTGGACTTAACAGCGCGGATTTACTCGTGATACCTACCAAGACGGCAGCACAGTAATTAAAATTAAGGCTCTCGCCGTTTGGGATACCGTCGGCACGCTGGGCATCCCCCCTGCCCCGGTGATAGGGGTCAGGGGATCGGCAGATCAATAAGTGTCTCCCTAGGTCTCTAGAACGTTTGGTCCATAACTAACAACTTGTACGTGGCGTTTCACCAACACGCAAATCTCCAACAAGGTTGATAACGCCTTCCAGGCCATCGCCCTTGACGAGCCACGCTATGCCTTCCGTCCGTCGCTGTGGGAGCGCGCACCGGGCAGCACAACACGCCTCAAGCAGGTTTGGTTTCCGGGTTCACATTCGAATGTCGGGGGCGGCTGGGAGGACCAGCAGATTGCCGATATCACGCTGGCTTGTAGGTCTAAGACTTGCCTTAGTGAATTGAAATTTTGATCTAATGAGCGATGCCGCAGGGATGGCCGACCAACTCTCCTCGCTCGGCGTCGAGTTCAACTTCAAGCGCATGATGCACACCTTCACCGAGACCCTGCGCTTCTCCGCCGCTCATCCCTTCCCCTACGTCCCGATCCTCTCACCATCCTTTTCCTCACTCAAATCCCTCGTAACTCGACCCGTGCGCTCCCTCCTCCCGTCGAAATCGACCTCGCCTTTGCCCTGGGCCTGCTCACCCATCTACCACTCCCCTTTCAACACCTCAAAAGACTCTTCGTCCCCCAACGGCGGCACGCCCACCTCTTCTTCTGACTCCGACTCCCTCAAATCGAAGACGAAACATAAGAAAGTGAAACGCTCCCCTGGCCCCTGCACCCTCCGCACAACCTCTTCCTGCTCGGCCCCTCATCCAGAACCATCTCTCCCCCCGGCGACGTTATTCACGACCTACGGCGCCCGCCCCTGGTCCCTGGGCCAGATCCGTCGCCCCACCAGCGTCATGACCACCATGGCGGGGACAACCATCCGCCGGCCGGGGAGAACCTTGAGAGTAGATGAGACCACCAATGAGGACACCGACGAGCCGTTGCTTAACACCGGCGAACGGATCCACTCCAGCGTGCGTGTAAGACTTGCGTGTCAGGGTCTAAGCGTGGATGACGAGTCCCTGTGGGCGTGTGAAGCCCTTCTTGGCGCAGGCTGGGTCCTGGAACGCGGTCGCGTAAGCGATTCTTCTGCTACTGTCTGGGAACCTGGCGAGGAGGAGTACGTTGCCAAATGCTTGCGCGACGGGCCGAGAGAGGTGACTGACCTCGCGTGGTGCGGGGAGTATCCTTCTAATGGGGTGTATCCTGTTAAGGAGGGGGATCGTGAGTGGAAATGGGTGTGGAAGGGGAAGGTGAAGGGGAAGAATGGGGAAGAGGAGATGCAGGTGCCGCAGGAGTTGGAGTTGCCTGAGGAACCGTTGTGTGGGTATTGGGAGAGGGTTTTGCTGGGGTTGATGTGTGGCGAGGTGGATGTTTGGAGGTGGGCTCTAGGGGCGTAGACCCTAAACATGTAGTTGAGGGGATGAGGGACTGGAAGGAGAATGGATGGCAGAGGTTAAAGGTAATGATAGTTGGGAAAAAGAATGCAGAGTTATGGAAACAAATTAGTTCGGATCTTGTTTCGCTTAGTTTATGTTTAGTTTCGTCTCTCTTTTTGCCAGTGACTGGCCCCATGCGTGTTAGGATTTCGAAGCTGTTTGTTTGCCCCCTTGTTGGTTGCCCTGACATCATGATGTTTGTCTACTTTGTGTTGCTCTTGAATAGCCCTAATTCTGTTGCAGTGAAAGGGGTCAAAGAGCTTCTTCATTTTCCCTCTTATATTCACTTGATTTTGCAAAGTTTTGATACCCCCTCTCAGAGAAAAGTCACTGAATAGTACTATGTGATCCTTGGACAAAACACTTAACTACTTAGTCGCCCCTTCTCTAACGTTGCTGAAGCAGTACATGTGTTTCACTAAAAAGAAAACTCTGAAGCGGTTAGTAAGTTTCACCGCAGAAAGAGCCAGGTCACATCACCTATGATAAAAGCTCCATTGTCAACTTACACAGTCTTTGATCTGATCCCGACAACCATTATGCATTCCCAGTGTTCAAGTCATTTCACATGCAAACTCATGATTCTCATTCTGGTAGCCTCGCAACTCAATATGCCTCAACTTCGCAGGAGCCTAGAAGATCTAGCTATAGTTTTGCAAGACAGAAAGAAAGAACTGGGAGTGTGTCAAGCAGTATGCTAATTGAGTTATCCGACTGCAACTGGGGCATCCGAAGCATGCTGGAGCGAGCTCTGATAGAGTAACTGGACTCCCCGTCGACGACTTTGAAGGAGAAATAAACTAATCACAGAGAGCATAAATAAGATTGCTGAGAAAATCCAGAAGCAGCTCGAAGCAAAAAGATCAGGAAGGTTCGGAAGCGAAAAAAAATGAAAATCGGGAATCAAGAGGAGAGTGGCTGTCAATGGTTTTGAATGACTGAGGCTCTTATTCTCAATTTATGTCTCTCAGACATTCAAGTGGAGCTAATCAGCCATCCTATTCCTTTTCTCCTTCATGTTCTTAAGTAGTACCGTCCAGGAAGTTGTTGACCCGAAGGGTGCTAACGAGTGGTAACAAAGATAGCAGGGTGTATTGGCACTATGTCAAGAATTGGGAGCAAATTGAGAAGGCACATGAGGGATGCAGAATATAGTTCTGAAGAGTCACACTCAACTGTGGAAGAATGTACGGGATTCTTTTGTAGGACATGAGTTGATTGCCACTTTATGGGATCAGGAAAAGAGACGAGATATGGAGAGGTTGGAGAAGATTGCCGAGAATGTGCGGGAGCAGTTGGAAGAGGAAGGAGGAGAAGACAGTTGAGAGGAGAGGTGGGTTACGATCAGGGAAGAAGCAGGAGCTTGGATGGAATACATGATCTCAGTGCTGATGGGCGGAATAATGGCCTACTCTGTTTTACCTTAGTAGCAGTGATTACCGTTTTAGTGTAATGGTATTTGAATTTTTTTTTTCAGATGTTGACAACGGGTTTATTTTTTGCTATTTCGTTCTGCTATGTGCTTAAGTTGGATCCTTCAGCAGCTTGCCGGCTTGACTAAGAGGATGTGTTAGCTAACAGTAACACCATAGTCTGTAATAACTTTGTGCATTTTACAGTCTTCCTGTGATTAAGCCAACAGTGAGAATAACAGCTTGCACTGTGGAGTAATTTTCCTACATCTGTCGTAATAAATCTCGATTCTTGGCCAGCTAAGTGCAGCTCAAGTTGGAATATTGCCGGTCCACTTAAGAGATGCATCTAAAAGGTATGGTAAGAGCCGGTGGAATTTCAGACTGTTTGTTTACTTGTTTTCCGATTGGGATTTTCCCTTTTCTTGGCCACTTATATCAACAGGCCTTCAGCTGTTGAGAGATCAACTAGGTGATGACCATAACTACGTAGAGAGTAATCTCTATGGAACAATGCTTACTTGACGATGAAAAAGGATATTTCTCTCTCTAGCTTATAAGTGACTGTGGGTTTGGAAACTGCTTGTTCGATACCCCAAAATCCTTGTCTCCTCAAAGTTACAAACTACTGTTGGATCGCAACCAGCGCTTATGGTCTTCGGCTCTTGGAGGGAAAGTGTCGTCATAAATGTTACTGTTACTTCTGGACAGTAATTTTAGTTTGAGACCTTTACCGTGTTGTTTTATTCTTGCGAAGTCCACTAGTGGTCGGGGAGATTGAGGGTAAGGCTTCTAGATTGCTAAGGTGGAGGGAGGTTCAGGGAAAGATTCTGGTTTAATAACAGTGGATATGGATTAAACAATTGTTTGCAGGGACCTCGTATTCAGTTGAATCACTCTTTTCAGAACTTCTTGCTCTTGGCCGGTACTCCCTCAATGACCCTAACTAAGGGAGAAGGCTTGATCATCTGGTGAAACTCTGGCAATGGCTGGTCAATGCGATCAAGTGACCAGGCAGCGATCAGCAAGTAAAATTATGCCAGATAAGTTTTGTAGTTCCAAACACAAAAGAGTTGGTCTACATTGATTCCAAGAGCTCTTCATATCCAACCTATCAAGGCTATGAACTAGTTAGGCGATTCTTGGATACCGACGTTGAGAGGATGACAACGCGAGAATTAGCAAACGGCATGAATGAGAATGATAGTTCGACGTAATTCCAGATACTGCGCAGGCTGTCCCTTGACTTTCAGGATGTCAACACCAAGGCTGGAAAGGAGGTGGAAGAGCTCCTCGAGAGTACCACATAGAATGGCGAGCTCGACTACTATGAGAGTAGAGACATATGATACACATTCCAACTGATTTAATGACTGAAATAGAACCGAACGTCAAATGGCCAGAGAAAGATAAACCTTAACTTACCAAGCTGTTTACTGATGTGGTGGGCCAACTGATCAGCCTAAATCAATCAACACTGGTATCCAAGGGAGCAAAGTCTGGCCACGAGTGTAAGACTGTCTCAGTCGCGCATAGCAGCTAACTGGGTCTTTCCCCCTGATATCTTACCCATACATGTAATCATACCGGTACAGGGTCAGTTACCTAGGTAGGTATGTTAGATTCTTGATGGCAAAGTCGGTGAATTCTTATGAAGCCTGGGGAGAGTATTCTTCCCCAGTAACCGTGAGAAGAAGGTAAGACGGTAACGAACCGACTTGACCAAAAATGCCTGAGTAGAAATTAGGGATTGGATTAAATTTCGAGTCTCTATACTCATCCTGACCCATATTATAATCCATTGCAAAAAGAAATACCCATGATCATATAGGTGCCGGGACTGGATGTAGATGGCAGGCAGGCACAAGTATAGTGCTTGCTCCGATCGTTGTGTCCTTGATGTTCTTGGGTGAGCAGTTCCTGTGAGTGGTCAACAAGGGACAGACATCTAGTTATTGTGAAGTGTTCTAATCTACTATGATTCTAGTGAGCTTGATGTTGCTTGCTGCTGACTAACAATACTTTCCGTAGATGTCGCTGCTCAATCTCCCTAATATTCTCCTCCTGCCATCTAAACTAGCTCTAGTTCTCCCTCATCGGCCACACAACCCCGTACTCCCTCCCCTGCTGGGCCGTCATCACCTTTCCAAGCACAGATCCTCCCGGGCAGCGGCCCTCTGTCGGCGGTTCGCTCACCTTCAGTACCCATCTATCACCCAATCAGTCACCCGCTTCATAGCCATCATCCTGCTCCATGCGCATTTACCTCTTAAAACAATCAATCCTCTCACCCACATAATCCGTAATCCCCATCCACGGACTTCTCCCATACCTCCCATCAAAGGCCCAATGCCCACTCACTCCAAAAGTTCACATCCGCAAAAGCTAGCCCGCCCAACGGTGCAACCGGCTTGCCAATGATATTACACACTGCATCGAGGAAATGAACGACGTTTTGCAGACGGAAAATGCCCTGCCAGCGGGGGCCAGTTTTGCGGGTCCAGGGCTTGACGAAAATAAGGACACTGCTGCTGCCGTAGATAGGGAGAGCGGTAGAGAAAAGGGACTCGAGAAGGTAGGTGTTAAGGGAGGGGAGGGTTGTATAGATGGTGAAGGAGTGGGTATTGTTGCGACGTTGCAGCGGTAATATAAGGTCAGACACTAGATATATCGGTAGATGTACGTTCAAAGGGGTTTTGGGCGGCGCAAACGATGGAGGGGGACCATGCAGAAACGTTTGATTCGAGGGACGGGAGCCAGTCGGGGTTGTGGGCGAAAGACATGGCGAAGAATAGTCGAACTTGGTTGGATGGAGAATGAGAGGTCACGGTAGCAGGCTAAAGGAGGACAATGAGAGGGCGACACAAAGGCACAGGTGGGCAAAGTCTCTTGACCAGACGCTCAAAAAGGGCACCAAAGACACTGGCGTTTTGCTAACTTGAGGTTCCTTTTCCAACAATAGAATCAAGCAACACCTAAAGTCAAAGAGCGAAGTTCGAGGAGGGTGGTTCCATCACCGGAGGCAGTGATGGCTCCACCTGCAGTCTGTACATGATTGATCTCACTGAAGCACCTTGTCTGTGTCCAGTGTATCTGACTGTAGGTTAGTGGTTCGTTCCTGTCGATCTTTATTCCTCTCATGATTGTTCCAAATCCATAGCCAAAGATCTGGACAGGAATATAATGCCGACAGACAACACTCCTCTTCAAAGTGCAACCATTGCGCTTATTGCACATCAGCCCGGTCAAGAGAGCCATATTCTGCTCTCCAGTGTTTTGACGCGAAGGCTTGGACTCTACTTGTGTCTCTACCCAACCACTGTAACTAGAAAACAACATTGCACCGATCCCGCATAAGGTGCAAAAAGAAGCCGGCACAAGGTCAAGAAAGAAAAGAAAAGGTGTAGGAAGGTAAAAAGTGAGTGGATTCATGCGACGCGGGCCCGATTCGAACGGACGCTCCCGAAGGAACAAGATTTCTAGTCTTGCGCATTAGACCACTCTGCCACCGCGCCTTGCTATACGACGGTCCCCAAGTTTCATAATAAGGGCACCTCCCACCGTAGCTGCTTGTTTGCAAGGTCGGTGGCAACCTCGCCGGGGGCAAGTTGGCAGCAGAGCCAGAGAGCGTCAGTCAGGGGCAATGGAGGCGAGTTTGGATCCAAGTGCTTCGATCCCATGTTTACAGTTTTTGCGCTCGTTCTCATACCCGGACTAAAAGTACGGACCAAAAGTACAATCTTGTTCGCATACGATAACTGGATGCATCAGGATCAATACCCGTATCTCACGCTGTAGATACAGAACAGCGACTGAACCACGCTGACGCGCACTTCGCTCTCTCCTGCATCCAACAAATTCACAAGTGGATCGAGGCAAAGGTCTGGACCCCCAAATCGCCAGGGGGGCTAACTTTGACAGCTGGCAGCCACTGCCGAAGCCCGAAGATGCGGCGGTCAAGCTTTGGCGCGACCAATCGGATGGGGGTAAAACTTGCTAAGATAGGGGAGGACAGTGTATGATTGAGCAAGAAGCACTGTGCGAAGTTGAAGACAGTACGTAATCTTGGGACGCAGTAGGGAACTTTGCCCAGCGTACAGAAAGATGCGAAAAGGACAGTGCGATGCTGGCTAGAAACGACTCTGCTTTGTTAGACAAAGTTTACAGTCTTGCATCGCATTGAGCCGTTCCCTTGTCGGAGCGGAACAGCCCGTCCTGGTTCCTTGTGCTCCCCTAGGGCCCATCCATCAATCAGGGCCAGGAGTGGTGTGTGGGCGACTCGCAGCCAAGGAAAGGAAATTTCAAGCCTTCGATTTTCGATCAATCGCTGCTGGCAGAGTGATTGCGTTTGGCATTGTCTACACACAGTGTCAGAAAACGGCAGTCGTCCAAATCTTGGCTCCATCGGCTCGACCAGCAGTTCCACAATCGACTCGTTTCCAGCCAAGTTCCAAATCAATCGATTTCTAGGCCCAGGATTCCACGACTTCTTTCTCGTTGGCCACAGCCAAAGTGTCTCCAAGGAAGTGTTTCATCGCTCACACACTTCAGGGTCTCAGGGGTTAAGCAGACTGTCAGACTGTCTGTCGGCCACCACCGCAGCAGCAGCAGCAGCAGCAGCAGCAGCAGCAGTGAGGAGCACAACGTGCATTCGCTTACTCGGCAGAAAGCAAGTGAGGTTCGCCCCCTTGTCCTCTCGGCCTAGCCACAGAGCCACACACATTTCGACACGACATCTCCAGAACAAGAGCAGACAGAGAAAGAGGGAAACAGAAAAAAAAATAAAGAGCTTGAGACGCGCAAGGGCGAGTCCCCGCGACATCTTCTTATTACCTCAGCTTTCTCATTTTTCCACTTCTCGTTGTTTCTGGCCCCCAAGAGGGATCAAGATCAGGGGAAGACGTCGTTTCTTCCCTGCCGCTCGCTCGCATCCCGCATCTCGCACTTCGAAATCCATCCATGCTCCGCGGCCGATTCGCTTCGTTCCCTCAGTCTCGTTTTTAGTTGCTGGTAATAGACGCTTTATTCTGTGGCCCGATACTGGACGGACGATTTGCTTGCGTACGACACGACGACGATAGACACAACGAAGACGACGATCCCAAGAAAACGGATGACTCTTTACGGATAGACAAACACATACACACACTCACACACAAAGAGAGAGAGAGAGAGAGAGAGAGAGAAGCAAAAAAAAAGACACAATTTAATCATCTAATCTATTTGAGGACACCATGGACCTCTTCCGACGAGCCGGGAAGTTCATTCCCTCTGTCGGCCCGCCGCTGCCCATCGTAGAGGAGAAGGACAAGCCGCGCCGGCTAACATGGACATCGCGTCTGGCATACCTACGCCGCCCGCTGCGCCTACGAAAGGGCTCCAGCATTACCGTGCCGCTGGGCGTTGTCATCCTGTGCCCGCTAGCCGTCATCATCTTCGTTTTGGTGCTCATCGTCCGGCATCCCAACTCCGGCGGGAGGATATTGATTCCTGCGGGGGCGCCGCCTGCAATAAGGTATGCCTCCCTCTCTATACACTTTGCTCCCCTAGATATTTGCTGACAGCCGTGTGTACAGAAAAATCAGTGAAAAATATGACAAGGTCTTCGTCACGGGTTGCCTGGAGCCCGACACGTCGAAGCCCCGCGCTAACGCCGCCTTCGTCGTGCTGGCGCGCAACAAGGAGCTCGACGGCGTCGTCCAGTCGCTCAAGTCCATTGAACGCCACTTTAACCGCTGGTACCACTACCCCTACGTCTTCCTGAACGACGGCGACTTCGATGACCACTTCAAGGAGACTGTCCGCAACTACACCAGCAGCTCGGTCGAGTTCGGCAAGGTCGGCCCCGATATGTGGGGGTACCCCGACTGGGTTGATCCCAAGGTGGCCAAGGAGGGTATCGCCAAACAGGGTGATAATGCCATCATGTATGGCGGGCTGGAGAGCTATCATTTTATGTGTCGGTTTTACTCGGGGTAGGTGTCCTCATGCTTCTTGTGAGGTGGGCATGGCTAACGAGAACAGCTTCTTCTACAAGCACCCCCTGCTGGCCAAATACGAGTGGTACTGGCGTCTGGAGCCCGAGATCAAGTACTTCTGCGACATCACCTAGTATGTTCTGTCTGCAATCGACTTCCTCGCATCTCGTACTGACTTCTCAGCGACCCCTTCCTGATGATGATTGAGCACAACAAGACGTATGGCTTCACTATCGCCGTCAAGGAGCTTCGAGAGACTGTCCCCAACATGTTTCGCTACGCCTCGGCCTACAAGCGAATGAACAACCTGACCTCCCAAGGCCTCTGGGAGATGTTCATCGAGCCCAAGCCCGAGAAGCCCGCCGAACCGCAGCCGCCGACGGGCATTCCCGAGGAGATTCTCCGCAGTGAGCCCGGCCGCAACGGACCCCCCGAGATTGACTATGAGGCCATGGAGGGTGAAAAGTACAACATGTGCCACTTCTGGTCGAACTTTGAGATTGCACGGTTGGACTTTTTCCGATCCAAGGCGTACGAAGACTTCTTCCAGATGATGGATCGGAGTGGTGGGTTTTGGATGGAGCGGGTATGTCCCTCTTCCCCTTAACGTTTCTTGAACACATTGCTGACTTTATTCCCAGTGGGGTGACGCCCCAATCCACTCCCTCGCCCTCGGCGCCCTCCTCTCTCCCAAGGACATTCATTACTTCCGCGACTTCGGCTACCGCCACACCACCATCCAGCACTGTCCTGCCAATGCGCCGGCCCGCCAGCTGCCGCGCCCGCCGTACCTCGAAATGACGACGCTGGACGAGAAGAAGCGTATTGAGGAGGACCAGTACTGGGATGAGATTGATCCGCCGAAGGAGAATGGTGTCGGCTGCAGATGCCGGTGTGATACAGATATTGTCGATGTTGAGGGCAAGGAGGGAAGTTGTCTTGCTGAATGGGTGCAGGTTGCTGGTGGCTGGGCTAGTCCTTGAGCCTTGGTTGAGGTATTGGAGTTGACAAAGGGCTGACTGGTTGGACAGAGGCCGGGTTGGGCTGAGGTTGGTGTTAGAGAGGGAAGGGTTAAGTACCTACTACCGACATGGTTCTGTGTGGGATAATTACTCCGTACGTAAGTAGTATTGTGATATATATCTGGTTAGTGGTCTAGTCTTTGCTTGTCCTGTCTTAGTGTTGTTGATATTCCTCTTGAAGCGTCTACCTCTGTGCCACAATTCTTAACCCGATGCTAAGGGGCCTGACTGCAGGACTGACTGCTAGGAGAAGCAAATGTTTGCATTCAGCTTAATTGGCCAAATAGCACCAGTTCACTTCAACTCCAGTCTGTCTTTGATGACATCTAGGCGGTGGCATAGCTGAGTCTTCTAAGCTTTAAGGAGAGGTTTCTGATGCAAAGCTCAAAGCTAATGCCAGCAAAGAGCATGGCGAACAAGTGCCTCCGTTTTTAAGTACCACCTTCCAGGCCCCATGACACGTGAAGAGGCTTGCTACAACGTCTTAGGCAGCCTTGGCTTCGAAGTGCTACCTATCACGTTGACCAGAACACCAAAGGAGCCAGTCCAGTCAGCACCTATCAATCACACAGGACCGCCTCAACGTATCACTAAACACCCTGGTCATATCACCAATTACAGACCCAACATAAAATCTATTTATTTAGGAAATCAGCGATCCCCCAATGCTGCCTGTCTTATTATCATGCCTATCATATCCCTGCGCGAAACCCGTCTAGAATGATGGTATCTCGCTGCCGCCGTCACTCTATCTATGACCCATTTGTGGTCTTGCGTGCGTGCCTATGATCTATATCTTGTTTTTAGGGTCTTCCTTTCTTTCTGTATGTCCATCTGTCCATCCAACCATCCGTCTATGCTGTGACTCAATGGTAAGAAAAGAGAAAGGGGGGAGTACTAGAAAAGGAGTAAAGAAAACACTTCCTAACCAGACGCCATCCTCCATTGAGCCGTGAACTGACCATTTCCCGCCGTGAATTATAAGGTAGATGATTAGAAAAGTAGGGTAGAGGGATATGAATGATCAATCCCAAACCGTGCTATGCGAGATCCTTGCCATACCATGCCCAGAACCAAGTCGAGATCTCATCCCCACCCCTCCCCCCTTCGCAGATAAGGTGAGATGATCGATCATGATCATACAAGCTCCGACATGTAGTACTGGTGGGATATCCAGAAGAAAAAGGGGGATGTTGTTGGGAGACGGGAGGAGGGTATCGGAAAGTGAAGTGAACCCCAAAAAAGAAAAAATGTCGTACCAGTCAGTCCCCTCTCTACCACTCAAGGCTCTCACTCTTAACAGGTAAATCCGTCACCGCACCATGGCTAGCATCGCCAACCAAGCGGGCATACTTCGCCAGCGTGCCCCTCAGTGGTCTGACTGGCGGCCTCTTCCATTCCCTCCTCCTCTTCTCCAACTCGCGTCTCACCACCTCCTCCCCTTTGCCAACACCCGGAATCTCAATGATGTCAATCCGATTCTCCACCGCATCAATCTTAATCACATCCCCGTCCTTGACCAGCGCAATCGGCCCTCCGACCACGGCCTCGGGAACAACATGCCCAACAATAAACCCATGACTAGCGCCGGAATACCGCCCGTCAGTGACCAAAGCAAAGTTCGCCATGTCCGCACCCTGAAGGAATGCACTTGCATTGAGTTGCTCGGGCATGCCTGGGCCACCCTTGGGGCCCTCATACCGCACGATGAGCACGATATTCTCCTTGGTAGTCCTCAGCTTCATGTCGGTGCGCAGGGCTCGGTCAAGCTCATGTTCTTTATCGAAGCAGCGTGCCGAGCCGATGAACTCTTCGCCCTCTTTCCCCGTGATCTTGGCGACTGCGCCGCCGGGGGCCAAGTTACCCTTCAGCACGCGGATGTGGCCGCTGGTCTTGATCGGGTCATGTAGGGGGCGGATGATTGCTTGTTTGTCAGGGCCGAACTCGAGGGAGGGCTTATCGGCAACGTTCTCCCAG
>Ga0065720_1019659_pt1 | contig 21672 bp, 19 predicted proteins | sample Thericmetagenome_FD_59107 | JGI IMG/M metagenome (GOLD analysis project Ga0065720, IMG submission 59107) | Thermophilic microbial communities from the Joint Bioenergy Institute, California, USA of rice/straw/compost enrichment - eDNA_2 v2... | ecosystem: Engineered > Solid waste > Grass >...
TATGTTATTTCTGAATCACTAGATCATTCAATAAATATGTAAGATAATGTATTGTAAAATAATAACATTATGAACAATTCACATATTTAAACATGATAATTATATACATGTCACAGCAGAAAATTTTTGACATGAAAGAATTGAAAGAGCTTAGCTCGGAAAAAAGAAATTCAGTTTCCTTCCAAAATGGTGTAAAAACTAAATATTCAAAAATTCATTCAATATTTAGTTTTGACCGAAGCCTTTCATTAACAAGCGTCTTCGGCTTGAGGATTCTATAATAGTTTAGGATAAGTAACTAATTTTAATACTTTTTATGTACACTTGGAATTCAGGATTCATTTTAGTACACCATCTAAGTGCCTTTGCTGGATTATAATCTTGGTTAGCCAAGATCTCAGTCATATCTGTCTCAGCAAGATGAAGAGAATGCTTTTTTCTAAGATCTTCTTTGAATTTTTCATCTAGAATTTAGGAAAAGTTATCAAGAAATTACAGTCATTAGAATTAATTCTCTCAGGATTCCAGCGAATGTTCAAGACTCGCTTCTTCCTGCTGGGGACTACTTCAGGGGCATTTAGGGCGAACGCAGGAAGGGAAGCTTGATGTTTGTTGCCAACAGGTGTCTTCTCTTTAAATTCTTCAGCGCTCAAAATGTCTGGATAAGATTCATCTTCGACCACATCTTTAGGCGGCTCGTCCAAAATTTCTTCCTTCTTGGATTTTCCTCGCTTCTTTGGTCTCTTGGAATCAGTTGACTCTTTTCCAGACTTGTGGTTATAAAGTTCTTTGTTGGTACAATCCCTACAGATTTCGACATACCCATTCTAAAAGGTTATCATTGCAGGAAATGTGATACCTTGGTCTCCTGGCTGGGAATTTGACAAAGGCACTTAGTGCATGTATAAGACGTCTCAAGGACATTTTTTAAGCCATCCTCTTCATCCATTTTAGTGCTACTGGCTTTGCCACTAGCTCCCTACAAAATTACGAAAGATGGTGAAACATACCTCTTCATAGCATTGATCAAATAGATGATCCTCTTCATCTCCAACCAGAATTTTGGGGCCTCCGACGATTGGTATGAGTCCACTGGAATCGTGGAGGCTTCCTTGAGTTGCTTGGCTCAAAATAAGGCTCCCCGAGTCTTCGCTGTGTACTTTTTTGTTTTGAGAACTATGATATTCCTCAGTCAACTCATGTATAGGATCGAGGAATTCGTTCAACTCCTTCAGTCTTCTTTTCACATTAGCAGAATGATTCTTGCGTCCCTTTGCTTTCTTAGCACTCTTCTGCTTAACTTGGATCTTACTTTTCTCTTCTGGGGTGATAGCGTGGCCTTTCAAACTCGATTGGGATCTCTGGGGAGATCGTTGAGTGGAGTTGTGGTCATCAACTCCATCATCAGAAGAATTTGTTTGATCTTCGAAGACAAGACAAGAGGGTCCATGAGAATAGTCGATAGGACGAAAGTTAACTTGATCTGTTCCATTGTATGGGTCGGGGCTCCTGGAGGCGTCTGAGTGGTCAGTCTCCCTGGATGATGTATCTGGAGAAGGAGTAGAGTTATCCAACTCCTTTTGTTTAGTAGAGCTTAATAATGACATGTTGGTGAGCTCTAACTGGGTAGAGAGAAGAGGGAGATTTGATTGGCTTTGATTCATTAGAAAGAGTTCAGATAGTGAAATTTAAATGATCTTGTTGTTATTTGTTATTATATTGCGTTTTTAAATTAACATCCTTAAATAAGAAAATAGCAGTCTCTCAGACTGATTTCTGGTCAGCTTTATCTCGTAACAATTTCATTGAAGGCTATAAAAGCATTCAACCACGTCTAACCCGTAGTTGGAACCACCAAAATGCTAAGCCACTATCTCTATACCTTTATGGAGAACTCGTGTAGGCCATACACATAAAATCCGTTCTTGATGCCCCAGGTTATAACTCATACGGTTACTTTGATAGAATTTATCAAAGGGGCATGATGAAACAGGATCTAGACATGACTAAATAAAACTCTGTTTTCTCAAGGGATTAATTACCACTTAAACTAATTCAACTAATAATTAGATTAGAATATGCGAAATGGAAATAGAATTAGCAATAGGCTATGAGTTTTGGGTATGCTATCAGTTTGTTATCAGTAGGATAGCACTTATTGTCCAAATACTCGTATTAGATATGCATAACTGAATTAAGTACAAACTAAGAATAAATTAGCAGTTCTCTTATTTATAGACTCAAATCTTTGTATTTCTCCTCAATGAAGAAGTTGAACTTCTCGTAGGTGATGCCCTCACTTGACAAGAACTGATCTGTGGCCTAAGAATTAAATAGAACCCAAAGGGATTATTACTGTCGTGTCTGGTGAAAATTCAACTTCCTTAAAGATGCTCATCTCCTCTTTTGAAAACGTTAGGATCTAAAGTTATTAAATACATGTCACATAAGGCTACCTTATTCAATTCTTGTTTGAGCACAACACTTGATATTTTATGATTCAGGACAACTCTTTTATTAAATAGCTCAATATAGTATTTCTTAAGATCCCGCTTAAGGGTAGTGGCGGTATCTTTGCTATTTGATATGGCTGTGATCTTTCTCAACATTTCGATAAAGTTGGAGATAGGGTCTTGTTCCATTTTAACCAAATTTTGGTTGTCAATTTTTATTAGTTTTGCCTTCATATCTAGAAATCTAGGTTATTCAAAATGAAAATACTTGGCTCATGATCATCGTGCCTCTCCATATGATCTTTGCTACAAGAATAAAGAATTGTTCAAGTGAATTTTACCTTTTTCTTTTCAAAGAAACAATTTGAAGTTTGAGATGGTCTTCATACTCAAGGGTTTTGCTCGTGAACTCCAGAATTTCTTCAGCAATGAGCTTGATGAGCTTTTTATTAAGTGGATGACAGGAGATTTCTTACATCAACTACACTTGGTCTCTTATCAGGATTAGGAGTCATGCAGATCTTCATGAACTGGAAGAGTTTTGGTGAATAAGGGAAAGATTTCTCATTCAGCTTCTCATAGTCATTATCAACAATCTAATTGGATAAATCTCATGATAATTGTTTATACCTTTTTGGCTAAAAGCAAAGGATTATTACTGTTGAAAGGAGGTTTTAGAGAAATCATTTCATAGACAAGACATCCTAAAGACCAGATATCCGCCTTCTCTGTATATGGTTTGCTCTCAATAACTTCAGGACTGGATAGTTATTTTCAAAGCTTATACTCAGATACCTAGTATAGACAAGAGTTCCAACAAAAGTCTTGAGATTAGAAACAGATTGAGTGACTTTCTTTGCGAGACCGAAATCAGCTACAAGTTGAAGTTGGAAAGGGATATCGATTTACCTAGCTTTACTCTGAAGGTTCTGTCAATCAATATATTCGAAGGACTAAGATCTCTATGGACAATTTTCTTATCAATGTGGAGATATTTTAACACACTACACATACTGATAATAATTGTCCAAATTTGGCTCTCTTTAAAAGGACTTCCCTAACACTCAATTATTTATCTTAACTATTCCAACCTTTTCTGCTTGTAGTTTTATTAAATCCAATAAGCTGAATCCATCAATGTATTCGATCACAAGATAGATATAGTCTCCTTCGATGAAAGACTCGTAATATTTAATAATATGGGGATGGGATAACTACATGTAAAATTTTGTAGTCTATTTCTTACTTCTTTGTAGATCTTGACTTCTTTGGATATTTCATCAGTGCCCTTATTAATATCCTTAGGATCAACATCAAATTCTGAAAGCTTCAGTTCTTTGATAGCAAACCTTATATAAGAACTAAAAACCAAAATTATACTCATTATCTCCCTTCCTGGCTAGGTAAACAACTCCAAAAGCTCCTTTTCCCTGACCAATTAACAAGAAAGAATAGTCCATACCAATTGTTGTACAAGAGTATAGGATCTAACTTTTCTAAACTTGTCAGAATTTTCACTGGTAAGGTTCCAGTTTGAACACTCTTTAACGGCATTTTCGAAAGCCTCAAAGTCAGATTGCTAGGATTGATCAAGAGGAGAGAAATATTTACTTGCATTTTGAGGAACTCTTGTAGTAATGGAGTGTACTTTTCAAGATCACTGGTGTAATTTCCAACATCAACAAACAAGGCAAATAATCTTGGAGGGAAGACTTGCTTCATTAGCTACAACATCATCTTAGTTTATTATCCCCTTTACCTTTCTATTCCTTTCTACAGCAAATATAAATCTAAGGGTCCTCATAAGATAGAGGATATAGTTTTTGTTAATGGCTTCTTGGTCTCCTGGTGGAACGTCAAGAAATTGTCTGCCTTTTTGTGGTTTTGAAGGATGGCTGTCAACCAATGCCTTGAGCAAGATATTTATGCCCTGATCGTGAAGTTTGATGGAGGCTTCATGTTCGTGGCAAAGTAAGTGGAGGTTAGTGAGGATTAAAATCTTTTCATAAAAGCTTCTTGATTTTCTAATTATGTTAAATTTTGTTGAGAGATTAGTACTTGAAAAGTAAAAGCATTAAATTGACGACGCCCAACGATCTAAGATCCTTGATATTTTCTTCATTTTGTAGGACGGTTTTGATAAAGTTGAGAAGCAGAATTTTGATGTTATTGTCATTTATTGAATTCAATGTATTCAAAATAATGGTAAATCCGAAACATTTCTTGATCATATTCACATTCTTTTCGCTTTCAATGAGCTTGGTTAACAAATTGATAGCTAAGCCCTTGTATTCGTTTGTATAGTTCTCAATTATCATTAATGTCCTTCCAAGATAGTTAACCTCCTCAAATTCCTCTATAAATCTTTCTTTTAATCTGGGAACAGTCCTATTATTTTACTAAGAATTCCTCTCTATCTACTGTGCTGAAGCATCGTAAAGGAGAATCAAATATTCAATGGCACATCTGAGGATAATAGGGTGGTTGGTATCTATTAGGTCCAATATTTTATGGAATATTCCATCTTCATAGATCTTCACCAAGGTGTATTGTAGGTCACCTTTATTCATATAATCTGGACTTATTATTCTCCTGCTTATACCTAGAGAGTTGTATTTATCTAGAAAATTGATGTACTGAGTAACTCAACAACAATTTCCTGGCTATTGTCATCATCATAGTAATGATGGTTTGGCTTCTTTGAAATGTGGTATGAAAGTAGATCAAGGACATTGTCAATATATTCCTGGCAGTTTACATTTTCCTTTGTAAATGTTAGTTTTTCAATTAGTCTCTTACAATGACTCTTTTATCTCTAGTTAATAGTCTGATAGCTTGGAGTACAAGAAGAAAATGGTGTTTGTCAGTTTCTTCTATCCAGACTCTATTGTATAGACGTTCCATGAGCAATGATTGGAAAATATCTGAATATTTAGGGTCTTCGAAGGAATAAACTCCTCTATTTTGAGCAATGAACTCCTCGAGGGATAGCTTTTCATCTTACGAGAATAAGAATAAACTAAGAAATATCTTATCTTATCTTCTTTGAAGATATTTGCTACAAAGTCCATTTTGTTTCTTAATTAAATTTTATTTCTTTTGAAAGCTGCTAAAAATTGTCCTAGAGGGTTTATCTTTGAAATTTTGTCCATCAGCCCAACTTGTCTAACCTAATAAAAAGCATTGAAACTCTTCCCCTATCTACCATCTTGAACTAGAATGAAATTCACTATTAATAATCTAATACTTGATTGCACCATATACCATTGAGGTAAGAGATCCTTCCATTACAAAACATTAAACAGAAGTTGCTAGGAAGCGATTTTAGATGATACAATATTTGCAATAAATTAATCGAGAACCTTAGTAATGATCTTTTCTGTGATTGAGCTTGGGTTTCTTGAGATATTCATTGTGGCTTTATTTGGGAGATATATTTCTTCCATAGCTTTGAAAGTGATACCAAAGGAGTCCAAGTTCTCAAATCCTGATTGATCAAGGGGTTTATATTGCTTAATAAACTGGGCAAAATTGATATATTCTGGCTCATAAAGTCTTTCTGAGATGAAATTGACATGGGTGGGAGGGAGGACTTTTTCTATAATGCTCTCGTTAATTTTAGCTTCTCTGCTTGTATGTCTTTGTAGAGTGCTGATCATGTCTCCAATAGTATATTGCTTTGATCCTTGAAGCAGATAGGACTTCTCTTGTATACTGGAATCCTTAAGACAAGACTCCACAATGGTTGCGATGTCATCACTAAAAATTGGAGAAGAAAGTGCATTAGGATTTTCAGGTTTGAAATGGATGGGCTGTCCGTTCACGATTCTTCTAATTAAGATATCAGCAAAAGAACTGTGTTGGCCAAATGTAATATCACTCTTTAAATGGACTAGATTAGGATAGGCTGCCTTGGCTTCATCAATAGAGATATCTGTTTTAACTAAGGAATTTTGTTCATTATAATGATCGTGTTCTATAGGAGTTAGGGCGATAAATTTCTCTAGTTTGGCATTTTTGGCTAATTGGGCTGTTGTTTTGATCAAATTAAGCTTGCTTGGGACTAAAGTGTAATAATCGTGAGTGATGTAAACCAGATGAGAGGCTTCTGAGATTGCCTTGATAAGGTCTGATTTCTCTTCGATTTTTCTTTCGATAAGAGTTGTGCTGGAATTGATTTCATCCAATTCCTCTCTAAAATAGAGGAATCTTTGTACTGAGCTGTAAGTTGGGTACAAATCTGCACAAATAATTCTTTCGAATTGGTTAGAAGCATAGAGCCTCTTGATGATACCCTGAGCAATTTTATTTGCAGAGCTGAAGATTAATAAAGACATATCTTAATTTGATCCTATAATTTTTATTTTCAAGCAGTCAACCTCTTACAAAAATATACAGATTGAAACAATCTATAAAGAGTATAGACGCCAGACTGCAAAAATTGAAACTATGGACAATAGTCTTTTATAAACTATCATACAAATTATACAATTTTCTGTGCACATTAAAGTGCATTATTAGAGCTGTTATAAGAGTTCCTAATAAGAAAGCGAAAAATCCATTGTTAATTTTCTGTTCTTCAGCTCTTGCTTTCCAGACAAGACTATTATGTGCCTCTCTCAATACGTTTAGTTTCCTCTCTTCAGATTTTTTATAAAGAGCGAACTCTTCTTGCTCACTTTGAAGCAGCTTCTTTTGGTCTTCTAACAACTCTCTTTGTGCGACAACTTCAGCATTCTTCCTATCATAATCCTCGATCAGCTTTTCTATTTCTTGCTTCAATTTTTCTAGATTTATTTGATTTATTTGTCTCTTCTCCTCTTCAGCAATTCTGAGCTCTTTTTCAGTTTTGAGCTTTTCGTACTGAGCCCTTACTTTATCATATTGAGCTTGAATATTACGATTTTCCTCCTTTAGTTGCTCGATCTCAGCCTTTGCATCATGGCCATCTAATTGCAGTTTATTAATAATTTCTTTCAATTCCTGATTCTTTGCCATGAGATCTGTCATTTCCTTAGCTTGCTTTTCTCTAGTGCCTTGGAAATCATTAATAATTTGCTGTTCTCTTTCATCCTTTAGTTTAATTTTCTTGTTGAAATCCTCAATTTGATGTACATAAGCTTCGATTTGAGCCTGTTGCTTCTTTGAAATGTCCTCTAGTCCCGCAATAGTTGAACTCAAAGCAGCAATATTATTCCTTTGTTCATTTACTAGGCTCTTAAAGTGTTCAACTTGTCTAGTTTTTTCTTCAATAATCTGGGCCTTGCTCTTGATTTCATTCTCTAGGTGTTGAATCTCTCTCTTTGATCTTTCTGAGTCTGAAGGATGCTCTTTCAAGTGCTTGATTTCTTCTTTGAGTCTCTCTACCTCCTCGCTGTATTGTTTAAGACTTGCATCAGAGAGCTCCTTGTCCTTTCTCATAAGTTCTAAAGTCTTCTGTAAGGAAGCCTTTTCATCTCCAAGGAATTTGAGATCCATCTCTAACTGGCTAACCCTACGTCTATGTCCCTTGAGTTCATTTTCTCTCTTGGTTAGATCCTCAATAAACGCAGATCCACTCTTTGAAAGCTTGCGTTCTAGGTTTTTAGACTCTTCTTTCTTCTTCAAAAGCTTCTCTTTGTAAAGATCTGCCAAAATATTATTAGCAAGAGATTCAGTTCCCTTTTCCTCTTCACATAGATTCTCATTTTCATCTAGATCATTTTCCAAATCGTCAATAATAGCCTTCAAAGTGGCTAGATTTTTCTCGTCCAGGGTTCCAGCTTGATAAACTTCAATCAGAGCTTTTAGATGCTGGCGTAATTTTGCATTGAACTTTTCCTCTCTGCTTCTTCTATACTCATGCAATTTTGCAAGGGCTGCACTCCTTTCTCTTGGGAGATCAAAAGTTTTTTCATCCCTTAATTTATCCTCTAACTCCTCAAAGAAGTCTGTAACACTCTCATCATCAGAAACATCTCGATGAGCAGTTCTCCTGTCTAACAGGTTTGTAAGTCTTCTTGTTCTATCCTCAACTTCCTTTTCTGAGACGCCTTCAGCTTCAAAAATATCCTTCAGCTTCTGAGAAATTCTCTTTTTGGTATCTCTTTCTATTTGGGCAAGATCCTCAGTGTCCACTCCTTTATTCTCAACCTCTATATCAACATTTACAGCAGTTTCAGAGGTCTGAGATTGAATCTTCGTCTGTGAAAGTACTGGTCTACTGGTTTGAGGTTCATTCTTCTCAGCCTTTTCAGGTGGATTATTTTGTTGTGAGATTTCTTTTTCATTATTCTGAGCACCAAGAGTCGGCTTTTCATTGCTCTTACTAGTTAGGCCGAATAGGTTGTTTCCTGTAGGTGTTTCATTCTTTTGGAATAATGAACTTGCACCAGGCTGAGTATTTTCTCCAAAAGTAGGGAATAGACTCTTTTTGTCAGAATCAGCTGAAATGTTTGTGCTGGCCTTATCTTCTGATTTCTGAATATGTGATTCGGGTTCCTTTTTATCTGTGGAGGTTCCTGATAATGAAAAGCCAGAGAATAAGCCACTCTTTCCAGTTGTAGGTGTAGTTACCTTGGGCTCAGCTTGTGTACCAAAGAGAGTTTTAGCAGGCTCTGGTTTCTTGTCTGTAGCTTGATCTTTAGTTGATAATCCAAAGAATAATGTAGATTTTTCAGTGGTAGCGGGTGTAGATGTTGAGTCTGTTTCCTTATTTTGAGTATTGGGAATAGACTCAGGGGTTTTATTACTCTCGTCTTTTTTCGTTTCCTGCTTACCAAAACTGGGAAAGAGGTTTGACTTTGAGGCTTCCTCAGACTTTTTTTCTTGAGAGTTTTCATTGGATTTAGAGAAAAGATTTGTAGTTTCTGATTTTTGTGCTGGAGCGGATCCAAAGAGGGTTGGTGTGGATGTAAAGAGTGATGTAGTTTGTGGGTCTTTCTTAGCATCACCGAACAACCCTCCAGTAGTTTGGGATGGTGTCTTTCCTCCAAAAGAGAATAAATTAGATGTAGCTTTGGTTGAATCACTAGTTTGATTAGCATTTTGTTCAGGCTTTTTATCTATATCGCTAGTTTTGGTCCCAGTAAGTCCAAATATATTTGTATTGGGCTGAGATTGGGTTGAAGGTGTGCTAAACAGATTAGATTGAGATTGATTTGTTGTTTTTTGGTTGAAATTGAACAATGGGCTTGCTCCTGAATTAGAATTACCAAAAAGCCCACCAGGATTGCTTCCAAACAAGGAGGGCTGTGTTGTTTTTTCAGTATTTTGTTTAGAAGCTTGATCACCGGATGTGTTAGAGGTATTTTGAGTGTTCATTTCTCAAATAATTTAAATTCTGGGCAAATTGAAAGATAATAGATACAAAAAGCGCAACTATATTAAGTCAGAGAGAAAATTAAGAAGAAATATCTTTAATAAGGGCAGGGTCTAAATAAAAGTCTGGAGGGAGAATGATGTCAACAAACTCTTTCAAATTCAACACTCCATCTTTATCCTTATCAAACTCTTCGAATTTCTTCTCAATCTCCTTCCAGCTATATATTGAAGAGAACTTTTTTCGCAAATTCTCCAAAGAGACATCTATCAATAATTCAACAAGCACTTAATATCTTACATCCTTTCTTTTCTTCATCATAAAGATCAAAGATATATTTTAATTTCTTGATAGCCTCTTTAGGAACTTCATACAAGGGTTTCACCTCCTTTGGATTCTTTCCTTTCATTGCTTCTTCCATGAACTTCTTAGATGTCTTTGACTTGAATATCAACTCATCTTCAACAGACCATCTTATGAGTTGGTCGAATTCCTCTTTGGTCAAATTTGGATATAACTTCTTTATCAAACCCTCAAATGTCACATATCCATGTGCTTTATCATCCAAAAAATTGAATAAACTGGCAGAAACCTTTTGTAGATTGGAATTTTTTGAAAAAGATCGCACAAAATCTAACAATTAGAACAAAAGAACTTAGATTACTTTTGAGGGTCAATTGCTCTTCGCCATCAGCTATAGAATCAAAGTATGCCTTTAGATTCAGAATATCAGTCTTTGATATGGTTTTCCCATTCTACACTGTTATAACCCATTTTCCACAACTTACAGTAATCAGGACATTTCTCTTAGCATTACGAGCTTTAAGCCAGATTTTCCTTTTTCTTTCTAAGATTTCTTCTTTTGTGAACTCTTTTGGAGACTTAAGTGATCCTCTATTAATTGGAGAAGCAAATGATTTCGATTTCAGCAAGCTTGTCCCATCCTCAATAGATGATGATCTTAATGGAGGCAAGACTAGATTCTTCTTTGAATTTTTAACAGAAGTGATATTAGGCAGGACGCTAGTAGCATCTTGTCTTGTTGGAGAGTCCTATTGAAAATAAGGTTTAAAACCCCTGACTTACGAGAGTAATTCTGCTGGCTTTAGGACTAACTAAAGCCTCTAAATGCTTGCTTTGGAAAAGTGAGTTCTTCCTTGAGCTTCGATTCGAGTTAGCTTCATCTCCGTTCTTAGGGGCCAAGTATCCAGGCCTCGAAGAACTCTCAATCATTTCCTTGATATCGTCTGGGACTTCATCTGCGATACCGTAGAGTGTGATATTCTTGTAGATTGCATCAGTTTGGTTATCAGTATATGCTTTAAAAGAATAAAAGAGACTTAGCTTCTCCTTAACCTGAAAACTAGGTTCTTATACAATAAATCATAACTTAGGAAAAAAGTACCGTATCTCTGGAAGAAGCTCATGATGGTGCTGGCAGATTCCAACCAATCTTTAAGCCTTCTTTATTAAAAAAATGAGGAAACTATTACTCGCTATAATCGAGAACATTGTCATATGGGGCGATATCTGCCTTGATAAACACCTGAGTTTGTTACAAGGTAATTGAAGCGAGGTACTATTTTGGCAATTTTCTCCATCTTAGTCTTTGAAAGAAAGTCCTTTTTAAGGAGTCTTGCTACTGCTTGCAAGAATGAAATTACTAATACGCTCCACTCGGGAAATGAGAGTGTCATTGTCCCATTAAAATCAAATATAGCAAACATCACTATACTCTTAATCATGGATAGGTTTCATCTTACGTCTCACTTTATTAGCAAAGTTGGCGTATGAAACTGTTGCCAAAAGACAAATTAGCTCATATATTGACATACATTGAGCTAGGAACGATAAATATCAAGAATTCTGAAACTATACCTTTTCCTTTACCAGTGAGATGGCTGAAAATAAAAAAGGAATTTCTCTTTGTGAAGGGCATGATCTTGCTAAACATAATTCTGTCCATGATTGGAAAGTGGCTCAGTCTTCTGAACTTGTCATACACTGACTTAATTTCACTTAGTGTCCCTATACATTAGGCTATACACGATTGCATTGCTTACATCCGCATAGCTGCCCTAGGTTATGATCATGCTCTCCTTTGAAGAATTCTGCCCATTCTAGTTCTTCTTCGGATTTCCTGTTCTTATGATTTTGGACGAGATTGGCCATCTCATCCTGAAAGTTGGCGCTAGTTTGCAATTTAGATGCTTCTACGGCGTTTCCCATATTTTATTTAGTCAAAGTAAAGTTTAATGAGAAGAGAATATATTTAAGTACAAATGGTATTAATTATACTAATTATGCAAAGTAGTCCAAATTTGACTTCTTCTTAGCTTGGACTGCCAGAATTCCTTCAAGGAAATCTTCATGAGCTAGACAAATTAAAAAAACTTCACAAAAAATTACTTATCATAGTTGCGTTTCTCTTAAGCGCACTCATACCAGCTTCAACACAGACAGCCTATAAGATGATTAGAGAGAACTATCTAGGTCTACTTTTAACATAGCTCCATTGAATTCATCGGTTGCTCTAGCTAATTCTTCGAAATTGACATCTAATAAATCAACAACTCATCTCCTATTGCTTGCCTTTCTTATTGACATTCATCTTTCTAGAATGAATCTTCAAAATCTGGGCTCTAGCTTCTTCATTTGGCAGAGGGAACTCAATCTTTCTATCAAGACGTCCAGATCTCAGAAGAGCAGGGTCAAGGATATCTGGCCTATTGGTAGCAGCGATAACCTTGATTTCGTCATTTGGAGAGAAACCATCAAGTTGATTCAGAAGTTCAAGCATAGTTCTTTGCACTTCTCTGTCACCTGAGGTATCAGAGTCAAATCTCTTTGTTCCAATAGCATCAAGCTCGTCAATGAAAATGATAGCAGGAGCCTTCTCTCTAGCCAAGGCAAAGGCGTCTCTGATGATCTTAGCACCATCACCAATAAACATCTAACAATATAGAGCCATGATAATATTTATTACTTGAACCAATTGAGGACCAGCTAGCTTAAGGAATGTAGCCTTAGTCTGAGCTGCACAGGCTCTGGCCATCATGGTCTTGCCGACTCCAGGAGGACCATGCATAAGGCATCCTTTGGGAGGTCTGATGCCTATATTCTCAAACTTCTCTTTATGAGTGATAGGTAAAACAACAGCTTCTCTAAGTTCTTCAATTTGCTTGTCTAGACCACCGATATCAGTGTATTCTTCAGTTGGACGCTCGTCAACTTCCATGGCCTTGACTCTGGAGTCATATTCTGGTGGCAACTTCTCAAGAATCAGGTAACTATCCTTATTGACACCGACCAGATCGGAAGGCTTTAATTCTTTAGGATCAACAAGCCCAGGAATGGGTAAGAAGATAGTCTACTCAGGGTGAGGGATAGTGCTAATACTAGTACTTGTCGAGTTGAGGTTTTAATTACACAGGCAGTTTGTTTAGGCTGCTGTTTTGGGTCTTTTATGGTTGGATCTTGCTCATCTTCATCTGGTTCAACCTCTAAAATCTTTATTCAGTGAAGAAATGATGTGAGGAAGGGATACCTCGACTACATTGCTTACAAGGTAGGGAAGCTGCTTGTTAAGTTTAATTTTTTCCAGATTTTCTTTGAGCTTGAGCTGGACATTTTCTTTTCGTAAGAAACTCGAAGGATTATTAGTTACTTTGTTCATGAACGAGCCTTTTTTCCTCTGTTTTCATTGCTCTGATATTATTCTCAAACAACTTAATCTTATTTGCGATCTCTTCGTCAGTCATGTGATCCAACTCTTTTAATATTGCCACTTCATCCTAGAAATTTAGAGATTCATCGGGGCAAGGAGTACAGGAACGTTCTGGGTGTTATCAGAAGGAGTTGCACCAGTGTCTTTAGCTGAACTCATTTCGCAAATTTCAATAATTTAAATTACAATAAAAATGGTTTCTAACAAGCAAATGGAATAATGATGTTGAGAGAAAATTTAGACCTGCTGCCTAATGAATGAAAGGGGAGAGTGTACAGGCTCATAATACTAATTAACACAACAAAAATAATCAATATGCTTTTGATACTGAAATTGTGAAATACAATAAGAGAGATGTTTTAATCAGTATTAGTTGGAACAAGTGGATCGAAGCCGAGTTCTTCAACAGGAATAACGAATTCAGCAAGCTTAGCTTCATAGGCCTTGACCATATGAGTATGGGCCTTTCTGATTTGTTGAAGCTCTCTCTGGAGTTCGTTTATCAAATCGTTCTTTGCAGTTTCGACTTCTTCAAGAGTTCTATTTATCTCACCTAAAAAATAAAGATGATTATTAGAAAAATTACCAAGAGCCTTAGGATCAAGCTGATTTATTTGGAGTTCCTTGATTTCGATATTTTCTTGGATGAATGCAACTTGCTTTTCGAGCAACAAGTTCTATGGAAAAGTTCATATTTTGGATAAACAAATCTACCTTTAAGCCGGTCTTGGCTTGGATTTCGTAGACAGCATCGTTGAATTTCTCAGCCAAAGCATTCTTCTCTCTTTCGAGATACTTAAACTGTTGGAGTTTAACTTCATATTCAAATTCCATCTTTCTGAACTTTTGTTCTTGTTCTTCAATATCAGCCTTGATCTTTTCTTTAGCCTCAAGTAACTCTTCATATTGCTTCTTCTCTTCATGAAGAGCCTTAATTTCCTCAACAAGAGCCTTCAAGGGGTCTTGCAATTTCTTATTTTCAGCTTCGATCTGAGCCAAAAGTTTCTTATCTCTATCATCGTCCTTCTGAAGTTGATTAATTTGGTTCTTGAGCTGCTTGATCAAGTCCAAATTGGTTGCAGTGATATCAGAGTAGTAACTCTTGATATCAGCATACTTCTTGGCATGCTTGGCTGTCAAATCTTTAATAGCAGCATCTTTCTTATCCTCAATTTGCTTAATCATATGAGCTCTTGCTTCTTCCATTTCATTTCTCAACTTCTGCATTTTCAAGTCGTATTTTCTCTTGACATCGTTAGCTCTTCTTTCGTAGTCTGAAGAGTTATAAAAATATATTCTCGGTTACCTTGTCTGAGTTGAGTCATTTTTTTATCGTAGTCGTTTTGCAAAGCGAAGATATATTCACTTTGATTGACTTCTTGTTCTTTGCGCTAAGGATTGAGGGAATATTTCAAATTTCGGTACTTGGACTTTAAGGGCTCTGATATCGAACTTCAATTCTCTTTCCTTAATTCTGTGTTCATCTTCTTTATATTTCAATTGGACCTCGACGTCCTTTTTGAGACTAGTTTGCTGGTCTTGATTCTGAAATAGGAGATGCTTGACTCTGGAAATTCAAACATGGGAGATATCAAATTACTTTTGCTTGTATAGGTTTATGGTCATCATATGATTTTCTTGGAGATCGGAGATTTCTTTCTCCTTGTTTATCAGTTCACTTTTTAAGTCCTCTAGTTCCTTTTTGGCAATGATCCAGTTATAATTTATTTTCTCTCTTTCTTGTTGGTAATAACTGAGGATTTTTTCTTCTTCTTCGACTTGGCTACGCAAGGCTCTGATTTCCTTTCTCAAGAGAAGCTTAAAATGTCAAGTTAATTCATTGTTAATGTACTTTCATCTCCTCAGAATCTATATCATTAACCTTGTTAGCAGCCTCTCTAGCTTCTAATTCTTTAGGGTCTAGAACAATGATTTTGGTCATTAAGGATTGTTACTGATTGGGGGCTGGTTCCCCTTACCCATTCCATTTCCCATAGCACCTCTTCCTGCCATCTTTTTAAAAAATAGTATAACTTCTATTAAAATTAAGTTGCTTTGACAGTTCTCTCAATAAAAGAATCCAATTCTGATAGTTGGGTATAATGAGTTTTTGATACTTAGAGCTAACGCAAGCTCCGGGGACCATTACAGGCGACTTGTTGTTAATATCTGCAATCCTTTGATGTTGGAAAATTATTCCACTTTCTAAAGAAGCTAACAATACAAGGAATACATACATAAGGAAATTTGCATAGAGAAAGGATAGATGAGATCACTTAAAGAAAACTTTACAAAGGTGGAAATCTTTTTGTTTCTATATCTTGTATCATTTCTATTATTCTAGTTAGATCTTTAGGATTTAGTTCATAGATCCCTTCTTTCAGTTTCGGAGTAATAGAAACCAGGGACTATATATGAGAAAATGATAATAATAATACTACTTTGAACTGGTCATAAAATACTCGGTTTTCATTGTTATCCAATTTTTTCAGTGCCTCTGAGACCTATAAAATAAGATTGCTCCTGGATTTAAAGCTACTAAATCATCTCTATTGAATCCAAGTTTCAAAATTAAAGCCTCCATCAAAAGTGTTGTTTTGTTATAAGCATGATTTAGAATCCTTCAGAATGAAGAACGAATTAATTTTATTACTTTGCTTGCTGAACCAAAATGTGAGCTTCTTCCTATAACATTAATAATTATTTTCTCTCCTGTACCCAATTTTTTGCTTGTATTGCAGCCATTATTCTCTCATTTTGGACAAATGCAATTGAATCTTTCTGTAATGTATCTAATTACTTAGCTATCTGAGTAGTTGATCTCTACTTCTTTCACTTTGTGAAGAAAATGATCTTATAAAGTTAGGTTTGAAGAGAGAAATCCAAGAAAATCCTTTCTTCTTTATCATTTATTTCAATAAATTTATTTCATATTTAGGAAAGAATAAAGGCATCTAATTGACAGATCATGCACATCACATCCTAGAGAGCCAATCTGATTTAATGACAGGAAAAGGAAAAATAAAATTCTTTATATTATTTTTTCGAATGAAACTTCTCTAGAGACTTCCTAATCTTTGTCTGATAGAGTTTTTCCTCCAATAATGGCTTTAGATTGAATAGATTTTCTTCTGTTTTAAGCAGCTTCTCAACTTCTTCAATAATCAAGTCAACATTTGAAATTTTAGGGAACAAGTTATTGAAAAAGACGTTGGCGTATTCATACTCACAATTCTTGAAGATGTAAAGAACATCCTCAAAAAATTTCTTGGCAAAATATTCACAGTTCTTGTCATGAGGATTATTGAATCCTTTCATAATACAACTGATTGCATAATGTGAGCTATCAGAGCTATCGAACTTCAGAAATTTTTCCCAGAAATGGCATTTTTCTTCAAAGGTAGCTAATGCTCCTTTCTTCAAATTCGAATAATAAGGATGATTAGAAATGAACATATCCAAAAATTGCTCCTTTTCTTTAGGAGAGAACTCAGATCTGAAAATAACTTCTTCAAACAATCTACCCAAGAAAATCCCACTAGGTGTTAAATTTTGCAATGAAGGGATTTCTCTCTTGACCCAGCCTTGTAATAAAAGAATATTTTCATGGGAAAAAGCGAAATTAACTATATACTCTTGGATTAATAGGGCATGATCCTCACTATTCACATCGTTTTGATTATTACACTCTTTCAATGATTCCACTAGAGCATCAAATAATATTGCACAGCAGTCCTTTTTAACCTCTTGGGGAAGATAATAGTCAACTAGCCTTGACGCAAAACCTAGATATTCAGAGTTAAGATAAAATATCTTTTCCCTTCTTATCTCATTTGCTATCCAGTCAAATAGGATAATCGGATTGAGTTTAGCTGCTTTTACATTAGAGACCATACTGAGAAACATTTGGCCTCTAACTAAAGGTTCAATTTCCTCTGAATTATCCATCAGGAAGTTCAAGGATATGTCGTCAAATATGACATCTGCATAAGCATGATCGTTGTAATTTAGCACTACAGCAATATTATCCTTGCTGAGCGGGGTTTTTGAATCTATAGAAACTTCTGTAAGTTCATCCTCAAGAGTTATCCTCTGAAAGCTAATATCATGTAATTTATTATTAAGTTTCGTCAAGACTTTGATATTGATGTCTACTGTTTTATTGGTGGTTATTCTTTTAAGGGAATTGGCCTTTCTTATCGAAAGATTTAGGGTATTCCCCTTAATTTCAATTGTTGGCTCAAGTGTTATTTTTCCTTCTGTTCTTATCCAGTCCTTAACCCATTTAGAAATAGTTTCTTTTTTCAGATTAACTGAATTTTCTTCAATAACTCTGAAAAAATCATTGCTTTCGGAATTTTTCCAAGCAAACTGCTTGAAATATTTATTCAGACATTTGGCAAACACTTCTTCTCCCAACAAGAACATCAAATGTTTAATAACTCCTGAACTTTTGCAGTAAGTAATATCATCAAATATTGTTGAAGCGTCTTCTGTATCTTTTACCACTTGCTCTACAGGATGAGAGGACTCAAAGGCATCCATATCTAGAGCCTCTTGCTTGTAAAAGAGAAACTTCACGTCCAAATTCTGAAAAGCTGACTTTTTTTCAATTAGTGGGAGAGTATAGTAAGCAATAAATGTGGCAAAACCCTCGTTAAGCCAAATGTCATCCCACCATTTCATAGTGGCATAGTTACCAAACCACATATGAGATAATTCATGTACAAATGTTAAGGCTCTCGCAGCAATTTTGTAAGGGCTTATTCGAGACATGAAGGCATAATTCTCAATTATTAGAGCCATGCCCGGATTTTCCATTCCTAAATATTTGAATTCAGGGCAGAAAACCTGATCATACTTTTTAAAAGGGAATGGTATCTGAAAGAAATTTTCATAAAAATTGATAGCAGCGTCTATCAGTTCAAATATCTCGTCAGCTTGATTTAACAGAGGAAAATATCTCTTCTCTGTTAAATAAATAGCTAAAGGAACCTTTGTTGTCTTTTTATAGGCTATTTTTCTGTAGTTTCCAGCTGCTATGGAGAAAAGATATGTGCTGATTAGGGGAGTTTTCTCAAATTCCCAGTTCTTATTCCCATTCATTTCTTCTTCTTTGATAACAGGAGTGTTACCGATGATGACCCAGCTGTCTGGAGCAGTGACTTTTAAAGTAAAATATGCCTTCAGATCAGGTTGATCAAAACAAGGATAGATTCGATGTGCATAATTTGGAGGTCCGACAGTGTAGCAGTACTGATGGTTTATTGATTCAGTATCTGTAAAGCTATGGAAGCCTGAACTATCTCTTGAAAATCTACTTTTGCTCACAATTTTAATCTTATTCCTGCCAATTTTAACTAATATAGGGATTATTGTTAAACTGTTGTCTTTCCATACACTCGAAATTTCATTATTGCTTAGTTTGTGAGAGTTGATTTCCATTTCTTTGATGGAATGGGCTCCACATTCTAAGATTAGGTCAAAAGGCTTTATAATATCAAATTCAATGATTGCTTCAACTTCGTAAAAATCAGAAAAGTGCTCAAATTTGAAAGAAAGTGTATAACTGATATTCTGAATACATTTAGATCTTAGATAGGCATACTCTTTGGTCAGAAGATACCTATCTCTTTTACTATTGTTTTTTACTGCTGTATCTTCAACTTGCATAAATTTAATTATGAAACACTATATAAAGCCGCAATTACAAGATTCCTAGGTGTAGTTGAAAATATTCAAATAATCTTGGTCCTCTAAAAGCCCATTCACATTGGAAATCTTCCATCCTTCCTCCTGATACTCCTTTTCTTCATTTTCTTTTGGAATCAGTGACATAGGACGCTTATGATATTTATTTTTCGTCGTAAACTGAATCAGACATTTTTCAAACTTCGAAGGAGATGACCCTTGAACTAGATTACCATTGGCGTCTTCTAAGATGATTTTTGTTTGGGTATTGAATAGGACATCAACTACAATAATGGAAGAGAACGTCCTCATTTTTAGAATTCCTTCTTTGGGAGCAAAGAGGATTTTTTTGAAGTGTTTTTTACCCAACATATTGATAATATTGTACTTCTCTTTGATGTTAGTATCACTATATTTTGCTCCAAAAATTTGATCATATTTCTCAAGATACTCTATGTTAGTGTATGCGTTTTCGTCCTGGCTTATCTTAATGGTTAAACTGTTCTCTTCAGTCTCCTTTATGAACTGTTTCATTGCTTCAAAGATCATAGGTCTCGTGATAAATTTCAGTTTTTCCATCTCTTTATTCACAATTAAGGCCTTCAGGTAATCATGAGCTAGACAAAGGCTTGAAATAACATCAGAGTTGAGTGCCTCTCTGATAATTATGTAATCCTTAGTATTCCAATTGGCGTTATAGTCCCGGAAAGGAAAGTTAATAAAAGAAAAGTTATCTTTTCTTTTATATATGCTGCCTAAAGATTTGACCTGTTTTAAATGTTTAAACATATTATTGCATATTATTACATCGTATTCTCTTTGTTCTATTCATAAGGCCTATCACTATGAATGAATTATTGTCTTTCTTAATTAGCCTGATCTTTCCAATCTTTCAACAAAATTTTATATGAGAGCCACTTGTACTGTCAATCCAGAAGACTAGGCTAGAGCATAGATAAGGGTGTTACTTTTCAAATATGATATCAGAATTCAAAATCGAAAATAATAAATAAACTTTATTTCCAATATCTAAATGTGGGTCGGTATTCCTCTTGTCACTGGTTCATCTATATAGGGCTTGACTAAGAAACAAAAAGATCAAGTTAGCTACTTCAGAACTGCTGTTAACTGCGATGAGAACAAAGCTTTGGATTACTTAAGAAGAGCCAACTGGGATGTCGATAGAGCTTGTGATATGTACTTCGCTGACCCTGTCAACCAATCCGCAAGTCAAGTGAAGCCAAAACCTACCAAAAAGCAAGAGGAATTGTTTGCTAAATACAAGGGTAAGTATTCGGATCGTCCGAATTGACTGAAAGAAAAAAATGAGGATAAAATTGGAATGGATGGAATCCAAGAATTCTTAAACGACATTGGTGTTGATCCCTTAGACCCAGTTACCTTGGTCTTCTCATACATGTGCAAGGCCAAGACCATGGTACGCAATTCGAGTGATTATTTCAATATGCAAGGGTGAATACACTAAGGATGAATTTATTCAAGGACTTGCCGCTTTGAAGTATTAGTTTTTTCATCTGTTCTGATGAAATAGGGCAGAAACCATTAAGGACATACAAGCCGGATTCAAAAACTTGGCCAAAAAATTAAATGATGACGCTGAATTCAAGGAAATTTACCGCTATACTTTCAACTTCGCCAAGGACCCTGGTTCCAGAAATCTTAGCTTTGACAGCGCTAAAGGTACCCAGTTTAGATCTTTTTAGTAAGCAATTAGCCCTCTGGGAAATTCTTCTCAATGGCAAATTCCCTTTCCTTGGAAAGTGGTTAGAATACTTAGATGTAATATCAAGCTTTCTTAGTTTTATGAGTATAGAGCATGAAAAACAAAGCCGATATTACTAAGGACACTTGGAATATGCTCTGGGAATTCCATGTACAAACTAAAGGAAATTTGGATAACTATGTTGATGATGGTAATATACAATTTGGTTTTCTTGAGTAATAATATTAGGCGCTTGGCCTGTTATGATTGATGAGTTTGTCGAGTTCCTGAAGAAGAGCAACTAGAATACAGGAATGTTTTAAATATTTTATTCATGGTTATTTTTTGGTGTATCTAGTATACAGGACTTCAGTAAGAATGAACAAATGCATTCAAAAATAAATCGAAAAGCAAACACAATAAAGATTCATATGTTACATTAGATTTTCTAAAGATTTTCATGTTACTTATATCCTTGTGTCTCAGGGTTTATCAAACGTGCGTTTAGGTTAATCTTTTGATCAAAAATAGGCTCTGAAATAGGTTCATTAAATTTGGAATTTCTCAAGTTTTGTAAATCTATAGTGTGATAAAAGGACAGCCGTTTTACTTTTGCTAAGTTCAATGTTAGTATGCGAGGTGTAATCATCCTTAATTTCAACTCCAGACACGCCATCTTTAGTATGAAGTGTCTCATTCTAAACGAATTATTGACCAATATATACAAATTACAGATTGTCTGCTGGGTTCATTTTGGAAAGATTGTCTAAAAGATTAA
>Ga0065720_1003505_pt1 | contig 21670 bp, 19 predicted proteins | sample Thericmetagenome_FD_59107 | JGI IMG/M metagenome (GOLD analysis project Ga0065720, IMG submission 59107) | Thermophilic microbial communities from the Joint Bioenergy Institute, California, USA of rice/straw/compost enrichment - eDNA_2 v2... | ecosystem: Engineered > Solid waste > Grass >...
TTAACTAATTTCTGTAGCAATTCCTGCCTATCTTTCTTCAAGATATTATCAACAAATTTCTTATTCCTAATTGACATGTTATCAGTGTAACCTTCTAATTTAACAATTTCAGCTGCTTTATTCAGTTCTGCTAGAGCTTCACTCTCTCTACCGAGGTCTTTGAGGCATTTTCCTAAATTAACAGAAAATAGAAGATGATAGGGGAGGATTTTGACAGCCTTCTCCAAGAAAGGTAAAGCCTCTTGGGCTCGATTTAATTCCCTGTAGGTCATTCCCAAAGTATTATTAGCAAAAGCGTCATTTGGATTCAACTCGAGAGCCTTCTGTAAATAGGGAATAGCCTCTTGGGGTTTGCCTGCACATTTTAGTGCATAGCCCATATCCACTTGCACTCTAGATGAATTGGGGTTAATTTCGAGAACTTTTTCATTAATTCAATTGCTTCATTATACTTCCTTTGCTCAACAAGCGTCACAGCTTTGCTTTGTAGTACTTCTACATTTTTGGGATCAATTTCTATTGCTTTATTGTAATAGTCTATTGATTCATCATAGTTTCCTAGTTCTCTAGCCAATTTGCCAAGAGATCGAAGAACATCAACATCTTTGGGTTTTTGCTTCAATAATTTTTTGACAATATTAGTGGCTTCTTGATCTCTATTCATTGTATCTAGTATTTCTGATTAGCTTTTAGAGCATAAAAATGATTAGGATATCCCTTCAGTGCTTTGTCGATATATTGGAGAGCTTCATCAAATTTTCTTTGTGTTTTGAAATGCTTAGCTATGTCAATAAAGCCAGCAATATAGGTGGGATCTATTTTATTAGACTCAGTGAAACATTTGATAGCTTCATCAATTTTGTTCAATGATAGTTGAATAAGCCCTTTAGCATCCCAAGCAGATGCATTCTTAGAATCGAGTGCCAAAGCCTTATCAGCATAAGTTAGAGCTTCATCAAGCTTTGAGGCAAACCTGAGGAGTCTAGCGTGAAAGGTCAATCCTTTAACATATTTGTCATTTAGAGAAATACATTTCTTCGAGGCTTCAAGAGCTTCATCATTTTTTCCTAACTTATGAAGAGAAACTGCTTTTTCATAATATGCTAAATATGAATCTGGCTGTGTTTTCAATAGTTCATCTATAACTTGTAAGGCCTCATCGTATTTCCCTTCACGTCTGAGCTGAGAAGCTCTATCTGTTGTAACAGTCGGTTGCATATTTTAAAATTATAAATTAATTAACTAAGGCTGAACTTCAAGAAATATTGACTGATAGTTTCTGATGACTGGTTTGCAGAACTATTTGAGAAATTAAAACTTCTATAATATGAACAGAGATTATATTTAAACTCTTGATATTTCCGAAAATGATGAGAACATAGCCTTATGATAAGAAAAGTAAGTAAGTTGTATAGATATTGGATTAACCTAATAGTATTAAACTATAGTATCTACTTCTACTTTGATTCGAAATCAAAATCATCTTATATCCAAATTGCAACTACAGAGCTTGTTCAAATCAATGAGAGAGATAATTGGAATCATGATCAATCTTTACTTTATTCTTTTCAGTTTCATTCATATCATCAAGAATGCGCTATGTTGATGGTAAGGATCAACAACAACTCATGGAATATGAATAAACTTTGGGGGTGGGGTGTGATGAAAATACAGCTCTCCTAATGATGAAATAGAGGGACTTAATCTTTCTAATCTTGGTGATTCTGGTTTGATTAATTAATGGCATGATCTATTGATTTGAAAGTTTGCAACATAGTTTCATAACCTATAGAGGAAAAGCGACAGATTTACAAATAAAATATACTTTGAGCTTCTTTTCCTCCTCCGTTATGCCAAATGCGCAGGCATTGAGCATTAGCTCTAAAGTTCAGCTCCAACTTATAGGCTGAGGTCTAAATTCCCGATTTACACAATCAAAACTTTAGCATCAGCAAGATAAATTTATTGAACTCAAGATATGAAATTTAAACTCGATTTCCTCCAAAAAGCTTGTGCAGGAGTAAGGAAGCGTTATTTTCTAGTCAAGAGGAGATATGGATTTAAAATCATTGATGGGTCCTTAACTTCTACAACTCTATTTGAGACAATTTTACTCTTGAAAAAGATATTCAAAATCAATAAGTATGCAAAACAATTAGAACTTACTCTCAGATGGGACAGAGCATATAATAATATCAGACAATTGAAAGCTTTAGCAAGTTTTATCCCCAGAATCCATCGTTATGCAGAACTGAAAATGATATTTGACTCATATAGTGGAGATTTTGAACTTGAAGATCTACACTTATTGCGTTATTTCTTTGTAAACCTCAAGGAACTTAGAGGGATTGTCCTAGACTTTTCACAAACTGAAATATATCATGATGATCTTTTCTTTATTTCTAAAGGCATAAAAAGCTGTCCTCAAGTTGAAAAATTGGTACTTAATTTTTCTTCTTGCTTGGGAATTGATGATGTTGCTCTCTTTCATCTAAAGAATGGCATTAAGAATCTCCTTGGTCTGAAAGTCCTAGGACTTAACTTCTCGTGGTCCCCTACTTTTGGGAAGAGGAGCATACTTGAATTTTGTAAGTTAAAGTTCTCACATTTAGAAAGGGTGAAGTTGGGGCTCAAAAGAAACTTTGATCCCTACAACATTCCTCAAAATACAAATTTAGGGAGTTCTCTGACAGGCTTGAAGGAGATTGAGCTATATAATGAAAAGGTCTATTTAGGTCCAACACAGAGACTGCTGTTAAAATCAAAGGATACACTTACACGAGTAGTCATATCACTTTGTAATTTGCAATCGGATGATTCTGGCAATCCTAATATCCCGATTGAAAGTACAAATCCATCTCTTGAATTCTTGAAAGAATTTACAAAGCTTAGAAGTCTCTCATTAGATTTCAAGAGTACCTATTTACCTGAGTCCTTGACGAGCTCAATCTTAAATATAATGACAGATTGCCCAAAAATTATAAAATTTGAGCTAGATTTAACTAATTGTACAGGATTAACAGAAGGCCATCTATTTAGAATCTTTGATTCATTAGACAAATTTGAAGACTTAAAGACATTTTCTCTAAAAATTGGAAGTCAGAAAGCATCCGAAACGAAAACCTTTTGTGACAAATTCTTTACAAAATTATTGAGATCCTGGAAGGCCCCCAGCTCGTTGATAAACTTCAGCTTTGACTGCGCTTATACCAAAGAAGTTACTGATAATGTCATTGGGCAGCTTGGAAAGATGCTAATTACATGTCAAAAAATGAAAACGCTACATATAGGATTTCAATCTGCAGCAAAAATTAGTGACAGAGGACTTGATCAGCTGACAGAAATAATTCAGGGAAAGCCTGATTTACAAGAGATTAGTCTAAATTTCGAGTCCTGTCAAAAAGTAAATGGAGTAGGACTAGATAATTTGTTTCAGTCAATTATGGCTATTCCTAAATTAGAATGCCTAAGGCTCGACTTTGATCAAACAGGATTTTGTAACAAAGGGCTACAAAATGTATTTCTGACTCTTACCAAGCTCAGAGAATTGCATCTGACATGTGTTGCTTGTCCTGAGCTTACTACTCTTAGCTTTCCAGCAAAAATTGATTTCAGATACTTAAAGAACTTAAAGGTTTTAGATCTGAATATGCAATTTTCGGGGATAAAAACTACAAGTGAGTTCAGGTTATTAAGAAAGAAGGTTGAGAGTCAAGCTATATGGCTTGAACATTTTAATCTCCAAGTATAAATTGATAAAAATTACTACTTCAGGTTGTGTCAATCATATCTTTATGACACTGAGTAAAAAATAATTTAGATATATATGTATAGGTCTGTTTATTATAGATATTGATATGAGATGTTTGTTAAATAAATTATTTACTTTTATTTCTCAGTTGTTATTCTCAGTTTCCTTCTTAATAGCTTTGATCTCTTCAATTTTAGGCTCGAATTTTTTGGCGTATTCAATATAAGCCTTCATAGCATCTTCTCTGCTAATATTCTTTTCGCTATATCTGAACTAGGCATCCCATAATTCTCTATCTTAATCAATTCCTCTTGAAGGATATGCTAACGAGCTTAGAATTACATTTATAGCTTTTACTTCTTGAGATATAACCGTATTTGATCAGCCGATATAAGCCATAGAGTTCGCATATGTCTTTCCAATATGGACTATAGACTTTCTTGAAGAAAAAGTAGTTCTTTGAGCGTGTTTCGAAATCTTTTACATTATCGGGCATGAATTCTTTTCTCTCATCATACAGCCCTTTAAGGAGAGTTGCCCATTTTTTAAATTCTTCTTCTAAGGTTTGTAGCTAATATGATACAGCAAAATCTGCTGAAATTCTATACCTCTTCAGGCCTGAGCTTGCTTGGCTTTGAGTCATCCGAGTCCTGCAAAGTTAAAGAATTTTTCTGGTTTTACCATTTTGCCGATATTTATTTATCTTGGATTTATTACTATATTTGAAGTACCAATGACTATTCTTGATCAAAATGTACAAGACAATTTTGAAGCTCATAAGTTCTACTCAAGGTTCAAGAAGACTCTATAGAGGCCTTATTTAGTTTACTTTTATATCCAAGAAAAGCTCTAGAGGAATGAATATATTTTAACTTTAAGGTAGACTGAGTGAATAAGAAAGCATCAAAATCTAATTGAAAGAATTGGATTTTATTTCAATTCAGAATTTCGTGATATTTCAGCGTCTGAAAAGATTACCCACAAATACAAGGTTGGATATATTTACATTTCAATGAAATATTCAGATAGAAACATATCAAATTATACGTTACAGTAACCCTAGAAAGGATTTAAACTATTTCGGATGATATTCTAGTAAACGGTCATGTCCTTTGATGAGTCTGGTTCAGTATATTCCAATAAAATGGAGTCATAGGAATTGTTCCCCTGTGAAAGTGCAATAGAGACTCTTCGAGCAACTTGATCCTCAGGTTCCTTCTGTGGAGAGTGATTTGCCAGCACCAAAAAGTATATCAGCCCATTGAGGATCCCTGATGCGTTATCAAAGATTCTCGATATGCCAATAACTACTTCACTGTAGTCGGTTTCATACACTTGAAAAACAACTATAATTGTTTGTGGTAAATAAGATATAAACTGAATAGCAGGGAAAAGTACTAACCTTGTCGTGTTAATGACTTTGGAGAAAATGTGAGTGGATCTTTTCAGATATCTAACTTGGAGGAAAAAGTAGAGAATTGTGAACAACATGCAAGTACCAATTAGGACGGGGCCGTAGATGATCATAGTAAGTGTGAAGGTGGCATCATCTGTGGTATTTGGAATGAGGGCGCACATGATTTTGTCATAGCCATCATCATAAGATATGCCAATATTTACAGGGAAAAATGAGAATAAGGGTAATGGAGAAAGTAGTAAGTTAAGCAAGAGGCATACGAGAGCGGCTCTAATGAAGAGAATTTTTGAATTTGCGCCGCGTGTTAATGTATAATATCCAAGCATTGGGATTAGCGATGAAAAAGTTAATGCTCCTGCTGAACCAACGATACTCAGAGTCACAATGACTTGGCACATATCAGGTGTTGAATTGAGAGCTGCATCTGCCATGTCTCCAATTCCCTCGCATAAATCAAAGATAACTATGCTGAAAATTAATCTTGTCATCACATTTCTCTCTCTGGTTCTGAGAATATGAAAGATTACAAGTATATCTGCCACTATCGAGAAAATTAATATGATTGTAGCAATGCCTGCAGTAAAATGAACCATATTGTGTGCGGACTTGATTAACAATATAATTTATTAGAGTGTAATTTTCTCATAATCCTATCAATAGTTTTTACTGTATCTTGTTGGCGCCCATATGGCATGCCCAACCGCAGTAAACTCTCCTGGAAAGTACTATGGTTACGCAACGTGCTGAATGAGAATCAAGTTTTTACATTTCGAAAGTAAAACGAAATTCATAATATATTGAATTTCAGCAGCCGACTGTTTTTCTTACAATTTGAGAGAAAAGGTGAATAAAATTTTAGTACAAACAATTTTAGGTGAGAAATATATATTGAGAGAGCAAGGTTTGTTTTAAGAGGAAGTACAATAAATACTTTAATTTATCTCTTTTGGTGTACTTAATAATGTAAAGCCTCCTCCAAACTTTTATCCTCACTATCATTAACATCCTGATTATTTTCTTCATTAAGAAAAGGTTCATCTGGTTGCTGTTGGTTTATAGCCAGAGAAATATCCTGCCAAAAGCTTGTCTTCAGGAACTTATTCTGAGAATTATTTTGTCCTACTAATAAGAAGTAAATAGCAGCAGTTAAAACTCCCGAAGAATAATCGAGCCACCTTGCAATTAATATCACTATCCTACTTTCATTTGTAACATACAGCTCATTGACTGTGACTATTGCTTGTGGGGAGAAGGAAAGCAGCTGGAAAAGAGGGTAGAAGAACATCCGCCTTGGGTCGACTCCCTTAGATAGGAGAGGATCCTGATCTCTCAAATAAAAGATATGCAAACAAAAATAAGCTGAATTCACAATAATGCTAAATGCTATTGGAACTGAGACATAGAGTATAAGACTGACCATAAATAGGGTCATATTATCTGAGGTTTGAGCATAATCGCATATTTCTTCTTCGTAAACATGATCATAGACTTTGTCTATCCCAACGGGGAAAAAAGGAAGAAGAGGTAGTATGGATATTATGATATTAATCACAATTGTGATCATTGTTGACTTGATAAAGAAGATCTGAGGCTGTATAGGCTGAGTCAATCGATAGTAAGAGATAATGGGGATCAAAGTGGAGAAAAAGAGTGCGCCTTGGGATCCAAAGGTGGAGGTCGTTATTACTCCATTGCATATCAGAGTTGTTGGATTGATTATCAATCCAACAATGTCCCCAAGTTCTTCCACTAGGTCAAATATTGCCATGAGTAAAATCAATCGAGTTATCACTGTCTTTTGATGAATTCTGGTGGTATGAGTAATTACTATCATGTCTGCCATGATTGAAGAGACCAGCAGACAATATGAAATCAATATGTTGAAGTTTACCATGATTATATTTCAAAAACCTGCCTTTATCTTTGTAAATAATTTTTATCAATTAGAGGATCCCTATATTAATGCACAAGTAGTTTATTGTGTGTGTATTGAGTCTTTTGTTTATCTGGAGTAGCAATTTGATTCACTTTTTAAGTAAATTTACTTGGGTATCTCTTCAATCTTGACTTGACTCTTTTGATCAAGGAAAATATCATTTCTTCTAGAACTAATTTTTCTTCTCTAGAATAAAACAATTAGCCCCTTCAAAATCCAGAAGTCACCCCTCTACTGTCCTTCACAGCCTAATCTCCTATTTAATACAAATAAACAGTGACTAGGCTTGAGATATCTGTTGAATTTCAAAAGGATTCATTGTAAAGCTTAATATTCTTCAATATCCTGACTAATTCATTTTAATGTTGAAGTTTGGCCTGAAGATCACTGCTGTACCCTAAACTTGGTGACTAAAGCCTATGCACCTAAAGTTCGAAAGGAAAATTAATCGTTTTTTTCACCTATATATCTCTTTATCTGTTAATTAATATCAATATCTAGTGTAAATAAATGTCTCAAGTGATCGGAAACGACAGTCTCTCAGAATATGAATATTATATTGAGGTCAATAATATGCCTGATCCTTTCCCTATAGAGGAGGAAGCCCCTCTGAAAAAGGAACAAGGATCTACTTCGAATAAGCCCAAGCCTGTACCAATTTCCAATAATGGAAAGACCAGTCTGAACCATCCTGTTCCCAAGCCAGCTATACTGAGACCGAAAAACTTCTTGGATGAATCTACAGTAATTGAGCCAGATGTGACATTCAAAGAAAGTTTGGACAAGTTCAAAAACTACTTCCAAACATTTAAGCAAAGTGAAAGTAATGAATTAGAAAGATTAAGAAAGGAAAATGAGATACTCAAGGCTCAGAATGCCAAGCTCCAGGAAGAGAAGATCCTCATTATAAATGAATATGAACAAAAAATCAAAAAGTTCCAATTAGATGAAAGGAGACTTAAAAATTCTCCTAGTATTGAAGCTGATCTGAGGGGAACAGTTAAAGTGGAAGGGCCCAATCAAACAGAATTGCTGCTGATGAATGAGCTCCGCCTGATGGCGAACCAAATGGAAGAGCTCAAGGCTGAAAATTCTCAATTGAAGAGAAGTAATTCTAGCCTGATGAGAACTTCCACTGCAGGTTTTTTGAGCGAAAGGAAGACTGGATCCCTCAATGAACTCACTGAGAAAGTCCAGCTCTTAGAACAAGATAAGCAGTCCCTGGCCAAAGAATTAGAACAATTAAAAGCAGAAAAGGCACAAGCTGATAAGAGGTTAAATGAGCTTAAGCTCCAGACATTAGAATACGATAAGATAAATGCTAAGCTACAGGCCCTTCTAGCTGAGAGGAATTACTTCGAAGCAGAGCTACAAAAGTGCAAAACCGCACTTTTTGGGGTTGAAGAAGAACTTAGAAGAAGAATGGAGGAGAGATATCAGGTAGTTGCTGATTATGAAAGAAGACTTAATAGTCTTCAATCTCAACTTCATTCACTAAAATCCAGTAGAGAAGCTGAGGACCGGCTTAGTATAATTGGTAAGAAGTCTGATAGCTTGGAATCTTCTGCTACAGACACTAGTTTGTCATCTATCGGAACAAGTCCGGCTTGGCAGAATATTGATAATATAACCTTTGGAAGATTGAGTAGAGAAGTTCCTTTGAAATAATCATCTCAAGGAAAATTAACAAAAAGCATTGTTCATGTAGGCTATTTTTCTAGAGATCGATATGGAACAATTTTAATTATTTTCTTTTGTTTTCTTAATCAATATATAAACTTTGTCCAAAGATACCTGTAACAAATATGATAAAATTCAAAATATAAGCACTCTCTTCCACTCATTTTATTTTAACTACTATATAATTGGCTAATGATTTGTTGGTAGTGTTCCTTAGCTTGAGGTCTCTTCAACTTAAGGGTAGGAGTAGAGAGACCTTGGAGTACAAAGGAAACAGGCTCAAGATATAACTTTTTGGCTTGTTCAATACCATTGAGTCCAGCAGCCTTTCCAGTCTTGGTAATTTCCTCAAGGACTTTATCAATAATCTTCTTTTCCTTGCAAATATCTTCAAATTCTCCAGAAACTCCCATTTGTGAGGCGAGTTCCAAAAGTTGCTTCTTGTCAGGAACAACAAGAGCAACACAGTAATTCTGGAAGGAATCACCGTAAACGAAGACTTCTGCGACATATTTATTGGTCAAGTAGACATTTTCAACCTTTTCGGGTGCAACATACTCTCCTTGGGCAAGCTTGAAGATATTCTTCTTTCTGTCAATGATCTTTAGAGCTCCGTTGGGAAGGATTGCACCAACATCACCGGTATGGAGCCATCCATCAGCATCAATAGCTTCAGCAGTCTTTTCAGGGTCTTTGTAATATCCCTTGAAGAGGAAGGGTCCTCTAACGCAGATTTCTCCTCTAGGTCTAGGATTACCATTTTCGTCTTTGTCAGTAGATCTGTAGTTCATATCAGGAATATCAACAAGCTTGAATTCACAGGAGCCAATAGGACCTCCGACAGTACCAGCGATGGTATCATCAGGATGTTGGCAGAAAATTCCTGAGCAGGTTTCAGTAGATCCATAACCTTCAAGAACAGGACAACTGAAGCAGATCTTGAGGAAATCAGCAACATCAGGAGAGATAGGAGCAGATCCTGAGACGCAGAGCTTGACTCTACCTCCGAGGGCATCCTTCATCTTCTTAAAAGCAGCATCGAAGATCACGTGTTTATATTCTCCCTTCTTCTTGAGGTTCTCCATTTTGACAGCAATTCCCTTCAGGGCGAGAGTCTTCTTCATTCCTTGTAACTTATCAATCTGATCCTTAATGACGTCGTAGAATCTGCTGAATAGTCTTGGAACACTGACAAAGATAGTGGGCTTGAAAGCTTGAAGATCGTCCTTAAGTTTCAAGACATCTCCAGAGAAGAATCCAATGGTGGCTCCTCTTGAAAGGAGGGTGGGGATCATATTTCTCTCGTAAACATGTGCAAGAGGAAGATATGAAAGATATGAGTCTTTATCATTGATTTTATTGATATTCAAGAAATCAGCAGCTTCAGTGGAAGCAATCATAGCCAAAGAGCTTCTGTGGGTAAGCATGGCAGCCTTAGGAAGGGAAGTGGTGCCACTGGTGTAGCAGAAAGTGAAGACACTATCAGGTTGAACTTTGGCGTAATCAACGAATTTAGCGCCATGAGAGATGAATGAATCCCAGGAGAATAAACGGACATTGGCGGCTTCACCAGCAGCTTCCATTTCCTTGGTAAGAGGATCAAAACAAACAATAGTGGACAATGACTTATATTCTCCAGCTTTTGCTCCCTTAATAAGGTTGAGGACGTGATCAGCAGAGGCGAAGACGGTCCTGACCTCGGTCTGATCGAAGACAAACTTGACAGCTTCCTTTCCGAGGGTATCGTAGAATGGGAGGGTGGTAATGCCGTAGAAGATACAGGCAATATCAACTTCAACCCACTCTTCTCTATTCTTGGCATAAATTCCAACAAATCTGAACTCATCTCCAGAGATATCGTCCTTGATAATTGGGGCAAGATCCAAATTCATGATTGCAGATCCAACTCTGTCACAGATGGCCTTGACTTCGTAATAAGGCTTATATCTATACATGCCTCTAGTGCCATCAGGGTTGATGGTACGAGTACCTAAGCAAGGATTGTTAGAGTATTGCTTGAAGGCAGTAAGATAGAGATCTTGCAAAGTCTTGACTCCTGGCCATCTCTTAATAGTGCAGCAGAGCTCATCGATATTATCTGGATTTCTGTAGATTGCAGTTTCGCCCTTAGATTCATCATGTTTGGTGATAGGAACGGAATAGCAGTGCTTACTTTGAGTCTTTCCCATTTGGAATTGTTACGTAATCAAATAAAATTTATAAAGTCAAGAATCAATAGACTCTTTCAGATCTAGTAATTTATTGAAGATTTATTGATCTTAAATTACAGGCGGGGGAAAATAATTATTTCTTGGCTCGGCATACATTTGTTATTATATCAGATGCGTAATCATTTAAACACATTATATCGAAAGGAACTAGTAAATCATATGCCATTTCTAAAAAAAATATTTATAAGCATAATAAATTTTGCTTTTGATCACTTGTTACACCTAAATCCCTTGGAGCATGCTATTCTTTAAATGAAAAGTGTGATAAAGATTAAATGAAACTTTAGCGAGGGACAGTCTCCTAGAGCGCCTCAGAATCCAAATTAAATTTAATGTTGTGCAAATTTCAAAGGCAAGCCCTTGGACACACTAAATCCTTCTTTAGTTCGCTTCATCAAGCAAAGAAGGCTGTGGTATTTGCTGGTCAAGTAAAAAACAAGTTTTATTTTTTAAAATAAAGGGCACACAAAGAGTAGGGATGGGCAGTAGGTTTTTAGAAATGGATTGGAGTCGCCAGTTTCTTCAAAAGTGTGATGAGATGCTTCACTTTTCAGTACCTTATCTTTGACTTTGCTAGAAAAACTTAGATCACTAACCTAATGGCTGAAGGCCCAGAGGAGGAGCTAGATAAGACTGAAAACACACAGCCTGCAATATTTATAAATTCATATGTAAAATATAAAACATTCAAGCTAATAATTAGCTAATATATGAGGAGGCTAGAATGCAAGGAACAATAAATGAGAGTGATATTCAATATTTCTTTGGGCATTCTCTTGGAGAATACAATGGTAAATCAGTACCCCACATTTTAAAAATCTAGCTTTGGCTGCTGCTGGCTCTATCTCTGCTGAAAATTTAGTGCCATTACTAAGGCTTAGAGGTCAGCTAATTAAGAAGGCATGTGAAGGAAGACAGAGTATAATAATGATTTATAAATGTTGACAACTTTTAGCTGGTATGCTCTTGTTACTCGGAGACTTTAACAAAATCTCACCTATTGTGGAAGAAATAAAATCTAATCATCCTGAACATGTTTGTGAAGTCGGAGCATATAATTCTCCTAAGCAAACTCTCCTTTCTGGAGACTCAGAAATCCTGGGAATTGTAAAAATCTAATTTCTGATTTAATTCGTCAGATAGCCAAGGATCTAAAATCCAAAAGGATAATCACTGTGAAGCCTAAGGTTACAGCGGCTTTCCATAGTCCTTTATTGACAAAAATTAAAAGTGAATTTAGAGAAGCACTAAACAAGATACACATTTCAGATCCTAAATACCCTGTCCTTAAGAATTTGGATGGAGAGATCTATCAAAATAGAGATGATATAATCAATGGGCTTGTAGATCAGCTAGATCATCCTGTGCTATTCACAAAAATTATGAATAGATGCATCAATGAAAATATAACTGACTATTACGATGTAAGTTTAAGAATTCGTTTTATGAAAATGATAGATTGGTTCCAATTCAATTCTGACCACGATGATCAAGCAAAATCTGAATACAGCACAAATTAACCAAATGAACTAAAGTGTAAAATTTGTATTAAAATATGTTTGTATACATGTAAATTCCCTTCTTCATGTTGATAAACTTTTAATAAATCAGTTTAGTCTAGACCATGTATGAAAATTTTTTGATTTTAGATTCGTCTATTCAAGTACTCAGTGAATTTTATTTCTTACTCAGCAAATCGAATCAGAAATATTTATTTATTTATTATGGAGAAAGAAAATCAGAAAATCAAGTTTGTCTGTATCTCCGATACTCATGGTCTTACAGATCAGCTACAAGTCCCAGATGGTGATGTTTTGATCCATGCTGGAGACTTTTCCAACACAGGAGAGCCTGAAATAGTCGAAGATTTTAACAATTTCCTTGGAAAATTAAAACATCCTATCAAAATTGTCATTGCTGGGAACCATGACCTTACTTTTGATGTTGAGAAATACAAATCAACATTTGCAAAACGAGTATAAATTATCAGTCTCAAAAAATGGTTAGTTTCATAGGTATCTAAAGGAACCTATAGATCCTGTTAAAACAAAAGCTTTATTGACGAATTGTATTTACCTCGAAAATGAATTCACAATTGTTCATGGCTATAAAATATACGGCTCCCCTCTAACACCTGAGTTTTGTGGCTGGGCATTTATGTATCAGACTGATGAAGAAGCTAAAAAGAATTGGGAAAAGGTGCCTGATGATGTAGATATTTTAGTTACACATGGCCCACCTTATGGTAAAGAAATTGAAAATCAGATGATAATTTAGGTATCATGGATTTGTGCACAAGTGGTGAACGAGCAGGGGATCCTTGGCTAAAGAAGGCTATTCAGGAAAGGATCAAACCAATGTATCACATCTTTGGCCATATCCACGAAACATATGGAGTCGAGAAGATTGGGGAAACTACATTTATTAATGCCTCGATTTGTACAGAACAGTATCAGCCTATCAATAAGCCTATCGTATTCGAACTGCCTGTTCGCACAAAGTAGATAGCTCAGTCTATCAAAAAATCAAGCAACCATGAAATCTCTGTATGATCCAGTACTACTTATACTTCACAATTCTTTGAATGAATAAGTACTAACTCATCACCTGTTATGATTTTAAGAGACTTATCAAAGGTCTTAGTAAAACTAATTCTTTCCCTCTAAGGATTTTCAAGAGCTAATCATCCAAACAATCATTTTTAATTTAGAATTCGTGGCAATTTGCTTAAAATGGACAACAAATGACCATTTTTTACCATGTTGGACCATGGCCCTTCTGTATAATACTTAGCTACATTTTGCTCCTGATAGTACCATAATAGTATCTGCATCACTGATAATCTAAGGTTCCCTCAGGAGTCGCTCCAGGTCTCCAAAATTTTGTTTAGTCAGTAGAATGATTTAAATTGTACTCTAGTTTATTTCCAGTGTGAAAGTATAGCATCCAACAGCTCAGAATATCTTATGTGTAGTAAAATCAGTTTTCAATTTTTTTTTTTTTTGACAGAATAATTATCAAATCTGTTTAATAGCAACTTGATTTAGTGTTGATTTTTTATAGAGAAGTGCTATATGCCAGGATACAGGTCAATCAAAAAATAAGAACCATATGCACTCAATATGAGTTCTTTGTTATGACTCTATATCTAATAAATTACTCGCATAATTTGTTAATTAAAATATAAACATCTTAACGATTCAGTCGAGGCGTTAGACAAATGGGAACAAACTGCAGTGCACTATGTGGAAACCCAGATGTTAAGGATCCTACCAAGGAAGAGGTAGAAAAGGTTGTTGGGCCTAATTCCAAGCTCCAACAACATTCACACATGACATCTCAAGCCAGCACCGCTGAGAAAAATAGAAATAACTACCGAAGCGAAAACCCGGATGATGGAGATCATGGTGGGTCTAATGGTTATGGCCACCATGATTATCATTCCAACACTGGAAACGGGGCTCATCTTAATTTAGACGGTGTAAACATAAATCCTTCTTCTTCTACAGTTTCAAGTCAACATCAAAAACTTATAATGTCCACTATAGGCTGTCATGAGCGTAAGGAGCTCCCACAGATCACTCTTGAAAATGGAGCTGTATATGTTGGAGAATGGATGAACGGATTGAGAGATGGTAAGGGAATTCAAACATGGCTTGATGGTTCCCGCTATGAAGGCCAATGGGCCAACGATAAAGCCAACGGCTGGGGTAAATTACTCCATGCTGATGGTGATGTCTATGAGGGAGAGTGGAGAGATGATAAGGCTAACGGAGAAGGCACATATATTCATGCCAATGGTGCCAAATATGTTGGTCAATGGAAAGATGATAAGCAGCACGGAAGAGGTGTTGAAACATGGCCTGATGGTGCCAAATATGAAGGAGAATATGTAGACGGCAAAAAACACGGCAAGGGTACATTATACTTTGCCGATGGATCTGTCTATTCTGGAGAATTCTTCAATAATGATATACAAGGATATGGTACCTATGTCTGGCCTGACGAAAGAAGATACGAGGGAGAATGGTACAAAAATAAAATGCATGGAAAGGGAAAAACCACATGGCCAGATGGCAGAAAATATGAAGGACAATACGTGGAAGACAAGAAGGAAGGTGAAGGAACTTTCGAATGGGCGGATGGAAGAAAATACATTGGACAATGGAAGAAAGGCAAGCAGCACGGAAGGGGTATTTACATTTCTGCCAGTGGAGAAAAGAAGACTGGAGAATGGGTTGACGGAAAAAGAGTTAGATGGATTGATGATGAAAAGGGAGGTGAGTAATATTGTGGAAACACTGGTAAGATTTATTTTTGCAGGGGGTTCTTCTCCATACTCATTTTAATTTGTAAGGTTATCTATTTGTCTAATTTATATGATCACGTTGGAGTAATTCTGAGTAGATCATTACGAAATTTCTTTTCCTAGAACCCTAAAATTGAGAAACTTTCACACATAGAATTAACAGAATGTTCCCGATCTTTATTAATTATTTTTAGTACATTTTTTAACTTCCACTATGAGAGTCATCCTCCTGCTCATCATTCTAGGAGTCATCATTCAGGATACTTATGCCTGCTGTTGCAGCAGAGTTGGCCAGCCTAAGGGATGTGAGCAATATGATGACTGGAATACATGCATCCAAAAACCATGTGATTGGATTGGAACATTAAAGCCACCCTGTGAGGATGCTTGCTGGGAATACAGAATGAAGGACCAGAAGAATGCCCAGACTAATGATAAGCCTAAAAAGACTAAAAAGAAGAAGAAGAAGGCAGCAAAAGAGGATCTCTAAATAATTTAGCTTAGGAATTATATATCGTTGAAGTAGTAATCAATAGGAGCTTATGGATGAATGCATCGTAAACTTTGAATCATGATAACCATTCAAAAAAATCTTTCTCATGAATTGTAGCAAAAATGATAGGATCTTTTCTATCGAGGGTTTTCCCATATGTGTACGAGAGAGCAATTAGGAAATAGTTTAGGCATGATTATTAGACATTAAAGATACATCGGTGGCTGACTCAGAAAGGTGTTTTGTAGATTGATTGGCCTTCTGATAAAATTGATTAATAATTTTAGTAAGTTTCCTAAATAGAGCAATGATCTCTTCAAACAATGATCTTGATGTTGATAAGCTTATTGAGAAGCTTCTTGAAGTTAAGGGCTCTAAACCTGGGAAGCAAGTTAATCTTCCAGAAAACGATATAAAGGCTCTTTGCATGGCTGCCAGAGAAATTTTTATTAGTCAGCCTATTCTTTTGGAACTGGAAGCCCCTCTCAAAATCTGTGGTAAGTAGGTATATTTATGGACCTAATTGTTCAGGTGATATTCACGGACAATATTATGACCTTTTGAGAGTTTTTGAATACGGTGGATTCCCTCCTGAGTCAAATTATCTTTTTTTGGGTGATTATGTGGACAGAGGAAAACAAAGCTTGGAAACCATCTGTCTTTTGTTAGCATATAAAGTTAAGTACCCTGAGAATTTCTTCCTTCTCAGAGGAAATCATGAATGCTCTTCAATCAACAGACTTTACGGATTTTATGATGAATGTAGGAATTTCCCGCTCTGCTCTAATTTGAATAGGCAAAAGAAGATATAGTATAAAGCTCTGGAAAATCTTCTCTGATGTTTTCAACTGCCTTCCAGTTGCTGCTATCATTGACGATAAAATTTTCTGTATGCATGGAGGGTTGAGTCCTGAACTTACCAATCCCCAGCAAATCTCACGTATAATGAGACCTACTGAGGTTCCTGATGAGGGTAATAGTCTTTCGAAAAAGGAGTGAAATTTCCTAGGTCTTTTATGCGATCTCCTCTGGTCAGATCCAGACAGAGAAGTTCAAGGTTGGGGAGAAAACGATAGAGGAGTTTCCTTCACTTTTGGCCAAGAGATCGTCGATGCTTTCCTAAAGAAGCATGACCTCGATCTTATCTGCAGAGCACATCAGGTGAGAGTTATATTAGGAAAAATATTTAACTTAATAGGTTGTTGAAGATGGCTATGAATTCTTTGCTGACAGAAAATTGGTTACTGTCTTCTCTGCTCCCAACTACTGTGGAGAATTCGATAATGCTGCCTCTATGATGATAGTTGAAGAGGATCTTAGATGCTCATTCCAAGTTCTCAAGCCAGCTGAGAAGAAAAATACTAAGGGAAAGAACAAAGTAATATAAATAGAGGCGACTATATTAAGCCTTATAGTTTAACGACTAAGTTGAAGAGATCTTGTTGAACACTTAATATATTAACTTCAAAAGTAATCGGTTTTGTAATAAGTGAGTACATAATCTTGTTTGTCGGTTGTTCTAACCCTTATATTTCCTCAAGAGTCATCGTTGATTACTGAAAATATTTCATTTGAAAAAAGAAATAGGTCATACAAATCATTTTACCCTATCTATCTATAAATCTTACACTTATATAACTATCAAATTAAAGATCATCATTAGCCTTCTTTCCCTTCTTCTTCTTTTTCTTTTTCTTCTCTCCTTCCATGGCCTCCTTCCTCTTTCTCTCTTCTTCCAAAATCTCCTTCAAAATTTCATCATCCTCTGGAGAAAGTCCACTTTGCTTTTCAGCCTCAATAATAGATTGGTGGACTTGCTCACAGTTTCTCTCTTGGATCTTAAAGCCCTGAGCAAGTTTGTATGCACTGATAGCACGGCCCTTGAAATATCTTTCAATATACTCCATAATGCTCTTTTTCTCATATGCTCCAATGAGTTGAGAATACCTAAAAAATTAGAAAAATTTGTCAGCATATACTCTTTCTTTCCAGGATTATAAATCACAACAGTAGGAATCATTTCAGACATGATATTGAGGTCCATAAGGAGTTCTGAGTGACAGACAGCGTCAATCCAGATAAAAGGGAATTGGGAATATTTCTTAAGAGAGTGAGTTAAAGCGTCAAGACTTTCGTTGAACTTGGCTTTGGCTTCTTCAGTACCAGTATATCCATTAAGGAGTCCAATAATACAAGCCTTAGCCTCGGGAGGGCATTGTCTGTCAAATTCAGCTTGAGTTTTAACTTCGGTGGCCTGCTTCTTGACGTTCATTCCTTCGAGAATATCTTCTTCAGGGAGGAACTAATGCGTTATCAAATAATAAAAGGAAATATACAGCATCAATGAAACGAGAAAGTTCATTGAAGTTGAATTTTCCAGAGAAATGGGCAACCTTGACATCCTCATTCTTGATCTCTTCAGGTTCCTTTTTAGGATCTTGAAGGAAGAGAGCAACCAGGGTGGGTAATCTACTAATTTGGAACATGGCCTTAGTTTCTTGAGAGGGATTTTTGAACTTAGCAAATCTCATTTTTCCCTGATATTTAGACAATTGGGCTATAACTCTATAGGACATGCTGATATCTTGGGAGTCATAGAAGAGGATGAAAGTGGGCTTCTTGGAACGAACCAAGTCGCTTATGTAATATTGGGCATCAGTTTGAGATAAGCTGTCAGTCTTGTCAGGAATAAGGTCAGAAATATCATGAAGGATCTCAGGAAGAGCCTTGAACTTGGGGAGATGGAGACGGTTATTAAGCTTCTTCTCCTTACCTACTGGGAAGACAATAAGAGCTGGGAAGGACTTGATGTGAAGTGTTTCCATTGCGAAGTTTTCATTATTGACATCCTTGCAGTTAAGGGAGTAGTATTCAAAGAGATTTCTAAGATATTAGGAAATTAAGGCTTAACATACTGGAATTTTTCAGTGACGTCCTTGAGAATTTGGAACTCTTCGTCCTTGTAAATGTGGACCATGACCATCTTCTCGTGCTTGTTGATGTCTTGGAGGAAATTGGCCCAGTTAGTTTCATGGAATTTGATGTCGATCTTTTCGGACTTTTCCTCATGAGCTTCTGCCTTTTGGGAAGAGGCAAAATCTTCTTCTGTTTGTGGTCTCTGGACTTTTTGCTTGAGGGCATAATTATCAAGGAACTTAGAGATATGGTCATATTTCAATTCTCCCTCATAGATTTCTTTCTTTAGGGTTCCATCGGATTCTCTTGTGACGACTAAAATAGTGGGAAACTTGGTAATTTGGAATTCTTGGACCAGTTCAGTTTCTTTTTCATTGATTTCACCAAACTACTAAGTTAGATAATATTTGAGCTAGTCTTACCAAAAGTCTGTCTCTGAAGGCAGCGGTCAAGGCTCTATAGAGAGGTGGGGTGTCAGGCTTATTTGTGAAAAGGATAACTTTGCTAGCGATTAGTTCGTCATTAAGGAATTTATTCAATTGGTCTTTCTTAGTGAGGTATTCTCTCCAAGCTGGCATGAACTTTCTTCCAAAGTTAAATAGAGCCTTAGCGGAAGCTTCACCTTGGAAGTGGTGTTCGGTAGGGTGCATGGGTTTCTTGGTATATGGATTGATCTTTTTGGGAGCTGGCTCAAAGAAAGTGATTCCAGGAAGGTGCTCTGCATGCTCAGGTTTGCAGATTGGAATGCCAACAAGCTGATTTTCTTGATTTTCGATGGCTTCACAGTCAACAGCGAAGACCTTGATATAATCATGGAATTCTCTAGCGAATTCTATGTAGACAGGAGCGAAGAGTTGACTTCTCTCGCTGTTGTCTCTGTAAAAGACGAAAGATGTTAGAAAATCTGAAGTTAGAACAATGGCTTGGAAGTGCAGTCCATCCTTGATAACCTGGATATATGGTTCGTCACTAAAGAGACCTTGCGACTGACAGCCGAAGGTTAAGACTGCGAGGAAGAGGAGTATATGTCTTGTATCTAATTTCATTTTGTTTAAAATCTTTATTACTTGACGCGTCTGTCAAATAAAATTTATATAAAAAGAGACATTCTAGAAACAGATGTATGTAGGCTCAATGCAGCAAGTTCTTCTCAAATTTGCACGATTTATTGACTAAATAACAACTGAAAAAACAAATCGCCTTTTAGAATGACCTTTTTGAAATATTATCAATAGAATAGAGATATTGTCTAAAGTGGTCTGTATCTTGAGTTATATATTTGATCAAAAATGAATTGAAAATTTTCATTATTTGTGGTATGTACTCATATTTTAGCAATGATTAAGTTTCAAGAATAAGAGCCCTCGAAATACTCTATAGTTTGTATTCCATTGTATTCTTGAATAGACTATTCAAAGAAATATAGTCTATTGATCTCTTAGTCAATTGATCAATCAATAATCACTCCTTAGATAACTTAGCACTAATATTTGGTTATTTATTTGTAGAATATCTTTTATATTTGAATTGACATGGTTGAGCTGGATATAGCAATCAAGGTCACGACATAGGACTATCCTTTTATGAAATTATGAGAAATGTGGCCAAGTTAGTGTATCTAATCACGTTTGCCTCTCTCATTATTTTCTAAATCTTTTACTAATTTTCTTGTGGGACTTGTACCTTGCATGTTTGTCAACGCAAGATTTATTGCTCAAGTGTGATCAAAATATCAGAATGAGTCTCTAATAAATTTTTGTTTTGATGTTGGACCATAGATATTTTATTAAATGTGACATCATGAATCTAAGACATATATTTAGCAATCAAATTTATTTTGACACAATAAAATGAAAATATCAAGAATATTTCATTCGTGTCTCTTCCTGCTCTCTTTATTTATTACAATAATCTCTTCTCTCACAAAAGAGAGCTCCTTGTCTTGCAATCCCTCAACCCAGCTGGATTTTTCTGATAAACAATTTTCAGAGAATTCACAAAAGTTTCACCTTCAAAAGGAGGATCTCCCAACCTCTGAACTAAAAGATTCTCCTTTAATAATTTATGTTGATGCCTCCAATACCCAGGAGAATCCCAATGGCACAATAGAAAACCCATACACCTCTATTGATGATGCATTTAATCAATATAATCAAGTTGTTAACTGTAGTTGTACAATATTTGTCAAGCCAAATCCTCAGCCTTACAAAGTCAATACTGAACTCTTAATAGCCCAATCTGATCCTAGTTTTCAGTTTATCATTCAAAGTTGGGCAGATCCTATTTCCTTATATAGTTATAATGATTGCTATAGTCAGACAATAGTTCAATTTCAAAAAACTATAATGTTGAGTGGTTACGACCAAGTGAAATTTGCTGGGTTGACAATTGTCACAACAGTTGCAAGTATCACTGTTAGTGAAATTAATACAATGACAATTTCAAATATTTGTATTGATCAGCCTAACAAAGATCCAGACTTCTTTTTTGGCATCTTGAACACCACAAAGATTACAGTAAATAATTTGATTATTAAAGCCTCTGGCAATTCAGATCTTTTACTGTTCTGTAATTCCAATCCTCAAAGAATGATGAATATCCAATCAGAGAATATAACAATAGGATATTATGCAGAAACTCAATTTGACCCAGAAAATAGCCTAATGACCTTTCAAAATCCCAGCAGATATGCAATGGGATTCATAAGCCTCATTAATATCAAACTAGTCCCGAATGATACTCTTCCCGTCTTAGGGAATATTTTCAAGCTTAACTATTTCAGAATAGCCACACTAACTGGCTTCACTATTGAAAGTGAGCTTGTCGATATTACGAACGTGAAATATGGATTCTTTGAAATTTATAACAGCTATCATTTTTTTTTGGGAGATGTGGATATTTCTGATATGTGGCTTTATGCAGATGAGACTGCCATCT